>Ga0247727_10007873_pt1 | contig 20058 bp, 11 predicted proteins | sample WisWelCaveWW1625_FD_202498 | JGI IMG/M metagenome (GOLD analysis project Ga0247727, IMG submission 202498) | Biofilm microbial communities from Wishing Well Cave, Virginia, United States - WW16-25 | ecosystem: Environmental > Aquatic > Deep subsurface > Groundwater > Cave microbial mat | place... | reverse complement strand
GCTCGCGATCAGCGGATCGATGCGCACGGGATAGACCGCGCCACGGTCATCCACGAGGATGTCGATCGTCCCGGGGACGACCGCAAGTCGCGCCTCGAGCGACCGCCCCAGGGCGTCCTCGGCCGCGAGCCCGGCGTACTGCACGACGACGGTCCCGTCGGCGGAACGGAACACGATCGACCGGCCGCTCTCGTCCGGGTAGGCCTGGAGAGAGGTGTCGAGCGCGAGCCGGAGACACAGCGGCAGCGACGGCTCCTCGCCGTAGGTGTCGGGGGGCATCGCGAGGTCGAAGCCCTGCTCGAGGCCGCGTTCGTCGTTCACGTACCACTCGCGGACCGGGCCGCGCCGGACTTCGGCGCGCTCGTCGGAGGCCATCGCCTCGCCGGCCGGGATCGGCACGAGCGTTCCTCCCCGCCCCCACGCTGCGGGCGCCAGCGCGATGCTGAAGCCGCCCGCCAGGGGGTCGGCGCCCTTCGTCCGCGAGGTCAGCCGGAGGCCGTCCCGTCCGATGACGGCGCGCAGACCGTGGCTCCGGTTCGGAGCCGACACGGCGCCGTCCGTGCGGTTCGAGAAGCGGTATTCGGATTGCAGGATCCGCTGCATGGCCGTGTCGGGAAGGTGAGGCTGCCCGGCGCCCTTATCCGGCGCCACCGGCGCGGGGCGCGGTGGCAGTGGCGGAGGATCGCCGAGGACGGTCCCCACGCCTGCGAACAGTACGCCGAACACGACCGCCATCAGGTACCGGGAACTGCGCATGACGCTCCTCCCTGGGACCGGCGGTCCGGGCTGCCGGACCTGCCCTCCATTAGGAAAACGACGGGAGAGGCGGCGACCAACAGAGGGAAAGCAGGTCCGCCCTCGTCCACCTCCACGACGGACGAGGCGGCACCCTCTCAACGCGGTTGATGGATCCTCAGGATGTCGCCGTCGGATCCGTCCGTTCCGGAGACACCGCTCCCGGGACGCCATCCAGCCAGGCCACACCCTCGGCATCAACAGCACACACCATCGATACTATTTGACAGACCTGTTAGTGTGGGCTTAGAGTGTGCGCATATCGGGGGACACGTGGCCAGGGTCAACATCTTCCTGAAGGATGACCTGCTCAGGGCGATCGACGCCGAGGCGGAGGAATCCGTCACCAACCGCAGCGCCCTGGTCCAGGCGGCATTGAGCCTGTACCTGGAGGCCCGTCGCAAGGATCGCGAGGAGGCGGCAGTCCGGCGCGCCATGGAGGAGGCGTGCCGGGGCATGGACGCTCTGGCCGACAGACTGGGGAACTGGGACCCGGTCAGGGCGATCCGCGAATCCCGTGACCGCCGGTCCCTTCGCGTCCGCGAGTCCAGGGGGCGCTATCGCGCGACGACGCGCAGGAAGCCCGGGTGATACCCGCCACACACGCCCGGTACATCCTGGATGCATCGGTCGCGGCGAAGTGGTTCACGCGGCACGACGAAGGCGACCGTCACAAGGCCGTCGCCCTGCGGGCGATGCATCAGGCGGGCCGCTGCACGCTCGTGGTCCCTGAATTCGCTCTCCTCGAGATCCTGAACGCCATCCGGTACAGCGGGCGGGCCGAGGAGAACGATGCCTCGCTGGTCCTGGGCTTCCTCGAGAGGTTGCGTCTGGAAATCCACCCGCTCGACTGGGAACTGCTGCGGAAGGCCGCGGCGATCGCATGGTCCTATCGTGTCGCGTTGTACGACGCCGCCTACGTCGCTCTCGCCGAGCGGCATGGATCGCCTCTCCTGACCGCCGACGACGCGATGGCCCGGAGGATGAAGGGACACCGCATCGTCGTCCGGCTGCACGACCTGGATCTCCCGTGAGGGCCGGCGGGCGCATCGTCGTCCCGGCCGGCCTGCGGAAACGGCGCCTCACGGACCGAACGTGATCGTCGCGTCCATGTAGTTGATCCCCGCCCCCGCCCCCTGGTCGGCTCCGGCCGCCCCGCCGACCGGCGTGCCGTCGGCGGTGGCGTCGCCGCTCAACGGCGCCCCGGAGATGGCGAGGACGGCGCCGGTGCCTGGCCCGGCGTCGCCGATGAACACGCGCACCGTCGCGCCGACGGCGCGCGACCCGAACGTCAGGCGGAAGCGCGCGTACTGCACCGCCCCGCCGGCATGGCCGCCGCCCGGGACGCCGCGCTCCACGAGCGCGCCTCCCATCTGGAACTCGCCCGCGAGCGCCGCGAAGGCGGCGTTGTTGGGCGGCGCCGCCGGCGGCATGATGTCGGTGATCGCGAGCGGCGTCACCGAGGCCACCATCGCGCCACCGGTGTTGAAGGCGTTGATGATGCCGAAGACGATGCGGGCGATGTCGCCGAGGCCTGCGGTGCCGGCGGCGTTGACGATGACGCCGACGTCGAGCGTCGCGGTCGCGACCGGGATCGTACGGGCCGAGTCGATGCTCGTCGGCGTCGCGACGTCGAGGTCGATCGCCACGGTCGGCGGCGGCAGGACGGTCGTGGTCACCGGGGCGCCGGAGACCGCGGCGGTCTCGTTGCTGTCGATCGAGTAGGTCATGTTGGTCACGGTCATCGGGACGGTGGACGGGCTCGGGGCGCGGACGACGAGTTGCACGACGCCCGACCCGCCGGCCGCCACCGTGCCCAGGCTCCAGTGGACAACGCCCTGCGGGTTCGGCGATCCGCCGCTGGTCGCCGAGACGAACGTCGTTCCGGCCGGGACGGTGTCGGCGATCGCGACGCCCGTCGCCGTGGCGTTGCCGGTGTTCTGCCAGGCTAGGCTGTAGGAGATCAGCCCGCCCGCCGGGACCGGGTCCGCGGCCTCCGACTTCTGGATCGCCGGGGCCGGAGCCGGGAGGCCGCAGTCGACCTCGCTCGGGTTCGGCGATCCGCCGCCGACCCACAGGCCGCGGCCGCAGGTGTTCTCGGCCCGCGCCAGGTACCACCGGCCATCGCCGGGCGCCGGCGGCGCCTAGTACAGGTCGAGGCTCGTCGCGGCCTGGTTCCCGGTGAGGCAGGTCCACGAGTCGTAGCCGCGGTCGATCCCGAGATCGAAGAACGAGCCGGTGATGATGTCGTACACCGTGCCCGGGCCGGCCAGGGCGGCGAGCGAATCCCACGACAGCAGGACGTGATCCGGCCCGAGGGCGGACGGTTCCGCCATCAGCCCGGTCACCTCCCCGGGGATCTTCCACGCCGCCGGGTCCGCCGGGGCGCAGTCGTAGGGGTCGCCGACGCCGTCGCCGTCGGCGTCCGGCACGAGGGCGCTCGGGCCCGGCATGCCGCGCGCCAGGAGCGCCGCGAACCCGGCGGCGCGATCGTTCGGCTCGATGATGCCGTCGCCGTCGAAATCGCGGTCGTAGCAGGCGGGGTCGAGGACGACGTTGTGCCCCATGCAGGGCTGGAACCCGCCGCTGTCGTCGGCGGCGGTCACGAGCCCGTCCTGGTCGTAGTCGCCGTCGCAGGCGTCGCCGTAGCCGTCCTGGTCGGCGTCGGTCTGCAGCGCGTCGGGCGTCGTGAGGCAGCGGTCGCAGGCGTCGGGGATGCCGTCGCCGTCGCCGTCGGCGGTCTGCGGCGTCATCGGGAACGGATCGATCGGGTCGGGGCAGCGGTCCTGGTCGCCATCGGCGGCCGTCGTGTCGATCCCCGCCGCGCCGTCGGCGAGCGCCATGACCCTGAGCTGCATCGTCAGCGGCGCCGTGATGCCGTGCGCGTCGATGACGAAGGCGTCACCCGAGACGCGGTGGGCGCGCGGGAACCAGCTGGCGCCGCCGTCGTAGGACGCCGCGATGAGCATCCCCTGGACCGCGGCCGCCGCCGGCATCGGCCCCATCGCGCCGCTCGCCGCGAGCCCCGCGCCGCCGTTCACGCGCCAGCGCACGGGGATCAGCTGATCGCCGAGGTCCGCAGGGTCGAGCAGCACGTCGCCCACCGGCTCGAGGATCTCGACCAGCGGCGGCGTCTGGGCGAGCGCGGCGACCGTGTCGATGACCGCGCCGCCGGGGCCGACGAGATCGACCGTCGCCGCGTCGGAGTCCCACGGGATCCGCAGGGCGAACTCGGCGCGCTCGACCGCGTCCGGGATGCCGTTCAGGTCGTCGTCCACGTCGGACGGGTGCGCGACCGGCAGGCGATCGGGGACGCCGTTGTCGTCGTCGTCGCCGAGCATCTCGTCGGGATCGAGAACGTCGTTGCCGTTGAAATCCTCGCCCTGCATGTCGTCGAAGATGCCGAACTGGCCGAGCACGACACCGGCGGTGTCGCGCACGACGAGCGAGAATGGCGAGTCCGTGAGGCCGTTGCGATCGGGGATGCCCTGGTCGATGCCGACCGCGGCGATGAGCGCCCCGCCGGCTGTGTTGGTGACGTGTCCCGTGACCACGAGGACGCGCGGGTCGACGCCCGGCCCCATCTTGCGCACGAATGACTCGAAGTCGTTGTTCGAGATCCAGTTGCCGTTTTCGTCGTCGTAGGCGTCCATGAAGCAGGTGCCGCCGGCGTCGAGACCCACCGGGACGTTGAAGCCCTTCCCCTGGAAACCGCCTCCGGGCCGCTGGCGGAACACCTCGGCGTTGTACTCGTCCTCGCACTTGTACAGGGCCCACAGCTCGATGTCGTCGACCGAGCAGGGCTCGTCCGACAGGCCGAAGGTGTGCCCCAGCTCGTGCACCGGGGTGAATCCGAGCTCCGTCTGGTCGCGCTCGGCGAACACGAAGTGCGGGCCGATCTTGCCGTTCGAGACGCCGACGGTGCCGAGCGGCAGCGGGATGTAGGCGTGGGCGTCGATGAAGTTGAACGGCACGAGCCCGACGACGCGGTCGAGACCGAGCAGCGCCGCCGCCTCGGACAGCGCCTGGATCTCGGTGCGCGGTCCGAGAATGATGTCGGGCGCCGGCAGCGGCAGCGCGATCGGATCGATCGACGGGAACAGCTCCGGCGCCGGGAAGAAGCCGCGCATCCGCGCGTTGGCATCGCCCATCTCGGCGAGCGCATCGTCCTCCGACAGGAGCGCCGTGGGGGGGCAATCGATCACGAGAGGACACTGGATCAGGTAGTACAGCCGCTGGTACAGCACCGACAGGTCGCGCGCCGGGCGGATCGGGAGGTGGCCCATCGTGCCGTTGCCGTCGTTCAGCCGCACGCACGGGTCGGTCCACGGCAGCAGGCCGTCCGGGTCGATGCGCGCCCCGTAGTGCGCCCGCGTCGCCTCGACGACGACCGGGGCGGGCACGAAGAACTGCTCCGTTCGCACCTCGCAGGCCGTGACGGTCACATCGCGCAGCTCGGTCGCGTCCGGCCCCGCCTCGTCACCGATGTTGGCGAGCACGCTCGTGTCGACGCTTCCCGGGAACGTGCTGCCGTAGGTCACCCGCAGGATGCTGCCGCGCCCGCCGACGGCGAACCCGGGCTGGTCGACGATCTGGACGAACTCGGCGCTCTCGACGAAGACGTCGGCCTCGGTGCAGATCGTGCGTCGATCCCCCGTGCGCACCGCCACCCGGATCGAGGCGTGCTCGTCGGCATCGCCCGGCCCTAGCCAGTGGCCGTCGGCGCCGCCGGCGCAGGCGCCGCCCGGGCACCCGAACGCGCCGGCGGTGCCGTCGCCGGCGAAGGAGTAGCAGCAAGTGTTGAAGAACAGCTCGAGGGAGCAGTCCGGGTCGTCGCCGTTGATGTCCTGGACGCAGCCGCCCGCCGGATCGAGGTCGATCCAGTCGTCGTTGTCGAGGTGCGGATCGCGGTCGCTCATGCGGATGCGGATCGGCACCGGCGACAGCGCGCGCGGCACCTCGGCCTCGAACACGTCCGCGAAGTGCGGCGTGTCGTCCCCCTCGATGTAGGTCCCGCCCTGCCAGGGCCCGCCGTTGATGGAGACATAGGCCCTGAGATCGGCCTCGTTGTCGAAGAAGATGTTGTCGCCGTCGGTGTTGGCGGACGCCTCGGCCGACAGGACGATCACCTGGATGCGCACCATCCCGGGGTTCGTGGCCCCCTCGTCCACGCACTGCGCGAGCGCCGAGCCGGCGCCCGGGCCCGCCGCGACGATGAGGCCGATACCGGCACAAGCGATGATCGACGCACATCGAACCGCACGGCGCGGAATGCTCGCGAAGCGCATGTCCATCCTCCCGTAGGATCGGCGGCGGCCGCGGGGAACCCTCGGGCGTCACCCGGCCGCAACCCCTTGTTCCCGGTCAGACCCCGACGGCGGCATTTCGTACCAGTCCGGACTTCTGTACACTCCCCGCAGCGCAAGGATCTCCGGCATGGACGAGGCACTGCGCCGGGCGGTGGCCCGGGCGAAAGACGAGAGCGGCGACGCGGCCTTTCGGGAGATCGACGCCCGGCTGCGCCCCGGCCTGCGGCGCTACTTCGCCCGCGGACCCTGGCCGCCGGACGAGGCCGACGACCTGGTACAGAAGACCCTGGTCCGGGTCTTCAGGAATGTGGGCACCCTTGCCAGCGTCGACGCCTTCCTGCCGTGGCTGTTCGCCATCGCCCGCAACGTGCGCAGCACCGCCGCCGCCGACTGGCAGGCGCGGCGGCGCGCCGAGCCCGGCGGTCTCGACCTCGCCGGCGACCCGCCCGATGACACGCCGGGCGCGCGTCCCGAGGAGACGGCGGCGGCGCGCGAGCGCGTGGCGGCCCTGCGCCGGGCCCTCGACCGGCTGCCGGCGCGCCAGCGCCAGTGCCTGCTGCTGCGCGCCCGCGACGGCCTGGCCTACGAGGAGATCGCAACGCTCCTGCGGCTTTCCGTGAACACGGTCCGCAATCACATCGCCCAGGCGCGCGAGACGCTCAGGCGTCCCGGGCTCGGCGCGGGAGGTGAATCATGAGATCGGCCGACGACCTGATGCGCGGCGGGAGGCCGCCGTTCGACCGCGACCTCGAGGCGGCCGCGGCGGACACGCCGCGGCGCGGCCCCTGCCCGGGCGACGATCGCCTGCTGGCGTTGTACCGGGGCGACCTCGACGATGCAGGCGAGGAGACGATCCGCGAACACCTCGCTTCGTGCGCCGGCTGCGTCGCCCGGGCCCGCGACGCGCGCGACTTCGCCGCGGCCGTCGGCGGCGGCACGGCGGCCGCTCCCGCGGTCCCGTGGCGCTGGAGCCCCTGGATCGGCCTCGCCGCAGCGGTCGCCGGCCTCGCGATCGTCGGGGCATGGAGCGTGCGGCGCGGCGCTGGAACACCGCCCGCAGGCCAGGTCGCCGCGCTCGCCTGGGCCGACCTGGTGGTGGCGCCGGCGCCGTACCATCCGGCGACCCCGCCGGGTGGGCAGGGCGGCGATGTCGTGTATCGCGACGGCGCGGCGGGCGATCCGTTCGCGGCGGCGATGGCGCTCTACGGCGCCGGCGACTTCCCCGCGGCCGAGACCGCCCTCGAGGCGCTGGTCGCCGCGCGCGCCGGCGGCCACGAGGCCCGCTTCTACCTCGCCGTCACGCGGCTCATCAACGGCCGCTCCGAGGACGCGCGGCGCGAGCTCGAGGCGCTGGAGCCGTCGGGCGTCGCCGCCGAACGCGACGAGGTCGGCTGGTATCTCGCGCTGGCGCTCCTCAAGACGGGGCGCGTGGACGAAGCGCGCGTCAGGCTCGAGGCCATCGCCGGCGGCGGCGGAGCGCGCGCCTCCGAGGCCGGGGCACTCCTCGATCGCCTGGCGCGCGGGACCGGTCGGTGATCGGCGGCGCGCGCGGCCGGGCGGTGCGCGCGCTGGCGGTCGCCGCGGTCGCCCTTCCCGTCCTGACCGCGATCGGCGCCCTCGCCGGCGCCGGCCGGCCGGCACGGATGGACGCGGCGCCAGCCGCGTCCCCGGCGGCCGGCGACGCGCGCGCGCTCCTGGCCGAGGGGGAGCGCCTGCGCCGCAGCGGCGCCTACCGATCGGCGCGCCGCGTGCTCGAGCAGGCCTACGGCATCGCCCGCGCCGCACGCGACGGCGCCGCCGAGATCGATCTCCTCGCCGCGCTCGCCCGCACCGACGACGGGCTCGGCGACGCGGCCGCCGCCTCGCACGAGCGCGACGACGCCCTCGACCTCGCCCGCGGCCTCGGCGACCTCGTCCGCGAGGCCGGCCTTCTCGCCGACGCGGGGCAGGCGCACGCCCGTCGCGCCGAATACGACCAGGGGGTGCGCCTCCTGCGCCGGGCGCTGGCGATGCAGGAAGCCGCCGGTGACCGCGGCGGCGAGGCGCGGACGAGGTCGGGGCTCGCCTGGCTGGACTACAAGCAGGGGCGCTACGCCGAGGCCCTCGCCGGCGTCGATCGCGCCGTCGCGATCGCGGCGGCGCGTGCCGACCTCGACGCGGCGGCCGACGCCCGCCTGCTGCGCGGTCAGATCCACCTCGACCGGCACGATTTCACCGCGGCGCTGGCGGAATTCCGGGCGTCGCTGGCCACGGCCGAGCAGGCCGACGACGTCGTGCGGCAGGTGGCCGCGCTCGACCACGTCGCCATCGCCTTCCTCTTCGAGGACGCGCCGGCCGAGGCGCGCGCGGCCCTCGACCAGGCGCTCGACCGGGCGCGGCGCCGGCAGGACCGGGCCCTCGAGGTGCGCGTCCGCCACCTGCTCGCCAACACCCTGCACGAGGCGGGCCGCCATCACGAGGCGATCGCCGAGTACGCCGCGATCGGGGCCTGGTACGAGTCCGAGGGCGACCTGTACGAGGCCGCCTGGGTCCGCTTCCGCACCGGCAGATCGCAGCAATCGCTCGGCCGCCTCGAGGACGCCGAGCGCTCCTGGCGCGCCGCGCTCGGTCTGTGGCGGTCGCTCGGCGACCGGCGCGCCGCCGCCTGGGCGGAGTACGACCTGGCCCGCCTTCTCGAGCGCACCGGCCGCACGGACGACGCCATCGCGGCCTACGAGGGCGCCGTCGCGGCGCAGCGCGCCGTTGCCCTGCCGTACGTCAGCCTGCCGCTCGGCGATCTCGCGCTCCTCCTGGCGCGCGCCGGGCGGCCGCAGCCGGCGCGCGCGACCGCGGTCGAGGCGGTGCTCGCCGCCGGGGCGGTGGACAACCCCGAGATGCGCTGGAGCGCGCTCTACCGCCGCGGCCAGGTGGAGCGCCTCCTGGGGCGGCCCGGCGACGCTCTCGCATCGCTACGCGCCGCCCTCGACGTCATCGAGGCGATGCGCCGCCAGGTGGCGGCGAGCGACGAGGCGCGGGCCGGATTCATGATCGACAAGCAGGAGGTCTTCGCCGCGACGGTCGATCTTCTCGTCGAGATGGGCCGCCCCGGCGAGGCGCTCGAGGTCAGCGAGCGCGCCCGGGCGCGCGCGTTCATCGACCTGATCGGGGGCGAGCGCAGCCGTGCACCCGGCGGCGGCCCCGGGACCGGCGCCGCGCCGGGAGGGCCCGGAACGGCGGCCCCCGCTCCACCCGCGACTCCGCCCGCCGGCACGGACGATGCCGGGCCGCGGCGCGGCGCGCCCGGCGGCGCGACAACCGACCTCCCGGCATCCGGCTCCTCCCCAGGCGATCCTGCCGCGGGCGACATCTCGGTGCCGCCCCTGTCCCTCGACGGCATCCGCGGCGAGGCGCGCCGGCGGCGGGCGACGATCCTCGAGTACTTCACCGCCGGCGATCGCAGCTTCGTCTTCGCAGTCGTCCCGGACGGCGACGTGCGCGCCGCGATCATCCCGCGCGGCGCGGCGCGCCTGACGGATGCGGTCGCGGCCCTCAGGCGCGAGCTCGACGCCGGCGGGCCGGCCTCCGCCGCGCTGCGCGAGCTGTACGGCCTCCTGGTCGCGCCGGTCGCCGCGGTCATGCCGGACGATCCCGAGGCGCTCGTGGTCATCGTGCCGCACGGTGCGCTCGCCCTGCTGCCGTTCGCGGCGCTCACCGACCCCGGCGGCGCCTACCTCGTCGAGCGCCACACCCTCGCGTGCGCCCCGGCAGCCGGGGCGCTGCGGCTGGCCGCCGGCCGGCGCGGCCGCCGTCCGGGGACGAACGCGCGTCTCCTCGCGGTCGGCAACCCGCTCCTGTCATCCGGGAGCGCGGACGCTCCCGCCTTCCCGGCGCTGCCCGAGGCCGAGGCCGAGGTGCGCGCCGTCGCCGACATGTTCCACGCCGGCGGTCCGGTCGTGCTGACCGGCGCCGACGCGACCGAAGCCCGGGTCCGCGCGCTGGCGCCGGGCCGGACGCTGCTGCACTTCGCGACCCACGCGACGATCGACGACGCCGATCCGCTCGCGAGCCGGCTGCTGCTCGCACGCGCGGCCAGCGGGGACGACGACGGGGCGCTGACCGCCGGCGAGATCGCCGGCCTGCGGCTGGAGGCCGATCTCGTCACCCTGTCGGCGTGCGACACGGGGCTCGGCGGCGCCACCGGCGAGGGGATCGGCGGCCTGGCGCGCGCCTTCATGCACGCCGGCGCCGCCACTCTCGTGGTCTCCCTGTGGCGCGTCGCCGACATCGCCGGGCGCGAGCAGATGGTGCGCTTCTACCGCGCCTACGAGAGCGACGGTCTCGGCCCGGCGCGGGCCCTGCGCCGGGCGCAGATCGACACCATCCGGGCCCTGCGCCGCGGCTCCGTGCCCGGCGTCAGCGGCAGGCCGCTGCCGGAGAGCCCGGCCTTCTGGGCGCCGTTCGTGGTGCTGGGGGAACCCGGCTGACGCCCCTGCAGAATCAACTCGTTCGCCTTGCTCGTGACGACCTGCGCCGCTCCCCCGAGGTTCGACATCACCACCGCCGTCTCGTCGATGCCGAAGCCGAGGCCGTAGGCGGACGATGCGAGCTCGGGAGAATTCGACGCATGGGCTCTCCCTTCGAGTTTCGACGGCGGGCGGTCGCTCGCCCCCCCCCGAGGCCCGATCTACGAGGCACGCGCGCAGCGGTTCCGCCGGCGGGTGATTGAAACCCACACGCCTCCGGTTCGCCCCTGAGGAGCCCGCCCGAAGGGGTAAAATGGCGAAGTCGCGCCGGAAGCAGACCTCCCGTCTCTCAAGCTATCGAGGGCCATGTGATCGTTCACACCCGGAGGGCGGTCCTTCCGGCAAATACACCAGACGGACCCACGGCGACAGCGCGTTTTGGCTCCGCGGCGTTCGTCGGGATTGTGGCCGCGATGCTGGCGGGGGACGCCCTGCGGCTGCACGGTCTCACGCGCCATGACCTGTGGCTCGACGAGGCGAACAGCGTGGCCATCGCCCGGCAACCCTTTCTGGCGATCCCGGCGGCACTCGCCAACGATTCGAGCCCGCCTCTCTACTACTGGCTGTTGCACTTCTGGATCAGGGTGTTCGGGGAAAGCGAGGCGGCCGTTCGGTTGCCCGCCGTGGTGCTCGGGGTCCTCCTCATCCCGGCGGCGGCGTTGCTGGCGCGTCGTCTCGCCGGGGAACGGGCCGGCGTCGCCGCCGCCTGGATCGTGGCCGCGACACCCATGGCCGTGCAGTTCTCCCAGCAGGCGCGCATGTACATGCTGCTGCCGCTGCTCGCGACGATCGCCGCCGAACGGCTCCTGGCCTACATCGAAGACGGGGGCCGAGGCACTCTCGTGGCGCATGCGCTCGCCCTGGTCGCCTGCTTCTACACCCACAACTGGGGGCTCCTGCTTCTGCCGGGGGCGGCCGCCGCGGTGGCGCTCGCCCCCCGCCGGCGCCTGGCGGGGTGGGCCGTGGGCGCCGCCGTCGCGGCGGCCCTGTACCTGCCGTGGGTCCCCGTGCTGTGGGGGCAGATCCAAGGGTCATCGTACCGTTTCATCGAGTTGACTCAGACCGCCTCGAACAACTGGAGCCTGCCATTCCGGTCTCTCGTGCTGTTCGCCAGCGGCGTGGGGGATCCCGGAGAGGAGGCCCGGAGTCTTCTGCCCGGCGTCTTGTCTTTCCTGGCCGCAGGAGCCTGGGCCGCTATGACCGCCGCGGCACTCATCCTGAGACCGGAATGGCGGCGCGGGGCCCTGGCGACATCGGCGTTGGTCGTCGTGCCGCTGGTCGCGGCGCTGTCCTGGCAGCTGCGCGGGAAACCGATCTACTTTCTCGGCCGCTATGAGATCATGGTGCTTCCCCTGCTGATCGCCCTGGTGTCGGGCGCAGCGGCGACAACGCTCCATCGGCGCTGGTTCACGCCCGTGGTGGCGGCCTGGGTCCTGGTGCTCGCGGCCCTTTCCTACGACTACAACACCGCGATTCGGCGAACCTATCCCGAGCCGGCCATGGCGAGGACGCTGGCACCCGCCCTGCGACCTGGTGACCGCGTGGTCTTCACCGGGCTGTTCAGGGCCACGGCAGAGTACTACCTGCGCCGCGCCGGAGCCTCGTACGAAGGCGTCTCCTACCCGCCCGAGGTGGCCGGGCACATGGGTTGGTACGACGACGATGCCTACGACCTGTCGGACCCGGCGCTGGAAGCGGCAGCGCTCCGGCTCTGTCCGCCCCCCGAGGGCCGAACGTGGGTGGTGGGGTCGAACGCCCGCACGGCGTTGATGTTCCTGAGGATTCTGGGGGAATGCTCCCACATGACGAAACCCTTCGCGGATATGGGCAGCCCGATGAGCAGCCTGTTCCTGGCGGTGCCCGATTCCGGCGGGAACTGAGAGCATCGCCCGATGAAGGTCCGAAGTCGCTCCTCTCATGTCCTGGCCGCCCTTCGCGGCGATCTCGATTCGGAGGAGGAAGCGGCCCGGCCTCCGGCGGCGTCGACCGTCGTTTTCGGTCTGCGCGCTGATCTGCTCGCCGGCTTGTGCTTCGCAATCGGCATCGTCGTCCGTCTCGCGGAATACCTCGAGAACCGCTCGCTCTGGCTGGATGAGGCCCTCCTCTCTCTCAATGTGATCGAGAAGCCGTTCCCCGGTCTTCTTGGAGAGCTCGACTACCAGCAGGGCGCCCCGGTCGGCTTCCTGTTCCTCCAGAAACTCGCCGTAGCGCTCGCCGGACAGAGCGAGTACGGCCTGCGCCTGGTGCCCCTGTTGAGCAGCATCGCCGTGCTCACCTTCGGCTACCGGCTCGCGGTCCGGTTGATGGGGCGATCGGCGGGGCTGATCGCGCTCGGATTCCTGTGTCTGTGCGACCCGCTGGTCTATTTTGCCGGCGAGGCGAAGCAGTACGGGCTCGATGCCTGCATGACCCTCCTGCTCCTCTGGTCCGGACTGCGGGCGTTCCAGGACCGCACCGGCAGGGCCAGCGTCCTTCTCGCGATGCTTGGAGCAGGCTCCGTGTGGTTCTCGCACCCCAGCCTGTTCATTCTCGCCGGCGTGGGGCTCCTCCTTCTCGTGCAGGCCCTTCTGAGACGAGAGCGCCAGTGCGCGGCGCGGCTGGCGGTCGTGGCGGCGGCGTGGGCCATCGGGTTTGCGCTCTGTTACCACCTGAGCCTGCGCCACCTCGCCCACAACCGCTTCTTCCAGGAGTTCTGGGCCCCGGCCTTCGTGCCACCCCTCGCCGATATCCCGTGGTTCGTGAGGCGCACGCTTGGCACATTCGCGGCCTTCCTGGATCTCAACCCGTTTCCCGTCGTGCTTTGCTCATGGCTTGCCGTCGGCCTCGCCGCCGGCGCGGTCCGCCGGCCGGCCTTCTTCATCCTCGGCACGACCAGCATCACGGCCGCGATCGTCGCATCGTCCCTGCGCATGTATCCGCTCCACGAGCGGTTCCTGGTGTTTCTCATCCCCATCGTCGTCCTTTATCTGGCGGAAGGGACGCTCCTGTGGCTTTGGGCAGGGCGCCGTGGCGGGGCCGGCCTGGGCGCGATCGTCCTCATCGGAGCCTTCGCTTATCCGGCGTACCGCACCCAACAGGAGGTTCGCTCCGCCCGCGTCGTTCAGGATCTCAAGCCGGTGCTGCAGCACATGAGGGACAACGCACAGAGCGACGACTGGATCTATGTGTCCCACCTGGCTGGCTATCCTTTCCGCTACTATGCCGAGCGTTATGGCTTCAACGGGGCTGTCGTGGTCCCCGGGAGTTATGCGGACCCCCGGTTGCCGGAGCGGTACGCCGAGGGAAGACAGCGCCTCTTTCGGGCGCCGGGCCGCAATCCGGTGTTGCTGGGTTACGTGTCCTACTTCACCACCGAGGACTTCAAGGACGTCATCAGCGATCTGCAGCCGCTTCTGGGCCATAGACGCGTGTGGGTGCTGATCTCGCATGGAACGGGTGGGCGGAGCGTCGGCCGTTCCATTGTCGCCTACCTGGATCGCGTCGGCCGAAGGCTCGACTCCCTGCGGAAACCGGGGAAATGGGGCGGCAGTGAGGTTCATCTCTACGATCTGAGCGGTCCCGGGGCGCCGGCCGCGGAGGCGGACTTTGGGTCTCCCGATCCTGATTATCAGTACCGCGCCGCAATCGAGGCGCAGCGCGCCGGAGATTGCGAACGAAGTCTCCGGCACCTCGAACGGCTTGAACGGTCGGGTCCCCTCCACGGTCCGGCGCTCTTTGCGAAAGCGTATGCCTTGCAGTTGTATGGCGATACTGAGGAAGCGGTCGTCGTCTACCGAACCCTCCTCGCCGAAGATCCTCGCGACATGCGGGCGCGTTTCTTCTTCGGCTACGCGCTGGTGTCCCTCGAGCGCTGCGCAGAAGCGACGACGGTGTTCGAGCGGATCCTCGCGCTGGACCCCGCCGCCGACAAGGCGAGGGAGGAGATCGCGCGCTGCCGGGTGCGCAGGCGGTGATGGGCGACGACCCCGTCTCCCGGCCGCCCCCGCCCCCGCTCCGTCAGCCCCCGGCCTCCGGCTCGCCGACGTTGAGCAGCCACAGATCGGCCTCGAGCTCCTGCTCAACCACGTAGATCGTCCGGCCGTCGCGGCCGAGGTTCAAGGAGAAGCTATCGAAGGTGCCGCGCAGATCGAGGGGGATCTCGCGCACCTGCCGGGTCGTTCGATCGACGACGAAGAGCGCCCGCGAATCGGTGCGGGTGAACAGCAGGCGCCGGCTGTCCGGCAGCCAGCGCGGGTAGGCCCCGGCGTCGGTCAGCCGCTCGTAGGCGCGCGTGCCCACGCCGTACACGATGACGCCGCCCGGGAAGTCGCCGCCCGGCCCCTGGTTGTGGCCCGCTATCAGCGTTCCGTCGGGCGACCAGTCGTTGGGGACGAAGCTCTCGACCCCGGCGGGCAGGGGCGGGAGATCTTCTGCGGTCCCGCCGGCGGACGGCCACGGGACCATCGTGGCGGGCAACCGCCCGCCGACGGCCAGGGTGATCAGCCGATCGCCCGCCGGCGACCAGGCGTTGTAGACGGTGTTGCCGCGGCTTCCCTCGAGTCTCTGCACATCGCTGCCGTCGGGACGGACGGTGTAGATGCGGTACTCGCCGTCGCGGTCCGAGGCGAACGAGATCCGGTCGCCCCGCGGCGACCAGCGCGGGATGCGGTTGCGCGATTCGGAAACGGCGACGCTGCGGCGCGCGCTTCCGTCGACGGCGCTGGCGACGATCTCCTCGCGCACCAGGCCCGGCCGGTCGCCCGCCGCGACCGTGGTGTAGACGATCGAACGGCCGTCCGGGGAGGAATCCACCCAGAGGATCGGGTTGGACGAGCGCTGCATGACGGCCGGGTCGACGGTGGTCCGCCCGTGTTCGAGGTCGAGAGCCGCCCGGCGCACCGACTGGAACAGCACCGAACCGACGGTGACGATCTGGCGTCCGTCCCGGGACAGGCTGGCGGAGTGGATCTCGGACCCGGCGCCGAAGGTGACCGGCTCCGGCGTCCCCAGCGTGGCGCCGGTGGCCTCGTCGATCGCCACGCGCCAGAGGTTCATGCTGCCGCCGCGCTGGCTCGAGAAATAGATGTGTCTTCCGTCCGGTCCCCAGACCGGGTTCCAGTCGAGCGGCGGATCGCTGGTGACGGCGACGGGGGTGCCGCCCTCGGCCGGGATGGTCCAGATGTCGCGCTGGCCGCTTGCGGGTGGGATGGCCCAGAAGGCGATGCGATGGCCCGAGGGCGACCAGGCCGGCTGCACCGCGTCACCGTCGTAGATCTTCTCCTCCCGCCCGCTCGCCACTTCGATGACCCAGAGCTCGCTGCGCGCCGGTCTCGCCGCCGGATGCTCGAAGTCGGCGCTCGCGACCACGAGACGCGTGCCGTCGGGCGACCAGGCGGGCCGGTAACCGGCGTCCTGGAGGCGCACGACCGATTCCCCGGTCGCGCCCATGACGAAGATGCCGCCGCCGTCGCGCTCCGATCGGAAGGCGATGCGCGAGCCGTCCGGCGAGAACGCCGGCTCCGTGTCATCGGCGGGCGAGTCGGCGGTGAGGTTGACCGGGATGCGGCCGCCGGCCCGCAGCACGTAGATGTCCATGTTGCCGGCGGCGCGCGAGGCGTAGGCGACGAACTTGCCGTCGGGGGAGAGGCTCGGCGTGACCTCCTCGCCCGGGGCGTCGGTCAGCTTGATCTGGGTCGCAGCCAGCGCGGTCGCGGCGCGGCCGGCGGCGCCTCCGCTGGCGCCCGGGCCTGCGGCCGGCCGGCCCGGAACGCGGCCGAGAAAGACCATGGCTGCGATGGCGATCGCCGCCGTGACCAGGGCGCCGCCGAGCGCCGGCCGCCACCACGAACGCGCGCCGGCCTGCGCACCCTCGCCGGCCGACGCGGCGGCCGGAGACGCGAGCGCCCCCGAGTCGATCTCGCGCCTGAGGTCGATGAGCTGGTTGCGCACGTCGCGGGCGCTCTCCGTCCTCTCCTCGGGGTCCTTGGCGAGGCACTGGCGGACGATGCGGCCGAGGTGGCGCGGCAGCGCCGGGTTGAGCGCGCTCGCGGGCGACGGCGCATCGCGCAGGATCGACGAGATGATCGACGCCTGGCTGTCGCCCTGGAACGGCCGCTTCCCGGTCGCCATCTCGTACAGGACGATGCCGAGGGAGAAGATGTCGGTGCGCTGATCGAGCGTCCTCCCCTCGACTTGCTCTGGCGACATGTAGGCGACGGTGCCGAGGATCTGTCCCTGCCCGGTGAGATGGCGCGTCGGCATGACGCTCGCGGAACCGGTCCCCGGCCCCTCCGCGTCGCGCAGCTTGGCGAGGCCGAAGTCGAGGACCTTGACGCGCCCGTCGTGGCCGACGACGACGTTGTCGGGCTTGAGATCGCGGTGCACGACGCCGGCGCGGTGCGCCGCCGCCACCGCGTCGGCGAGCGGGATCGCGAGGTCGAAGAAGCGGCCGAGCGGCAGGCCGCCGGCCGGGATCGCCGCCGACAGCGGCCGGCCTTCGACCAGCTCCATGGTGATGAAATCGACCCCGTCGGCGTTCTCGACCGAGTGCACGACGACGATGTTGGGGTGGCTGAGGGCGGCGATGGCGGTCGCCTCGCGCTCGAAGCGCGCCCGCCGCGCCGGATCGGCGGCGAGATCACCCGGCAGGATCTTGAGCGCCACCTTGCGGTGCAGCCGGAGATCCTCGGCGGCGTACACCTCGCCCATGCCGCCGGCGCCGATCTTCTCGAGAATGCGGTAGTGGCCGATCGTCCTGCCGATCACGATGTCGCCCCGGGTGGCGCCCCGCACCGGGCGCGCCGGTGGATTCTAGCGCGCTTCGCCCGCGGGGTCGTCCGGCTTTCGCCTTCGGAGGCACCCCAGCGGTCTGCGGTTCCCTGACGTACGGCTGGCTCAGGCGCACCGGCGCCTCTCGGTCAGCGCGGCGGGTTTCTCGCGGTCCCGGCCCCGCGGCCCCGCGGCCCCGCTTGCAAAACTCCGTTCTCCTGTGCCATCTTGCTCCCAATCTCGTTTCCGAAATCATCGAAGGCGTCGGGGTGACCGGAATCCCGTTCCCGCCCGACCCCTGAGCCGGCGGAGGACCCGTGAGCACGCCGCTCCCCTTGCTGCCGATGTATCGCGTCCCCCTTCGCCGGTGGACGGCCCCCCCCGCGCGGAGCGGGCCTGATCGCCAAGGAGGTCTCTGAGGTGATGCTCTTCCGGCTTCGAGCCCCGAAATCCGCCGCGGTTTGCGGCGCCATCCTGCTGCTCGGATGGGTTTCGGGTTGCGCTCGCCCCGGGGACCACCGCGCCGGGTCGCCGCCCGTCCTCCGCGTCCCGCTCCCGCGCGATGTCCTGACCCTGGATCCGGCCCGGGCCACCGAGATCACTCAATACAACGTGATGCGCCAGATCTACGAGGGGCTCGTGGACTACGATCCCGGCACGCTGTCCATCGTTCCCCGAATCGCGCGGGCCTGGAGCGTCTCCGAGGACGGCCTGACCTGGGTCTTCGACCTCCACCGGGGCGTCCGGTTCACCGACGATCCATGTTTCCCCGAGGGACGGGGGCGCGAGGTGGAAGCGGAGGACGCCCGGTATTCCATCGAGAGAGGACTGGGAATCTTCCGCGGGGAGACCGCGCCGCCGGACGTGCCAGCGATCGCCGACGTCGCCGGCTTCCTGGATGGCGGAGAGGACGGGATCTCCGGGATCTCGGTCCTCTCGCGCCATGAGCTGGCGATCCGGCTCGATCGGCCGGATCCGGGCCTCCTGCACTTTCTCGTTCGCCCCTCCTGCCGGATCGTCGCGCGCGAGGCGGTGGAGGCCTACGGCGAGGGGATCGCCTCCCGCGCGGTCGGCACGGGCCCTTTCCGGCTCGCCTCCTGGCACCCGCTGGCCGGCATCCTGCTCGTGCGGAACCGCCACTACTGGCAGAAGGACGGGTCGGGGCGCCGTCTTCCCTACCTGGATGCCCTCCAGTTCGTCCCGATCCGGGACAGCGACCAGGACCGTCCCTACGCCGAAGGGAAGATCGATTTGATGTCGAGCTACAGCCGGGCGGCCGCTCCCGCGGGGGCCTCCCGCGCGACGACGCGGGCCGACCAGCAGTTTTTCGTCTCCCGGCTGAACACCATCTTCATCCGGTTCGACTACCGGTCCGCGCACGCGGCGGTGCGGGACCGCCGTATCCGGCTCGCGCTGAGTTACGCCCTGCCGAGACCCGTGGGGAAGATGTTGCTCCCCGCGGCCGGCCTCCTCCCCCCAGGCCTGCCCGGCTACGATCCCGCCCTGCAGGGACAGCGGAGCGACCCGGCCGCCGCCGAAGCGCTCCTGCGCCGCGCGGGGCACTCCGGGGGGAAGGGCCTTCCTCCGCTCCGGGTCGCCTGGCGGGACTGGGACGCGGGAGTCGGCAACGGCGTGGCGGCGTCCCTGCGCCGCGTCGGGCTCCGGGTCGAACTCCGGTTCTACTCCGACCGGGACTACCCGGAGGCCATCTCAGCGGGAGAAGCCGACCTGTTCCGGGCGGGGTGGATCGCCGACTACCCGGATCCCGAACCGTTCCTGGCCCTCTTCCTCTCCCGCGCGCCGGACAACGCGGGGCGCTTCGCGAGCCCGGAGTTCGACCGGCTCTTCGAGACGCTCCGCCGGGAGACGGACGGAGCGGCCCGGCTCCGGATCGCCCGCAGCCTCGAGCGCATCCTCGTGGACGAGACGGCGGCGCTGTTCCTCCACCACGAGAGGGAAAGCCAGTTCGTTTCGCCGCGGGTGGAGAACTGGGAACACAACGGAACGAACCCCCTCAACGTCGGGTTCTACGAGCGGATCCGGATCCGCCCCGGGGCGAGCTGAGGAACCGATGACCCTGCGCCGGCGGCTCTTCCTGGTTTTTTTCGGATTCGCGGTCCTCCCGATCGCGGCGATCGGCGCCGCCGCCATCCTGGGCGTCTTCCGCCTCGCCGGGAAGCAGGCCCTGGAGGAGCTGCGCGGCTACCTGGATCTCTATGCGGGTCTGATCGATCAGGAGCTGGAGGGGGAGCGGAATTACCTCGGCGCCCTCCTGGAGGACGTGACCAACCCCTACCCTCCGGCGCCCGGGGCCAGGCCCTCCGACTGGTTCCGGACCCAGCCACGGCTCCGCGCCAGGCTGGGCCAGGTGCCCCTTCTGACCTCCCGGTTCCTTTTCCTCGAGGAGGGGCCGGGCCCGGCGCTCGCCCTGGAAGGACAGTGGACGCCGGGCGCCGTTTCTTCCCGCGACTTCCAGGTCCCGCCGGAGTCGGTGCCCGAATTCTACCGGCGGCTCTTCGGCGAGGCGCCGTCCCTTCTCACCGACCTGCGGCCCACGGGGGCGGTGATGGCCCTGACCCTTCCGGTGCCCGGGACGGCGACCCGGCCCCGCGGTCTGCTGGTGGAGGAGATTGCCGTCATCGTCCTCCTGGACCACCTCCTTGCGCGGCTCCCCTTCCCAGCGCTGGAGACCACTTTCGCAGCCA
>Ga0247727_10007872_pt1 | contig 20061 bp, 16 predicted proteins | sample WisWelCaveWW1625_FD_202498 | JGI IMG/M metagenome (GOLD analysis project Ga0247727, IMG submission 202498) | Biofilm microbial communities from Wishing Well Cave, Virginia, United States - WW16-25 | ecosystem: Environmental > Aquatic > Deep subsurface > Groundwater > Cave microbial mat | place... | reverse complement strand
AGCACCTGGTGAGTGGACGAGTTGAGGTACAGGTCGTTGGGCACAAACCGCTCGCCGCGCTCTTCGCACAGTCGTTCGATGACCGGATGTCGCCCGCCCGCAATCACCAGCTCTCCGGCGCCATCGCCCGAGAACAGTTCCGGCCGGGTGTAATTGCGCTCCGCCGCCAGGTGCGCGAAGCAGGCCAGCACGTCCAGTTGCGCCACCGCCGCGGCCGTTGGTCGCAGCCGCCCTGCCTGTTGCGCGATCCCGGTGCGCAATTCGCCGAACAAGCGGCGTTCGATTTCCAGGATGCGCTGGTCGGCCTCCAGGATTTTGCGCTCATGTTCTTTCAGTTCCGGCGCGGTGAAGCGTTCCGCGTTGACCAGAGTTTGTTTGCGCTCGTAATCGGGGGGCGCCAGGTGCAGGTTGGGTTTGGTGATCTCGATGTAGTAGCCAAACACCTGGTTGAAGCGGATCTTCAGCGACCCGATGCCGGTGCGCTTGCGTTCCCGCTCCTCCATAGCGGCGATAATTTGCTTGGCGTGCCGGCTCAGGTTGCGCAGCTCGTCGAGCTCGGCGCTGCAACCGGCCCGGATCATCCCCGGCTCGGTGGGCTGTGCCGGCGGGTCGTCGGCCACCGTCACCGCAATCTGCGCGCGCACGTCGGCCAGCTCGTCGAGCGCCGCATGCAGGGTCCGCAGCCTCGTGCTGCCGCATCGCACCAGGAATCCGCGCAGCAGAGGAATGCGTTCGAGCGACTGGGCCAGCGCCAGCAGGTCGCGCGGCGTGGCCGAGCCCAGCGTCACCCGGCTGGTCAGGCGTTCCAGGTCCTGGATGGGCGACAGGTCCCGGCGGATTTCTTCCCGCACCAGCGTGCCCGCCTTCAGCTCCGCGACCCCGTCCAGCCGCTCCCCGATTTCTTCTGGCCGCAGTTGTGGCCGCAGCATCCAGTTGCGCAGCAGGCGCGCGCCCATCCCCGTGATGGTTTCGTCGAGCGCCGCCAGCAGCGTGGGGTGGGCCGCGAGACTCCGCCCGCGTACGCTCGCTTCTTCATACAGCGGGGCCACCAGTTCCAGGTTGCGCACCGTGACCGTGTCCAGCACCAGCGCGTCCTGTTGTTCGTAAAATGCCGGACGGTCCAGGTGGTCGAGGGTCGCGCGGGGGCGTAACCCCGGGCTGCTGGCAGCTTCCTGGGTCTCCAGCGCGGACGTTTCGCGCAGATAGTGAATCAGCACCCCTGCGGCCGTGGCAGCCTGCGGGTGGTGGTGCAGGCCGAAGCCCTCCAGCGTCAGCACTCCGAACTGCTCCTGGAGAATGCGCTCTCCGTAGTCGGGGCGGAACACCCAGTCGTCCAGACGCGATTCCGTGCTTCTCGCGCCGTTCAGGGCCAGGGGTGGCTGGGCAAACAAGGTCGAGGGCCGCGGCAGCAGCAGCTCCCGCGGTCGAAGTGTGTCCAGCTCGTCGCGCAGTTTCGCCGCGGCCTCCGGGCCGCTGAATTCCGTGGCCCGGAATTCTCCGGTGGAGACGTCCACGTAGGCCAGCCCCAGGGTCTCCCCGGGAGCCACCGCGGCGAGAAAATTGTTTTCCTTCGGCTCGAGCAGGCTGAATTCCGCGGCCGTGCCGGGCGTGATCACCCGCACCACGGCGCGGCGCACCAGCTTGATTCCTTTTCCCGGCTCCTCCATCTGATCGCAGATGGCTACCTTGAAGCCCGCGCGGATCAGCCGCGCGATGTAGGCTTCCGCGGCGTGGTAAGGCACGCCGCACATCGGGATGGCCTGGCCTTTTTCCTTGTTACGGCTGGTGAGTGTGATTTGCAGCTCGCGCGACGCCTGGATGGCGTCCTCGAAGAACATCTCGTAGAAATCCCCCAGCCGGAACAGCAGCAGGGCACTGGGGTACTGTTTCTTGATGGAATGGTATTGCCGCATCAGCGGCGTGGTGTCTTCCGGCATGGGCTCAGGGACGCGGGCGCGGCGTGGCGCGAGGCATTTGGCTCTCTTCGCGCCGAGCATTATACTCCAGCTCGCGCGGACCGCGGCGCAGCGGCACGCGCCACCCTCATGCCCGCCGGCGCAAAGACCGAAATCGAAATCAAGCTCCGCGTCAAGCATCCGGATTCGATTCGGCGGCTGCTGGCTCGGATCGGCGCGCAACGTGCTGCCCGCATCCACGAATTCAATGTCGTCTACGACAACGCGGACCGCAGCCTCTTCCAGTCCGGCCGCCTCCTCCGCCTCCGCGTCCAGGTGTCCCCCGGGCGGGCCCAGCGTACGCGTCGCGCGATCCTCACCTTCAAGGGCCCGCCGGTGGCAGACGCCTCGGCTGCGAGTGACGCCGGCATTCCTGCTGCCGGGACCGGCCCCCGCTACAAGGTCCGACAGGAACTGGAGGCGGAGGTCTCCAGCCCGGAAACCCTCGAGGCTGTATTCAGCAGCCTGGGGCTGTTGCCCTGGTTCCGCTATGAAAAATTTCGGACCCGCTATCACAGCCGCCGCCCCGGCCCGGCCCTGCACTTCGATCTCGATGAGACCCCCATCGGGCTTTTTCTCGAACTCGAGGGGTCTCCGGCGGCCATTGACCGCGCCGCCCGGCAGCTGGGCTATGGCCCCGGGGACTACATCACGGCGAGTTACTACGGACTGTACCTAGAAGATTGCCGGCAACGGGGCGTCCCGCCAGGCGATATGCTGTTTCCGCGCACGAAATAATGGAAACATTTGCACTCTTTTCTTGACAAATCCTCACGCGCCCTTTAACAAGAGAAACGGGCGCCCCCTGCTTCGCATCGGACGCTCGCAAGCCCGCCGGGAGTCGGGGTCTGGTGCCCGCCGGGGATCCCCCCGGGCCTGAACTGACGCAAGACATCTTGAAAATGGACAAGGGAGGTGGCCATGCTGCACGCCACCGAGCTTTTGGGGGCCAAGGCCTACGACCCCCAGGGCAATTTTGTGGGCTGGGTGCGCGAGTTGTACATCGAGCCCGCCGAACAGGCCAACCGTATCGCCTGGTATCTTCTCGAACGAGGACGCTACCGGCCCTGGCTGGTGAAATACGACCAGGTGGCCTTTGTCGCCCCCGGCACGTTGAAGTTAAACGTGGACGAGCGCCAGCTGATCCCCTATGTGCCCAATGAAGCGTGGCTGGCGCTGAGCAAGGGCCTGCTCGACCAACAGATTATAGACATCGCCGGCCGCAAAGTGGTCCGCGTCAACGACCTCGATCTGGCTGAGACCACGGTGCTCGAAAACGGCAGCGTGGAGCTGCGGGTCACCCGCGTGGACGTCGGCCTGCGCGGCGCCGCTCGCCGTCTCTTCCAGGGACTTCTCCCTCCGGGAACCATCCGCCGGTTCCAGATGAACCTGCCTCCCCGGACCATCCTCTGGGAGTTCGTCAACCTGATTGAGCCCGATCCGATGCGGCGCGTCCGCCTGCGCATCACGCACCAGAAGTTGGCCCGGCTGCACCCCGCGGATTTGGCCGACATCATGGAGAAGCTCTCCCCCGCCGAACGCCAGGCCATCATCTCCACGCTGGATGACCAGACCGCCGCCGAAGCGCTGGCCGAGCTGGACGCCCGCCTGCAGGCGCAGATTGTCGAAAAGATGGACCCCGAAAAAGCGGCGGACATCATCGAAGAAATGGATCCCGACGAGGCCGCCGACTTGCTGGCCGATCTGTCCCCGGAGACCTCCGAGGAGGTACTGGAGGAACTGCCCAACGAAGAGGCCGAAGGAGTGCGCGAGCTGCTGCAGTTCGACGAAAACTCCGCGGGCGGGATGATGAACACCGACTTCGTTTACGTGGGCGAAGACGCCACGCGCGATGAAGTCCTGCGCTGGATCAAGGTCCAGGAAACCCCCTCCGACCAATTGGATACCATTTTCCTGATCGACTCTCGCGCCGCCCTGTCCGGCGCTGTCAGCGTGGGACGCTTGCTGCTGGCCGAACCGGCCCAGCCGATGCGCGAGCTCAAATCGGAGCCGCTGGTCAGCGTCCCGGCCGACGCGGAAGACAAACAGGTAATCGAACTGTTCGATAAGTACAACCTGCGCGCGCTGGCTGTGGTCGGCGAGCAGGGCCGGCCCATCGGGGCAATCACCGTGGACGACGTGGTGGGACGCCTGCACCGGCCGAGCTGAGAAGTCAATGACCCGGGAAGACATCCGCGACTGGTTGGCTGCCTGGGGCGAACGCGGCGACGCGCTTCGCCAGCGCGCCCGCCGTGTGCGCCGGCGTATGGCCCTGTTTCTGGCCATCCTGGGCCCGGGACTGATTACCTCCAACGTGAACAACGATGCGGGGGGGATTTACACCTATTCGCTCGCGGGTGCGCAGTACGGCCTGGCCGTGCTGTGGGCCCTGATCCCGATGGGCATTGCCCTTTTCGTCAGCGAGGAGATGTGCGCGCGGATGGGGGTGGTCACCGGGAAGGGTCTCTCGGACCTGATCCGCGAGGAGTTCGGTTTCCGGGTGACGTTTTTCGTGCTGGTGGTGGTCCTCTTGGTTAATTTCGGCAATGTGCTGGCGGAATTTGCCGGCGTGGCCTCTGCCATGGAACTCTTCGGCGTGAGCAAGTACTTCTCTGTGCCGCTGGCCGCGGCGCTGGTTTGGCTGCTGGTGGTGCGGGGCAGCGCCCGGCGCATCGAAAAAATCTTTATGGCCGGCTGTCTGATGTACCTGGCATATGTTTTCTCCGCGCTGCTGGCCCGGCCGGACTGGCTGCGCGCGGCCCTGCACCTGGTTCCGCCCGTCACGCGCTGGGTGCCCCACGTGCGCGACATCGTCACCCCCGTGCCGCTCGAACCGGGCTACTTCCTGATTTTGGCCGGTCTGATTGGCTCCACCATGGCCCCCTGGCAGCACTTCTATTTGCAGGCCGCAGTAGTCGAAAAGCGTGTGGGCCCCAGGCAGTACCGGGAAACCCGCAACGACGTGATGCTCGGCAGCATCACCGCCATGGTCATCGTGTTCTTCATCATCGTCTGCACGGCCACCACTCTACACGCCACCGGCCAGCGGCAGATCACGCACGCCGGTGACGCCGCCGCGGCTCTGAAGCCGCTCGCCGGAGCCTGGTCCAGCGCACTGTTTGCCTTCGGCCTGTTGAACGCCTCGCTGTTCGCCGCCTCCATCCTGCCCCTCTCGACCGCCTACGTCATCTGCGAGGGACTGGGCTTTGAATCCGGCCTGGACCGCAAGATGCGCGAGGCCCCCATCTTCTACGGACTCTACACCGCGCTGATTGTCGTCGGTGCCGCGCTCATTCTGATTCCCGGCGCGCCGCTGGTGCGCATCAGCGTCCTCTCGCAGGTGGCCAATGGCCTGCTCCTGCCGTTTATCCTGACCTTCGTTCTGCTCCTGGTGAACCGCCGTGACCTGATGGGAGAACAGGTCAACAGCCGAACCTATAACGCCGTGGCCTGGTGCACGTCCCTGGCCATGGTGGCGCTAACCTTGCTGTTGCTCTACTCGTCCCTGCTGGCGCGGAGCAGCGGTCCTTCGGCGGCGCTGCGTTGAGCACGGCTGGCGATGCTCCGGCTTGTAGAACCATCCTGCCTTTGTTACATTGAAGATGGTCGCCGCTTCTCTTGTATTCGCACCATCCGGACCGCCATCAGGGACCGAAAGACCGTGACCCGCGCGGCAACAATTGAACTGACGCCAGCCAGTCGCGAGGAGGCCGGGCTGCTCCGGCAGCTCGACCTGGCGCGCTTGCCCGTCCACGTGGCCGTCATCATGGACGGCAACGGTCGCTGGGCCCAGCGGCGTCATTTGCCGCGCATCGCCGGCCACAAAGCCGGAGTGCGCCGCGCCCGCGAGATTATCGAGACCTGCGCGCGGCTGCACATCCCGGCGCTGACCCTTTACGCTTTCTCGATGGAGAACTGGCGGCGTCCCAAGGCGGAGATTGCTTTCCTGATGCGGCTGCTGCGCCAATACCTGCGCAAGGAATTGCCGGTCATCCACAGCAACAACATCCGGCTGCTGGTCATTGGCCGCTCCGAACAGGTGCCCGAGGCCGTTCGCCAGGACATTGCAATGGCCATGCGCCACACCGAGAACAACACCGGGATGAAGCTGGTGGTCGCGCTGAATTACGGCGGCCGTGCGGAGATGGTGGATGCCTTCAATTCCATCCTGGCCAGCGCCCAGGTCTCCGGCAACGGCAACGGACTGGCGGGGCTGCGCGTGGATGAAAAAATCATCTCCGACCATCTCTACACCGCGGGCCTGCCCGACCCCGACCTGCTGATCCGCACCAGCGGCGAAATGCGCGTCAGCAATTTCCTGCTGTGGCAGATCGCATACGCGGAAATCTTCGTCACCGAGACGTTGTGGCCGGACTTCGGCGCTGCCAGCCTGCTCCAAGCCCTGCTGGATTTTCAGAAACGCGAACGCCGTTACGGTGGACTGGGCAGCCCCGCCCGAACCTCGAAATGACTTCGGCTCCATCCGAAACCGTCGCAGCGGCCGCGGCCGCGTCCGGAACCCGAACGCGCGTGCTGACTGCGCTGGCCTTCGGCGCTCCGGTGGTGGCCCTGGTCATCTGGGGGCCGACGTGGGCCGTGGCCCTGGTCGTCGCCGTTGTGGTGTACCTGGCGCTGCGCGAATTTTTCGCGCTCGCTGAAAAATTGGGACTTCGTGCACACCCGCTGTGGGTGTTGATCTGCAGTGCATGGATTTTGGTCACGCAATGGCGGTTGGCGACGGAAAGCCCCATCGAGATCGGCTTCCTGAAATGGACGGAGACCGGCCTCGTGCTGCCGCTGGATTTCCTTCTGTTTGTTTTCGCCCTCGGCGTGGCAGTGATCAGCAGCATCCGCGTGGACCGCCTCTCCGAAGCGCTTTCCTCTGCGTCGCTCAGCGCCGCAGCGATCCTGTTTGTCACCCTGCCACTGAGCTTTCTGGTTCCGCTGCACAGCGCGGACGAGCACGGGGCGGCTCTGCTGATCATACTGGCTATGGTTTGGGTCGGGGACAGCGCAGCCTATTTCGGCGGTCGTGCCCTAGGGAAGCACATGCTGGCGCCGGTGCTGAGTCCGAAGAAAACCTGGGAAGGGGCCGCAGCGAATCTGGCCGCGACCCTGCTCGTGGGTCTGGTCATCGCTGCCTGGTCCGGAGGCGGCTGGCTCCATGCCCTGGCCCTGGGCGCTGTGGTCAGCGTGGCGGGCCAGTTCGGTGATCTTCTGGAATCTGCTTTCAAGCGCAGCGCGGGGGTCAAAGAAAGCGGCCATCTCCTGCCCGGCCACGGCGGAATGCTCGACCGCGTTGACGCCCTGATTCTGGCAGCTCCCGCGGGCTGGTATTATCTGGATCTAGTGTCCCGATGAAGACCATTTCCATCGTCGGCTCTACAGGCTCGATCGGCCGTCAAACGCTGGATGTCGTGGAGGCGATGCCCGGCCGCTTCCGCATCGCCGCCCTGGCTGCAGGCGGCAACGTCGAGCTGCTGGCCGAGCAAACGGCTCGCCACCGTCCCCTGTTGGTTTCCGCTGGAACAGAAGAGTCCGCGGCAGAGCTGCGCGAGCGCCTGCGCGCGGCTCATGTGGACCCGTTGCCGGAGATTGTCCCGGGTCAGGAAGGCCTCGAGCGCGTGGCCATCCATCCGGAAACAGAGTTGGTCGTTTCCGCCGCGGTCGGCGTAGTCGGGCTGCCCGCTACCTACGCAGCCGTAAAGCAGGGCAAACAGATCGCACTGGCCAATAAGGAAGTGATGGTCGCCGCCGGCGAACTGGTCACCGCCGCAGCCCGCGCCAGCGGCGTCGAAATTCTCCCGGTGGATAGCGAACACAACGCCATCCACCAGTGCCTGCGTGCCGGCCAGCGTCGCGAAGTTCGCCGGCTGGTGTTGACCGCTAGCGGCGGCCCGTTCCGCAAGACTCCGGCCGCGAAGCTCAAGAACGTTTCCCCAGACCAGGCCCTGGCGCATCCCAACTGGCGGATGGGCCAGCGCATCACGATTGATTCGGCGACGTTGATGAACAAGGGCTTCGAAGTCATCGAAGCGCACTGGCTCTTCGGCATCGCGCTCGACCAGATCGACGTGGTGATCCACCCGCAATCCACCGTGCACTCCATGGTCGAGTTCGTGGACGGCTCCATCGTGGCGCAGCTCGGCGCCACCGACATGCGCATTCCCATTCAATATGCGCTAACCTATCCGGAGCGCGTGGCATCCAATGGGTGCCACCTGGACTGGGCGCGGATGCGCAGGCTCGATTTCGCGCATCCCGCGCCGCGAAAGTTTCGGTGTCTGCGTCTGGCGCGCGAAGCGCTCCGCGGCGGCGGGGCGCTGCCGTGTGCGCTGAACGCGGCAGACGAGGTGGCCGTGGCCGCGTTTCTGGCCGGCCACCTGCCGTTTCCAGGCATCGCCGAAGTGATTGAAACGGTTCTGGAGCGGATGCCGCGAATCAAGCTGCACAAAATGGCCGATGTGCTGGCCGCGGACGCTGAAGCCCGCGGCCTCGCCGTTGAAGCCATCAAGGCTAAGCAGGGAAGGGGTGCCTAAGGGTCTATGCCTGATTGGGTGACGACTGGCGCTGCATTCATCTTCGTGCTCGGGATCATGATGATTGTGCACGAATGGGGGCATTTTATCGCCGCGCGGATTTTTGGCATCCGCGTCGAAATCTTTTCCTTCTTTGGGATGGGCCCGCGCGTGTGGGGATTCAAGCGCGGAGACACGGAGTACCGTCTCAGCCTGCTCCCCATCGGCGCCTACGTGAAGATGGCCGGGGAAGACTTCGGTGGTGAGCACACCGGCCAGCCCGATGAGTTCCCGTCCAAGCCGCGTTGGCAGCGCGCCATTGTACTGCTGGCTGGCCCGACGATGAACCTGCTGGCAGCGGTCCTCCTGGTGACCGCCGTTTTTATCAATGGGATGCCCCAGCCGGTGTACCTGGACCAGCCCGCCGAAGTCGCCGGGGTAATCAAGGACTCCATCGCCGAAAAGGCTGGAATCCAGTCCGGCGACCGCATCGCCGTGTTGAACGGCATCCACGATCCCAAATGGGAACAGGTATTCTTTGAGTCGCTGGCCGCCGCAGGCAGCGACCTTTCCGTAGTCCTGGACCGCAACGGGGAACGCGTCCCCCTGACCGTTCCCACCGCGCAGGTCAAGCGCGAAACGGATGCGCTCACCTTGCTCGGCTATCCAAAAGAACCGGTCATCGTGGGCCTTGTGCAGCCCGGGATGCCAGCAGACCGCAGCGGTTTGCGACCGGGGGATCACATCCTGGCCCTGGACGCCCGGCCCGTTTGGAGTCCGCTCCAGTTCCGCGCCCGGCTCCAGGAGGTCGGCGATAAACCGGCCGAGCTGCTGATCCAGCGCGGCGAAAGGGAACTGCGCCTCCAGGTGAGGCCCGTGCACGGCGACCCCGGTGACGGGGGAGGCCCGCGTTATCAGCTCGGCTTCGCGTTCCGTTTCGCCACCGTGTATAAGCAGTCCGCGCCGCTCGAGGCGCTGACCGGAGCCATCGGCCACAACGCACGGCTGGGCGCTCAGATTGTCTGGATCGTCGGACAACTGGTGCAGGGCAAGGCCTCGCTCAAGCAATTGCAAGGCCCGGTGGGTATCATGCGCGAATCCGGCCAGGCGGCGCGGCGCGGCATTCTGGAGTTGGCGTTGTTTATGGCCGCCATCAGCCTGAACCTGGGCATACTCAACCTGCTGCCCATCCCCATCCTGGACGGCGGGCACATCGTGCTGCTGCTGATCGAGGGTGCCTTCCGCCGCGAACTCAGTATGGTCTTCAAGGAGCGCGTCCTCCAGTTCGGAGCGGCTTTTCTCATTTTGCTCACTGTTTTTGTGTTGTACAATGACGTCTTGCGATCGCTCCCAGCGGGCAAGTAACACGACCATGGCCGCCACACCCGCGCGTCGCGTTTCCAGCGGCGAACGCATCAACGCCCACGAAAAGCCCGGCCGCTTGCAGGCCGAGCTGGAGTCGCGCGGCATCCGCCTGACCCGCCAGCGCCGCGTGCTGCTGCAAGTGATGGAGGGCGCGCAGCGCCACTTGGACGTCGATGAGCTGTGGCAGCGGGCGCAGCGCATTGATCCCCGCGTGCATCGCGTCACCATCTATCGCACCATTGACTTGCTGAAGCGCCACGGCCTGATTGACGAACTGGACTTGCTGCACATCCGCGGTGACCGCCACTATTACGAGAGTCACGGCCCCCGCGACCACATCCACGTAGCCTGCCTGCGATGCGGCAAGGTCCGCGAATTTGAAAGCCAGCTCTACGACCGGCTGAAGCGCGAAATCGAGCGCGGCTGCGGCATTAAAATCGAAGTGAGCCGCACGGAAGTGGGCGGCTACTGCGACGACTGCCAGTCCTCCCAGTAATTCCCCTGATTTTGCCGACGGTCCGGTCAGCGGCCAGTTGCAAAACAATTGCAACTGAAAGCGCTCCGGCCCTTGACAGGCCCCCTCGCGGAGGATAGTGTCAGTTGCAAGCCAGTTGCAACTAGGATTCCGGCTCCAGAAGGGTGGCTGCTCTGCGTCCTCACCGGTTGGCTTTCATCCTGCTCCCGCTGCTGTTCCATTTCTCCCCCCTGCTCGTTCCCGTGCTCGCCGCCCCGGGTGGGGATATCCGGGGGCGCGTGGTGGACGATTCCGGTGCAGTTGTTCCGGGCGCTACGATTTCCTTGTATGCGTCGTCGGGTTCGCTGCTTCTGACCGGTCGTTCCGATGGGGAGGGCCGATTCCGATTTTCTGGTGTTCCCACAGGGCGCTATGAGTTGTCCGCGGAATGCGCGGGACTCGGCCCCGCCCGCGCAGCCGTCGCGGTGAATCGGGATACAAGCGCAGAAACAGTGCTGACGCTGCGCGTTGGGCTGGTCAGCAGCTCGGTGACGGTTACGGCCACGCGGGGTATGCCCGAGGAACTCCAGGGTGCTCCCAACGGGGTCAGTCAAATGGCTGGCGAGCTGCGCCCGCAGCGACCCGCGCTCATTCTCCCGGTGCTGCTCCGCGAAGAGCCAGGTGTACAGATCCAGCAGACCAGCAGCCATCAGGGGGCCGTGCTCATCCGCGGCCTGACCGGTCAGCAGGTGCTGCACCTGATTGATGGCGTGCGTTTCAATACCTCCACGTTTCGGCCCGGCCCGAACCAGTATCTGGCCATGGTGGACCCCGCATTCATCGCCCGGCTGGAAGTCTCGCGCGGGCCACACTCCACGCAGTACGGCAGCGACAGTCTGGGCGGCACCCTGAATGTGCTGCCCCCACGACTGCAAGCCTCGGCAGGCGCGCCCCGCTGGCGGGGAGAGTTGGCGCCGATGTTCCGCACAGCGGATCTTGCCGGCGGCGGCAGTCTGCGGCTTTCCTACGGCGCAGAGAAGTGGCACTTGCTGGGTGGCGGGTCGTTCCGACGAGGCCAGGACCTCCGCCCCGGCGGGGGAATTGACTCCCACTCCGTAGTTGCGCGCTACCTGGGGCTGCCGTCCTCGCTGCTCGGGGAGCGCATGCAGGATACGGCCTTTACGCAATGGGCCTCTTATCTCCGGCTGTACTGGAATCTGCGCACGGATCAGAGCTTCAGCGTAACCTATCATCGCAGTGAGCAGCTCGGCGGGCGGCGCTATGACCAACTCAACGGAGGCAACGGCAACCTGTTGAACTCCTTCGACCCTCAGACTCTCGACTTCGCCTATGCCCGTTATTCGAAGCAGAATCTCGGCTGGCTGGATTCGCTGGAATCCACCCTCTCGTTCAATCGCCAGGCGGATGCCCGCCGATTTCAGGGCGGCAGCGGGAACCCCCTGGCCACGATTAATTCGGATACCAGCGTCACCTCGGTGGTGGGTTACCAGGTTCAGGCCACAACCCATCTCGGACGGCGCCACATTCTCCTGTTCGGTGGCGAGGCCTATCACGAGTTCATTGCCGCATCAGCCGTATCGTTGTACCCGGTCACATCCGCGCGGGCCATCGCGCGCGCGCGCTTTCCTGATGGTAGCCGCTACGCCAGCTTCGGCTTCTTCCTCCAGCACAGCTCGGAATGGGCCGGAGGTCGCCTGCGGACACAGTCCGGCTTGCGCGCCAGCGGCATCCGCTTCAGCACGTTCGCGCGTAAGAATCCAGTGATCGATGGCCGGCCGACAGTGCCCGATTTTTCGTCCGCGTTGAATGATTTAACCTGGCAGGCGGGCGCCTCGCTGCGGCTCGCCGGCCCTGTGACGGCGTTCGGATCCGTGTCGCGGGGTTTCCGCGCCCCGAATGCTACCGACTACTCGCAGGTGGGGCTGACCTCGGCCGGGTTCGAGGTCTCGCCGGATGTCGCCGCAGCGGCCAGCGGATTCCTGGGAAATGACGCAGGGGCATCCGCCGTGTCCACGGGCGTTGCTACCCGCCAGTTGCGTCCGGAATCCCTGCTGGATGTGGAAGGCGGTCTGAGGTGGCAACAGGGCCCGGTCAGCGCCGCGCTGACCGGCTTCCACTACAACCTGCGAGACTTCCTCACCCGCCGGACACTCATCCTGCCGTCCGGGGCGGTGGGAACCACGTTGGCCGGCGAACGGGTGACGCAGCAGCTGGCCACCGGCGCGGTAATCACGGCCGCCGACTTACGTCCGGTGATTACCCGCGCGAACGCAGGACGCGTGCGCCTGCGCGGGTTCGAGGCTGAGTTACAGGCCCGCTTGACTACGGCTTGGACGCTGCAATCCAACCTCTCCTATCTGCACGGCAAGGATCTGGAGAGCGGCCAAGCGCCGGACCTCGAGGGCGGTCTGCCGCCGCTGCATGGCTTTCTGAGCCTGCGGTGGCAGCGGACGGGAATGCCCTGGTGGGTGGAGACATTTTCTCACTGGTCGGATGCGCAGGGCCGGTTGTCCTCGCTGGAGCGGGCGGACCAGCGCATCGGCGCGGTGCGCACACGGAACAGCATCGCGGCGTTTTTTCAGAACGGTGCGGTCGTGCGCGGGCTGGTGGCCGGCGGCATCCTGTTGCCGACCGGCGAAACGCTGGTGCAGGTGCAGGACCGGGTCCTGGGAGCAGGCGTGCAGGGCGCACCGCTATTCGGCAATACACCCGGTTTTGCCACATTGAATTTCCGCGGCGGATACAGATTCGGCGAAGGCGCCGAGCTGGTCTGGGTTTTCGAGAATGCCCTGGACAAGAACTATCGCCTGCACGGTTCCGGCATCGATTCCCCGGGGCGCAATCTTCAGGTCACCTATCTCTGGCGGTTCTGAGCGGGAAGCGCTTGCAAACGCAGCGGCGGCGTCATATACATTGCGCCCTATGCTCAGAGAAGCCTGGCAGTACCTCATCTCCCGGCCGCTGAACCTGCTGCTAATTGCGTTTCCCCTGCTCATCGGTCTGGAGCTGGCGCACGCCGGGCCAGTGTGGTTGTTCATTGTTTCCGCCCTGGCAATTATCCCGTTGGCCGGAGTACTCGGGGATGCCACGGAAGAAGTGGCCGGACGGATGGGGCCGATCGGCGGCGGCCTGCTGAGCGGCACCCTCGGCAACGCCACGGAGCTGATCATCGCCGTGATGGCCGTGCGCGCGGGCGAGATCGAGGTGGTCAAGGCCTCCATCACCGGCAGCATCCTGGGAAACCTGCTGCTGGTGTTCGGACTCAGCCTGCTGGTGGGCGGGTTCGACCGCGAGAAACAGAAGTTCGACCGCACCAACGCCGGCATCAACACCACAATGCTGATGCTGGCGGTCTGCGGGCTGGTGATGCCTGCGGTGTTCGACCTGGTGACTTACGGGAAACTGGAGTCCAACACCGAGGTGGTGCAGAAGCTCAGCTTGTGGACTGCGGCCGTGCTGATGGGCACCTACCTGCTCAGCTTTGTCTTCTCCTTCAAGACCCACAAGCACCTGTTCAGCAGCCATGAGTCGCACACGCTGTCGGCCATGAGCCAGAAGACAGCCCTCGCGCTGATGGCCGTAGCGACGGTGCTGATTGCGTTTGCCAGCGAAGTGCTGGTGGGCCAGATCGAGCACGCCACCAAAGCGCTGGGGTTGACCAAATTCTTCGTGGGGATAATCGTGGTCGCTGTGGTGGGCAATGCCGCGGAGCATTCCGCTGCGGTGTTCGCGGCGCGAAAGGACAAGATGGACCTGTCCATCACCATTGCCGTGGGGTCGAGCGTGCAGATTGCGCTTCTGGTGGCCCCGCTGCTGGTGTTCGTCAGTTACGCCCTGGGCCATCCCATGACGCTGGAGTTCAACGGGTTCGAGATCGCCGCCATGATCCTTTCGGTGTTGACCGTGGGGATGGTCGCGGTGGACGGGGAGTCCAACTGGTTTGAAGGTGCACAGCTTCTGGCCACGTACATCATTCTGGCCATCGCCTTCTTCTTCGTGCCGGCCTGACCGGCCCGCTCCCGTAACGCCAGCGCCTGCACGGAGCCCCGGCACCTCGGGACGAATGTGTCCCGCAGGCGACTTTTCGGGACAGACCTTCCCGCGCCCGGGACGCTCCGGCGCTTTGCACTCAGACTTGCCCGGCCGTGGCTGCCACCCTGCAGCACACTGCCATGTAGCGTTCTGTCCGCGCCACGTCTCTGGCAATCTGCCGCCGCAGCTCTTCCGGCCCGCTGAATTTTTTCTCATCTCGCAGACGGAAGCAGAAACGCACCTCCATCGCGCCGGAATCCACGGTACCGGAATAATTCAGCAGGTGCGATTCGACCGTGATGCGGGCGCCATGAAAAGTCGGTCGAAAACCCACATTGATGGCGGAGGCATAGCTATGGCCCTGGAGGACCGTCTCGCCGGAATAGACGCCGGGGCAGGGCATCAGCTCCTGTTCCCAGGCCAGGTTCAAGGTGGGGAATTTCATCTGCCGGCCGCGGCCCTCTCCCGGCTGGATCGTTCCCGTCAGAGCAAAAGCCTTCCCCAGCAGCCGCGCCGCATAGGAGAGCCGTCCTGCCGCCACCGCCTCGCGCACCAGCGTGCTGGACACCAGCTTGCCGCGATAGACCTGCGGCGGAATGATGTCCACATCAAACCCGTGCTGCCTGCCTAGCTCGGTTAGCAGCGGGACATCGCCCGCATGCCGGTACCCGAATCGGAAGTTTTCGCCCACCAGGATGGAGCGCACGCGGAGCTGCTTTACAAGCACCTGGCCGGCGAACTCTCTCGCGGGGATGCGCGCCAGGTCGGCGTCGAACGGAAGCACCAGCGCGGCGTCCAGCCCGGCGTCAGCAAACGCCGCGAGCCTTTGCCCCAGCGTGGTAATCAGTGCGGGAGCCTCGGCGGGCCGCAGGAACTTGAGCGGGTGCGGGTCGAAGGTAACGGCGGCAGTCTGAACCCGGGCGGCGCCGGCCGGATCGGCGGCTCGCAGCGCTGCCGCCCGCTGGTCGAGCGCGCGGAGGATTCTCTGGTGCCCCGTGTGCACGCCGTCGAAATTGCCGATGGTCAGCACGGCGCGGCATTCCTGGGGGACGCCGGCAGCCCATTCTTGCGCGGAATGGAACACCCGGAGCGCCATCAGACCTGCACCTCGAAAGACAACCCGTCGTACGCCAACTGGACTATGGTCCCCGGGCAGCGGCCGGCCAGTGCCGCGTTGGTTTCCGCGTGCGGCAAGTCATGGCAAATGTGCGTGAACCACGCGCGCTTCGGTTTTACTTCGGCCAGCAACGCCAGTGACTGCTCGACGTTGCTGTGCATCGGATGGGGCTCGTAGCGAAGCGCGTCGAGGATGAAATCGTCCAGGCCGCCGAGCAGCGCCATACTCGACTTCGGCACGCTGCTGAAGTCCGTCAGGTAGGCTGCCCGGCCGAAGCGGAACCCCAGCACGCCCATATCTCCGTGCTCGGCGGGGATGGGTGTAATGGTCAATCCGAAGAGCTGCAACGGTCCCTCGATGATGTTCAGGCGCACTCCCGGCAGCGAGCTCATGGAGGGACTGCCGTCGAAAATGTAGGCGAACGTCCTGCGCAGCGTGGCCAGTGTCTCGCTGGCGGCGTAGACGGGAATCTCAGACTTCTGCTTCAGGTTGAACGGACGGATGTCATCCAGTCCCAGGATGTGGTCGGCGTGGCCGTGTGTGAATACCAACGCGTCCAGGCGCTGGACGCCCGTGCGCAGCACCTGTTGGCGGAAGTCGGGGCTGGTATCAATCACCACGTTCCGGTTGGCAAATTGCAGCAGCACGGATGGCCGGAGCCGCTGGTCGAAAGGGTCCGGGGAACGGCACACGCGGCATTGGCACCCAATCGAAGGGACTCCCATCGAGGTGCCCGAACCCAGCACGGTCAGCTTCAGCGTGGCCATCTTCGCTAACGTTTGGCGCGGGGTCCCGCATCGCGGGAGGGAGGCGCGGCGCCTGCGGCAGCGTCGGCGCTCATCTCGGCCGCAGCCTTTTCCATCTCGAAGTAGGTGACTTTCAGACTGCCGATGATTTCCAGCAGAATTTGCTGATCTTCCGGGGCCAGGTTGCCCCGGGTGCGCTCGGTCAGGTCGTCAAATATGTCAATGATGGCCCGCGCGCCTTCCAGGTCCAGAAACGCCTGACCTGTGCGCGGGTCGGGCATCCCGCCCAGACACGCTTCGGCCTGGTTGGCCAGCAGTCCCAGCAGCATGCGGAAATGCCGGGAGGCCTTCGGCGAATCGACCGGGGGCGGCGGAGCAACAGCGACCACCGGCGCTGCTGGCGCGCCTGTGCCCGCAGCCGCCTGGGCCGGAGGTGTGGCCTTCTGCTGGGCGGCTGTCGCGGCGCGTTCCTTCTCCTCCTGATCAATCGCATCCTGGCGAAGCTGCCCGTCTTCGGAAAAAAGCCGGCGGTCCACTACGCGAAACGTTTCTTCTTGTTTTTCTTTGCCCAAAGCGGTTGTACCTGACCGGCGGTTGCCGCAATCTGAAACAGAAAGTGTAGCACAGGCTTTCTCCGATTTCTGGAGTGGGGTGCCCCGGCGAATCGGGGCCGAAAACGCCCAGCCTGCCATTCGCGGGACAGCAGCTCCGCCATGCAATGGTTCTTGTCAATTGTGCGGCGCTACCGTAGAGTTTTCGCTTTCCTGGTCAAGGAGCGGATCCCGTGTCGCGCAACTTGGATGACTTGGTGGCGTTGCAAGCCCGCTTGCGGGCCCCGGACGGCTGCCCCTGGGATCGTGAACAGACCCATCAGACCCTGCGCACCTATCTGATCGAGGAGGCCTACGAGGTTTTGGAGGCTCTGGAAGGCGGGGACGACCGCAAGCTGGTCTCCGAGCTTGGCGACCTGCTGCTACAGATCGTCTTCCACGCCCAGATCGGCGCGGAGGAGAGACGCTTCAACATCGCTGACGTGGTCGAGAGCATCCACACGAAATTGGTGCGCCGTCACCCCCACGTCTTCGGCGAGGTGCCGGCTGCCAATTCCCGGCAGGTAGTAAACAATTGGGAGGAGATTAAGGCCGGGGAGCGGAAAGCAGAGAACGCGGCGGCACAGCAGGGCGCATCGGGGGAATCACTTCTCGACGGTGTGCCGCATACTCTGCCGGCGGTACTGGAAGCACACCAGCTCACGCGCCGCGCAGCCAGGATTGGCTTTGATTGGGAAAACCTCGACGGCCTGGTGGAAAAGCTCGCTGAGGAAATCGCCGAGCTACGGCAGGCCCTGGCCAGGGACGGGGAAGCCTCTGCCCGCACGGAAGAGGAGGCTGGCGACCTTCTGTTCGTCGCCGTGAATGTGGCGCGGTTTCTGGGCGTGGACCCCGAGCTGGCCATCAAGAAGGCCAACCGCAAATTCGACCGCCGCTTCCGCGCCATGGAAGCGGCCGCCGCGGCGCAAGGCCGCCGGCTGGCCGATGTCCCGCGGGCGGAGATGGAAAAACTTTGGGAACAGGCCAAGTAGAACGGGTGAGAGCCGGCAGCATCCTCGTCCGCCATTGCCGCGGCCAGGCCGAGTTCGAGCGCTGTCTCGAACTGCAAGTGGCCGTGTGGGGCGGCGTAGAGCTGGACGTTGTGCCGCTCCCTGTCTTCGTCATCACGCCGGAGATGGGCGGGCACGTTCTGGGGGCATTCGACGGCGATCGGATGATCGGCTTCACGCTGGCGTTTGCCGGGCTGCATGGCCTACAGCCGTTCCTCCATTCGCACATGACCGCCGTTCTCGAGCCGTACCGCGACCGCGGCGTGGGCCGGCAGTTAAAAATGTTTCAGCGGCAGGACGCCCTGGCCCGCGGCATCCACCTGGTGGAGTGGACCTTTGACCCCCTCGAGCTGCGCAACGCCCATTTCAATATCGAGCGCCTGGGCGCCATCGTCCGCCGGTTCCTGCCCAACCATTACGGCATCACCTCCAGCCCGCTGCACGCTGGCCTGCCGACCGACCGCCTGCTGGCGGAGTGGCACCTGAAATCCCCGCGCGCGGAAGCCTGCGCCGCCGGCCGAGGGCTCTCCGCTGCGCGGCACCCGCAGGCGCAGCGCATCGCCGTGCCGGGAAACATCGGGGAGCTGAAACGCACGGACGCCGCGGCTGCGGCAGAGATCCAGTCCCACGCCCGGGAGGAATTCCAGCGCTGGCTGGGCCAGGACTATGTGGTGACCGGGATGGAGAAGTCCGGGGAAGGGGCCAGCTACATTCTCGAACCGTATGCGAGCGCAAAAGATCTGTCTGCGTGAGCTGCGCATGGCGCTGCTCACCCCGTTCCAAACCAGCTTCGGCACCTCGACGGTGCGCCGCGTGATGCTGGTCGAAGTGGAAACCGGCGGGGCGCAGGGCTGGGGCGAAGTGGTCGCCGGGGAAGACCCTTTCTATCACCCCGAGACGGTCGAGACGGCCTGGCACATCATCCGCGACTTCATCTGGCCGGTGGTCCGCGGGCGCGAATACGCCGCTGCCGCAGACGTCTGGGACTCGCTCGAACACATCCGCGGGCACAACATGGCCAAGGCCGGCGTCGAAAGCGCGCTGTGGGACGCCGAAGCCAAACAGATGCACACCCCGCTGTGGCGGCTGCTCGGTGGCGCGCGCGAAGAAATCCCCTGCGGCGTGAGCATCGGCATCCAGGCCACGCTCGACGACCTGGAAGCCGCCGTGGCCAAAGAGCTGGCTGCCGGCTACCAGCGCATCAAGATCAAGATTAAGCCGGGCTGGGACGAAAAGCCCGTCGAGCGGCTGCGCCAGAAATGGCCGCTGATCCGCCTGATGGTGGACGCCAATTCCGCCTACCGCGCCGGCGATTTGGCCCTGCTCAAACTCCTCGAACGCTTCCACCTAATGATGATCGAGCAGCCGCTCGCCTGGGACGACCTTTACTCCCACGCCGAATTGCAGCGCCAATTGGACACGCCCATCTGTCTCGACGAATGTATCCACAGCCTGGAGCACGCCCGCGCGGCCATAGAAATCGGCGCCTGCCGCATCATCAACATCAAGATGGGCCGCGTCGGCGGCCACACTCCTGCGCGCCGCATCCACGACCTCTGCCAGGCCCGCAGCATCCCCGTGTGGTGCGGCGGGATGCTGGAGTCCGGCATCGGCCGCGCGCAGAATATCGCCCTGTCCACGCTGCCCAACTTCGTCCTTCCCGGCGACGTCAGCGCCAGCAAACGTTACTGGGACACGGACATCATCGAGCCGGAAGTCGAGGTGGGGCCCCAGGGAACCATCAAGGTGTCCGCGGGGCCTGGCATCGGTTTTGCGCCGCGGCTGGAGCGCATCGACCGGCTCACCGTCCGCAAAGAGGTGCTGAGTTGACCGCAGGTCCCAATCCTTCGGGGCTTTGCGCTCCTCTGCGTTCTCAGCGTCGCTGCGTCAGGGCTTGCAGGATTTGCCCACTGTCTCCAATCTGATGCCTCCTTCTCTTACGCGCCATCTCACCCCGCAACACGGCCCCCATCCCGCGTTGCTGTACGGGCTAGTGGGAGTGATGGTGCTGGTCTGGGCGCTGAACTTTGTCGTCGGCAAAGTGGCGCTGGATCACATAGACCCGCTGACGCTGGCATCGTTCCGCGTGGTGCTGGCTGCGATGATTCTCGCGCCACTCTACGCCTTGCGGCGCGAGCGCAGGAAATTCTCCCGCCGCGACCTGGGCACGTTTGCGCTGCTGGGGTTTCTCGGCGTGGCCGTCAACCAGGTGCTGTTTACGGTCGGGTTGAACTACACCACGGCCGGGCATTC
>Ga0247727_10007871_pt1 | contig 20062 bp, 18 predicted proteins | sample WisWelCaveWW1625_FD_202498 | JGI IMG/M metagenome (GOLD analysis project Ga0247727, IMG submission 202498) | Biofilm microbial communities from Wishing Well Cave, Virginia, United States - WW16-25 | ecosystem: Environmental > Aquatic > Deep subsurface > Groundwater > Cave microbial mat | place... | reverse complement strand
TCCCACAAATTGTCGGCGGCCCACGCCAACCCTGCGAAGAGTGCCGCCAGGAGCGCGAACGTGAGAGCCGCCCTCACCCGGTAGACGTTGCGTTCGAAGACGCTCTCCATGTATGAGGTCACCTTCATGGCCTGAGGGATCGGATACGGGTCCTGGATCGTCGTGCGGACTGGCGATACATCGTCGGTAGCTCTGGTCGGGCGAGTAGTCCCGATCACGACTTGCGGTCGAACGGGTGCAACCGGGCTCGCCGTGTCGAGCACACCAGGTGCGACGACACTTGCCGCTGGTCCGTCGTAATCGGACGGTGCGAAATCGTCGGAGTCATCTACCCGATCAAAGGGATGTCGTTGACGATTGGCGTCTTCGGTGTCGACCGGGTCGGAGATCTTGGATTCGGCCTTGTCTATGACAGGTGTCTCATCGGTTCGCGAACCCGGCCCGAGGTCTATGAAGGGCGACTCGTGAGAAGCTGCCGTAGCGCCGATCACCAACTCCTCCTGCGGTCGGTAGCTGGGCGGCGGCCATTCATCGCTCTCGAGCGGCGCCTCTACCGTGGCCGTGAGGCTCCGGTAGATCTCCTCGACGCTCGGGTGCTCATCGGGGGCTGAGCTGGGGGGTGGTTCCAAACCGGCAGCCGCCATCAGCTCTTTGGCATCGAGATGAAGGACCGCCGCCAGGATTTCGACGACTCGGGTCTCAGTCGGAGTGCTCCGACCCTGTTCCCAGGTCCGTACAGTGGTCGCTGCCCGGCCGATCAGCTGTGCCACCTTGGCTTGGGGAATGCCCAGCTCCTGGCGGCGTGCTCGAATCAAATCACCAAAGGTGGGCATCGAGCAATGCAGATTACCCCTGCTGAAGTATTGGGCAGAGTTGACGTTCGAGTAGCTCGGTTAGGCTCGCCGGCGGAGGCGACCGAGCGCCTGGTGGGCTCCCCGGTCTTCAAAACCGGTGGGGGGTTGCGAGATCCCCGGCGGGTTCGATTCCCGTCCGCCTCCGCCGAAATTTGGCGCACCGGGATGGCCGCTCACGATCTGAACCCGCCCTACTCATAATGCGTCCAGCGCCAAATTTCGGGGAAGAAGAACCCCGAAGACCCTATCCGGTGCTCTTGCGCTGGGCGTCGGCCACTGCGATCGCCGTCAGGTTCACCACGTCTCCCACCTCGGCATCCCGCTGCAACACATGGACCGACTTCGACAAACCCGAAAGGATCGGTCCGATCACTTCGGCATCCGCCAGCCGGTTCAACAGCTTGTAGGCAGCGTTGGCCGCCGTCAGATTGGGGAAGACCAAGACGTTGGCGGCCCGGTCGAGTGACCCGTTGGGCTTTCTACTTCTAATCAAGTCACCGACGACCGCCGTATCGGCCTGCATCTCCCCATCGGCTGGAATGTCGGGGCGCAACCGCCGGAAGAGGTCGACGGCCTTCCGAACCCTCTCCGGTTCGCTGCCACCCGCCGAACCGAAGTCCGAATAACTGATGAAGGCCACCCGCGGTTGGTGTTTGAACTGGACCTCGGCCACCTCAACGGCGGCTAGTGCTATCTCGGCAAGCTGTTCGGGGTCTGGCTCGATGTTCACCGCACAGTCGGTGAAGAAATACGGTGCTCCATTCACGACAACGACATACACAGAACTGACGATGGTCCGATCCGGTTGCATGGCCAGGATCTGAAGGGCCGGTCGAATGGTCTCGGGGTAGAAGTTGGTCAGCCCTCCCAGCACCGCGTCGGCGTCGCCCTGACGGACCATCAAGGCCGCGAAAACGTTGTGGTTCAACACCTCTGCCTGTGCTTTCTCCAAGGTCATGCCTTTTTGACCCCTGATCTCCACCAGCAGCCGAGCGAAGGTCTCCCGAGTAGCGAGCTCGGATTGTGGATCGAGCAATCTGATTCCATCGAGGGGCAGGTCGAGTTCGCCGGCCATCTCCCTGATGACCCCGATGTCGCCAAGGAGAACCGGCGACCCAATCCCCTCGTCTGCCACCCGACGGGCGGCCCGGAGGATCCGAAGATCGTGTCCGTGGGGATACACCACCGTCATCGGGCGAGCCTGGGCCTGGGTCCTGATGGTGTTGAGCAAGCCGTAAGAAGCCTGGAAACGGGCCCGCAACTGTTCGGCGTAAGCCCCGGCATCCTCCAATGGAAGGCGAGCCAAACCTTCGTCGGTAGCTGCCCGAGCTACGGCCGGCGCCACCATCCACAGGACGCGGGGATCAAACGGTTTTGGGATCAGATAATCGGGTCCGAAGCCAAGTCGATCGAGGCCGTAGGCGTTGAGGACAACCTCGGGCACCGGTTCCCGGGCCAAACGGGCCAGCGCCTGTGCCGCCGCCACCTTCATCCCCTCGCTCACCCCCCGAGCCCTCACGTCGAGAGATCCCCGAAAGATGAAAGGAAAGCCGAGGACGTTGTTGACTTGGTTGGGGTAGTCGCTTCGTCCGGTCGCCACGATTGCATCGGGGCGAGCCGCTCGAGCCGCTTCGTAGGTGATCTCGGGATCGGGGTTCGCCAGAGCGAAAATGATCGGCCGGGGGGCCATCGACCGCACCATGTCACTCGTCACCGCTCCCGCCACCGAGACACCGACGAAGGCATCTGCCCCTTCCAGAGCGTCCTCCAGCAACCTGGCCTCAGTCGAACGAGCGAACTCACGCTTGATCGGGTTGAGGTCGTCGCGTTCGCGGTGGATCACACCCTTGGAGTCGCACAACAGCACGTTGTTGGGATCCACCCCCATCTGGATGAAGAACCGGGCACAGGCGATGCCGGCCGCACCGGCCCCCGAGAACACCACCCGCACCGAGCCGATGGACCGATTGGTCACCTCAAGAGCGTTGAGGAAGGCGGCACCGGCGATGATGGCGGTGCCGTGCTGGTCATCGTGGAAGACGGGAATCTGGAGCCGTCCCCGAAGGGTCTCCTCGATGTAGAAGCAATCGGGCGCCTTGATGTCTTCGAGGTTGATCCCTCCCACCGTCGGCTCCAGCATTTCACAGAATCGGATGATGTCGTCCGGGTCGTCCGAATCAACCTCGAGGTCGAACACGTCGATGTCGGCAAATCGCTTGAAGAGGACGGCCTTGCCCTCCATCACGGGTTTACCCGCCAGCGCCCCGATGTTGCCCAGACCGAGGACGGCGGTGCCGTTGGAGACGACGGCCACCAAGTTTCCTCGGTTGGTGTATCGGAAAGCGGCGTCGGGGTCCGCCTCGATGACCAGGCACGGTTCGGCGACACCAGGGGTGTAGGCCAATGAAAGATCGGCCTGGGTTGCGGTTGGTTTGGTGGCTCTGACTTCGGTCTTGCCCGGTCGCGGCTTCTCGTGATAAGCCAGCGCCTCACTGAAAGTCTTGCGGTCGGTCATCGCCACCTAAATTACCCGGATAATCGATCCGGGTCCTCCCTGATAGCCGCTCCTCGACTCGCCTGCTTACGATGAAGCAGATGGATGTTGACCGTGTCCGGGGTAGCCGGTGACTGACGAAGAGAGAGGGTTTCTCCCCAGTTGGCTGAAGGCCACCTTGATGGTGATCGGCTGGATCCTGGCCGGCGTGGCGGCGTTGGTCCTGTTGATAGGCGGAATCTGCATAGTGATTCTCATGACGGGGCGATGAAACCCATCCTGTGGCAAGTCGCCGGATTCGGCATACCAACGCACGACTTCTTCGTTGGCCTGGGTGTGACGGCGGCAGTAGCCATTTTCATATGGGAGGCGCGGCGACGGAGTCGCCTCAATGAGAAACTCGTTTGGGTGGTCTTCGGTGCACTGATCACCGGCGGTCTGTTCGCCCGTCTCTCGACAGGCTGGAAATACTGGTCCGGCACCGAAGATCCGACCTTGCCGGGCCTCTGGATGCAGGGCGGCCGCAGCGTTCTCGGTGGATTGGCCGGGGCCTACCTGGGTGTTCTCATAACCAAAAGGCTGGTGGGTTACCAGTCGAGCACCGGTGATCTCTTCGTCCCCGGGTTGGCCCTCGGCATGGCGATCGGTCGGATCGGTTGTTTTCTGACCGAGCAAATCGGTACGCCGACCTCGCTCCCCTGGGGAATCACCCTCGCTCCCGATGTGGCCGCCCAAATGCCTTACTGCCCCAGCTGTGCCCTCGGGGTACCCCTCCACCCGAGCTTCATCTACGAGATCCTTTTCCATGCTGTGGCTTTCGTCGTGGTGCTGGCCTGGCGTGGGCGTGTCCAACCAGAGGGGTCCCTCTTCAAGTTCTACCTACTCAGCTACGGGATCTTCCGGTTCCTCATCGAGTTCGTGCGCGGCAACCCTCCGATGGCGGGTCCATTCTCGGGATCACAGTTGTTCCTGCTGGTCACACTTCCGTTGTTGGCTTGGTGGATGTTGCGCTCGCGACACTCGTTGACGGTGGCACCCGCATGACGGCGAGGAACCTGTTTCTGCCCATCGCCGGCGCTGCCACCGTTGGACCGATGTCTTTCGGGGCCATCATCATCCTTGGGAACCTCAACCGGCCGCTGCTGTCGGTTCTGGTCTTGGCGCTGGGCACGCTGGCATTGGCCGCGATCACTTTCAAATCGGCCCGACCCTTTTCGCTGGGCGTTCTGGGAGGATATGGACTCTTGACACTGGTCTCCGGGGGCGACTGCACGGTCGATTTCACCGGTGACGGTTACGGTGCGATCGCAGCCTTGGTCGCTTATCCGGCATTGCTCATGCTGGCAGTAGGCGCTGCCGCCGTGGCCCTCTTTGTGGCCCGCAGGAGGTCGGACACGTGACGACCGGAATGCCGGTTCGGGACTACCGGATTCATCGGTATGTGGTGGCCTTCTGTCCTAAGTGCCACACCGAGGATCCGGAGCGCCCACTTGCCGAGGTCGAGCGTCTCTCCGGCTACCTGGCCGAGGCCGACGGCCAGATCTGGCTGATCCGAGGCTGCCCCCACCACGGCCAAATCGTCACGCTCTACGACGAGAACCCCGAGATCCTCATCTATCTGGAACGTTGGACGGCACCGACCAAAGTGCACATCCCCGACACGTTCGGAAACTACCTTCCGGTGCCGTCCGCCTATCTTCAGGGCCTTCCCGAGTTGCAGACCCAACACACCTGCATTCTTCTGGAGGAGATAACCGAGACCTGCAATCTCCGCTGCCCTACTTGCTTCGCCGGGTCGGCACCGACCCTCACCGGGGTGGCGTCTCCGCAGGTTGTAATTAACAACATCGACCAAAGGATCGGCCGGGAGGGCGGCCGGCTCGACGTCTTGATGCTCTCGGGGGGAGAACCGACCATCTATCCCGACTTGCTCTCGCTTCTCGACAAGATTCTCGAACGGAACATCATTCGCGTCTTGATCAACAGCAACGGGATCGAGATCTCCCGCGACGACCGGTTGCTCCAGTATTTGTCGGACCATTCGGACCGAGTTGAGGTTTATCTGCAGTTCGATGGCTTCCGCAAAGAAACCAGTCTCCACCATCGCAACGCCGACCTCCGCCAGATGAAGCAACGGGCTATTGAACGCCTCTCTTCGGCTGGGGTATTCACGACTCTGACGATGACCGCCACCCTCGACGTCAACGACGACGAGATTGGGGCGGTGGTGATGAAGGCGCTGGAAACGCCATTCATCGGCGGGGTGTCGATCCAACCTCAGTTCGGTTCCGGTCGTTCGGGTCCGATCGATCCCCTCCGTCGGTTGACCCATACCGGCACTCTTGCCCGACTCGGACCGCAGACCGGCGGGGTGGTTCAGTGGGATGACCTGATCGCCCTCCCCTGCTCGCACCCGCACTGTTGTTCGGTCGGTTACATGTTGCAGACAGATTCCGGCGAGTGGCGTTCGTTGTGTCGAATCGTGGGTCACGACCGGTTGGCAAACCACCTCGACCTGGTGGCCAACCGGATAGTCGACCCCGATCTCGACCAACAACTCAAGGTCCTGGTGAAAGAGTCGCTGCTCGGTCTGTTCTCGGAACAGAGCTCCCTAAGTCATCCGACAGTTGGCCGGCTGTTCAGAGACGTGTGCGAGGCCTGCGATCTTGGAATCTCGGGGTTGCTCCGGCTGGCGGGAGCAGCCTCCAGCCAAAAGAAACTTCGTGACCTGCTGGCCCGCCGGGTCAAGCGGATCGTGATCAAACCCTTCATGGACATGAACACCATGATCGAAGAACGTCTCATGCAATGTTGTGTTCACGTCGGGACCAGAGCCGAGCAAGACCAGTGCGCACCATTCTGTGCTGTGCAGGCCTGGCTGCCGCTTTCGAAACAGAAGTTGTCCAGCTCCACAATTGCGATAGGCGCCGGATGAGCGACCCGCCTCTCGCATTTCGCACCCTCCGTCGGGAATCGGACGGCAAGGTCGACCCGCTCCGTTTCTGCATCGCAACGACCGTATCGCTGATTGCCCTCGTGGTAACACCGGCCCTCGCTTTGATCGGCTTCTCCACAGCGGGGATCGTCGCCTATTCGAAAGCACGCAAGGCCGGCCTATTGAAGAGTCGCTGCATTCTGGGCGACACTCGGTGGGTGCTGGCTTATTTGGCGGCTGCCGGGGTGTTGGGAATGGTGCTGGCCACCCGGCAGTTCCTTGCCTGACCGTGTCGGCTAGTGCTCTGTCTGGCGAATATTCGCCTGACGGTGCACTAGGAACCGGCCGGATCGAACCCGGCCGGGAGATATTCAAAATGCATCGGGTCCGGCGTCAACCACCGCCCACCCCAAGTAAAACCGTGCCGCTCCATAATCTCGACGATCCGCCGATCCATATCGCCTGAGGTGCCAAAGAGGTTGTCGGGTGCATTGATGTCGATGGCCGCCCCCCATGCATGCCGGGACACACCCCGGTTCCCACCGATGAACCGAGCGACCCAGCAACCGGCGTAACCGTCGGGATCGATCAGCCGGCCCAGACCTTGGTCGGCTATCTCGGACAGGGCTGCGGTGGCTCGTTCGGCCACCACACGGTGGCACTTGCTGGTGCCCACCAAGGGCAAACTGGCGGCGACAATGCTTTCGTCCTGCCACTCCTCGTCTTGCTCGAAGGCTCGGCCCGAACCTGGGTTTATGGCGAACTCTCCCAAGGCGGCTTTGATCATCACCTGCGGTGCCACCGCGTCTGCCGACCGAAGAAAAGGCACATCGCCTTCGGTGCGAATCCGCAGATGCAGGTCGGGGTTGATCGCCCGGATTGAGTCGGCAAAGGCGCCTGCAGTCATGTCGGCTGCGACCAGCAGATACCGCGTGGTTTTGACCGGCGAGTTCTCGTCCTCGCGGTGAAACACAACCTCGGCGGCGCCCACCATCTCGTCGGGGACGATGCCGCTCACCTCAAAGTGGTGGCCTTCGATCGAGAGGGAGTCTCCCAGTATCGCCCCTCTTAGTGCTGCTGAGGATTGGGATAGAACGACCTGACCGCCGGCGAGCTTCCTCAGCTCCGGTGCCTGCCAGACGTCGGCGTGTTTCTCAGGATCGATCTCGATGGCGTCGAGAGGGATGAACCAACCAGCCCTTTCGATATCGAGCAGCACCACATCGCCTTGCACCACAGACATCACCGGGTAGAGCTCTCGGACGCTATCCCGGAACTCCTTGTCGATACCTTCTCCGGTCCACACCAGGTGGACGACCGGGCGAACAGGAGTCGTTGCTGCCGTTGTAGTGGTCGGCGCCGATAACGCGGTGTTGTTCGAAGCGGGAGGTTGTGCAACGAGCTGAGAGGTCGGCGCTCTGTCGCCCGGCGCTTGACCGAAAGGCACAACGATCACGAGGAAGACGACCACCGCTAGGACCGAGAGCGACCACCGAGTCCTCACAAATGGGGAGCCTACCGAGGAGCCCCGCCAACGCTCATGCCGAGGCTCATCGGCCCCAACCCGCCGGCTCAAGTCCACCTAATTCGCAGTGAACCTTTGGGAGACGTTCTGGCAAACTATGGGCCAATGAAGAAAGAACAGAACGGGTTCAAGGTCATGACCGGCTGGAGAGTTGGCCACACCCTTGAAGAGTCGGCAACTCGATCAGGGCTCTTAGTCCCGGCCGGTACCCGCGATGGAAACGACGCCCTCGCTTTAATCGACGTCAGAACCGGGCAGAAGTTCTGGGCGGTGCCCAGTGGGGCCTGGCGGTTCATGTGGCCGCCCACCGGACAGGTGGTGATGGCGGTGCGGGAGTCTCAGATCATCGCCGAAGAGGACTTGCCGCCCGGCGAAGAGGGTCACTACATCTGAAAATTCCAGAACGGATCCGGCGTCCCTCTCTATTTTGGGTGCACACCCGAGCCAGTCATGTCTGATCGCAGCGGACGGCAACGCCGTCGCCTCACCGCCACCGTCACCGACCTGTCGGTCGGACGGCAGCGTGCCTTCCTGATAGGTGCGGTGTCGAACGGCCGCTCGCAGTTCGACGCCGAGCAATCCCTGGAAGAGCTGGCGTTGCTCTCCGACACCGCCGGTTCCGATCCGGTCGACTCCGAAGTGGTTCGCCGCCCGACCTTCGACCCGGCGACTCTGATTGGGAAGGGGAAGCTCGACGAGCTTTCCGCCGTCACGCAGGGCCTCGACATCGACGTCGTCATCTTCGACAACGACCTCAGCCCGGCCCAGCAACGAAACCTGCAGCGGGCCTTCGGATGCGACGTGGTGGATCGGCAGGCGGTGATCCTCGATATCTTCGCTCAGCACGCCAGCAGCCGGGAAGGATCCATTCAGGTCGAGCTGGCGCTGCTTCGCTATCACTTGCCCCGGCTGCGAGGCAAAGGCACAAGCCTCTCCCAGCAAGGTGCCGGGATCGGAACCAGAGGACCCGGCGAGACCAAGCTAGAGACCGATCGGAGACGCATCCTGGCCCGGATCAGCCGCCTGGAGAAAGAGCTGGCCGGTCTTACCACCACCCGCCACACCCAGCGTAAGGCCCGCCGCAAAGCGGCCGTCCCCCAGGTGGCGCTCGTCGGTTACACCAATGCCGGCAAGTCGACCCTGCTCAACCGTCTCACCGACGCCGGAGTCCTCACAGAAGACCGTCTGTTTTCAACGGTGGATTCCACAACCAGACGGGCAACGTTGCCGGATGGTTCGACGGTTCTCTTTTCGGACACCGTCGGCTTTGTGAGAAGGCTGCCCCACGAGTTGGTCGAGGCCTTTCGCTCGACTTTGGAAGAAGTGATCGACTCCGACCTCATCCTCCACCTGGTCGACGCCTCCGACTCCGACCCCGAAGGACAGATCGAGGCGGTTCGGACCGTGCTGGCCGAAATCGGTGCCGAGTCGGTACCTGAAGTGTTGGTTCTCAACAAGATCGACGCAGTCGACGAACTCGTGCTGAGCAGGCTCCGCAACCTTCACCCCGAGGCGCCTGCCATCTCAGCCCTCACCGGCGACGGCATCGATGCCATGCTCGAGGACGTGGCAGCTCGGTTGGCCGTCCGTCGGGTGTCGATCCGTTTGGAAATCCCGTACGACCGGGCGGAAGTGGTGGCAGCCGCACACCGAACCGGCGATATTGTTTCCGAGAAACATGATGAGAGCGGCACCGTGCTCGAGGTCAGACTCACACCGGAGAAGGTGGCGGGGTTCCTCCCCTTTATCGCCGGCTGAGGTCGGCCTGGATGGCGGCTCCGATAATGCCCGCCTGATTCTCGAAGCGGGCGGGCACCACCTCGGCGTTGACCTTGAGATAACCGGCGAATCGTTCGAACTTCCGGCTCACTCCACCGCCAATCACGAAGAGGTCCGGCGAGAACAGCCTTTCGACGTGTTGGAGATAGGCACCGACTCGCTTGCCCCAAGTCGACCAGGACAACTTGGAATCGTCTCGCACCCTGGCGGCCATGTAGTCCTCGGCCGACTCATGACCTTTGAACTCGAGGTGCCCCAATTCGGTGTTGGGAACGAGTTGCCCGTCGACGACCAGGGCGCTACCAACGCCGGTTCCCAAGGTGATGATCATCACCACCCCTTTGCGATCCTTGGCGGCGCCGTGCGCCACCTCGGCAACACCGGCGGCATCGGCATCGTTGACCAATGTCACGGGCATTCCCAGGGTGTCCGAAAAGAGACCGGCGGCGTCGGTTCCTACCCAACCCTCATCGACGTTGGCGGCCGACCAGGTAACGCCGTTCTTGACTATCGCCGGGAACGTGCACCCCACCGGACCCTCATACGAGAAGTGCATCACAAGTTCTTGCAACGTACCGCACACTGCTAACGGCGTCGCCGGTTGTGGTGTCGAGAGCTTGTAGCGGTCGGTGGTCAGGGAACCTACCTCGAGGTCGACCAGGGCACCCTTGATGCCCGAACCGCCGATGTCGATGCCGAGGATCATTCCGGCAATTTAGACGTTGACTAGTGCACCGCCCGAGAAACGATCATGGAGTCTCAACGGTCCTCGCCGATACCCTTTAGCCGTTTCCCGGACGGAGCACTGCGGTTACCCTGCCCGACCCATGGTTGCTAGGGCCGACATCGGCATGATCGGTTTGGCGGTGATGGGGCAAAACCTGGCTCTCAACATGGCCGACCACGGTTTCACTGTTGCCGTTTTCAACCGCACTGCCTCGGTGACCGACCAGTACGCAACAGGTCCGGCGGCCGGCAAATCGATCGTTCCCACTCACGATTTGGCCGAGCTGGTAGCCCAACTTCGCCCCCCACGCCGGGTCATGTTGATGGTCAAGGCCGACGCCGTCGATACCGTGATTTCGCAGCTGGCACCGTTGTTGGCACCGGGCGACATCATCATCGACGGCGGCAATTCCAACTACGACGAAACCGAACACCGGGTGACAACCCTCGAGCAGGCCGGTCTGTTATTCGTCGGGACCGGCATCTCAGGCGGTGAGGTCGGTGCCCGCTACGGGCCTTCGATCATGCCCGGTGGGAGCAGCCAGGCGTGGCCTCAAATCCGAAAGATCTTCCAGGCGATAGCCGCCAAGGTGGCCGATGGCACACCGTGTTGCGACTGGGTGGGACCGGGAGGCGCCGGCCATTACGTGAAGATGGTCCACAACGGCATTGAGTACGGTGACATGGAGGTCATCGCTGAGGCCTATGCCTTGATGAAGGCAATGGGAATGGCGCCGGCGGAGATGGCGGCCGCCTTCCGGACCTGGGATGAGGGGGTGCTCGATTCCTACCTGATCGAGATAACGGCTCGCATTCTCGACTTTGTGGACACCGACGGGTCTCCCCTGCTGGAGAAGATCCTGGATTCGGCGGGCCAGAAGGGGACCGGCAAATGGACCGTGGTCTCCGCCCTCGAAGCCGGCCAACCCGTGACCTTGGTGGCCGAAGCGGTTTTTGCCAGGATGGTGTCCTCCTTGGTCGAGGAACGAATCATGGCCGCCGGACGTTTACCCGGTCCGGCGACGGCCATGGAAGGGGTATCAGTCGACGACCTCCAGGCGGCTCTCTACGGATCCAAGATCGTGTCGTACGCACAAGGTTTCATGCTCATGGCTGCGGCCTCGAAAGAGAAGGGCTGGAACCTCGACCTGGCCCGTATCGCCTCGCTGTGGAGGGAAGGCTGCATAATTCGAGCCCGTTTCCTCGACGACATCACGGCCGCCTATCGAGGCGACCCCCAATTGATCAATCTGCTCCTCGATTCGTTCTTCACTATGGAGGTGGCCACTGCCGGCCCCGGTTGGCGACGGGTGGTAGCAGCGGCGGCACTCTCGGGTGTCGCCATTCCGGCTTACGCCTCGGCACTTGCCTTCTATGACGGCTACCGGACCGAACGACTCCCGGCCAACCTGATCCAGGCCCAGCGCGACTTCTTCGGAGCCCACACTTACGAACGGGTCGACGCTCCTCGTGGAACCTTCTTTCACACCGACTGGACCGGGAGCGGGGGCGACGTCACCGCTGGGACCTATCAGGCCTGAACCCTCAGTGGGTTAGCATTTCGGCCTTGTCCGCCTATCGCCTGCCGCGTCTCGTCGTCCCCAGCCGCTATTCGATAACTCTCGAACCCGATCTGGCAGCGTTCACCTTTTCCGGCTCGGTGAAGATCGACGTCGACATCCGAGAGCAGACCGATCAAATCGTGATCAACGCCGCCGAGCTCGTTCTGACGGCGGTCGAGCTCACCGATTCGGACGGTGTCAGCCGCACCGGCGAGACCGAGTACCAGGAAGACCTGCAACGTGCCGTCCTGAAATTCGACGACCAACTGGCAACCGGGTCCGCCTCGCTCTCGATTCGCTTCACCGGTGTCCTCAACGACCAACTCCACGGCTTCTACCGATCGACCTTTGACGACCTCAACGGAGATACCCAGGTAATCGCCACCTCCCAGTTCGAGGCCACCGACGCCCGGCGGGCGTTTCCCAGTTGGGACGAACCAGATCTCAAGGCCGTGTTCAACGTCACCCTGGTAGTCCCTGAGAACCTCTTGGCGGTCACCAACACCAAAGAGGTAAGTCGTACCAAGGTGGATGGGGACAAGGTGTCGATCAACTTTGCCGACTCCATCAAGATGTCGACCTACCTCTTGGCCTTCATCGTGGGTCCCTTGGAGGCGACCGAACCGGTCGACGTCGACGGAGTGCCGCTGCGGGTGGTGGCCCCCTACGGCAAGCTGCATCTGGCGGATTACGCCCTGGAAGCGGGAGCGTTCTGTCTGCGCTATTTCGCCGATTACTACGGGATCCCCTATCCGGGCGACAAGATGGACATGATCGCCATTCCCGACTTCGCCTTTGGGGCGATGGAGAACCTGGGAGCCGTCACCTTCCGTGAGAACGCCTTGCTGATCGATCCCGACCATGCCACCCAGGCGGAACTGCAGCGGATCGTCGACGTCGTGGCCCACGAGCTGGCTCACATGTGGTTTGGCGATCTGGTGACGATGAAATGGTGGAACGGGATATGGCTAAACGAGGCCTTCGCCACGTTCATGGAAATGAAAGCAACGGATGCCTTCAAACCGGAGTGGAAGCGCTGGTTCGACTTCGGCGCCTCCGAGCGGCCCTGGGCATTCGGGGTGGATTCGCTGGCTTCCACTCGTCCTGTCGAATTCGAGGTGCAGTCACCAGAAGACGCCAATCAGATGTTCGACGCTCTCACCTACGGCAAGGGCTCGTCCATCCTGCGGATGATCGAGCAGTACCTCGGGGCAGAGGCATTTCGCCAGGGAGTCGGCGATTACCTCAATGCCCATCAGTTCGCCAACACCGAAACCGCCGACCTTTGGGCCGGGCTCAACGAAGCGAGCCGGCAACCGGTCGGAGAGATCATGGACACTTGGATTTTTCAAGGCGGCTATCCCCAGATCTCGGTCTCACCAACCGCCAACGGTGTCCGCCTCTCCCAGCGGCGCTATCTGGTGATACCCGACGAGACCGACCAGACGACCTGGAAGATCCCCGTCCAGTTGCGGGGAAATGTCGGTGGCGAACCGGTCGAGCACCGAGTTCTACTGGACGAACAGGACCTCGATGTGGATCTGGGAGGCACGCCTTCCTGGCTGGTAGCCAATGGAGGAGGACACGGCTTCTATCGCAGCGACTTCACCGACGAACTACGTCGCTCGCTTATGGCCGTTTTGGAGACTCTCGACGGACTCGAACGTTTCACTCTTGCCGACGACACGTGGGCCTTCGTCGAGGCAGGGCAGGGTTCGGTGCATGGCTTTCTCGACTTGGTTAAGGCCTACCGAACCGAACGGGAGCTTGCCATCTGGCACACGTTGGTGGGTGGCCTCGCCGACATCAGCCATCATTTGGTGACAGAAGAGGCCCGACCCGCCTTTCAGGCATACGTTTCCGAGGTGACCGAGGACACCTTTGCTCGGCTTGGATGGGAGCCCGCCCCCACGGACGACGACCTCACACGGCGGCTGCGCGGGATGATCCTCACCGTGCGGGGACGAATGGCCCGCCTCCCCGATGTTGTCGAGAAGGCCCGACGGACCGTTGACCAATTCCTCGACGACCCCGGCGCGGTAGATCCCGACGTGGCTCAGTCCTCGCTGTTCGTAACGGCCGCGAACGGGAACGGGGAAGACTATGAACGGTTCTTCAACCTTTACAGCAAGGAACAGAACCCGCAAGACCAGTTCCGCTTCCTCCAGGCGGTCGCCGGGTTCGACACCCCTGACCTCGTGGAGCGCACTATCGAGGCCACCTTGGATGGCAGTGTCCGCACCCAGGATGGGCCGTGGGTTGTCGCCCGCCAGATGGGCCACCGCAAGACCGGTGCACAGGCGTGGAGCATTGTGCGTCGCCGCTGGTCCGAGATCACCAGTGTTTTCCCACCGCTGACCATTCCCCGGGTGGTGGAAGGTATCTCGGGCCTTTCCCAACCGGAGGTGGCCGCCGATGTGGCAGCCTTTTTCTCGGAAACCGAGGTCCCGACCGCTACCAAAGCCATCGCTCAGAATCTGGAACGGCTGCGGGCCAACACCGCCCTCCGGCAACGAGAAACGGCGAGAGTGTCGCGCTATCTCGGCTTGGAGTAGACGCACCGGCTAGATGGTCTTCTGCGCGTCTCTTTCCGGCAATGAGCCGGAAACAACTGCACGGAAGTGGACGTTGCCCATTTTCGTGGCTTGCATAACGGCGAAACGCCACCAGACTTAGTGCAGACGAGGCCGGTCCACGGGATCGGCGCATGACCAGTGGGGTGGGCATGGACCAAACCGAGACGACCGTGATGGAGGCTTTGCCCTCCCCGGTCAAGTACAAGAGACGTTGGGGCAGACGTTTGCTGAAGACGATTCTGATCGTCTTCTTGGTATTGCTGTTGGCGCTTACCGGGTTGGCCTGGTACGGGTCGACCCGGGTGACACGGATCCCCTCTGACGAACTGACCGCATTAAGCCCGTACGAAGGTGGACCCCGCAACATCCTCCTGGTAGGTAGTGACAGCCGGGAGAACCTTCCCAAAGACCTCGAGGGTAAGGTCGGCAAGTTCGCCGGGGAGCGGGCCGACGTCATCATGATCTTTCACGTTGTGCCTGGGGAGGACCTGGCTCAGCTCATCAGTCTGCCCCGCGATCTCAAGGTCGACATCCCCGGAGAGGGCACCAACCGCATCAATGCGGCCTACGCATTCGGCGGCCCCGATCTGTTGGTGCGAACCGTCGAGAAGGCCACCGGCCTTCCCATCCACAACTATGCAGAACTCCGGTTCGGTGGGTTCGCCGGTTTCGTGGATGCGGTGGGCGGGGTGCCGATCAACTTCAAATACCCGGCCCGAGACGCGAAATCGGGACTCGAGGTCGACGACGGCAACCAGAGGCTGAACGGTTTCACGGCGCTGGCCTTGGTTCGCTCCCGCCAGTATCAGGAGAAGCGCGACGGAGAATGGGTTAGCGTCAAGGCCAACGATCTAGGACGAGCCGGCAGGCAACAGCGGGTGCTGACTGCCCTTTTTAGCCAGGTCAAAGATCCAGCCACCGTCTTGGAGCTGGCGGCGATCTTCGACGCCATGAAGGACATCCGGGTCGACGAGTCGTTCGGATTTCCGGCCATGGCTTTCACCGGCGTCCGGATTTTGATGATCGGAACCGACGGCCTCGAACGTGAGGTCTTGGCGGTCGACTTCTCCAACGAAGGAGGACGCTCCTACGTGGTCGCCGAGAATCCGATCGCAGCCATCCAGCTCGACAACTTCGGAGCGGGCAGGTCAATCGAGGGCTGAGCGCCCTGTTACTTCAACTCAACTGTTGCGCCGGCGCCTTCCAGAGCCACCTTGGCCTTTTCGGCCGTGGCCTTGTCGACTCCCTCGAGAACGTTGTTGGGGGCACCGTCCACCAGATCCTTGGCTTCTTTGAGACCGAGGCTGGTGAGTGCCCTTACCTCTTTGATCACCTGGATCTTCTGGGCACCGACATCCGTGAGGACGACGTCGAACTCGTCCTTCTCCTCTTCGACGGCGGCGGCAGCGCCGTCGCCACCGGTGGTCACCGGCATGGCCATCGCCATCGGGGCAGCTGCTTGGACGTCGAAGCGCTCCTCGAACGCCTTGAGGAACTCGCTCAGTTCGAGAACGCTCATCTCCTCGAAAACGCCGAGCAAATCCTCGGAACTCATTTTGGTTTTGGCCATTTTCATTCCTCCTTGGCTTCCGGCTCATCGGCCGGGGTTTGGTCTTGTTCATCAGTCGGAGACTCTTCGGTCTCTGCCACCGCTACCGGTTCTTCGGCCTGCGACTCCGCTTTCGCCTCATCGGCCGGGGTTTGGTCTTGTTCATCAGTTGCAGACTCTTCGGTCTCTGCCACTGCTACCGGTTCTTCGGCCGGCGACTCCGCTGCCGCCTCACCGGCCGGCGCCTCGGTCTCGGCGTCCACCGCAGCCGGGGATGATTCCGCTTCCTCCGTTGCTGATGGCTCGGCTGGGACTTCCTCTGCCAGCTCCCCATCGCCTATGTCTGCTGCCGCCTCGGCTGATTCTCCTGCCGCCTCGGCTGCTTCTGCTGCCAGATCGGCCTCAGCTGCCGCCGGGTCGGCAACCTTGGCCTGCTCCGAATGCTCGCTCGTCGGGCTGGAGACTTCGTCGGAAGCCTTTGTCGTCTCGGGCTGGGGTCCCTTCTTGTCGAGCAGTCGCGAAAACAATGTGGCAGCGTTGCGAGTGAACGCCGCCAACAACCCGGCCATGTTGGCCAGCGGGGCCTTGGCGGCACCGGCAATCTTCGAGAGAAGAACCTCGCGCGGTTCGATGTCAGCCAGCTTCGAAACCTGTTCAGGCGCCAGCAATGACCGCCCCAACAGACCTACCTTGATAACGAGACGGTCGTTGTCTCGTGCGAAGTCTCGGAGAGCTTTTGCTACCGCTACCGGGTCGCCGTTTGCAAAGGTGATTCCGGTCGGTCCGGTCAGGTGGGTTTGGATCTCGTCAAGACCGAGGTCACCTGCCGCCAGGCGAGCCAGCGTCATCTTGACCACCTTGTAATCGGCACCTGCTGCCTTCAGGTTGCGACGCAGCGTCCGCAAGTGGGCGACTGTCATTCCTCGGTATTCGGTGAGGAAGGTCGCTTGGGCGGATTCCCATCGCACCTTGATGTCCTCGACTGCCTGGACCTTGTCGGGTCTTGGCATCTTTCCTCCTGAGTCGCCTCGAACGCACACGGAGACTCCGGATGAGGAGACCTGCGTTGGCTGGCACTTGCCATTTCGCCTGGGGGGCCAACGGTCTGCGGTCGAGGATCGGTTGTTTGGCTGAGGAAGGGTAATGGGTCAGCCGGCCCCTATAGAAATCGGCGTAAAAGAGGGGTCTCCGGCGCCGCCAGCGGGCTCGAGGGCTCGGTTGCCAGGTCCACCTAAACCAACCTGGCGGGTCTCAATGGTGGAGCAGGGTAGGGGCTGTCTCCACCGACCGGCCGGGTTGGGCCCTTTTTTGTAAGCCAGCTGGGGTTCCAAGGCGGGGGCGGTCAGGTAAGCCCGCCACTGGTCGTCCGGAGACCCCTGTTCTGCGGCCAGTGTCGCGCTCGGGCCCCAAGATGTCCAGCGAAATTCCCATGGAGCCGTTCTTCGAGTCTGCCTCCAACCGTTTCGGTGGTGCCCAGACTCAAAGAACGCGGATACCCGCGGGAACGCTCCGTTCTAAGAGGCCAGGGACGTGAGGTCCTCGATCCTCCCCACGTCCACCTTCACACCGGGTCCCATCGTCGAGGAAACGGTGAGCTTCTCCAGGTAACGGCCCTTGGCCGCCGACGGTCGGGCCCTCATGATCTCGGCCGCCAGCGCCGCCAGGTTGGCGACGAGGGCGTCCTCCTCGAACGACGCCTTGCCGATGGGAGCATGCACGTTCCCAAACCGGTCGTTGCGATACTCGATCCGGCCGCCTTTGAACTCCGTAACTGCCTTGGCCACGTCGGTGGTGACCGTTCCCGCCTTGGGGTTGGGCATCAGACCTCGGGGTCCCAGCACCCGACCCAACTTGCCGACCTCGGCCATCAGGTCGGGCGTAGCGATTGCCAGATCGAAGTCAAGAGCCCTCCCGCCTGCGATCTCCTCCACCAACTCCTTGCCGCCGACCAGATCGGCTCCAGCAGCCTCGGCCTCCTTGGCCTTGTCGGCCGGTGCAAAGACCGCCACCCGGACCGTCTTGCCGGTGCCATTGGGGAGTGCCACCGTTCCCCTCACGAGCTGGTCAGCTTTGCGCGGGTCGATGCCGAGTTGGAACGCCGCCTCAATCGTCTCGTCGAAGCTGGCCTTGGCCGATGACTTGACCAACCTCATGGCATCCTTCGCCGGGTAATGGGTGTTGCGATCGAAAGTCGCCGCAGCCTCCCGGTACCGCTTGCCTTGCTTTGCCATTGTCTACCTCCAGTGGTCCAAACGGCCTTGCCTGGCCTCCCACAGTTGTCTATCAGGCCTTTGTACGGCTCTGTTCGCTATTTCTCGACGACGATCCCCATCGAACGGGCCGTTCCCTCGACGATCTTCATCGCCGCCTCGACGTCGTTGGCGTTGAGATCGACCATTTTGTGCTCGGCGATGGCCTTTACCTGAACTCTGGTGACGGTGCCCACCTTCACCTTGTGCGGTTCGGCCGACCCTTTCTCCACCCTGGCGGCCTGGCGCAACATGGCTGCAGCCGGTGGAGTCTTCAAGACGAACGTGAAGCTCCGATCTTCGTAAATCGACACCTCCACAGGGACGATCGTGCCGATCTGGGGAGCTGTTGCCTCGTTGTAGGCCCGCACGAAATCCATGATGTTGACGCTGTGGGGTCCGAGGGCCGTGCCCACCGGGGGTGCCGGGGTGGCCTGCCCCGCCGGTATCTGCAGCTTGACGACGGCGGCCAGTCTCTTACGTCCCATGCTCTCCTACTTCAGCTCGTCTGGATGTCTTCGAAACCGAGTTCGACCGGTGTGTCCCTACCGAAGATGCTCACCAGCACACGCACTTTGGATTGGTCAAGATTGATGTCCTCGATGACTCCCGAGAAATCGGCGAAGGGACCGGCCACCACCCGAATCGTCTCGCCCACGTCCCAAGCCGGTTTGAAGCGGGGAGCCTTCTTCTCTTCTTCCTTCTGAACCCCGAGAAACCGCTCAACCTCGCGCCGGGAAAGTGGTGTGGGTTTTTGATTGCCGCCGACGAAGCCGGTAACGCCTGGTGTGTTGCGTACCACGAACCAGGAGTCGTCGTCCAGTTCCATCCTCACCAAGATGTACCCCGGAAAGACCTTGCGGGGCACCGTCACCTTCTTGCCATTCTTGATCTCGACGACATCTTCCATCGGGATGTGGACGTCGAAGATTCGAGTCTCCATATGCATCGAGTGGATACGGGTCTCCAGATTGGCTTTGACCTTGTTCTCGTAGCCGGAGTACGAATGGATCACATACCAGCCGCCGGGAAGGTCGTAAGGACTGATGACGGGCTCAGCCGTCTCCGGCGCCTCCTCTGCGTGTTCCTCCATCGCGGTCATCTTCGCTTCACCCCGAAAAGGACCAGCTCTTTCAGACCTATATCGAGACCGAACACGACGACCGTTAGAGCGATGCTCGTGATGAGCGTGACGGCGGTGAAGGCGATCATCTGCTGACGGCTCGGCCAGGAGACGCGCTTTAGCTCAACTCGGACCTCTTTGAAGAATTGGCGGATGCGTTCAAGCACGGACGTCCGCTCTCCGGGGAGACGTCGAGCACCGGCGGCCATGGCGCGCTGGCTCGCCCGCTGGCGGGCATTTGCGGTTGCACCACCGGGTTGCTTCTTTTTACTTAGCCGCTCCTCGCGTTCTACGAGGCGGCGCATCTCTCGATTCATCCTTTTTACCCATCGACGAGCAGGGGCGGAGGGACTCGAACCCACAACCTCCGGTTTTGGAGACCGGCGCTCTAACCAATTAGAGCTACACCCCTTTGAGGGGGTTCTGAGGCCAAGAAATTATACGGACTCCACCGGCTTCTCCGGAAATTCGGCAACCGAGTCGGGTAGGTGGCCGCTCAGGCTGCCCGCAAGGCTCGCCGGCGCCAGAGGAAGACGGCCACCGATACCGCAGCCATCGCGGCCGCTCCCGCCGCCTTGGAGGGGAATTCCCGTCGGGGGCTCGCCATCGACATTTCACCGCCGTCCATCGCCGTATGAAGTCCGATCATCACTGCGGGTGGCGCCTCTTCGATGTCGTCCGCCAGGTCGG
>Ga0247727_10007870_pt1 | contig 20064 bp, 14 predicted proteins | sample WisWelCaveWW1625_FD_202498 | JGI IMG/M metagenome (GOLD analysis project Ga0247727, IMG submission 202498) | Biofilm microbial communities from Wishing Well Cave, Virginia, United States - WW16-25 | ecosystem: Environmental > Aquatic > Deep subsurface > Groundwater > Cave microbial mat | place... | reverse complement strand
GCGCTACTGGCTGCAGACCGTCCCGGGCGTGGCCGAGGTCGCGTCCATCGGCGGCTTCGAGAAGCAATACCAGGTCATCGTGGATCCGGAGTCGCTCTCGGCCCTGAACATCCCCATCGGCCGCGTGGTCGAAGCGATCCGGCAGGGGAACAACGACGTCGGCGGCCGCCTGATCGAGTTCGCGGGCGCCGAGTACATGGTGCGCGGCCGCGGCTACGCCCGATCGGTCGGGGACCTCGAGCAGATCGTCGTGGGCGACAACGGCCAGGGGGTCCCCGTCCTGGTGCGGGACGTGGCCCGCGTCACCCTGGGGCCGGACATCCGGCGCGGCGTCGTCGACCTGGACGGGATCGGCGACACCGTGGGCGGTATCGTAATCATGCGCACGGGCGAGAATGCCCTCAACGTGATCCGGAGGGTCAAGGAGAAGATCGAGAGCGTCCGTCCTTCCCTGCCGGCCGGCGTGGAGATGGTCATCACCTATGACCGCTCCGAGCTGATTCAGCGCTCCATCGACAACCTGAAGGACGAGCTGATGATGGGAATCGCCATCGTCAGCCTGGTGATCCTGCTCTTCCTCTGGCACATCCCGTCGGCCATCGTCCCGATCGTCACGATCCCGGTCTCCGTTCTCCTGGCGTTCATCCCGATGTACCTGATGGGGATCACCTCCAACATCATGTCGCTCGCCGGGATCGCCATGAGCATCGGCGTGCTCGTGGACGGCGCGATCGTCGAGGTGGAGAACGCCTACAAGAAGCTTCAGCTCTGGGACGCCGGCGGCCGTGTCGGTGACTACCACAAGGTCCGCCTCGACGCGCTCAAGGAAGTCGGTCCGTCGGTTTTCTTCTCCCTCCTGGTCATCGCCGTGGCCTTCCTGCCGATCTTCACCCTGGTCGATCAGGAGGGCCGGCTGTTCAAGCCGCTCGCCTACACGAAGAACCTGGCGATGGCGATCGCGGCGGTCCTGGCGATCACGCTCGACCCCGCCATGAGGATGCTGTTCACGCGGATGGACCGGATGGAGTTCCGCCCCCGCTGGCTCGCGTGGATCACCCACCAGGCCGTCGTTGGGACCTACTACCCGGAAGAACGGCATCCGATCAGCCGGATCCTGTTCCGGATCTATGAGCCGGCCTGCCGGCGGGTGCTCGACTGGCCGAAAACGACGATCGTCGCGGCCGCGCTTCTCTTTCTCAGCACGATCCCCGTGTTCCTGGCCCTCGGATCGGAGTCCTTCCCGCCACTCGACGAGGGAACGCTGATGTACATGCCGACGACCCTGCCGGGCCTTTCGGTCACCGAAGCGGAACGCCTGCTGCAGACAACCGATCGGCTGATCGCCGAGGTCCCCGAGGTCGTGCGCGTCTTCGGGAAGGCCGGCCGCGCCGAGACCTCGACCGACCCCGCCCCCTTCTCGATGATCGAGACGACGATCCTCCTCAAGCCGCATTCGGAGTGGCGGCGGGTCCCGCGCTTCTACTCCGACTGGCCCGAGATCCTGAAGGCCCCCCTCCGGCGCCTCTGGACGGACCGGATCTCGCAGGAGGACCTGATCGCCGATCTGGACCACAGGCTCCGCCTTCCCGGCGTCAGCAACGCCTGGACGATGCCGATCAAGGCGCGGATCGACATGCTCACCACCGGCGTGCGAACGCCGATCGGGATCAAGGTCTTCGGGACCGACCTCACCGTGATCGAGCGGATCGGCGCCGAAATCGAGACCGCGCTGCGCCGACTGCCCCGCACCCGGAGCATCTACGCCGAGCGGACGGCGGGCGGATATTTCCTCGATTTCGACCTGCGCCGTGACGCGCTGGCCCGCCACGGTCTCAGCGTCCAGGAGGTCCAGATGGTGATCATGACCGCCATCGGGGGCGAGCCGATCGGCGAGATCCTGGAGGGGCGGGAGCGTTACACGATCAGCGTCCGCTACCCTCGCGAGCTGCGCGACAATCTCGACGCTCTGGGGCGCGTGCTGGTCCCGGCCGGATCGGGAGCGCAGGTGCCGCTGGCCCAGCTCGCGGACATCCGGATGACGGCGGGACCCGCGATGATCCGGGACGAGAACGCCATGCTCGCGGGCTACGTGTACGTGGACATCTCGGGCTCGGACCTCGGCGGCTACGTCACGCAGGCCAAGGAGGCCGTGGCGCGCGCGGTCAGCGTGCCGACCGGCTATGCCGTCCAGTGGAGCGGCCAGTACGAGAACATGCTCCGCGTGCGGGAGCGGCTGAAGATCGTCGTGCCGATCACCCTGTTCCTCATTTTCGTCCTGCTTTACATGAACACGCGTTCGGCCGTCAAATCGAGCATCGTCATGCTCGCCGTCCCCTTCTCGCTCATCGGCGCCGTCTGGCTTCTGTACCTTCTCGGCTACAACACCTCCATCGCCGTCTGGGTCGGGATGATCGCCCTCATGGGCCTCGACGCCGAGACGGGGGTCTTCATGCTCCTGTTCCTCGACCTCTCCTACGACGACGCCGTCCGCGCTGGCAGGATGCGGACCAGGGAGGACCTCCGCGAGGCGATCATCCACGGGGCCGTGAAGCGCGTGCGTCCCAAGATCATGACGGTGGCGGCCGCCTTCATGGGTCTGATGCCGATCATGTTATCCCTCGGCACGGGCGCCGACATGATGAAGCGCGTGGTGGCGCCGATGGTCGGCGGCCTCGTCACCAGCTTCATCCTGGAGCTGCTCGTGTACCCGCCGATCTACGAGATCTGGAAATGGCGCTTCCAGATGAGGCGCCGGGCCGTCGATCCGCAGGCAGCCCAAGCATGAACCGCCTTCGTCCCTTGTGGAGACGCGCCGGGGCGGAACGGGGCCCGGCGGCGCTACAATGCGGCCGGCGATCAAGAGAGAGAGGGAATCGATCCGTCCCGGTGCTCGGATGACGTCAACCCGGCTCCTCCTCCTCAGCGCGGCCCTCGTGGCGGCGCTGACCGCCTGCTCGGTGAGGGCCGACCAGTGCTGGGTCTGCCAGCGCGAGATCGCGCCGCGCGTCCGCGTCACTCTGTCCCTGGAGAATGGCCGGCAGGTCCACGCCTGCTGCCCGCGCTGCGCCCTGCACTACGGAACGGAGTCCGGGCGGAGCGTGCGGCGCATCGAGGTCTCGGACTATGCGTCCAACGGGACGCTCGACTTGAAGCAGGCCTATCTCGTCGAGGGGAGTGACGAGGCGCCCTGTCTCAAGCATCACCATCCGATGATCGACGAGGGCGGGACGCCGATGCAGGTCTGCTACGACCGCTGCATGCCGAGCCTGGTCGCGTTCGGAAGCCGGGAGGCTGCCGCTGCCTTCCAGGAGGAGCACGGGGGCGCTGTGATCCCGCCGGGTGGTCTCGCCGGTCGCGTGCCGCCTACGCGGTGACCATTCCGCGCCCCGCCCCGACCCGCCCGGCCCTCAAGGCGCCGGCCGCACGTCGTAGATGTAGAAGGCGTGCCCCACGACGGCGCGCGGCGGCGTGCGCAGGATCCAGTTGTCGGGGGCCGCTCCGAAGCCGCCGCCGAGACGGCCGATGGCGCGCGCCAGGAGGTGCGAGCTGATGGCATGGAGGCCCGGCGGCAGGCCCTGGACCACGTCATCCACCGTCAGCCGGTCGAACACCAGACCGTGGCGCTGCGGAACCGCCGTCCCGAAATAGGCCAGGCCGATCCGCCGCCCCGGCGCGTTGGCGTCGAGCCAGGCTTTGAGCTGGCCGAGCCCCTGTCCCCAGTCGACGTTGCTGTCATCGAGCCAGAGGGGGCCGCAGGCGCTGCCCCCGTCCAGGCCCACCTTGGACGGCTTGGACAGCAGGCAGGCGGTCTCATTGAAGTAGGACAGGTGATCCGGGTAGATGCCCGCCGCCCCGGCCACGATCCACGCCAAGAGGGCCACGAGCCCGAGGCGCCGCCACCACACTCCCGACTCCCACAGGGATTGCGCCCCGACGCCGCCGACGAGGTAGAGGAACGGCAGCGCCGGAATGAGATAGCGGAAGCCGAGATTGTGAGGCAGCGGCACGGCGAAGAAGAGGCGCAACGGGAGGTGCAACAGACCGGTATAGAAGGCGAACAACGCCAGGGGCGGCAGCAGCAGGAAGGCCCGGTCCATGGCGGGGACGCCGCCGCCGGGCCGGAGGAGTCTTGCTCCGCCAATCGCCGCGAGCACGATGGCCGGGAGGGGCTCCTTTAGGAGATAGGCCACGGCGTAGTAGCTCCAGAAGAGCGGCTGGAAACGACCCGCCATGTAGGGCAAGTAGGTCGGATTGTGGTCGGCGTTCACGCGCGCGATTCCCTGCAGGTAGAGGAAAGGATTGCGTGGGAGGAAGTAGAGCAGCTGAATCACGCCCACGGCGATCGCCAGCAACGCCAGGGCAAAGCAAAGGCAATAGACGATCCGCGGCCCGCCTGTCTCCCCCGCGTACGGGTCGACGAGGCCCGATGACTGGCGGGGCACGGACGCCGGAATCCAGCGTGTGGCGAGGATCAGCACGACGAGCGCCACGGGCAGCAGCACGACGCCGGAGAACTTCGCCCCCAGGGCGCCCCCCAGGGCCAGGCCGCACAGGACGAGCCGCCGGAGCGAGCGGTGGTTCAGGTATCGCCACAGCGCCCACAGGAACAGCACGGTGAACAGCGCGAAGCCTGTGTCTGTGGCGACGAGGATGCCGTGCGCGACGATCGAAGGATCGAAGGCGCACAGCAGCAGTGCCGCGACCGCCGGGAGCGGTCCCAGCATCTGCCGCCCCCAGGCGTAGATGGCCCAGCCGAGGAGAAGCGTCAGCCCGAGGAACGGCAGGCGCGACAGGAACATCACCCGACCCGGGTCGTTCTGGTAGAGCACGCCCTGGCCGATCTCCCACTGCAGGGCCGGGTCGGGATCGGCGCCGATCGCCTTCCACGCTTCCGGCGTCACGGGCCATCGGGTGCCGGCGAGGACGAGCGGCACGGCGCCGATCTCCTTGAGGAGCGGCGGGTGTTGAAGGTTGATCCTGAACTCGCCGGTCAAAAGGTACGACATCCCGGCGGCGATGTGCGCCGGCTCGTCGAAGGTGGGCGACTTGAGGCGGAGGGTGGGCCACGCCTGCAGGCACAGCGCCGCGAGGATGAGCGCCGCGGCGACGCCCGCTCCCCCGGAACCGCGCGTCCCGCTCCGCATCGCGGCGCATCGTAGCACAGCACGCGCGCCGGCCCCGGGCCGTCCGTGGGCCGTTGACGCTGCCTGCGGCGTGGACTAGATTCGCGCCGCAGTCGCACCGAACGAGGGGTACCCCGCGATGCGCCGCGCGCCACACAAGAAGGAGGACGATCCGCCGCGTCCGATCCCGCCGGCGGCCGGTCCTCTGCATCGGCATGAGGGTTGGCTGGCGTCCGCCCTCCTGTTCGCTCTCCTCCTGCAGGGCCTCGTCTTCATCACCGAGTCGTCGCAGACGAGCGACGAGGCGGCCCACCTGGCCGCGGGCTACTCCTACCTCGTCGCCGGCGACTTCCGGCTCAATCCGGAGCACCCGCCGCTCCTGAAAGAGCTGGCCGCGCTTCCGCTTTTGATGCTCCGCCTCGATTTCCCCTGGGGACCGCTGTGGGAGGAATCCGAAGAGTGGAACATCGGCCGGATCTTCGTGCACGAGAACCGGGTGCCCAATGACACGCTGCTGCTTCTCGGCCGTCTGCCGACGCTGCTCCTGTCGCTGCTACTCGGCTGGGCCCTGTACCGCTGGGGACGGCGCCTGTTCGGCGTCCCCGGCGCCCTGCTCGGCCTGTCGCTCTATGTACTCGACCCGAACGTCGTGGCCCATTCCGGCCTGGTGACGACCGATCTCGGCGTGACCCTGTTCATGTTCCTGGCCGTCTCCGCGTTCTGGAGCTGGTGCGAGCGCCCGGCGAGGCGCACGCTGATGCTGTTCGGCCTGGCCGTCGGCGGCGCCTTCGCGGCCAAGTACACGGCCGTGTGGCTGCCGCCGATCCTTGCGTCGCTGGGCGCGGCGCTCCTGTTCCTGCGTTTCCCCCTTCCCCGCCGACCTTTGACGGCGGCCGCCGAAACCGCTCCGCGGGCCGCCTCGTTTTGGAGCCGGCTCGGCGCCCTGCTTTCGGCGGCCGCCGTGGTGATTGCGATCGCCTTCCTGGTCCTCGCTCTCAGCTACGCGGTCGTCGGGCTCCCGGTCTATCTCGACGGCCTCGATCGCACCCTGCATCACTCCGCCATCGGCCACCGTGCCTACCTGATGGGAGAGGTCTCCGAAACGGGGTGGTGGTACTACTTCCTGGTCGCCTGGCTCATCAAGACGCCGCCCGGGACGATCCTGATCGTGGCGGCGTCGCTGCTTCTGATGGCGCTCGGCCGGCGGCGGAGCGCCCGTGACGAGCTGTTCCTCTACCTGCCCGTCCTGATCACGATCGCCATCACCTGCGCCTGGAAGGTGAACATCGGGCTCAGGCATCTCCTGCCGATCTACCCGTTCCTGTACCTCGGGGCCGGACGGCTGATGATACCGGGGCGGGAGCCGGCGGCCGGAACCTCTCCGGTGGCGAGGCGGTGGGCGCCCCGAGCCGCGGTCATTGCCATCGCACTGGCTCTCGGCTGGAACGCCGTCGAGGCGGCGCGGATCGCCCCATACCACCTGGCCTACTTCAATCTCTTCGCCGGCGGGCCGGCCAACGGCCACAAGTACCTGCTCGACTCCAACCTCGACTGGGGCCAGTCGGCCAAAGCACTCCGGCGCTACGCGGAGGGCCAGAACCTGCCGGTGATCTACTGCGCCTTCGGCGGCAACACCGATCCCTGGTACTACGGCGTGCGCTACCAGTACGTCCCCGGGACCGGCAACCTGCTCGCTTCGAAGAAGCGCCCCGGGCGCATGCCGGAGCGGGCCCCGCGCGAGCTGATGGCGGTCAGCGCCATGGTCGTCCACTCGCTCCATTTCAGCAGCCCCGACCTCTACGCCTGGCTGGCCGACCGGACGCCGGTGGCGGTGCCCGGGTATTCGTTCCTGGTGTACGACATCACGGGCGAGGCCGACAGCCACGCCTACATCGCCGCCCTCTGCCTCAACTACAAGTTGTGGGACCTGGCGGAGCTCGAGGTGCGGAGGGCCCTCGTACTCGACCCTCAGAACGACCTGGCGCGCGCCGTGCGGCAGCGGCTCGACGAGGTCTCGCAGCAACCGGAGACCCGTGGGGGGCCCGCGGGCCCATGAAGTCCCAGGCGACGCCCACCGGGCCCGGCGGACGCGGAGCGGCGTTGCTCGCGGTTGCGCTCCTCGGGACGTACCTGAATGTGGCGACCGGCGCTGTCGCCGGGACGATCCAGGACCCCGTCTACTTCCCGGCCGGCATCAGCGATGCCGGCGGGAGCGTCGGTTGCCTGAGCACGCCCGCCGGCGGGGTGGAGGTGGTCGATCACGCGACGGGCCGGTCGCTGTGGTGGTCCGCAGCGCCCGCGAGGTGTCTCCTGGTGACCGGCGGGCGCGCGTTCGTCCTCGAAGAGCGCACGGAGCAGGGGTTGGGTGTCGCCGCGTACGCCGCGCGCAACGGCCGGCTCATCCGGGGGTACGACCTGTCGTCACTCGGGCTGCCCCCGTGGGCGTCCTTGACCGGAGCCCGCGAAAGACGGCAGTGGGCCGAGTTCGAGGTTGCGGCCCGGCTCGCGGGGGACGGTCTCGAAGTCAGTTACAAGGCCAGGCGCAGGCAGGTGGCAGGATTTCCGGCGCCAAGTGTCGTCGACCAGGTCGAGGGCGTGGCGCTCGTCTCCCTCGATTCCGGCCGTGTCGATTTGCGCTCCGGGCCGGGACCGCCCCCGCCGCTCCTCTCGGAGCCCGCGCCGCCGATGCCCGGCGTGCGCTTCGTGTCCGTCCATGCCCGTGCGGCCGACGCAACGATCGTCCTTGGAGGGCCGCCGGCGAACGTCGACCATGTGCTGATCGTCGGGGATCGGCGATTCGCCTTCGAGCTGAGCCGGGACACCACGACGGTCATCGTGCATTGCTGGAGCGCCCACGGGGGTGCGCGAGAAGCGCCGCTGCGACTCGATCACGGCCAGGCGACCGACGCCGTCTGGGTGACGCTCGATCGACGCCATGTCCTTCTTCGGCGCGCCGACGAACAGCGCTGGTACGACCTGTATTCACTCGAGACCGGCAAGTCGAAAGGGAAACTCGAGCGGCCCGCGGACGTAGCGGTCGTCGGCTCGCGCGTCTACTGGACGGCGCTCGATAGGAAGGGACGTCTCGTGCTCGTGGCGACCGATGCGGAATCCGGCCGGAGACTCTGGCGCCGCACCGTGCGCGACGCCGAGGGGCCCCTTCCGGACCCGATACCGTGATGGGTCACGAGCCGGCGATTGACCATGCGAGTTCGTACAACGCTCAGGGGACGCCGGTCATCCTGGGAGCGGCGCCCATGCGGAGTTGATCGAGGATGCGCCGGGCCTCATCGTCCATGACCTGACCCTGGCCATCCAAGGCCAAAGCGCGCTCGAGCGCCTGGAGCGCCCCGTCCCGATCCCCGGACCGGAACAGGAGCAGTCCGAGGCTCCGGTTCGGCACCGGCGATTCGGGCGACAGCCGGATCGCCTCGCGGTACGCGGCGGCCGCCTCGGGGGCCCGTCCCGCCTGATCGAGCGCCCGCCCTTGCCGGTAGCGCAGGATCGCGTCCCCCGGCCGGCGATCGGCGGCGGCGGAATACGCCGTGGCCGCGGCGGCGAAATCGCCCACCTCCTCCTGCGCCAGGCCGAGGTTCACGAGGTAATCGGCGCTCCCGGGGTCGAGGCTCGCCGCTTCGCCGTAGGCCCTCACGGCGTCCTGTGGCCGGCCGAGCGCCAGGAAGGCGGCCCCGATGTTGGTCCAGCCGCGATCGCTCTTCGGGTCGATTTCCACGGCGTGCTCGAGCGGCGCCAGCGCCTCCTTCGATCGCCCCGCGCGGTTCAGCGCGTGGCCGAGATTCACGAGGTACGTGACGTTCCCGGGCTGCCCGCGGAGCGCCGCCTGATAGTGCGTCACCGCCTCGTCCCAGGTCTTCCGCCGGGCGAGGAGGCCGGCGAGGTTGTAATGCGCGTCGGAGAAATCGGGCCAGATGTCGAGGGCGGCGCGGTATGCGCGCTCGGCGGCGGCGTCATCATGAGCCTCCTCGGAGGCGGCTCCAAAGTTGAACTGCGCGCGCGCGCTCCCGGGTGTGACGGCGATGGCCGCCGCGAAGATGGTCCGGTCGTCGCGCCAGTCGAGAAGCCGCACGACGCTGCGCGCCGCCAGCAGGCCGAGCGCCGCGACAAGGAAAACCCGGAAGATGCCGAGCCGGCGCTCGCCGTGAAGCGGCCGCCGCGGCAGGAGGGCGGCCACCAGCAGGCAGGAGCCCGCCGACGGCAGGTATAGCAGCCGCTCGGCGAGGATCGTGCCGATGGGGAAAGGAAGGTTCGACACTGGCGCCAGCGCCAGCCCGACGAACAGGAGCGAGAAGGCCGCTGCCGGGCGCCGCTTCCATGCCGTCGCCAGCCCCACAGCACCGGCCAGGAGGATCAGGCCGCCCAGGATCACTTGAGGTTCCATCGGCGAGGCTGCCGGAGGCAGGGCGTTGAAGGAATGGTCGATCGACAGGCGCAGCGGAAACACCAGGAGGATCGCGTAAAGCGCCAGCGCCTTGAACGCCGTCAGGCGTCCGAGAAGGAACGGCTGGTGGGCGATCGGGTTGTCGATGAAATGGGTGAACCGAGACGCGTCGAACTCCCCCAGGACCGCCGTGCGGACCCAGAGCAGGAGGACGAGGACGATCGCCGCGGCAGCATGATAGCCCCAGACGGGATGAGCGGAGCGTCCCGGTGCCGCGCCACCGCCCGTGTCGCGGCGTCGCGTAACGTCGGCCGCCAGGACGATGAACGGCGCGGCGACGGCGTTTTCCTTGGAGAGGAAGCCGGCGGCGAAGGCCAGGAGGGACAGGAAGTAGAGCCCCCGGGCCCGCGCCGGCTCCCCCGCTGCCGCCCGGTCCGCGCCCCGCATGAAGAGAAGGACGGCGAGGATCGTCCCGGTCGCTGCGAGGAGATCGCCGCGTCCGACGACGAGGCCCAGCGCTTCGGTGTGGATCGGGTGCACCGCGAACAGGAGCCCGGCCAGAAGAGCAGGATCGATCGCTGTCCGCTGCGGCGGCGGACCGAGAACCCGGCGCCCCAGCGCGAACACGAGCGCCGCCACCAGCGCGTGCAGCGCCAGGTTCGCGAACCGAAACCCGAAGGGCCGAAGCCCGCCCACCGCATGGTTGACGGCGAACGACAGGATCGTGACCGGACGGTAGAGGTTTGGCACCCCGGTGTCGTTCACGGTCCAGTAGCCACGCGTCAGGATGGAGGGAATGCGCTCCGGATCCCGGATCAGCTCGTTCTGCTCGACGATCCGGTGATCATCGTGGATGAACCCGGGAAGGAGGGATGGCAGACCGGTGACGACGGCGGCCAGGACGACGATGAGGAGCAGCGGGCGGAAGGGTCCCCGGCCGCCCTCAGGCATGCGAGGCCGGGGCCTTGGCCTGGCCGACGGCCGCTCCGGGGAGCCCCTTCGGCCCTCCGTAGCGCCCGTCGAACAGGCGCCCCCACCCGGTCCGGCGGAAGCGGGCGATGCGCGCGCGGCCGACGGTCGGGTACCAGAGCAGATCGTGATAGATGTTGGAGGCCAAGGGCGCCCAGACGACAAGCGGTGAATGCAGCGCGATCCGCTCCAGGAAGCGCAGAGGCCCCATGCGCAGCATCTGGTCTCCCCAGATCACGAGCGACCGGCTGACCTTGAAGCGCAGGTTCATCCCCGACACGTCGTCCCCCAGCAGCTCGATGCCGGCCGGGTCGGCGACCCCCAGCCCGCGATCGTGGCACATGCGGAGATACGGAATGCCCAGCGGATCGAACCCCATGAGCCGCGCCGCGACGGCGTCAATCGCCACCGAGTCCGCGCCCGCGAGGATCACGTTCCCCTCCACCGGGATCATGGTGCGAGGGCCCGCGCCGTCGCCGCAGACCGTGCCGTCCATGACGGTGAAGATCCCGGGGTGCAGCTCCCGTTGCATCAGCATGAGGTCGACCAGCACCTCGTGCATGTGCTTGTGCGCGTAGTGCCGGACCTCCTTGAGAAGGCCGCCGAAGGCGTTCTTGACCGACCCGGTGGTCGTGGCGTGGCCGTGCGTCTTCACCGTCGGAAGGTGCAGGATGTTCTTCCCGGGATAGATCGCCGGGATCTCGATCCCTTCCGGGAAGATGTCGTTGAGGCGCAGGAGCCTCGCCTTGAACCGGTGGACCTTCCACGCGGCCTCGTGGAGCGCCGTGAAGCGCAGGTCGTGGCGCTCCAGAATCGGCAGCCAGCGGTTGTTGGCCGCGCCCTGCCAGGGATCGGTCACGACCGTCTTGTTCTCGACCGGCAGCAGCCGCGCCCGGTCGTACCCCTCCTCGAGGAGCGTCTGCAGCACCCCCTCCAGCTGCCACGGCTGGGTCGAGCAGGCGGGGTAGTACTTGGTCCAGGAGAGATTGAGCTTGAGGAGCGTCGGAATGGAGGGGTCGAGGGCCTGGCGGCAGCCGGCGAGCCGCATCAGGCGTCCGTAGTCTTCCAGGACGCTTGCAGGTGTCGTCCTGAAGACCGCGATGCGCGGGCGTGCCACGTCCTTCGACCTCCGTTTGGTTGCCACGTGTTCCGGCGCGACGCGGCATTATAAGTCGCGCCGGCAGGCCCCGCCAAAGGAGCGATTCAGTCGCGCCGCGCGAGATCCTCGAAGACGTTCTGGATCAAGCGGACCTGGGAGTGCTTCACGCTATTCCCGGAGATCCGGATGATCAGGATTCGGCCGTCGGGCGCGACGTCGTAGTTCACTCGGTCGAGAGACCCCAGGAGTCCCTCGTAGTCCTCCTCCACGACCACCTCCGGCATGCCCGACCGGAAGGCGGGTGCCGTCTCGATCGTCATGGCCATCACGCTGTCGCCGGTGCGGTAGTAGAGCCGGCGACCGTCGGCGGACCAGATCGGATCCTTGCCGCCGCTTCTGGTGATCTGCCGCCTGCCGCCGGGGCCGGGATACTCCGTCAGGTACACCTCGAACCGCCCGGTCTCGTCGGACACGTAGGCGAGATATTTGCCGTCAGGCGAGAACCTGGCGCCGCCCTCCTGCGCCCGAGTCTGCACCAGGAGTCGCGGCTCGCCGTTGCCGTCGGCCGCGACCTCATAGATGTCGAGGCTCGTCTTCGGGTCGCGCCGCGTATACGCCACCGTCCTGCCGTCGGGGGTGATGGAGGTCGGGAACTCCAGCCGCTCATCGGTCAGGATCGTCGTTTCGCTTCCCGAGCCGTCGGAGCGCTTCCAGCGCAGCGTGTGATCGCTGTTCATCGTGAAGAAGATCCGGTCGCCGGTCGGGCTCCAGACGGGCCCCCACCCCTCCGTAAATTTGGCGAAATCGGAGGAGTTCGTCTCGGCGATCCAGGTGCCCTGGACGGTTGCGCCGATGATCAGCAGGGCGAGTCGCCGCCCGTCCGGCGAGAGCCGCGGCCAGCGGTAGAGCGCCGGCTCGGCCGGGTGCTTCACGGGGGCACCGCCCCGGCCAACCCAGAAGAGCTCAGAGACGCCGCCGACCGGGTCCCCGAAGGCGTACACCAAAGTCCCGTTGTCAGAGATCGCGAATTGCGCCGCCCCCGTGTTCTTCTGGACGACGACCCCTTCGGTCACCGGGCGAGAAGGGCCCGTGACCTCCAGGCGATCGGCGTCGAAAGGAACCGCAAGGAGCACTCCGCCCTGGACAAAGACGAGGTGGCCGGTCGGAATGTAACGCGTGTCGCTGCTCGCCCGCATGAGGAACTTGCGCTGGCCGGTGGCGAGCGACACCGCGTAGATCGCGGCGCCCTCGGGGTCGAAGCCCGCTTCCTGGGCCGCGAAGATCACGGTCTGCCCGCCGGGCAGGAATTGAGGAAAGCGGTGCCCCCACTCCCTCTTCTCCTTGTCGAGCGTGCTGAACGGCTGGACCTCCCTGCCCGCGGCCGGCACGCGCACCAGAGGCACCTGCTGTCCGGGTGAGACGACGATCGTGCCGTCCGGCCCCCAGGCGGCCCCGCGATAGTCCACGGTCTCGAGGATCGTCTGCTGCTGCCCGCCGTGCACCGAGACCTTCTTGAGCCGGCCGTCGGCATGGAATGCGACCCACTGGCCGTCGGGCGAGAAGAAGGGGCCCTCGGCCCCGTCCGTGCCTGAAATCGGCGACACCTCGAAACGGCTCATGTCCCGCAGGTACAGGCGGCGGATCCCTCTGTGAGAGGCGACGTAGACGAGGTGGCACCCATCGGGCGATAGCGCCAGCGGGTTGATGAAGCTCCCGGCCGCCAGGGGCGCCTCCGGTGGCAGGCCCATGTCGAGACGCACCGCCGGCACGGTGGAGACTGCGGGAGGCGGATCGAGGACCAGGCGGCCACCGAGGACGCCGGCCGCCGCTCCCAGCAGAAGCGCGAGGCCGATCGCCACCGGGGCCTGCCACGGACGCACCGACTGCGCGGTCGCACGCGGCCCGGAGGACGGCCCGGGACTCACCCCGGACGGCGCCGAGAGCGCCTCCTGGATCTCGAGGCGCGCGTCGCCGATGTCCCTCAGTCGGCGGTCCGGATCCTTCTGCAGGCACCGGGACAGGAGCCGCCGGACGGATGCCGGCAGGGTCTCTGGAAGCAGACCCAAGTCAGGATCTGTCTGGATGACCCGCGCGATCACGTCGGAGATCGTCTCGCCGGGGAAGGCCCGGCGCCCGGACAGGGCCTCGTACAGGACGCAGCCGAACGACCAGACGTCGCTTCTTCTGTCGAGCGGCTTGCCGCGCGCCTGCTCCGGGCTCATGTAGGACGCCGTCCCGAGGATGCTGCCGGCAATTGTCCCTTGGTGCGTGATGGTCGGCGACATCGCCGTGTCGCCCGAGGGAGATTGGATCATCATTGCCTTCGCCAGGCCGAAATCGAGGATCTTGACCCGGCCCTCCGGCGTACGCTTCACGTTCGCCGGCTTGAGATCACGATGAAGGATCCCCTGCTCGTGCGCCGCCTGCAGGCCCGCGGCGATCTCCTCACCGACACGCAGCGCCTCATCCAGCGGCAGCGCTCCGCGCGCCAGGGTCCGGTCGAGGGGCTCACCGGCGACCAGCTCCAGCACCAGGAAGCGCACCTCCTCGACATGCTCGACCCCGTAGATCGCCGCGATATTGGGATGATTGAGCGCTGCCAGGAGCTTCGCCTCGCGCTCGAAGCGCGCCAGGCGCTCCGTATCCCTGGAAAAGGCTTCCGGCAGGACCTTAACCGCCACCTCGCGGTCCAGCCGCGTGTCGATGGCGCGCCACACAACGCCCATGCCTCCCTCGCCGATCTTCTCGACGAGGCGGTAGTGCATCAGGGCCCGGCCGCGTTCCAGGGTCAGGGGGACCTCCCGCCAGTGGCGCCATTGTACGCGACGGGCGGGTGGTCGGAGGAATCCGGAGTGCTTTGGGCACAGTCGGGCTAACATCAGTCCCTCGGGAGGGGCAAAAAATGACAACACTTCGTCGGCGCGGCAGCGTGATTCCAAGCGACACCAATGCTCGCACTCGGACTGCACGCGCTTCGACGGCACGCCGGGCCATCGACGGCAGGGGGGTCTGGGCGCTTCGGGCCATGATCGCGCTGCTCGCCCTTCCGGGCGGCGACGTGAATGCGGCCGTCAACAGCGCGGCGGCCGGTCCCGCGCCCGCCCCCCTCTCGGGCGGGTTCGCTCCCGAGACCGCCCCGCCGAAGACTCCGCGAGCCATCCTGTGCGGAGCGCTCATCGACGGGCGTGCCGACACGCCGCGCCAGGGCGTCGCCATCCTCGTCGAGGGCGACCGGATCGCGAAGGTCGGCGGGCGCGACATCGTCCCGAAGGACGCCGAGGTCATCGATCTGGGCAGCGCGACGGTGCTGCCGGGGCTCATGGACCTGCACTCGCACCCGCTGATCGATTCCGACAGCTATCAGATCGACAACCTGCGCCGCTCGTCGGCCTTCAAGGCGCTCAGGGCGCTCAAGGCGGTGCAGGCCAACCTGGCCGCCGGGTGGACGACGCTACGCATTCCCGGGGACGCCGACGTGTTCTACGCGCCCATGGATCTGAAGCGGGCGCTCGCGGAGGGGATGTTCGTCGGGCCGCGCCTCGCCGGGGCGGCGCACTACATCTCGGTGACGGGGGGCGGCGGCGACATCAACTTCATGTCCCCCGAACAGCACCTGATCGCGGACGGCCTCGTGGTCGACGGCGTCGACGCGATGCGCAAGGCGGTGCGCGAGGAGATCAAGTACGGCAGCGACTGGATCAAGCTCCTGGTCAGCGGCGCGTTCATGACCGTGGGCGACAACCCGGCCGACGTCCACTTTAGCGCCGGCGAGCTCGAGGCGGCCGTGGACGAGGCGCGGCGGCGCAACGTCCCGGTCATGGCCCACGCCCACGCCACCGAGGCCATCAAGATGTCGATCCGCGCCGGGGTGCGCAGCATCGAGCACGGCACGTTTCTCGACGAGGAGGCCGCGCGGATGATGGCCGAGAAGGGCGTCTACCTCGTGCCGACCATCTACGTCGGCGACTATTACATCGAGCACGGCACCGATTCGCCGGAGATGCGGAAGATGGTCGAGCTGAGCAAGAAGTACCACGACGACTTCTACCGCCGCATCGGGATGGCCATCAAGACGGGCGTGAAGATCGCCGTCGGATCGGACTTCGGCGGCTACGACCCGCGTCTCAACTTCGGCGAGATCCGGAGCCTCGTCAAGGCCGGCATGACGCCGATGCAGGCGATCCAGGCTGGCACCCGCGTCGCCGCCGAGTGCCTGCGCTGGGACGATCGCCTCGGCACGATCGAGGCCGGCAAGCTCGCCGACATCATCGCGGTTCCCGGCGACCCGCTGCGGGACCTCGCGGTGCTCGAGCGCGTCACGTTCGTCATGAGCGGCGGCCGGATCGTGAAGCGGCCAGGCGGCGGCACCTTTTGACGATCGTGGTGGAGGGCCCGTATCGGGCATAGAATGACCGTCGGTTTTCAATCCTTGGAGGTGGCCGATGGATAGAAGGGCGATTCTGGTGTCGGGAGCACTGCTGGCGGTTTCGGGACTCGCTCTCGGTCCGTCGTGGTCCCAGCAGAAGGAGGCGGCGCCGGCCAAAACGACGGCGGAAGTGACTTATTACTATCTCCCAGGCTGAATGGTGTGCGCGAAGCTGAAGCCCGCCGTGAGCGGGCTCGAAAAGGACTTCCCGGGACAGGTGAAGGCACAGAACGTGGACGCCTCGACCCCCGAGGCCAAGAAGGCGATCCAGGAGCTGGGCTACAAGAGCCACGGCCTGGTGATTCGCTCCGCCGACGGGAAGGTGCTGCACAAACAGCCGGATCACACCGTCAATGTGGATGACGCCCGGAAGGCGCTCGCGGAGATATTGAGGCCATAGAACCGAGGATCGACCGTCTTCCTGGACTACGGGGCCCCGGCGGGGTTCGCCACGTACAGCAGGATGATGACCGTGATCCCCCACAGCGCCACGTTCACAAGGAGCGGTCGGTCCGTCAGGAGGGCCTGGGTCGGGCTGCTTCCCGCGCCGCGCTGGTGCACGAGATACAGGTAGCGGAAGATTCCGTACAGCACGAACGGCACGGTCAGGTAGAGATAGCCCGTCCCGAGGCGGTGCTCCACCTCGGGGGAGACCGTGTAGAACAGGTAGGCGACGACCGTCGACGCGGTGACCACGCTGATCATCTGGTCGATGAACCCCACCGAATACTCCTTGAGGATGGAGCGGTGGCCGTGCGCGTCCTCCAGCGTTTCGAGCTCCTGGCGCCGCTTGCAGAAGGCCAGGAACAGCGAGAGCAGGATCGTGCACATGATGAGCCAGGTCGAGATGCGCACATTGATCACGACTCCACCACCGACGGCCCGCAGGACGAATCCGGCGGCGATCACCATGACATCGATGATCACCACCTCCTTGAGCCAGAACGAATAGACAAGGTTGAGCGCGGCGTAGATCAGCAGGATGGCGCCGAACGGAGGGGAGAGCGCGAAGCCCGCCATGAGCGAAAAGGAGAGCAGGATGGCCGCGGCCGCCATGGCCGGGACGGTCGGCAGCGCGCCGGAGGCAATCGGTCGCCGCGCCTTCGCGGGGTGCTTGCGGTCGCGTTCGGCATCGAACAGATCGTTGACGATGTAGACGGCGCCGCTCGTGGCGCAGAAAAGCAGGAAGCCCAGGATCGCGTGGAGTCGCGCATCGGGGTCCGTCAGGCTCCGGGAGAAGAGCAGGGCCGCGAAGACGACGAGGTTCTTGATCCACTGCCGCGGGCGCATCGTCTGCACCACCGCGACCAGCGTCCCGAGAGGGCCGGAACGGCTCCTGTCCCGGGTCATGCGGACCGCGGCATCAGGCAGGAAGCCGGCGGGCGCGGCCGCGTGGGAAGGGCGTCAGCGTTCGCAGCGCCTCGGAGGCCGCGGCTCCGCGCCGCACGGCGATCATCTCGGCCGCGATGCTGACCGCGATCTCCTCGGGTGTCTCGGCGGCGATCGGCAGCCCGATGGGGGCCCGCATCGCGTCGAGCGCCTCGCGCGGCGCGCCCATCTCGAGGGCGCGGGCCACGACCGTCTTGACCTTGCGCCGGCTCCCGATGAGACCGACGTAGGCCGCCCCGCGGCCCACGGCATGGCAAACGGCTTCCAGATCGGTGCGGTGACAGCGGGTCACCACGGCGACGTACGCCCCCGGAGGGACGTCCGGCAGGCCGTCCTTGAACTGGGGGCCGGCGCGCACGCGGCTCACGGCGGCCGGGAAGCGCGCTTCCCTGAGCTCCCGCTCGCGATCGTCGACGACCGTCACCGCGAACCCGAGCCGGACCGTCAGGCGCGCCAGCGCCCTGCCCACGTGGCCGGCGCCGAAGATGAGCAGCGGCACCGGTGGTGCGACGACCTCCACGAGCACGCGAACGGCGCCGCCGCACACCATGCCCGTGGCGTCCTCGCCATGCTCGGTGAAACGGTAGTCCTTCTCGAACCCCTCGCCCCGGCGCAGCGCCTCTCCAGCGTCCTCGATCACCAGCGCCTCGAAGGCCCCGCCGCCGATGCTGAAGGCGGTGGATCCGTCCGCGCCGATCATCATCTTTGCGCCGATGGAGCGCGGGGCGGACCCCTGCCGGTGGACCACGGTGGCGATCGCCACCGCCCGCCCGGCGCGGAGCCAGCGCGCCACCGCCTCATAGAACGGCAGGGTCATCTCAGCGACCCACGGACGTCGCGGGCCGGCTCTTCGCCCACCACCGCTCCCACGGCTCCGGCTTCAACCCCATCGTCTTGCCGGTGATCCGGGCCAGGGCCTCGGCCGCGGAGGCGCGCGCCGTCTCCGGAGCGTCCCTCAGCCGGGCGATGAAATAGGGCACCAGTTCCGGGTCCTCGAAGCGCGACAGCATCTGGTACGCGCTGGCGCGGAGGTCTGGCACGGGATCGCTCTCCCCCACGGAGCGGAGGAGCGAATTTGTGGCCTCGTCATCGCGATTGGCGAGGGAGGTGAGGACATCGGAGCGCACCTCGATAGCGGGGTGCTGGATGACCCGGCCCAGGATCGCCACCACCCCGGATCCCTGGAACTGACCGAGGGCCTGGACGGCGGAGCGCACCACGGTCAGGTCGGGATGGCGGGCCGCCTTCTCCAGGAACGGGATCCCGGCGGGATCGCCGAGGGCGCCGACCGCGAAGCAGGTCCCTTCGAGGGCATCGACCGTCTGGCCTTCCTCCGCGCCCGCGAGCAGGATGCCGATCGCCTCCGGATCGCCGCCGCCGCCCTGGATCAGGTTGGCCACCAGGATCCGACTGTCGCTCAGCTCGCTCGCCGGCTTCAGGCGGATCGGGTTGTAGGGGAGCATCATGCGCCTGCCGACGGCCAGCTGCGCGCGCAGCGCCCCGTGGGCCGCGGGCTGCGACATGCGAGCCAGCTGGACGATCGATTGCGCGCGGTTGAGCGGCCTCGGGCTGTCGAGGCCCCGGACAAAGACCTGGTGGTCCCCGGATTCGACGATTTGCTCAATCTTGTCCGCCGCCTCCTGGCGGGCCTCCAGGTCCGGGCTGCTGAGGGAGGAGAAGAGATTGTCCGCGTCCTCGGCGGGGGCACAGGTCGCGAGCAGGAGCGCCGCGAGCAGCGCGGAGAAGGAGCCGCCTCGGTGGCCGCCCCCCCGTGGCGGGTCCACGGTCACGACTCCTCCTTGTCGTGCAGCGTCTTAATCAGGACGATCTCGAGCATGCGGGTGCCTGCCGGGATCCTGATGGTGACTTCGTCGCCGACCTTTCTCCCGATGAGCGCCTTGCCGATGGGTGAGGTCGCCGACACGAGCCCCTTGGAAAAATCGGCCTCCTCGGGGATCACCAGCTCGTAGGCAAACTGCTTGTCCGCCTGGGAGTCATAGACGGTGACGGTCGAGCCCAGCCCGGCGCGATCCCGGGGAAGGTTGTCGAGGTCGATCATCGCCAGGGTGCGCAACTGGGCCTGCACCTGACCCATCCGGGCCTGGACGAAGTGCTGGCGCTCCAGGGCCGCCTGGTACTCGGCGTTCTCCCGAAGATCCCCCATCGCCTTCGCCCTCTGGATCTCCTTGGGAAGCTCCTGGCGGTATTCCTTCTCCAACGCCTTCAACTCCTTCTCGAGCCGTTCCCGCGAACGGTTCAGCATCACGAGGCTCCGTGGGTTCCTGGCCGGCGAACTCCCCGGAAAACTACCATCGCTGCGCCCTCCTGTCAAAGAGGGCGGGTGGGGGGCCTTTCGGCCCCCCCTTGGTGGTTGGCTGGCTTTGGGAGGATTCGGGATTCAACTACTTCGCTTATATATCTGCTTTCTTAACTACTCATCGCCTACATCTCGAAAGCACATATATAAGACTTCTGCACCTTAATGTAATCGTGGAGTTTCGGAAGTCAAGCCCGGCGCCTGCCGTGTCCGGACAGGGCCCCGGCGAAGTCGTAGAACCGCCGCGCATCCGCGGAGATAGCGGAGGGGCTGGCGCCGTTCGGCGTTTTGTGGCATAGCTTTGCGGGTGAAGCGCCCGCGCCAGGTCGATGAACCGCTGCG
>Ga0247727_10007869_pt1 | contig 20066 bp, 14 predicted proteins | sample WisWelCaveWW1625_FD_202498 | JGI IMG/M metagenome (GOLD analysis project Ga0247727, IMG submission 202498) | Biofilm microbial communities from Wishing Well Cave, Virginia, United States - WW16-25 | ecosystem: Environmental > Aquatic > Deep subsurface > Groundwater > Cave microbial mat | place... | reverse complement strand
TACCGACAATATAAAAAGTGTTCCTGTCCGTTGAAAGATAAGCCCCTGTGACTACGCCAATCCAGATCGTGAGTGTTGCATAAATTGTGTTCTTCGGGCCGATCCGGTCCTGCAAAAGTCCGAACAGAAATGCGCCTACAGATGCTGAAACCTGCGTAATCAAAAAGAAAACCAGAAATTCATCTGAAGTGAGTTTGACTGTATTTACTGCATAATTTCCGGCAAACACTACAACGGTAGTAACACCACAATTGTAAATTCCGAAAATAATCAGGAATTTAAAAAGCTCACGAAACCTGCGGAGATGAGTAAACGTCTCTTTGATTCTGGCGAAACCCGCGGACAGATAAGATGAGCCCGGTGGGAGATCAGTTGCCTTTTTTCTTTCTTTGACCCAGAGAAAAGTTGGAATGCCGGCAACCAGGAAAAATGCTGCCGTCACCAGATTGGTGTTTCGTAAGGCCGCTGCGTTTTCGATTCCCAGGCCTCCTTTCAGGAGTGGAAAGCAGAACAGCAAAGAAACAAGCCCTCCAACGTATCCAAGGGCCCAACCGAATCCGGAAATCTTTCCCATATCCTCCGGGCGTGAAATTTCCGGCAAAAAACTGGCGATCAGGTTTTCGCCGCTCGAAAAAGCAAAATTGGCAACCGTAAAAATGCAGAGCGCAAGAATGATTTGGCCGGGACCGGTAAATGTAAGAAGACCGGTAAAGATTACGCACGTGAGGTACGTTAAAAACAGAAACCGTTTTTTAGAAGCTGAATAATCGGCGATAGCGCCAACAAGGGGCGCAGACAAAAGGACCAGCGTTTGAGAAATCGTGTTTCCGAGTCCCCAGAGGAAATCGCCGTCTGAGCGTCCGTGTGCGACCACCTTCGTGAAGTAAACGCCGTACACAATGGTAATAATGATGGTAGTGAAGGCGCTGTTGGCAAAATCAAAAAAACACCAGGAGAGGATTTCGCCTTTATTCTTCAGATTCTTCCACATACATCTCCGGTGGTCCCCGTTGTTCAGTGAACTATTCTACCAGCGCGATGACGCGAGCGGGGCCTCCGGTTCCTTTTTCAATTTTCATCGGCAGCGCAATGAGCCATGCTCCCTTTCCGGGCAGGCGTTCCAGATTGGCCACGTTTTCCAGTCCGTATACATTCGCTTCGTTAAAAATTTGATGCGCAATGAAATCCTTCGACGTTCCCGGGTCAAGACTCGCAGTATCGATGCCGACGCCTTTTACTTTTCGCTCTTCAACAAGAAACGTCGCTGCTTCTTTTGAGAATCCGGGAAAGTGAAGATTGTCTGTTTTTCCGGGAGTGTCGTCTCCCAGGTACTTCTTTTTATCAGGCCAGAATTTTCCCCAGCCTGTATGCACCAGAACGATGCCGGCTTCAGGTAGCTTGCCGTTTTGAGCTTCCCATTTCCGGATGTCATCCACCGCCAGGGTGTAATCGGAATTTGAGGCGCAGTTCTGAGAGATGTCGATCACGAACGCATTCCCGACAAATCGTTCGATTGGAATCTGATCGCTTGTCCAACGGTTTTCAGCAAAATGAATGGGAGCATCGAGATGCGTTCCGCCGTGTTCGGAAGCGGAAATATTCGAGCTGCTGTACCAGTATCCGGCTTCTGTCCTGCCCCATGCTGCTTCTTCGTGCTGAAATGATTTTGCTGTGGGCCAGTAAATCGTCTGTCCATTGAAAGAGTATGTGAGATCAATCACTTTTCTTGACTGGAGATCGTTTCCCCACGCCATGCCCGCGCACAGAAAAAAAAGTACGAGACGAAACATTGTTTCCTCCGAAAGAGTATCTGCCGAGCATACTCGAACTCCGGTTATGAAACAACGAAGTTTTGACGCATCAGGCTAGCGGCCGGTCGATCCGAAGCCGCTCTCCTGGCGGGAAGAATCGGCCAGATCGGACTCAACGAAACGAACATGAATAACAGGCATGATGACGAGCTGGGCAATACGGTCCATATGATGAATTGTTTTTGAGTGCGAAGTAAAATTGGCAAGGATGACTTTTACTTCACCCCGGTAGTCAGAATCAATGGTGCCGGGTCCGTTCAAAACAAAGAGTCCTTCTTTCAAAGTCAGACCACTGCGGGCGCGAACTTCGCCTTGATAACCGTGGGGGATTTCGATGGCTATGCCTGTGGGAATCAAGGCAATTCCGTAGGGCGGTACCTGCACCTCATCGGACAAACACGCGTGAAGATCAGCCCCTGCCGCCTCTTCGCTTTTGTACTCGGGTAGCTGCGCCAGCGCATTCAACTTCTTGATATTGATTTGCAAACTCATCGCTAAAGCCTGCGCATTGCCTGAAAGAGCGCAATGATCGAACCGATTCCACCCACAACAAAGAATGTGAGGCCGAGGTAGGTCCCGATCACGTAAATCTGCGTTTTCGGTTTCACGACAGGTTGCTGCGTGGACCGTGGGGTCCGTTGAAAACGGCTTACTTTTTTCGAGGAATTGAGATCGGTCAAGACCTTCATCGAACAGACAAAGATCAGAAAGATGCCGATCAACATCAAGACAGCCAGAATGTAGACGATTTTCACCTTATCTCCCTGACCACCTGCATTCCGTTCAGGCACATGTGGTAAAGAAAAAGAACGTGCAGAAGCTCACCCGGATGAGGAAGAACATCCTGTGAATGATCCGTGTTCACAGGAATATCGTACGTATCTACACAATTAGAAGCAACAACCACATTCACCCGTGTTCCCTGCCGGACAAACCACGTCTTGAGAAACATTGCCGTGAGATAAATACAGATGTCCGTGCAATCTCCAACCAGAACAAACTGCCGGACGCCGGTGTGGGACAGGAGCCATTGCTGCAGGTTCTCTTCCAATCCGGGATTGATTGTTCGTTTGGGAAGCGCCAGGAAAAGCGACGCCTGCGGAAGATCCGTTAATTCACTGACCGTCTGAGTCTCGATGGTCCCTTCCACACAGTGAGGAGGATACGTATGGAATTCAAGGCTGTCTGCGGGATGACAGTCCTGAACCAGGAGATAATTGCGTACGCCGTTTTCGTCCGCGGATCGTAAAAGATCCACAACAGGCGCAACAATGGCATTAACACGTGGAGAGGCCAGGTTTCCTTCTTTGCAAAAACCGTTCACAACATCAACTGCGACAATCGCCGTCTCCTCCGGTGGATGTTCCGCGAGCAGTGATTTCCACGAGATGACAGGCAGATCGTAATACCACTGTTCCAGAAATTCCAGGAAGTTCTCTCCGGCTTTCAGAAATGAAGCTCGTTCGCGCATTGAAATTATTTTGCTTTTTCCTTCAGTCTGATTCGAACATCTTCAAGAATCATGGCGTGATCAAAAGCCATCTCCGGAAGTTGATCGAGCCGGTACCAGGCGCATTCGGCAGCGTCGTCCCCTGCCATGGAATCGGGCCTCGATTGTGGAAAGGACCAGTAGACGACGCAAACTATCCTGCCCCTGGGATCACGTCCTGGATCTCCATACGTTCCAAATTGACTGAGGAACACTCCCTTTACCGCGGTTTCTTCTTCAAGTTCTCGCGCTGCTGCATCAATCACCTTTTCATCCGGATCGACAAAACCTCCGGGAATGCACCATTTGCCTTCAAACGGACCGTGTTTGCGCCGCACAAGAAGTACTTCGTTGTCTACAATCAACAGCGCGTCTGCAGTCAAGTAAGACGGTGAGTATTTCATTCCGATATTATACAGCCGGCAACGCAGGCCAGAGGCCCTGCGCTCCTTAATGCAGGCGGGACGCCTGCGGTCCAAATAGGGACTAACCCGCAAGGAGTAGCCGTTCTGCGAGATTGGTAAGATCCACCGGCCAGAAGCACCAGGGGCGGGGATGCGCAGCGCCTGCTGTTGCGGAAGGACGACAGCTCAGGACAAGTCGCCTCCACTCAGACGGAATGGCTTCCCGTCCGTGCACCGCGCCGAGAAGCGCCCCGGCAATTGCCGCATTCGTATCGGTATCACCGCCCAGCGCCACAGTATTCACGACACTATCTTCGAACGTATTAGAATGAAGCAATTGGTAAAACGCATTCTGAAAAGCAACCAGCACCCATCCGATGTTTTTCATGGCGCCGGGCGCCTCGATGGCAGATGCCTGAAGCGACTGCATCACGGATGGCTCAACGCATCTGCGTTCCGCAACGGCAAGCGTAGACTCATAGATTCGCTGCGGTGAACGACCCGCAATCGCGTTAACGATGGCGTGACAGTAAAGCCCGCAGCATTGAGTGCAAACAGCATGCGGATGGGTCAGCGAGCTTTCCACTTCAGCCATTCTCCACAGATCATCGGCAGATTTCCGGTAAGCATAGATCGCAAGCGGACTGATCCGCATCAGCGAACCATTCGCTTGACTCGACTTTGAAGCGTTCTCGCGCATTGTTGCCGCAGCCTTATTTGCCGATAAATCCGAATCCGTCACTGCGGACATGGCCTTCGACGTTGTACTGCCCACATCGAAAGGGCGGCTTTGTGAATACCAGTAGGAGTAAGCGGCAGCCGTTTTTTCCGGATCATACTTTTTCTCCTGAACGATGCTGCGCGCCAGCAGCAGGGCCAGCTCGGAATCATCCGTAGGTTGGCCCGCCAGTGTATTGTGCGTACCGCCATCCTCCATATGCCGCACGCCATCGGGATACCGGCTGCGAATTGTACCGGGATCCAGAAATTCGACTTGACTTCCGAGCGCATCTCCCACAACCTGACCGATCATGCAACCATGGGCTCGCGCAAGCATCTCATCGGAAGGAACGGCGCGTCCCGGCTGCAGCCGCGAAAACAAAAAAGGAGAATCGCTGTACGATTCTGCTTTACTGAAAAAGCGTGACTGCACCTGAGAGAAATTTCTGTGTGACAGGTCCTTCGTGAGTCCGGGATGGCCCCCGAAGCAGATGTTCACGTTGCTCAGGCCATTCGCATCATAAGTAACCTCTTCACCATTCTCATTCACAAAGATTCCGCCTGCTGCACGGATCAATGCATGTCCTGCAGCATAGTCCCAGCCGCAGGGTCCGTGCCAGGAAAGAGCGGCATCTCCATCTCCGACCGCAACAAGAGCGAGCCGGTAGGCAATGCTGGAAAACGCCCGATACCGAAACGGATGAATCACTTCCAGCAAAGTTTCTATCAGGCTTTCACGATGCGTGGATACAAGCACAACTACATGATTTCGTGGATTCGTCTTCCATTGAGGCCGGACCGGCTTTCCATTTCGAGTCAACTCAAAGCCTTCCGCCCAGTAAATCAAATCACCGGCATCATCCGGAGCCGTATAGGCATAAACGACTCCAAGAACGGGTATTCCATTGCGGACCAGGCCGATGGAAACAGAGCTTCCCCTTGCGCCGCGCAAATAAGAAGAGGTCCCGTCATTCGGATCCACCAGCCAGACGTGTTCATCCTGCGAGTCGATCGAACCGGTTTCCTCACCAAGATAACGATAGTGCGGAAACTCAGACATGAGCCGGTTACGAATCATCCATTCGGCTTCCGTATCGGCATCCGCGTGATCTCTGTATCCACGCGGACCTCCCCAGCGATGGAATTCTCGCCGCAAAAGCTCGCCTGCTTCCAGAGCGGCATCCAGCGAAACACGAAGAGATCGTTCGTAAGACACTCACACCTCCGAACACATTTCTGCAGCTACCTTTTCCGCATGTTGAATACAATCAGGAACACCGACTCCACTGAAAACATTCCCTGTGATAAAAAGACCTTTGTCCATTCGAATCAATTTCTGGATTGCCTCCATCTTCTCGCCATGTCCAAGATTATATTCCGGCATCGCGTCCTGCCACCTATGTATGCGTAAAAAGACAGGATCTTTATCGATACCCGCAATACGGTCCAGTTCGTTCAAAACTTCTTCGCGAATCTCGTCATCACTCCGTTCGATCCATTTCAATGCATGCTCCCCGCCAATGAAAACGCGCACCAGAAACAGTTCTTCGGGCGACCGACCGGAAAATTTATTACTGACATACGTGGCCGCAAGAATCGAATGTCGCTCTACCGCAGGAACGAGCCATCCAAAACCCTCTCTCCGCACTGCGGAAAAAGCCAGAACGACTACTATCGCGGAATTCCTGCGAATTGATTTCCAGAGACTGTGAATTTGCTGATCCTCCGGGTGGTCCAGCCTGGGCAGTGTTGAAGAAGCGATCAAAACCAGATCATAGCTGTCGGCTCCGATCCGGAAAGTGGGACCCTGTTTTTGAATTTCTTCAACCGTTGTTCCGAGTTTCCAGTTCGCTCTGACAGTTTCCTGCAGTCGCTTGACCAGCGACTCCATGCCGTTTGCGAGTGTCGTGAACAGTGGTTCCTTCGAGGTTGTTTTACCGCCGGGTCGAATGAATTGTCGGATCAGGCTACCTTTTTTTTGCAACTCCCAGATTTGAGGAAGAGCACTCTTCAAGCTCAGACGACCGATGTCGGCGCCGTAAATCCCGCTGATCATCGGCTCGGCCACTCGATCCAGAATCTCTTTCCCGAAACGGCGTTCGAGAAAATCTGCTGCCGTGCAGTCTCTTTCTTCCGGAAACGAAAACAAATCCGCGAGCGCATCAAACTTTCCCGGCCAGGACAAGAGTCCGGTTTTTGCAAAAGGAATCAGACGAGTGGGGACCATCATGAAAAAGCCTTCCGGCAATTCCTTCAACTTTGCTTCATGAAACAAAAATGTCTTTCTTTGATGATCGTTTGATCCGACAAGATCATTCGCTAACCCCAGGTCCGCGCAGAGCCGGATCGCAGATTTTTTCATTGTCAGGAAAGAATCAGGACCGGCTTCGACAGCGCATCCTTCAACAAGTTCGCTCCTGATTACACCGCCGGCACGGTTTTGCGAATCGTACAGATCGATGTGCAAATCAGGCAGTTTTTTCTGCAGGAAGTACGCGGCCGATAATCCGGAAATGCCGCCTCCTACGATTGCGCAGCGCTTCATACTGTAGATACAAGTTGAGTCAGCAGGTCGATGAATTCCGGAGAATCGTTGAGTGATGATGCCCGGAACAACTGGATGCCTCGATTTGCAGCTTCCTGTTTGTGCTGCACATCGATGTCGTAGAGGATTTCAACGTGATCGCATACAAAGCCGATTGGTTGAACAATTACTTCGCGTATCCCCTTTTCCGCAAACTCTGAAAGTCGCATTTCGACCGTCGGGCCCAGCCACTTTTCGGAAGTCATCCCCTGACTCTGATACGCAAACCGCCAGTCAATGACACGGCATTCTTTTGCAACGAGTCGCGCTGTTTCTTTGACTTCGAAATCGTAAGGATCAACTGCAGCCAGTACGCTCTGTGGCAAACTGTGGGCGGTGAAAATCACGGATGCTCCCGGATGTTCTTGAAGCGATTCGCGCAACCGCGCTGAGAATGCGGCAATGAGCTGCGGATGTTTTGCATAAGAGCGGACCAGTTTGTAGGCAACGCTGCGCACGCCGATCGCGGATTGCAAAGCTTTTTCGTACGCGGCGATCGTAAGGCTGGAAAACTGCGGCGCCATACAAATGGCAACGGCCAATCGAACGTCATCGGCATCCATTTCGAGAACTGCTTCCGCAATAAAGGGAGCTGAGTGTCTCATTCCGATGTATACCTTTCGTGGATTTCCGGACTCCTGCAACCGTTTCTCCAATGCGGCAGCCTGTTTCTGCGTCCATTGAAGAAGTGGAGATCCACCCACCAACCGGTAACGTTCCTTGATGACAGACATCAACCCGGGCTCCAGCGGGCGTCCGTGCCGGATCCGAAGCACATAGTCTTCGACTTCATCCAGCGAACCGGGTGCGCCGTGAGCAAGCAGGATTACAGCTTCCATGAGTGCACCTCATTTGCCAGCAGCTCGACGTTTTCACGTGGTGTATCCGGAAACACTCCGTGTCCCAGATTGAAAATGTGACCGCGTTTGCCGGCCGCACTTTGTAAGACCGCGCGAGCTTCCGCGATCAACCGATCGGACGGCATCAGCAGAGCTGCCGGATCCAGATTCCCCTGTATGGCCCGGTCTCCAATCATCTCCCGTGCGCGCGAAAGATCGATCCGCCAATCAACACTGATCACATCGCCGCCCGCTTCTGCTATCAAGTCCAGGTAAGCGGAAGTGCCTGTAGAAAAATGGATGGTGGGTACGCTGAATCCGGAAAGCACAACCTTCGAATAGGGTAGAACGTAACTTCGATAATCGGACGGACTCAAGGCGCCGACCCAACTGTCAAACAGTTGAACCGCCGACGCTCCCGCTTCGACCTGTCGTTGCAGATATGATTTTGTCACTGCTGCAAGCTTTTCCATCAATAAATGCCACGCCGCGTGATGACGGTACATCAGCTCCTTCGTTTTCAAAAAATGCCGCGAATAACCACCTTCGATCATGTAGGCCGCAACCGTGAACGGCGCTCCTGCAAAACCGATTAGAGGAGTGTCCGCCAGCTCACGTACAACAATCCGAATGGCATCCAGGACAAATGAGAGATGTTCCTGGACATCAAAATTCAGCAACTTTTCTACATCTTCCTGAGTGGATACCGGATTATGAATCACAGGACCTTCGCCTTTGGCAAACTCGAGTTGAAGTCCCATTGGTTCGATGGGCAACAGGATATCGGCAAAAATGATGGCAGCATCCAGAGCGAAACTCTTGATCGGCTGCAACGTAACTTCGGCAGCCAGCTCCGGCGCCTTGCAAAGCTCCAGCAGCGTGTATTTCTTTCGCAGCTCGCGGTATTCGAGCATGTATCTACCCGCCTGGCGCATCAACCAGATGGGCGTGCAGTCAACAGACTCCGCACGGCACGCACGCAAAAATCGACTCTGCTGCAGTTCAGACATAGGCAATCGCAATGAGCCGGAAGTATACTTCCAACATAGATGGCGGTCAAACTTCCGTTGTAACCTGTTTGCCGATGAATCCTGTAACACATTTGTTTCTCAGTTGGACGATTGCGGACCCATGCAACATGCCTTTGAAGGAGAAAAAGCTGATTACCTGGGCTGGAGTTGTAGCGGATCTCGATGGTTTGACAATGGTCGCAGATTTTGCAAATCGCGCCCTTCTCAACACGGAATCGGAGTATTACTTCCGTTTCCATCATGTGCTAACCCATGGGCTTCCTGCTGCAATCGTTTTCGCAATTGCGGCAGCGGCATTCGCGACAAATAGACTCAAAGTGGCGATGCTTGCGCTGCTTACATTCCACTTACACCTCGTTTGCGATCTGATTGGTTCCCGCGGTCCTGATCCGGGCGACATCTGGCCTATCGCCTACCTGCAGCCACTTTCATCATTGATGACGTTTCGATGGAGTCACCAGTGGGAGCTCAACGCCTGGCCAAATATTTTGTTGACTATTGTCTTGATGGCAATTATTTTCCGGCAAGCCTTCGTTAACGGATACTCTCCCGTTTGCTTTTTCTCGAAATCAGCGGATGACGCCTTTGTCAGAACCCTACGAAGCCGATTTGAGTGAGAATCGAAGTGCAGGCGTACCAGGCGGATCCTAAGCTCGCTTCAGACATAGATATCAATCCGATGGCGTTAAAAAGTCCGATCTCCAATTTCACGATCTGGTTGCCGGGATGAATGATTACGGAAAGGAAGCCGCAACAGAAGTAAATGGCTTAGAGTTTTGACGTTCAAGTGTACAGTCGAAAAACTCTTGACGGAATCTCCACCACGTCCTCAAAAAAACATGATTCTTCATTTTGCCATATCAATAGCCGGAGCACTGTACAAGACAAAATTTTCATGTCAGAGTTGGAAGGAGGTGAAGGACAGGCAGGGGCGATGTTTGACTTCCTGAAAATTCGAAAACTGAAATCGTACGATCCGGGGGTTCGTGAAGGCGCGATACAGGATCTCGTTGCAGGAAATGCAGTAAGATCCTTGATCGACGCGCTTCGTGACCGGGATTGCAGGGAAGCCGCCGCCAATGCGCTCGGCAGGCTTGACACAGCGGTAGATCCGCTGATGAAACTTGTGTCCGATCCGGATGCCGAGATACGAAGCAAAGCGATACTTATCCTTGGAAAGATCGGCAACGATCGCGCTATAGATCATCTACTTTCGCTTCTGCAAAATGCGAATGCAGATTTGCAACGTGAAATCGCACGCGCGCTTGGCGGGATCAGGAATTCCCGCGCGATCGACGCGCTTGCAGCCCTGCTGAAAAGCACGGATACCGGATTGAGGTATTCTGTAACGAATTCTTTAGCCGAGTCAGGACTGCCCGGGTTGAAAGTGTTGCTGTCCCATTTTGGCGATGATAACTACGAATGTGGATCGGCAATTGGGAGCATCCGCGATCCGAACGCGGTGGATTTCCTGGTCAAACTGTTGGAGTCGAAAAGTTACTCCAAACATTCAGCAGACGCATTGAGAGCAATCAAGGATCCGCGATCTGCGGATGCGTTGTTCAAGTTTTATCAGAAATCGGGTTACGATACTGCTGCTGTAGCCCTCGGCGAACTCGGTGATTCCCGCGCGCTGGAACCACTCATTATTACGCTTAAAAAAGGGCAAGACTGGGCTCAAACCGCCGCGGCAAGATGTCTCCGCGAGATTTCCAATCCTCAGGTTGCCATGGCGCTTTGTGACTGGATTCTGGTGAAGAAGAGAGAAGCGAATTCAGCCGGAACAACCCTCGATGGAGAAATCTCCGCAACTGCAGAAGTTACAACAAACGTGGTGGCCCTCGGGAAAATAGGCGATCCCGCGGCAATCGAAACGCTGGTAGAAGTACTCAAGTACTGCGGTAAACGCTACGAAAGGCTTGAAAAGGAGATGGCAAAAGACCCGGGCTGGAAAAAGGATTCATTGAAGGACAAGTTAACGGATTTAGCCAGTGAGACAAATTCCGCGTTAAAGCGAATCAACCGCCGCTGAAGACAGGAGCCGGCATGTCGGACCTCTACCACTATCCGGGGCACAATCACGGACCGTTGCAGACATGCATCGACTGCGGCGGACCTGTCTTTCAGTGTCTCACTCTGGGTGGCGGATTCTATCACGCATGGAATGTGACAAATCCGGAAGGCTGTCAAATGGGCTATTACCGGAATCACCCGGAATACGTAGTAGAAGAGCTGCCTGAGCCTGCAAGCATCGAAACACAGTTCGCAACAGAACCTGTAGAGGCAGTATTAGTTTCAGAAGAGGCCGCACCCACTGAGTGGAGTGTTGGAGATGTGGTTGTTGATCTGTACGAAGTCAGGGATCTGGTTGGCGAAGGAGGAATGGGAAAAGTCTTCAAAGTACGCCACCGCGGATGGAATCTGGATCTGGCTGTAAAGAGCCCACGCGGTGAGGTCTTCTCAAAACTTGAAGGGAAAGCGAGTTTCGTAAAAGAGGCGCAAACATGGGTTGATCTTGGGATCTATCCGCACATCGTCACCTGTTACTACGTTCGTACGCTGGGTGGTATACCGCGCATCTTTGCTGAATATATAGATGGAGGAAGTCTTGCGGATTGGATCCGCAATGAAAAGTTGTACGAAGGCGGCCAGGAAAAGGCAATTGCAAGGATTCTGGATTTCCTGATTCAGTTTGCGCTGGGGTTGAATTATGCCCACGAAAAGGGATTGATCCATCAAGACGTGAAACCGGCAAACGTGATGATCACGGTTGACGGAACCGTAAAGGTAACCGATTTCGGGTTGTCGAAAGCGCGCAGTCAGGCTGTAGAGAATCGAGATTTGCGGTCCGGTCAGAGTATCCTGGTCAGCACAGGCGGGATGACACCGGCTTATTGTTCGCCGGAGCAAGCCTCCGGAAAACAACTCTCTCGAAAGACCGATATCTGGTCCTGGGGAGTTTCCGCGCTGGAGGTATTTACAGGAAGCGTCAACTGGGCTTCGGGGCAGGTCGCTTTCGAAGCTCTGGAAAGTTATCTCGAAACCCCCGGCGAACCGATGATTCCTCGAATGCCGGATCAGCTTGCAGAACTGCTGAAAGTTTGTTTTTCCAGAAATCCCGATGATCGGCCCGGCAGCATGATGCAGATCGCCGATACCTTACGCGAACTCTATCAACAACTCACAGGCGTTGCTTATTCGCGGCCTGTGCCAAAAGCCGCAACGTTGATGGCGGACGGCTTGAACAACAAGGCGCTATCTTTCCTGGATCTGGGGATGGAGAGTCCGGCAAAAGAAGTATGGCAAGCCGCTCTAAAGGCTGATCCGCAGCATCCGGAAGCGGTTTACAACATCGGAATGCACAACTGGCGCTGTGGAGAACTGGCCGATGATGCATTACTCCAGCGACTGGATTCGGTTCAAGATGCTCACAGGGGAGAATGGCAGCCGGCCTACTACATGGCTCTCGTTCAACTGGAGCGGTGCGATCCGGAATCAGCGGTTCCATTACTGGAAGCGGCGCTAGGTCAGGCAGTTGAGCAGCCGGAAATAGAAGCAACCCTGAAGGCGGCAAAATCAGGCGATATCATTTCTCCGCGCCTGCTCCAAAAACTGGAAGTGCACACGGATTACATTACCTCAATTTGCTGGAGCCGTGACGGAACCAGAATTCTGTCGGCAAGTAACGATAGATACATGAAGCTTACCGACCTGGAATCGGGAGAAGGCATACGAACGTTTTTTGCGGATGGAGATAGAATCGACAGCATTTCCGTCAGCAGAGATTTCCGGTTCGCGTTGACCGGCGGTGAAAACGGCCGGGTCTTCCTCTGGGATATTGATACCGGACGCAAGTTACGCACGCTATCCGGACATCGAATGGGAATATATGCAGTGGATTTAACTCCCGACGGCCATTACGGTGTTTCATCAAGCTACGACTGTTCGTGTCTATGGGATATAGATGCAGGACTTTGTAAAGTAAGATTCCGGGAATTAGAGGATCAAATCGTTCGAGCGCTTGCCATCACACCGGACGGGCGCTGGATTATAGCCGGTGATAACTCCCGTGATTTCCTGGCACTCCTGGATGGATCAAACGGGCAACTTGTTCGTAAAATTGAAGGATTAAATCGGCCCGCTGACTGTTTGTGTTTGAGCCCCGATGGGCGTTTCGTACTCGCAGGGATTGCCGATGGAACACTGCAATTATGGGATCTTGCGACCGGACGCCGCCTCCGAGTATTCCGCGGACATACGCAGGGAATCTCCAGTGTTTCACTCAGCTCCGATGGAAAATTTGCACTTTCAGGCAGCTACGATCAAAGCCTCAGGTTATGGGAGATAGAATCCGGACGCTGTCTGCGAACCATTCAAAAACCCGGATACAGCGATGTTTTTACCGTGAAATGCATCAATACAAACGAAGATTGTACCCGGGCAGTTTTCGTGATCGGATCTCATATTGTGCACTTTAGCTTCCCGGATATCACAGCTTACAAATCACCATTTCAGGTTTCCCGCGTGTGGTCTCATGCTGCGTTGTTCGAATCGGAAAGCCGCGCGGAACAATTGGAAGAATCTGCGAAAGCGGCGCTAAAAAATTCAGACTTTTCCGCTGCGTTTGATGGCATCCGGGAAGCAAGAAGTCTTTCAGGTCACGAACGTTCGCCACAAAATCTGGAAATCTGGAAAAAACTTTCCTTCCAGTGCAAACGAAGCGGGTTGCGAGATGTCTGGCTCGTGAGGTCCTTCGAAGGACACATCCGTGAAGTTACTTCGGTTAGCTTGAGTCGGGACGGTCGTAAGATGCTTTCCGGATGCGATGACGGCAGCTTGCGTCTCTGGAATACAGACACCGGCGAATGCATTGAAACTTATGAAAAAGAAACGTGGTGGCCCATGATTGAAACCGTTTGCTTAAGCGCTGATGCGACGCTTGCGCTTTTTGGAGGGGGCCAGTCGGAAAAGGTCTGGCTGCTGGACATTCTCACCAAAAAGGCCCATAGATTCGCAGAGCACAAGGGTTTTGGGAGCTGGGTGAATACTGTTTCATTGAGCTCCGATGGAAGCCTGGCTCTTTCAGGAAGTCGGGACAAGACCGCGCGCCTCTGGGATGTAAAAACCGGTAAATGCCTTCGCATCTTTGCACATGATGCGGAGATCCAGTGCGTTTGTTTTTCTCCGGATGATCGTTTCGCGCTCACCGCGGCAGGAGAAAAAAACACAATCGGATTCGTGAATCTTGCTACTGGAAAATTCATTTGCGTTTTCGAAACCGAATTGCGCAATTCCATTTCAGCCTCTTTCACTTCAGACGGTCGACGAATCATTGTTGCAGGCAGAGGGTGGCAGGACCCGATAATACTTGTCTGGGATTTATCCACACAAAAATGCATCCGGACAATCAAGGACGCCGGTCTTCACGCGGCGGTCACACCCGATGGTAAGTGGATACTTGCGGCGAAAGGCAACATGTTGCGGGTGTTTCATTTAGAAACAGGCGAGTGCATAAAAGAAATTGAAGCTCACAAGTCGGATATCACTTCGCTTTGTCTCACCGCGGATGGGCTTTCCGTTGCAAGTGCAAGCAAAGACAAAACGCTTCGGCTATGGCATCTGGACTGGGACCTGGAAGCTCACCAATCCGAAGTAAAGCAGGATGATTCACAACCATACATAGAGATTTTCCTCACGCAACACACTCCGTATTCGGCCCGGATCGCGGGGGATCGAGATCCGGACGATGATGAAAAAGCGCGAAGACTTACCAGGGGAGGCGATCCATTCTGGAATGATCAGGACTTCTCTGAATTCTTACTCCACCTGGGCGCTGCAGGAGTAGGATTCCGTGAAAACAGTGTACGACAGTATGCGCAGATGAGGCGACTGTTGATTCAAAGTGAGCTGGCATCCGCGGAAAAAAGATGGTCCGACGCGCTAAACCTGGCAAAGGAAGCTCGCAATAAGGCATCCGATGAGCGTGATCCATATTGCATGAAAGCACTGGCTGCGCCGGCTCAATATTGCAGTCGAACTCGCTTTCATGACGCGTGGATAGAAACCGAATGGGAGGGCCACAATGCTCCTGTTCGCGCAGTTCAGGTGAGCCCGTTGGGCGGTCGAGCGTTGACCGGAAGCGACGACCACACAGCGAGGTTCTGGGACTTAACATCAGGAAAATCATGGGCCTTTGAAGAACATTCTTCACCTGTGCATTGTGTCGGATTTCATCCGGATGGTGTGAGGGCGCTCACCGGCAGTTCCGAAGGCAAGCTGCTTTTGTGGGAAGTTGAAACCAACAAGGTAGTTCAACAGTATGCAGGCCACGGAGCTGCAGTTCGATCCGCATGTTTTTTGCGACGGGGAGATCAACTCTTATCTGCGGGTGATGATAGAACGCTTCGTTTATGGGAAACACAAACAGGAGATTGCGCGCGAATCCTGAAAGGCCACACAGGCGTTGTTCACGCGGTGTGCGCCGCCGCGGATGGGCGCTGGGCACTGTCAGCAGGAGATGATGTCGCAATTCGACTCTGGAATCTGTCCAACGGGAAATGCATCCGTGTTTTTGAGGGTCATCGCGGTCCTGTGCATTCCGTTACGCTGGATCCGGGTAATCGAATGGCTTTTTCGGCAAGCGCCGATAAAACCATACGGCAATGGGATGTATTCACCGGGCACTGCCTGCGCACGTTTTCAGGACATGAGTCTGCTGTTACATCGGTTCAGTTGACTTCAGACGGCAAATGGATGCTGTCAGCCGGTGAAGACAAAACTCTGCGTATCTGGAACACATTGTCAGGAGATTGTATTCGCGTGTCGGCATTGCCTGAGCCTGTCGCGGCAATAGGACTGCGTCCGGATGCCTGTTCCATGGTTCTTCCGGGACCGAATTCCAGAATGCAGTTATGGCGACTCGATTGGGATTTGGAATTACCGTCTTCGCAGGACTGGGTCGAGGAAGCGGGACCCTTCATCAATTTGTTTCTGGCGCAGCATTCATCAAAGCCCGGCGGCTTCCTTTCATTCGGTCACAAAAAACCGGAATGGACCGAACAGGATTTGGATCGTCTTTATTATATTCTGCGGTGTGCCGGCTATGGCTTCATCAGCGTTGATACGATCCGTTTCAAGTTGGGTGAATCTGCAGAGAATTGGAGTCCGCCTCCAATGCCCGGCGGAAAATAGCCGCGGAATGTAAAGAGAACAGGTATGCCAGGCAAGATAATCTTGAAAGTCACAAAGGGACCCATTCAGGGAAGCATTTTTACTTTTGTTGAGCATGACACATTTATCTTTGGCCGTTCCGAAGATTGTCACGGGCGTCTCTCCCATGATGATTCCACAGCGTCACGACATCATTTCCTGCTTGAAGCGAATCCACCGGAAGCGCGCCTTCGCGATCTGGGAAGTCTCAACGGAACCTACGTAAACGGCTCTAGATACGGAGGAAGAGCAAGAAACGAAACTCCGGAGCAGGCAGCCGTACGACGGTTCTCCGAGGTAGATTTGAAAGACGCAGACGTAATTCAAGTTGGAGATACCGTCATGCGTATTTCCGTAGAGTTTTCTTTAAGCTGCTGCGAATGCGGAACAGAAATTTCTGAAGCCGACAAGGCGCAATGTGAATGGGTTGGAGGAACGCACATCTGCCCTGCCTGCAAGCAAAAACTTGCTACTGTGGATGAACCAGCGCGAAAGCATGAGACCAGACGGTGCGATCAATGCGGAAAGGATGTTTCCGCGGAAATCGGACAGGGGCGTTACGGAAACTATGTTTGTCTCGCCTGTCGCAACAAACTGAAAGCGGATCCTCTGGCCATTCTCTTCAGAATGCTTGCGGGAAAACCGGCCGATGAGACACCCCGAAACATACCGGGCTATGACATTGTAAGTATACTGGGAAAAGGAGGCATGGGCGCAGTTTATCTGGCCGTTCGACACAGCGATGGCCGGAACGTCGCTTTGAAAGTGATGCTCTCCAGGGTGGCGGTCGATGAGAATTCGCGCCGGCAGTTTCTGCGTGAGATCGAGATCACACGACAGTTATCACATTCTAATATTGTAGAGCTGTACGATCACGGATCAGCCGGGACTGCCTTCTATTTTGCGATGGAATACTGTCCCGGAGGCAGTCTGGACCGTCTCCTCGAAAAACGCGGAGGCAGGTTGGCCGTGCAGGAAGCACAGCCGATCATGCTTTCCGCACTGGAAGGCCTGGCTTTTGCCCACCGGAAAGACTTTGTTCATCGCGATTTGAAGCCACAAAATATTTTGCTTGATTCAAGCGGCGTCGCGAAGATTGCGGACTTCGGCCTCGCAAAAAACTTTGATAAAGCCGGACTCTCCGGATTGACTGCGACAGGAACGTTCGGAGGCACTCCGGGTTTCCTGCCACGGGAGCAATTAATCAATTACAGATTCTCCAGGCCGGTCAGCGACGTTTGGAGCCTGGGCGCTACATTCTATTGCATGCTCACTGGACAGCTTCCACGCGACTTTCCGCCGGGCCGTGATCCGATCGAAATCATCTTGAGGGGAGGAATCGTCCCCATCCGGAAAAGAGATCCCGGCATCCCCAGGAAACTGGCTGAAGTGATCGATCGCGCTCTGGAAGAAAAGGTAAATGACCGCTACCAGACCGCTGATGATTTCCTCAGTAATTTGCTCACGGTGTTTTGACTCGATTTATTCAGGTTCATATTGTCGATGATCTGGGTCAGGTCGTGCGCGCATAACAAACTTAGATAGTTTGGGCACTGGCAGCCGCAGCTCAAGTGGAAAGCGCACCCGGACTGATTGAAGCACTTCGGAATGTGCTGGATGCTCCAGCACTGATCGCAAAGGACGCGGGACGCCTCAATCCGGAGTCCACCGGCCGTTGAACGGACTGCTCCGCTTTGTTTTCCTTTGCGGCCTGTCCGGTTTGTGTCGTCTGTGTAACCAGGATTCCCGAGGTTAATTTCTTTCATCGAAAGATCGCTCCAGAGGAGAGTTACCAAAAAGCAATTTCCTATAGTTGATGTAAATCAAGTCTGACATCGCGGGGCAAGGAACAATTCCGATCAAGCGAGATACGTGACCCAAATTACCTATGCGAAAAGATTTGTCGGACATAAATACGGAACTTGTGAACTATGTGATGCCAGGTGATGTCTACTCGAAGATTCATGACAAACGAAAGTTGCGTCTGCTCGGATTTTTAAGTCATGGCACTTATGGTCAAGTTTGTTAACCCATGGGCTTCCTGCTGCAATCGTTTTCGCAGTGAGGACTTCAATGGTGTTTCGTCCTTTCGTGAGATTTTGCTGTGGCTTTTTGCTATCCTATTTGAAACCAGAGCGGCAATGGACATTTTCCAATTTCGTAATCGCCTGATCGCAGATTACCAGGCATACATTTCTAGTTTCATTCGAATCAAAGATCCGCGGATGGCGGACTTCATTAACAATGAAGTTCTGGGTAAAGGCCTTCTCTGGCCTGAGCCTTTAATCCAACTCAACCCGTCTTTTCTTCCAGGCGACAGAATCACCGACCTGGTTCGAGAAGGAGTTCTTCATCGAGAGTGTAGCAAAATTTTCCGCATGAAGGATCAGGACCCTTCAAAGGATCTCAGACTTCATAAGCATCAATCAGATGCGGTCCGTACCGCGAGGACTCGCCGCAATTACATACTGACAACCGGTACTGGCTCCGGAAAAAGCATGGCATACATCGTTCCAATCGTGAATCACGTTTTACAAAGAGGAAGCGGCAAAGGCATTCAAGCGATCATTGTGTATCCGATGAATGCACTGGCGAACAGCCAATTCCAGGAGCTGACAAAATTTCTTTGTCTCGGTTATCCCGATGGCAGAGGTCCAGTCACATTTAAACGGTATACTGGCCAGGATAGTCTTGAAGAGCGCCAGCAAATTATCGCCAATCCGCCCGATATCATTCTCACGAATTATGTGATACTTGAGCTGATTCTCACCAGACCGGAAGAGAAGAATCTGATCCAGGCTGCGCAGGATCTACAATTCCTGGTTCTTGATGAACTGCACACCTATCGTGGCCGCCAAGGTTCGGATGTCGCTCTACTGGTTCGAAGAGTTCGGGAAACGTTGAATGCCCGCAACATGCAATGTGTAGGTACATCCGCAACGCTCGTTAGACACGGCACGTTGGAGCAACAAAGAGAGGAAGTGGCGACTGTTGGTTCATTAGTCTTTGGTGATGAAGTACGGGCGGAAGATGTAATTACTGAAACTCTCCAACGCGCGACACCGGAGATATCTTTTGTGGATCCCCTTGTCATTAGAGCTCTGCAAGACCGGGTCCGTGATCCAAATTTTGAGCCGCCCAAACCATTTCACGATTTCGTTGCTGACCCGCTTTCCAGTTGGATTGAAACTACGTTTGGGATTCGAGCCGAACCGGAAAGCGGAAGATTGATCAGAGCAGATCCACAAACAATTTATGGTGAGAATGGGGGAGCCGCTAAATTGGCCCAGGTCACAGGTGTTGATGCAACGATTTGCGGAAAGACAATTGAAAAAGGCCTACTCGCAGGGTACACCGGTGAAGCGAATCCGGTTACTGGTTTTCCAGCCTTCGCATTTCGGCTTCATCAGTTCATCAGTCGTGGCGACACACTCTTCAGTTCGCTGGAAAATGAAGAGACCCGCCACTTGACCATTTACGGGCAGCAATTTGTCCCCAATTACAGAGATAAGATCCTCCTCCCAGTTGTACTTGAGCTGCGGTGTTTATTATGGGACGCACGGACGTTCCGATTTCGGTAAATTAACCTCTCTTGGCTCCGAAGGGCGGAGCACAGCCACTACAGTGTTGAGCTTCAATTCCATTCTTCTGCTGCGAAAGGAAGAAATGCTTACAGAGCGAGCAAGAAAGCTGCTCAGTTTCACTGACAATCGCCAGGATGCATCCTTGCAGGCGGGTCATTTTAACGACTTCATTGAAATCGGACTACTGCGTTCTGCGCTTTATAAGGCTGTAGAGAAAGCAGGGGCACAAGGGATATCGCACGAGCAGGCCACCCACAAAGTTTTCGACGCGCGGAATCTCCCGTTGCACCAATACGCGGTTGATCCGGCCGTTCGGTTTGCTGCACTGGATCAAACACAAAAAGCTTTACGCGAAGTGCTCGGTTATCGTCTTTATAGGGACCTGAAAAGAGGCT
>Ga0247727_10007868_pt1 | contig 20068 bp, 19 predicted proteins | sample WisWelCaveWW1625_FD_202498 | JGI IMG/M metagenome (GOLD analysis project Ga0247727, IMG submission 202498) | Biofilm microbial communities from Wishing Well Cave, Virginia, United States - WW16-25 | ecosystem: Environmental > Aquatic > Deep subsurface > Groundwater > Cave microbial mat | place... | reverse complement strand
TGGTGCCGGCGGGGCGAACGCCTCGGGTCTCCTGCTGGATGGTCATGAGCGAGTTGATGATGGGGCTGACGTCGTACTGGATCGCGCCGCTGGTGGCGTTGTCATTGGTGATGAGGTCATCGAGCAGCGACGCCGGTACACGTCCATGCGAGCGCTTCCCGTCACGAGGAACCGCAGCCTCCCGCGGTGCTTGTCGAACTCCCCCTTGATCCAACTCTTCCAGGCGCGCCACTTGTGCAGCTCGTCGAGGACGACCAGGGATGCGCCGGCGGGCCAGCGGGCCGCGCGGATCTCCCGCCGGTCCTCGCGATTGTCCCAGTTCAGGTAGACGCCGTCGTCGGACCGGGCCAGCAGGTGCCGCGCCACGGTCGTCTTGCCCACCTGCCGAGGACCCGCCAGGAACACCATCTTCGCCGCGAGATCCTCGCGGATGGGGCTTTCGAGATAGCGTCTGAGGTCCACGAGCTTATTTTGCGCCTACGCACAAAAAGTCGCAACTTTTTCTGCGTTGGCGCACAAAACGACGTGCGCGTACGCCCACCAGTCGGCTCCCCATCTGGACAGAGGCCGGGTGGATTCAGCCGTCTCTTGGATGCTCGACGCGGCGCAGGAGCCGATGGCCGTCGATCTCGGTCAGGCCAGCGTTCGGCCCGCCACACCGAGTCGAAGGCCGGCTGTTTTCAACGTGTTGCGGCGACACGAAACCTCCACGCCGACGACAGGATTGCACTATGGCGCCCGGCGCCAGATCGGCGTACAAGGAGCCCAAGAAAACCTGAGCCGGCGACTCGAGCGCCCCAGGGGAACGGAGGAACGATGGCCCGTTCGCACGCTCTCACGCTGGGCGCCGGGGGACTTCGGTGACCATGCGGCGTGCCGTCGTGCTCGCGCTGAGCGTCTGGGCTGTGCTCGGCTCCACCGCCTTGTTGGCCTGGGCGCGAGACCTCAGCGCGCGCGACGCGGAGTTTGCGATCAACCGGCGGGCCGATCGGGATCCGTGGCAGGCGACCAACCGCTCGCAGAGCTTCCGGGCCTACTTCGACGGCCACGGCGTGCGCGTCGTACCGGGCGATGACGCGCGAGTCCGGTAGTCCCTCAGCCTCCCGGCCCCGGGAACCACAAGTAGAGCATGCAGTAGACCAGCACGCCGGTGCAGGATACGTAGAGCCACACCGGCAGCGCGAAGCGGCCGAGCGCCTTGTGCCGCTCGAACTCCTTGCGGTATGCGAGCCACAGCATGCGGACCGCGAGCGGCACGATGAACGCCGCGAGCAGCGAGTGCGACAGCAGCACGCCGAAGTACAGCGGCCGCGACCAGCCGGTGCCGCGGAACGGCATCGAGCCGACGTTGAAGTGGTACACCAGGTACGACACGAGGAACACGCAGGTTACGGCGACGGCGGCGATCATGCACGTCAGGTGCGCGCGCACGAGCTTGCGGCGGATGCACACCAGGCCGGCGACGAGGAGCATGGCGGTCGTCGCGTTCAAGAGCGCGTGGAGCGCCGGGTGGCGATCCAGCGAGCCGAGGAAGAACGCGTCGCCGACCACGGCGCGGAACGGGCGACCGGTCCCGGCCTCCGCCTCGACGACCTCGCGCACACGGCGCGGGCGGCCGAGTCGATCGACCGTGACCGCGATCGCGCCGGGCGATCCCGTGCCGAGCGCGGCGAGCCGGCGCGGGTCGAGCCGCAGATGATCGGTTGCGAACGCGCGGACCGCCGACTCGGGATCGGCGTCGACGTCGTTCCCCTGGCACACCATCCATCGCGGGCGATCGAGGGCAGGAGCGGGACGCGGCGGCCATTGGCCGTCCGCGTCGAGCACGAACGTGACCAGCGTCGTGCCCTCGGGCATCTCGTCGTGGAGCGCAGCGAGGTGGTCGAGCGTCCCCGGGCAGGCGTCGAGGCAGCGCCGGCTGACGAAGCTCGCGATCCACACCGAGTCTTCGAGCGACGCGACCTCGAACCCGCGACCGCCCGTGTCGCGCACCGTCACGTCCGGAAGCTCGCGTCCCGGCGGCTGGATGTTGAGAACGACGAGCACCAGGGTCGCGACGACGAGCGCCCCGCAGGTGACCGGGATCCAGCCGGCCTTCATGCGCGAGCGATCCGCGCAAACGTCGCGCGGCAGGTGGCGAGGTGCGCGAGAGCCCGTCCGGCCGCGCCCTCGCCCGAATCGATGCAATCCGGCACGCCGACCGCGCCGCAGACGCTGCCGGCGACGAGGAGCCCCGGGAACGCGCCGAGCCGCTCGACGATTCGCTCGCGGCGCCGTCGGTCCAGGACGTCGTACTGCGGCATCGATCGCGGGTGGCCGTGCGACCGCGCGAACTCGGGCGCGCCCTCGATCCCGAGGAGCGCGGCGAGCGCGCCGTGCGCGGCGGCGATCCGCTCGTCCTCCCCACGGTCGAGAACGCCCTCGTCGAGCGCCCCGCCGAGAAACACGCGCAGTAGCACGCGATCGGCGAGCGCGCGACCGGGGAACTTCTCGCTGACGTAGCTGCAACCGACGATCGGCTGGCCGGCGCCCCGCGGCGCGAAGAACCCGTAGCTCGAAAGCGGCGCCCGCAGCTGCGACGCCCGGTACAGCAGGTGCACCGTGGCGCACGGGGCGTAGCGCAACGTGCCGAGGTCGCGGGCGAGCGTCGGATCCGTCTCGGCGACGAGCGGCGCTGCGGCCCAACCCGGCGTGGCGAGGATCACGGCGTCCGCGTGGAGCGACTCGCCCCCCGAAACGTCGACGCGCAACCGTTCGCCTTGTGCGCCCGGGGTCACGCGCTCGATCGGCGCGCCGAGCTGCACCGACCCCGGCGGAAGCGCGGCCACGAGCCGATCGACGAGCCGTTCCATCCCGCCGCGTAGCCAGAGGAAGCGCGTCCCCGATGATCCGCCGCGGGCACGCGCGGCTCGGCGCAGAGCGCGGGTCAAGCTGCCGTGCTCCCGCTCGAGGTCGAGGAACCGCGGCATCGTCGCCGCGAGGCTCAACCGGTCGGCATCGGCCATGTACAAGCCGGCCACGATCGGCTCGGCCGCGCGCTCGAACGCCTCGCGCCCGAGTCGGCGTGTGACGAACGACCGCAGGCTCTCGTCGGTCACCTGCGCGGGCCGCCGTGGGATGAGCGGCTCGGCGAGCATGCGCAGCTTCCCGCGCCACGAGAACAGGTGCGACCGGAGGAGCGGGCCGATCCGCGACGGCGCGAGGAGCACGAACCCGGCGGGCAGCTCGACGAGCCGGCCCCGGTGCACGACCTCCATCGATGGACTCGCGCAGTCGAGGCGCACGACCTCATCTCCGAGGCCTAGCCGCTCACAGAGCGCGAGCCCCGCCGCCTTCTGCGCGATCATGCTGTCGGCGCCGGCCTCGAGGACGAGCCCCTCGACCCGCTCGGTGCGGATCTGACCGCCCGCCCGGGGGCTCGCCTCGAGCACCCGAACCTCGAGCCGCGGGAGGTCGAGGCTCGATGCGACCTCGTGCAGCCGGTGCGCGGCCGCGAGCCCCGTGATCCCGCCCCCGGCGATCACGACGCGCAACGCATCGCGCGAGCCGGGGAAGTCGACGATCCGGCCGCTCACGCGTGGGCCTGCACGGTGGAAGCGATCTCCCGCGTGAGAGCCGGGGTCGGGACGTCGAGCCAGCGGGTGTTCTCGCGGGCGATCGTTACGATGGCGTCGGCCCACGCGTCGCTCGCGTTGACCGCCGGTGCGAGCGCGAGCCGCTCGCCGCCGCTCTCGATCCACGCGCGACGGCCGCGGATTCCGATCTCCTCGAGCGTCTCGAGGCAGTCGGCGACGAACGCCGGGCAGAGCACGACCGCGCTGCGCGCGCCCGCGCGGGCCTCCGCGACGAGCAACTCGTCCGTGTGCGGCCGGATCCACGGCGTCCGTCCCAGGCGCGACTGGAAGCACACGATGCGGCGCGACTCCGGCACGCCGAGCGCGTCGCCGAGCAGCCGCGCTGTGGCGAAGCACTGCGCGCGGTAGCAGTGGCGGTTCGCCTCCACGATCCGCGCGCAGCAGTCGTCTCGCCGCAGGCAGTGCGCGCCCGTCGCATCGCTGCGCGTGACGTGGCGCTCGGGGAGCCCGTGGAAGCTCAGGAACACCTTGTCCGGCGCGCTCTCCTCGAGCACGGGACGGGCCGCCTCGGCGCAAGCATGGATGAATCCCGGGTGGTCGTAGAACGGCGGGATCACGTGGAGATACGGCGTGTTCCAGCATCGGCCCGCCTCGAGGGCCACCTTCTCGATCACCGAGCCCGTGGCAGCGGAGCTGTATTGAGGATAGAGCGAGAACACGACGACTCGGTCGACGCCCCGCTTTCGCAACCGGTCGAGCGCCGAGGCGATCGACGGCTGGCCGTAGCGCATGGCGACCTCGACGTGGAGGTCCGGTCCGAGACGCGCAGCGACCTTGGCGGCGAGGGCGCGCGTGTGGGTCAAGAGCGGAGAGCCCTCGGAGGTCCAGATCTGCGCGTAGGCATGTCCCGATGCCCTGGGCCGGAACGGGAGGATTAGCAGGTGGACGAGAAGCCAGCGGCGCCACGTCGGCAGGTCGAACACGCGCGGGTCCATCAGGAACTCGCGCAGGTACCGACGGACGTCCGCGGGACGCGGGCTCGCGGGCGTCCCCAGATTCACCAGCAGCAGCCCTGCGTCGCTCACTCCGCCTCGCCCGGAAGCGCCCATTGTAGCGTGCGGGGTCAGGTCTTGAATCATCGGGTTTCGGCGGTGCTCGCGGGCGTGGCTCCCGGCAAACCCGAAGATTCGAGACCTGACCCCTCGCACGGAACCGAGCGGACGAGGAGGGTGGTGCGGAAGGCGGCGTCGAGGCCTGGTGGGTCGGTGTCGAAGTAGCCACGGATGCAGCCGCCGCCGTCGACGACGACGAGCTTGCCGGAATGCGCGATATCGATGAGTCCTCCGGGGCCCGCGGTCGGTGTCCCCGCGCCGAGGCGCAGCCCCAAGGCGACGACCGCCGTCACGGCCTCGGTCGAGCCCGAAAGGAGCGACCAGCGCGTGGGGTCGATCGACCGCGCCTTCTCGTACGCGCGCAGGGTCTCGGGCGTGTCGTGCTCGGGATCGACGGTGATGCTGACGATGCGGACTTCCGGCGCGCGGGCGGCGACGAGCCGCTCGGCGAGCCCGGCGGTCGCGCTCATGAGCTGTGGGCAGATCGCGCCGCACCGTGTGAAGAACAGGTTCGCGATCCACGGACGCCCGTCCAGGTCCCCACTGCCGAACGGCGCGCCCTGCGTGTCCACGAGCTGGAACTCCCCGACACGGCCGAGAATCGGCGGAGCGGCCGGAGGCGGGAAGAGCACGCGCAGGACGGTCAGCACGGCGATGCCGGAAAGGGCCACCCACGCGTACGGGCTGCGCAGGAGTGACCGGCGCGGCTCGTCCGGCCGAGCCGCTGGAGCCGAATCGACGTTCATGGACAGGGGATTCTAGCAACCCGTCGAAGCCGTGCCGCCGAGGCCCGTCTTGGCCAGGATCCCCGCGAAGCGGTACTGGCGCAGGTTCTGACGCGCATTCAGTAGAACGAGGACGACGAGGGCGACGCGGATCCCGCTCGGCGCGTGAGGGTCGATGACCGCCTGGTAGGCCGTGTACCCGGCGAGCGCGAGGCCCGCCACGACCCCGGCGACGGCGAGCCACAGGAACACGGGCCGCCGGCGGACTGCGCGCTGCCCGAACCCGACCTCGCCGGGGGTCAGGCCGGCCGGCGCCCCCGTCGTCAGCGCTTCCGGAGCTGGTGGTCGACCGACCAGCGCCCGCCGCCGTAGATCAGCATCACGAACAAGAGGAAGAGAACCAGGGCCGTGAACTGGAAGTTCTGGTTGTGCCCGAAGATGCCCTCGCGGCCGTAGACCACGAACGCCGCGCCGAACAGGACCGGCAGCTGGAACAGCGCCGAGACCCGGGTCAGGAGACCGACGGCGAGCAGGAGCCCCCCGCCGAGGTGGGCCATCGGGATGTAATGGGCGATGAACGTCTCGACGAAGTTGAACCGGAACTGGACCGTCTGCGAGTCGCGCAGGATCTGCATCAGGAAGTCGGTGTCCCGGGTGAACTGCAGGCCCTTCACGAACAGGCCGACCCCGAGGTAGATGCGCACGAGCTCGAAGCCCAGGTCGCGGTGGGCCGCGGCCCATCGCTCGAGGGACCGAATCGACTCCATGGGTATCCTCCTCGATCGACGCGACGGTGGCCTTCATCGTCCGCGCAGCGCCACGGCGTTGTCAACGACGATGTTGGTCCGATCCCGGCCGCGGCCGGTATGATCGGGCCGGCGAGAGGAGGTGACGACCATGACGGACACGAGCGGGGACCTCGGGCGGGCGGTCGAGGGCGCGGACGGCGTGCTGGTGATCCGCGGAGCCGGGAACTCGCGGAGCTGGAACGGCATCCGCTACAAGGTCGGCATGTCGTCGAAGAACGTCGGGGCGAAGCAGCTGTCCATGAACGTGGCCACGATCCCTCCGGGTGGCGTGGCTCACGCCCACATCCACGTCGGCTTCGAGGTCATGCTGTACATCCTCGAAGGGCGGGTGCGCCACGAGTACGGTCCCGGCCTGCGCCAGGTGGTCGACAATCAGGCCGGCGATTTCATCTTCATCGAGCCGGGCGTGCCGCACGAGGTGTTCAACCTGAGCGATACCGAGCCGGTCGTCGCCGTCGTCGCCCGCTCGGACGCCGAGGAGTGGGAGCACATCGTCCCGTACGATCGGGCGGCGGGTGGCTGAGCCCAAGTCGTGCTCAGATCTCCACTTCCACGTCGTCGCCCGTGATGCGAACTGCGTAGCGGTCCACTTCGGAGGGCGCAGGCCCGCCCTGCGTCTCGCCCGTCCTCAGGTCGAACGTGGCTCCGTGCCAGGGACAGGTGACGACCTCGCCCACCAGGTCCCCCTCGCTGAGCGGCCCGCCGCGGTGTGTGCATGCGTCGTCGATGGCGAAGATCTCATCGCCCGACCGGAACAAGGCGATGCGCTTGCCCTCGACTTCCACGCACACGCCGGCGTTGTTCACCAAGGTCGTGGCGGCGGCGACCCGTACGAATCGGCCCATGTGGTCCTCCCATCCATCCCCCGCACCGATGATCGCACCTCCGCGGACGGTCTCGCCCCTTGACCCCTCCCGACCGCGCCTACTAAACTCGCCGACCGCCCCGCGCCCTGGGGCTCGCGAGGGTAGCCAGGCTTGGCGCAGTTGTTCCCGAAACAGGCGAACTACCTCGCGCTGATCCTCGCCGTGGCCGGGCCGCTCGGGGGCACGCTCGCGATCGCGGGGGTCTGGTACTACGGGTCGCCGAAGTATCTCGATGTCGGCTACCGCCCGCACCAGCCGGTGCCGTACAGCCACGCGCTGCACGTCGGCGAGCTCGGGCTCGACTGTCGCTACTGCCACGCCACGGTCGAGACCTCCTCGACCGCGACGGTGCCTCCGACCCAGACCTGCATGAACTGCCACCGCCTCGTCCTGAAGGACAGCCCGCTCCTCGCCCCGATCCGCGACAGCGTCGCGCTCGGCCGGCCGATGCGCTGGATCCGCGTCCACAACCTCCCGGACTACGTCTACTTCAACCATGCCGTGCACGTGCGAGCCGGGGTCGGCTGCGCCAGCTGCCACGGCAAGATCCACGAGATGCCCGAGGTGATGCAGGTCGAGCCCCTCAGCATGAGCTGGTGCCTCGATTGTCATCGCAACCCGACACCGCATCTGAGACCTCGCGAGGCGATCACGGACATGGACTGGTGGCCCCCGGCGAACCAGGCCGAGGTCGCCGCCGCGATCGTCCGTGACAAGAAGCTCGCACCGCCCTCCGACTGCTCGGGGTGCCACCGATGAACGACCTCGGTTCGAAGCGCTACTGGCGGAGCCTCGACGCGCTCGCGGGAGACGATCGGGTCCGGTCGTTCCTCGAGCGAGAGTTCCCGGAGGGCGCCTCCGAGCTGCCCGACGGGGTCACTCGCCGGCAGATGCTGGGGCTCCTCGGAGCGTCGATCTCCCTCGCCGGCGTGACGGCGTGCCGCCGGCCGGTAGAAGAGATCGTTCCGTACATCAGCGCACCCGAGTCGGTCGTCCCGGGTCAGGCGCGACGGTACGCGACGACCCTGCCTGCGGGCCTCGGTGCGCTCGGCCTCGTGGTCCGGAGCGACGAGGGGCGACCGACCAAGATCGAAGGCAACGAGCTGCACCCGTCCTCCGCCGGCGCGACGAGCGCGTGGGCCCAGGCGGAGCTGCTCGAGCTGTACGACCCGGACCGCTCGACGAGCGTGCGATTCGGTCAAGAGACGAAGGGCTGGGACGCGTTCGTCGTTGCCTGGGGCGAGATGGCCGCCGAGCACGCGGCCGACGGCGGGGCCGGCCTCGCGGTGCTCGCAGAGCCGTTCTCGTCGCCCACGCTCGCTCGCCTGCGGCACGCGTTCGAGGAACGGTATCCGCGAGCGCGCTGGGCGACCTGGCAGCCGGTCAGCGACGAGAACGTCCATCGGGGCATCGAGACGGCGACCGGTACCGTGCGCCTCCCGGTGTACCGGTTCGATCGCGCCCGCGTCGTGCTCGCGCTCGACTCCGACTTCCTGCTGACCGAGTCCGAGGCGGTGCGTCACGCGGCGGACTTCGCGGCGTCCCGGCGCGTGCGAGCGACCGGGGACGAGATGAGCCGGCTCTACGCCGTCGAAGGCGTGCTGTCCTTGACGGGCGCGAACGCCGACCACCGGCTGTCGCTCAAGACCTCGCGGATCGGGACGTTCGTTGCCGCGCTCGCCGGGCGCCTCGCCGCGAAGGGCCTCGATCTGACGCCGGGTCTCGCCGGTGCGCCCCCGGCCAGCGTGTCCGAACGCTGGCTCGACGAGGTCGCGGCGGATCTCTTTTCCCACAAGGGGCAGGGGCTCGTGGTCGCCGGGCGGCGACAGCCGCCGGCCGTCCACGCCGCCACGCTCGCGCTGAACGCGGCGCTCGGCAACGTCGGTGCGACCGTGAGCTACCGCGATCCCGTGGACGCCGCGCTGCCCGACGCGCGCGATCTCGCGGCGCTCGTTCCCGAGCTGCGCTCGGGCGGCGTGACCACTCTCGTCGTCCTCGGCGGCAACCCGGCCTACGACGCGCCGGCGGACCTCGATTTTGCAACCGCCGTTGCCGAGGTCCGACGCGTCGTGCGTCTCGGCGCCCACGACGACGAGACGTCTCGGCCCGACGGCTGGCACATCCCCGAGGCGCACTTCCTCGAGAGCTGGTCCGACGCCCGCGCTGCCGACGGCACGCCGAGCGTCGTTCAGCCGCTGATCCTCCCGCTCTTCGGCGGGAAGAGCCGCGTCGACCTCCTCGGCCTCCTCGCCACGGGCCAGGACATCGCGTCCTACGACCGCGTGCGCGAGACCTGGCAGGGGATGCTTCCCGCGGGAGCGTTCGAGCGAGCGTGGTTCGATGTGCTGCACGACGGTCTCGTGCGCGACGGCGCTCTGCCGACGACGGCGCCCGCGATTCGTGCGGCCGCGTGGGGCGATCTCGCGTCCGACCCACCGGCCGAAGGGATCGAGGTCGCGTTCGTCGCATCTCCCGCGATGCTGGATGGACGCTACGCGAACAACGCCTGGCTCCAGGAGCTGCCCGACGCGCTGACGAAGATCACTTGGGACAACGCGGCGCTGATGAGCCCGGCGACCGCTGCGCGCGTCGGTGTGACGCGGCAAGAGCTGGTACGGGTCAGCCACGGCGAGCGCGAGATCACGCTGCCGGCGTGGATCGTCCCCGGAATGGCCGACGAGACGGTCGCGGTCGCCCTGGGCTACGGCCGCACGAAGGCGGGTCGCGTCGGCAACGGCGTCGGTGTCGATGCGTATCGGCTCCGTGGCCGAGACGCGCTCGATCTTCTCCGTGGCGCCGCGGTCGCGCTCGTCGGCCCGGCGCCCGAGATCGCCGGGACCCAGGATCACGGGAGCATGGAGGGCCGCCCGCTCGTCCGCGAGGCGACGCTCGAGCATTTCCGCGAGCACCCCGAGTTCGCCAAGCACGTCGTCGAGGTGCCGGTCAGCCGCTCGATGTGGACGGACAAGACCTACACCGTGTCGCCGCAGTGGGGCATGTCGATCGACCTCACGGCGTGCACCGGCTGCAACGCCTGCGTCGTGGCCTGCCAGGCCGAGAACAACGTGCCGGTCGTCGGCCGCGACCAGGTCCTGCGCGGCCGCGAGATGCACTGGCTGCGCATCGACCGGTATTTCTCGGGCGACGCCGAGAGCGGAGTCGAGGTCGTGTTCCAGCCCATGCCGTGCATGCATTGCGAGAACGCGCCGTGCGAGCAGGTGTGCCCCGTCTCCGCGACGGTCCACGACGAAGAAGGGCTGAACGTCATGGTCTACAACCGCTGCATCGGCACGCGGTACTGCTCGAACAATTGTCCGTACAAGGTGCGGCGCTTCAATTTCTTCCACTACACCAAGGACACACCCGAGAGCCTCAAAATGGCGCAGAACCCCGAGGTGACGGTGCGCTCACGCGGGGTGATGGAGAAGTGCACGTACTGCACGCAGCGCATCGAGGCCGGGAAGCTCGCGGCCAAGCTCGCCGATCGCCCGCTGGCCGACGGCGACGTCGTGCCGGCGTGCGCGCAGGCCTGCCCGACGCGGGCGATCACGTTCGGCGACATCCGCGATCCGGCGAGCGTCGTCGCGCAGCGCAAGGCCGAGCCGCGGGACTACACGCTGCTCGAGGACCTGCTCACCAAGCCGCGCACGTCGTACCTGGCGAAGCTGCGCAACCCGAACCCGGCGCTGCTCGACGCAGAGCATCCCGCATGAGGCCAGCCGCAACGCTCGGGGTCGTCGTGCTCGCGCTCGCCGTCACGGGCTGCGTGCGCGGCTGTCCGTCGTCGCGTCCGCCGATCCACATCAACCCCAACATGGACTACCAGCCCAAGCTCCAGCCGTTCGAGGCCAGCCTGTTCTTCTACGACGGCAAGTCGATGCGCGAGCCGATCCCGGGCACCGTGGCCCAGGGCGACGCGTGGGCCCAGGATCCGTTCCACACCGGCCGTGACGAGGCCGGGGCGTTCGTGGCCACTTCGCCCATCGCCGCGGACGACGCGGTGCTCGCGCGTGGAGCCGAGCGCTACGCGATCTACTGCTCGCCGTGCCACGACGCGCGCGGCAACGGGCGCGGGATCCTGTACGAGCGCGGGAAGGTGCCCACGCCGTCGCTGCACGAGGAGCGGATTCGCGCGCTCGCCGACGGCGAGATCTTCGACGTCGTGACGCATGGCAAGGGGCTGATGCCGGCCTACGCCTATCCGGTCGGGCCGGCCGACCGCTGGGCCATCCTGGCCCACATGCGCCGGCTGCAGGACGAGCGCCGGGCTGCCGAGGCGGCGCTCGCCGGGACGAACTAGCGTGACTCGCGGCAAGCTCGTGCTCGGCATCATCGGCGCGCTCCTGGCGCTCGTCGCCACCGTGCGCATCGCGCAGTGGCTCGTCGGCGGGGAGTACCGGACGCCGCAACGCGCAGACGAGGCGCAGACGACGCCGCGCGACCAGGGGCTCGCCGACGAGCGCGCGGCGGACGAGAAGGCGGACCAGGCCCGGCCGTACGTGCCGCCCGACTACCGGCCGTTCCCGAAGATCGGGAGCCGCGTGGCGGTGTGGGTGCTGGCGCAGCTCCACCTGCTCTTCGCGGCGTTCGTGCTCGCGGTGCCGCTCTTCGCGTTCATCATCGAGCTGATCGGCTACGTGACGGGCGACAAGCGCTACGACAAGCTGGCCTACGAGTTCACGAAGCTCCTGTCGGCCGCGTTCTCCTTGACCGCCACCTTCGGCGCGTTCCTGACCTTCGCGCTGGTCGCGCTCTACCCGAAGTTCATGAACTACCTGATGGAGGTGTTCTCGCCGACGTTCCTCCCGTACGTGCTGCTGTTCTTCTTCGAGGCCGCGTTCCTGTACAGCTATTACTACGGCTGGGGCAAGTTCTCCCCCCGCGTCCACCTGTTCCTTGGGTTGATGCTCAACCTCGTCGGCACGGCGATCATGTTCATCGCCAACGCCTGGCTGACGTTCATGATGTCGCCCGCTGGCGTGTCCGAGAAGGGTGCGCTGCTGTCCCTCGGCGACGCGTTCATGAACTACACCTGGATGCCGATCAACATCCACCGCATGATCGCCAACGTCGCGTTCGGCGGCTCGATCGCTGGGGCCTACGCCGCGTTCAAGTACCTGCAGGCCAAGACCGACGACGAGCGCGCGCACTACGACTGGATGGGCTACATCGGCAACTTCGTCGCGATCAGCGCCTTCCTGCCACTGCCGTTCGCCGGGTACTGGCTGGCGAGCGAGATCTACGCCTTCTCGCAGACGATGGGTCTGACGATGATGGGCGGCGCGTTCTCGTGGCTGTTCATCATCCAGGCCGCGTTGATCGGCAACCTGTTCCTCGCCGCGAACTACTACCTGTGGCTCGGGATGGGGCGCATCGAGGGCGTGCAGAACTACCAGAAGTTCATCAAGTACCTGCTGATCGCGATCGCCCTGTGTTTCGCCGTGTGGGCCACGCCGCGGTCGATTCTGGCCAGCGTGTCCGAGGTGCGTGCGATGGGCGGCTCGACGCACCCGGTGCTCGGTTACCTCGGAGTGATGTCGGCCAAGAACACCGCGGTCAACATCTTGATCCTCTCGACGTTCATGAGCTTTCTGTTGTTCCGGCGCACCGGCAAGGAAGCCACGGTGACCTGGCGCCGAGCGGGCAACCTGGCCCAGCAGGCGATCTTCTTCGGCGCGGCGGCGATCGTGATCTTCTACGGGATCTACGGCTACTTCGTCGAGGCCCGGGTGCGGATCAAGTTCTCGATCCCGCAGGTGCTGTCCGTGCTCGCCGCGATGGCGCTGATCACCGTGATCGACGTGTTCCTGTACCGCGGCGCGCGCCGGACGGGCGAGGTGCGCTGGGGTAGGTTGCCGCGGATCTCGCAGTACACGCTGATCTTCATCGCCGTCAGCTTCACCTGGCTGATGGGCCTGATGGGTTACGTGCGCTCGGGTCTGCGCCAGCACTGGCACGTGTACGGCGTGATGCGCGACCAGTCGGTCGACGCGTTCACGCCGACCCTGGGCTTCGCGACCCAGGTCGTTTCGGTGACGGTGCTCGTGTTCTTCGCCCTGCTCGGCTTCGTGTTCTGGATCGCAAGCCTGGCGGGCGACCACGGCCACGGCGACACCGAGGAGGCGGCATGACGCTACGCGTGCCGCTGCTGTTCCGCATCGCGGCGCTCGTCGCCGGCACGACCGCGCTCTACGCGTACATCGGCCAGCTCGTGCCGCAGAAAGAGGTTCAGCCGCCCCAGGTGATCGAGCTGCCCGACGACCTCACGACGCAGGACATGATTCCGATCGGTGCGCAGATCTTTCAGGGCAAGGGCCTCTGCTCCACTTGCCACACGATCGGGAAGGGCGGCAGCGCCGGGCTGCGCTTCCCCGACCTCGACGGGATTGGCTCCCGCGCCGCGACGCGCATCGAGGGGCTGAGCGACGTCGAGTATCTCGGTCAATCGCTCTACGAGCCGGACGTGTTCGTCGTCCCCGGGTTCAATCCAGGCATGCCCGTGATGAACAAGCCGCCGCTCGAGCTGACCGACCAGGAGATCCTAGCGGTGATCGCCTACTTGCAGAGCCTCGGGGGGGCCCCGAGCGTGACCATGCAGACCGAGCTGCGCTGGGCCGCGGGGGGCTCCTGATGCTCGTCTGGGGTGGGTTCGAGTGGGGCGTGATCGCCGCGATCGCCGCGGTGCTGCTCGTCCTGCGCTGGCGCCGCGGCGGGATGCTCGCGTGGACCACGGCCTGGGTCGCAGCGTGCTGGGCATTCTTCGAGTTCGGGTTCGAGAAGCCGATCCCGTCGTCGGTCTCCCGGCTGTACATGGGCATCGCGGCGCTCGCGCTCTTCGCCTACGTCACGTCGAGCCTCGAGCGCGTCGCGGCCGTCGTCGGCCCGCTCGTGCGCCTGGTCGTCGAGCCGCGCTACCGCGTGGCGCTCGCGGCGCTGCTCGTGCTCCTGCCGGGTCTCGCCGCGTTCAGCGCCTGGCGCGCGGCGACGGTGCCGCTCGAAGCGCCGGTGTTCGGGCGGACAGTGCACCCCGCGCCGCCGGAGACGATCACGGTCCACGATCAGGAGGTCGACCTGATTCGCGCGGTGAACCCGTACGCCGAGCTCGCGCAGCACGAGCCCGAGGCGTACGCCGAGCACGCGGCGAACGGCCGGCGCGTCTACTACGAGAACTGCTTCTACTGCCACGGCGACCGCATGGCCGGGGACGGCATGTTCGTCTACGGCATCAGCCCCGTGCCGACGGACTTCACCGATCAGGGCAACCTGCCGATGCTCCAGTCGTCGTTCGTGTTCTGGCGCGTGTCCAAGGGCGGCCCCGGCCTTCCCGAGGAGGGCGGGCCGTGGGATTCGGCGATGCCGCGCTGGGAGCGGTTCTTGACGACCGACGAGATCTGGGACGTGAACCTCTTCCTCTACGAGTTCACGGGACACACCCCGCGCGCCCGCGAGGAGCACTGATGGAGAAGAGGGGACACTCTCCTTTTCTCGCGCTCGTCGCGCTCGTCGGGGTGGGTTCCACCGGCGTCGCGCTCGGCTCCACCGACCTCGGCACGGATGCCCAGCGCCAGGCCGGGAAGGCGCTCTACGACAAGTACTGCTCGCAGTGCCACGGCGAGACGGGGGACGGCGCCGGAATCGCCACGCCGCGCGTCCTGCCCAAGCCGCGCGACTTCACCTCGGGCAAGTACAAGGTGCGGACGACGCCGAGCGGATCGCTGCCGACCGACGCCGACATCGCGCGCTCGATTCGCGGCGGCTTCCCCTACACCTCGATGCCCGCCTGGCCGAACTTCACCGACGCCGAGGTGCAGACTCTCGTCTACTACCTGAAGTCGCTCGCAGCGGACGTGTTCTCGAACGCCGAGCGACACAAGGAGCCGTACCCGATCCCCGACCCGCCGGCGTACACCGAGGAGTCGGTGGCCAAGGGCCGCGAGCAGTACGTCCTGAACGGCTGTGTCCAGTGCCACGGCGAGCTGGGCCGCGGCGACGGACCGTCGGCCCCGACGCTCGAGGACGACTGGGGCCACCTGCTCAAGCCCGCGGATCTCACGCTGCCCTGGACCTTCCGCGGCGGCCCGACGCGCCAGGACGTGTTCCGGACCTTCACGACCGGCCTCAACGGCACGCCGATGCCGGCCTACGCCGAGTCGATCGTGGTCGACGATCGCTGGCACCTCGTGAACTACATCGCCTCCCTCTCGGGCCGCGCCGAGACGCCGGGCTACACGAACCTGCTCCTGATCAAGTTCGTCGAGCGCGATCTCGACCTGGCCGAGAGTGCCGCGATGTTCGAGGGCGTGCCGCGCGTGCGCTTCCCGCTCGTCGGCCAGATCATGGAGCCCGGCCGCAACTTCCACCCGCTCGTCACGTCGCTCGAGGCGCAGGCAGTGCACAACCGGCGCGAGGTCGCGATCCGGGTCACGTGGAACGACCTGCGCGCCGAGCGGACCGGCCACAACGGTCCGGCGCTCCCCGTGCCGATCGAAGAAGAAGCCACGATCACGCCCGCGGCGACCGAGGACGAGGAGGACTTCTGGGGCGATGCCGCCGAGGCGGCGCCGGCCGCCGCGGTCGAGGACACGGCCGACTTCTGGGGTCAGGCCGAGCCGGCCGCGGCCGCGGGTCCGGTGAGCGAGTTCTCGGACGCCGTGGCCGTGCAGCTCCCCAAGGACCCGCCGTCGGGGATCCGCAAGCCGCACTTCCTCTTCGGTGACATGGTCGCACCGGTCGACCTGTGGTTCGTCGATCTGGCGCGGGACCGCGTGCAGCAGTACCTCGGCCGCGGCAGCTCGAGCCTCGAGCCCGTGCTGGCCGACGAGATCGACACGGCCGTGAGCTACGAGCACGGCGAGTGGTCGGTTGTCTTCAAGCGGCCGATGAAGGGCCGTGGGGGGGTCTCGTTCGAGCAGGGCCAGTACCTCCCGATCGCCTTCTCGGTGTGGGACGGCGGGAGCCGCGAGCGGGGCAACAAGCGTGCGCTGTCGCTCTGGCAATACGTGTACGTCGAGCCGGCCGAGGAGATCTCAGTGGCGGGCCCGATGGTCCGAGCGGGGCTGCTTGTGCTCGTCGCGGAGCTGCTGCTCGTCGCGTTCGTGCGACGCAAATACGCCGCAGGCGCTCCGGCGCCGGGCATCGTCGGGGGCAGAGAGGTCCGGAGTCCGTTGTGAGAGAATCCAACGCGGAGGTCAAGATGTACCGATCGATCTACGTGCCCGTCGACAACTCGGACTACTCGAACCAGGCGATCGCTCGCGCCGTCGAGATCGGTCGAGCGTTCGAGTCGCGGATGGTCGGCAGCCACGTCTACGCGGCGCGGATGCACGACTACCGGTTCAAGCAAATGGAGTACACGCTCCCCGAGGAGTACCTCGAGGAGAACGAGCTCGAGCGCCAGCGCAAGATCCACGACAGCCTGATCACGATGGGCCTCGAGCTAATCTCCGACTGCTATCTCGAGCACATGGACCGCCAGTGCAAGGAGCACGGCCTGGCGTTCGAGCCGCGGCGCATGGACGGCAAGCACCACGTCGAGATCCTCAAGGATCTCGATCAGATGCCGTGCGACCTCGTGGTGCTCGGCGCGCTCGGGGTCGGTCGCGGGAGGGACAGCCAGATCGGCGCCGTCTGCGAGCGCGTGGTGCGCCACGGACGAGGTGACGTGCTCGTGATCCGGCGTCTCCCCGGGGACCGGCCCGAAACCGCGCGCGACACGATCCTCGTCGGCATCGACGGGAGCCCACAGTCCTTCGGCGCGCTCGTCACCGCGTGCGAGCTGGCCGAGCGCTTCGGCAAGCGGGTCGAGGCGATCGCCGTCTACGACCCGTACCTGCACTACGCGGTGTTCCACGGCGTGGTCGGCGTCCTGACCGAGCGTGCGGCCAAGGTGTTCCGCTTCGAGGAGCAGAACCAGCTACACGAGGAGGTGATCGACACCGGTCTCGCGCAGATCTACCAGTCGCATCTCGACGTCGCGGCCAGCGTGGCCCGGGCGCGCGGCATCGAGCTCAAAAAGACGCTGCTCGACGGCAAGGCGTTCCAGAAGGTCCTCGACCACGCGCGCAAGACAGAGCCCTGGCTCCTCATCGTCGGCCGCATCGGCGTCCACAGCCCGAAGGACGAGCCGGGACTCGGCAGCAACACCGAGAATCTGCTGCGCCTGGCCCCGTGCGACATCCTGATCACGACGCGCACCGAGGTCCCGGAGCTCGATGTGCGCGCCGAGCAGAGCATTCGCTGGACGCCCGAGGCCGAGGAGCGCATGAAGCGCGTCCCGCCGCTCGTCGAGGGCATCGCGCGCACGGCGATCTACCGGCTTGCCGTCGAGCAGGGGCACAGCGTGATCACGAGCGCCGTGCTCGACGACGCAATGGAGCGCTACATGCCGAAGCGCGCGGCCGATGTCACGGCGAAGCTCGCCGAGGCCGTGGCGTTCGGGCGTGCTCGGTCGGGCCAGGTGTCGATCTGCCGCGGCTGCGGCGTCAGCGCGTCCGAGGCGGCGCCGGTGAAGTGCTCGGTGTGTGGTGCGACGACGTTCCAGGTCGTGACCGAGGAGATGCTGGGGCAGATCGCGGCGCTCGAGGGCGGTGTCGAGGCCGAGTCGACCTACGACGGCAAGACGCTCCTGTGGACGCAGGAGGCCAAGCGCGCGCTGTGGACCTTGAAGGACGCCTACCGGCGGCGCCGCGTCAAGGCGCGGGTCGAGAAGGGCGTGCGGGGGCGGCGGCTCAACACGATCACGCTCGACTTCGCGGGGCAGTACATCGAGGAGGAGACGGGAGAGCCGTTCGTTGCCGAGAGCGGAGAGGCAGCGACGACCGAGCCGGCCGTGGCGGACGGGCTCAAGCTGATCGCACGGGACGAGAAGAAGAACCCGCTGCTCTCGCGCTGGGCCTGGACGGCCGAGGCGGCCGAGCGCGCGTTGCGGGTGCCGGCGGGCTTCATGCGGCAGCGCACGCAGCAGCGGATCGAAGAGCTGGCGGCCGAGCGCGCCGTCGAGACGATCGACCTCGACCTCGTCGAGGAGGGGATCGACCTCGGGCGCAAGCTGATGGAGGAGATGATCGTCGGGTACGACGAGGCGCGTGCCGTGGCGAAGCCGTCGGGCGGCTGCGCGGTCGAGCGCGCGAAGGCTCCCGCTGGCACGGAGGCGTATCTCAACGAGGTGGGGATCCTCTCGGCCCTCGAGGCCAAGCGTCGCGGTCCGAGCGCGTAGCTTGTCGGGGTACCGCTTCTGTCGCACGGACGACGTGGCCGCGCTCGTTCATGCCTGGAACGCCTGCTACCGCATCCATTTTCCCGACCTCGCGCCGATGACGGTCGAGGGGTTCCGTCGCTTGATGCGCGAGCTCGACCTGTGGACGTCGAGCTGCATGCTGGCGATCGAGGGCGACCGTCCGATCGGCGTGCTCCTGTCCTGCAAGCGCGAGACCGGGAGTTTGATCTACGGGGTCGGCGTCCACCCGGAATTCGCGCGCGCAGGACACGGCCGGCACATGCTCGAGTCGCTCAGGAGCAAGCTCGCGATCCTCGGCCCGCCGCGGATCGTCGCCGAGGTTCCGTCGGTCGAGGAGGGCGCGTGCCGGTTCCTCGAGGCTTGCGGCTATGCGCGCGAGCGCACGTACACCGACCTCTTGCTCCAGCGCCGGCCCGAGCCCCCGGCCGCCGCGGAGTTCGTGGTCGAGGTAACGGCTGACGACCTCCTGGCGCATGGTGCCGTCGAGCGTGTGTCCGGAGCGGCCTGGCATCGGGTGCCCGAAGCGATCGCGCGCCGCCGCGCCTCCCTGCGCGGCTTGGCCCTGGCCTCGGATGAGCGGATCGAGGCGCACGTGCTGTACCACGACGCGGCGCCGCGAGAGCCGTGCGAGATCCTGGCGTTCGGGGCGGCGCTGCCCGAACGGCGCGACGCGCTGCTCGCGCTCCTGATCCAGACGCTCGCCGCGCGGCGCGAAGGGCCAGTCCTGCTGCGCCGCACCACTCCGGACGAGGTGCCGTTCGCGCTGCTCGAGGCGTTCGGGTTTCGCCCGGCGGGCCGGACGCACGTCTACGCCTTGGATGCGCGCGTCGCGGGCGAAAGAGGGGGGCCCGGGTGAGGGGCTGGATCGGGAGTCCGGCCGGTGGACGTCTGTTAGAATGACGCCGTGGTGCGTCCTGAACGAAGCTCCCGTGTGGGAGTGGAGGTGCTGTACCAGACTTGCGGGTGGGAGTCCCGCCGCGGTAAGCCTGCCGGGGCGCCGTGTAGCAGGCTCCGGTCCGGAGGCGAGATCTTCCGGGCTGAGCGGAGCGTCGAGAGCCCTCAGGAGGCTGTAGGGTCTCTGCGGAGGGGAGCGAAGCTGCGGGCCGAATGCGAGAGCGTGAACTTTGCAGCCTCGTGAGATAGGAGCCGAAAGGCGGAGTGGCCGAGCCGGTCATGTCGCGGCGAAGGCAACAGACTGCGCGTGTAAGGACCGGAGGCGCGCAGGGCACTCCCGGGGTAAAGAAGACGGCACGCAGCGACAGCCTGGTACGGAACAGGAGAGGCCCTCCTCGGCGGCCACGTCGGGCGAAGGCGGCGCCTATAAGCCGAAGGCGAAGGGGCGCCGTGCCGAGAGGGAGTCCGAGGGGCTCGTAGTACCTGGGAAGCTGGGACGGAAAGACCCGGCGGAGGGAAGGGGCCCTGCTTTGGTCGTGCTTGCGGATGGAGGTAAGTACGAGGGCATGGTCGCAAGACCCAATAACCCCGTTGATCAAGTACGAGAACTCCGGAGCGAGCTGTACACGATCGCCGAGTCTCGCCGGGGGCGTGACGTCTTCTCGCATGGCCGGTTTGGCTCTTCCGAGCTGACGACTCGAAGGACGCGAGAGGGCGCCGTGTTTCTGGAGGTGTGCATGCGACGTGAGAAGACCATCGGTAAGCCGTGTGCGGGAAATCCGCACGCACGGTTTGAGAGGGGGCCTCAGGAAACCGAGCCGCAAGGCCGCGGCGCCTGAGGCCTACCAGTG
>Ga0247727_10007867_pt1 | contig 20072 bp, 18 predicted proteins | sample WisWelCaveWW1625_FD_202498 | JGI IMG/M metagenome (GOLD analysis project Ga0247727, IMG submission 202498) | Biofilm microbial communities from Wishing Well Cave, Virginia, United States - WW16-25 | ecosystem: Environmental > Aquatic > Deep subsurface > Groundwater > Cave microbial mat | place... | reverse complement strand
CAGGAGTGACGTCTTGGAGGAAGCGTGGAGGCGAGTGAAAAGCAATCGAGGGTCGGCGGGGGTGGATGATCGTAAAAGAGGATGCGGCAGGGCCCGTTAGACGGGCGGATGGTCTGATCTATTTTAATGACCAGCTCTCGACGCACTTTCTCCAAACCCTGTGTCGGCTTGATACCAATGCGGAGGAAATCGTTCCAGTCCTGGCGGAGAATCTGACCAACAAGTGCGATCTTGTGCGAATCTACTCGGCTTATTGCCTGGGAAAATTCGGGGCGAAGGCGAAACACGCCCTCTCTCGCCTGGAAGCGGCATTGAACGATGGCGTTGACAAAGTGCGGGAAAACGCTGCCCAAGCGATAAAGTTGATAAAGGGCTGAATCCTCGCAAAGAGTCATGGGACTTTTTGATTTCCTCAAACCCGACGCGAAGCCCCTGGAGAAGCTGTTACGCGAGGCCCAGGATCTCTGCGACAGCGACCAATGGGACGCCGCCCTGCCGGTGCTGCTAAAAGCCGCGAAGTCCCTGCCCGGACATCCGGGGCTCTTGTTTAATATCGCCCAGTGCCATCTGCGCCGGGGCCGGTGGGGGGAGGCCGCGAAGGCGTTGAGGACGTGCGCCCGCCTCCGGCCCGATGACTCGGACACTCTCCACAACCTCGGCGTGGCATGCATGAAGCTTGACCTCCACGCCGAAGCCGTGGAAGCCTTCGAGAAGGCCGTCCGATGCGACCCGGCGTTCGACAAGGCCCGTTTCAACTTGGCGACGACCTATGACAAACTCAAGCGGTACGGTGACGCCGTCCGGGAGTTCAGGGGGGTCTTCAAGACGAACCCGGCGCGGGTGGACGCCTTGATCGGAGCCGGCTTGAGCCTGGGTCGGGACGGGAAAAGGGCGGAATCCATTGATTTCAATCACTACGAGAAATATGAGGAGCAGTTGATCGGCGCCACCTACATCAAAAATCATTTCGGCCCCACGCCGGTGGAGTTCGTGGCGGTGATTAAGGACATGGTAGGAAAGGGGGAGATCGAGGCGATCAAGGCCAAGTTTTTCAACCATGAAATGAGGAAGTACTTGCCCGTTCGTACGCCCGATCTTTCCAAGCTATCGGCCCAGGAAATGGCGACGATTGATGACGTTTTAAACAAGCTCTCCGACATGAAGGCCGTGGCCAATTTCAACTAAGAAAATGCTTGCGCCCTCTTCGACCCACTGAACACCTGGGTAGTAACCTTGCGACACGATCAGATTTTCAGGGACAACCCTCCAAAATAGCTCGCGGAAGAGTAATTGTAGCGGTAAACCGATTCGTATTTCATGTTGGAGGAGGCGTCCTGGTAAGCGCCGGTCAGCACCGCGTCGAGGTGATCCATCAGCGGATAGCCCAGGCTCAGGCGGTAGGTCCAGGAGGTGGTGGTGACGTTGCCCGAAAGATAGGACCCGTCCACGTCCTGTACGGGGCGGCGCCCGTAGCGGCGGCGGGACCAGGCGACCCCGAGGCCCACCGTCAGTTTTTGATTGAACCGGAGGGAGAGCCGCGGGCCGACCCCCAGTTCCACGTAATCGTAGTAATCGTCGTTGAAGATGGTCCGGTCGGTGTCGTAGTGGTTCTGGTTGGAATTGAGCCAGCCAGCGGAAAGGTCCACCCCGGCCACGCTATCGACCGACGCCCAGCGGAAATCGCGCGAAGGCAGTTGGCGGCGCAGGGCCGCGGACGCGAAGAGAAAAAGGTCCCGTCGACGGGTCGGGGCGTAGCTGCCGTCGACTTGCACGAGGTTTTGATCGCCGAACCGTCGGTCCGACGCCGCCAGGGACGCCGACACCGAAGTCCGGGGAGAAAGGAGAAGGTCGCCGGCCAGAGTTCCGTCCAGGCCGCGGTAATCCAGCACGCGGGTGCCGGTGTTGATCTCACCCCCGAACTGTTCCGCGTCGGCGGAGAGGCTGTCGAAATTCGGAAAAGCGACCCAGTACATGTCCGCGCCGGCGCGCAGGCTTCGGAACAGGGCCCCCGCGCGCTCGAGTTCCAGGCCGCCGACGGTCTTGCGGTAATCGAACAGGCCGTGCCCCCATTTCTCGTCCGACGTTTCCTTGACGAGTTCCTGCCGGAAGGAGCCGTAGCCTTTAATTTTCCAGCGGTCCGACAGGGCCCAAACCGCCTTGAGCGCCCCGGTTTGCTTCGATTGTTCCTGGGTTAAGAAGCCGCCGCCGATCAACTCCTGAACGTCGCGGGTTTGGCGGTAATCCACCGAAAAGCTCGGGAGCACCGTGAGCCGGGGCCCCCAGCGAAAGGCCGGGACGAATAGGACGGAGCCGTTGGGGCCGTTCACGGGCGACTGGGAATCACCGGAGAAGATGGATTGGCCGCCGTAAAGCTCGGCGGAAAAGTAGGGGGTCCAAGCGAAGGATCCGTCGGCGGTGGCGGCGCGGTCCGCCGGCGGGGCGGCCGGAACCGGCGCGACGAACAGGGCCAAGCCCAGCAGGGCCCAGCGCCAGGGGCTTGGGTTTGCAGCGGGGGGAAGGGTGGTCATGGAGTTAGCGCGTCGATTGTTTTCGTGTCCTCCCGATATTCGTTGGGGGGTCGGAACGTCGAGGGGCTGGTCACGATATCGATTTTTCTGCCTGCAAAGAGGTTCGAATCGTAAACCGTCTGAAAGTTGAATTCCCCGGCCAGGTTGTCCCGGATGATGTCGTCCTGGTTCAGACGGCGACCGTCGTCCGTCAAACGGAAGGAGGTTTGATACAGGGCGGGCTGAATGGCGTCGGTCCCCGGGTTCGTGTAGTTGAGCGACAAAACGGATTTTCGGGCGTGCAGGAATTGGTCGGGGGTGAAAGGCACCGCATCGTCCAAGATGAGCGTGGCGGTCCGCTCAAACCCTTCGCTATATTGGTATTTGAGCTGAACCACCTCGTCCGTGAAGTAGTACGGACGCTTGTCGTTGGAAACGTTGGTATCGATGGGCCGATAGTCCCCGATGATGTTCGAACTGGAGGGGGCGTTGTAGTTGACGTAGCCCCATGGTTTGTCCTGGGCGCCGTCGACCGCCGTGTCGGGTTCGTCCCGGCTTTGCGTCGCCAGGTAGTTCCCAAGCTTATAAGCGTCGTCGGGAACCCAGTGTGAGAGGAGCACCGGTTTATTTCCCTCGGATCCCGCTTCCACAAACCAATGGGCAAAAACCACCTGGCTGAAAGAGTGGTTGTCACCTACGGAAAACTGTACCGGGGCCCCGCCGTCCCGCCAGTCCTTTATCACGTCGCTCCCGTTGGTGGCGATGCGTTGCATGGCGACCGCCCAATTCAGCATCTGTTCGCCCCCCTCTTGGTAAAACAGCCCCTTGACGTCCACAGCGTCCGACAGGGGGCTCTTGGCGAAAATATCCAGGCGGGTGGCGTCGGTGCGCCCCTCGCGCCGGCTCACGGCCACGAAGGCGAATTGCTTGGGGGTGGGCCTAAGCACGAACTCGTCCAGCCGAACGCGCTTGCCGTAGGCGTCGATCAAAGCTTTCCCTTCCTGGAAAACCTCCTCCTTCGAATTGTTGGCGCCCTGTTCCTGGCGGTCGTCCCGGTCCCCGTCCAGGAACGCTTCGCGCTCGATGTCTTCCTTGGGCGGTCCGGGCGGGGGGGCCGCGGCGTCCCGCATCTTTTCCTGGAGGATTTCCTGGGGGACGGGTTCGGGTGGGCGGGGGGCCTGGTTGGGCTCGATGGTGACGCTTTGGCCCTTGAGGACGCTCACCTCGTTGAAGATCCCGGCCAGATCCTTGAAGGCGACGACGCCTTCGACCACGGACAGACGCGACGCGCCTTGATCCAGCACTTCCATCTCGAACTCCGTGCCGCGAACGGCGGCCACGGCGAGGGGCGTCCGGATTTCAAAGTGGCTCTGCGGGCGCAGTTTCTTGACGAGGACGCGCACGCGTCCGGCGAGCACTTTGAATTGGTACTGCAAATCCTTGCCGGCGGCGACAACGGTCAGGGTGGTTTTTTGACGAACCGAGAGCCGATGGCCCTCCCCCATGCGCAATTCGGCCTTGCCCGCCGCGCCGGTGCGCAGGGTGTCCCCCTCGCGCAGGCGGGCGGCCCTGTCCACCGGTCGCCAGTTGTTTTTCCCCGCCCGCTTCACCTCGGCCCGCCCCGAGAGCACGCGGGCGTCCATGGCAAAAGCGGTTCCCGCGGCCAGGGCGAGACCGCCCAGTGTCGCCGCGGCCGTCCATCGACGCCAACGCGTTGTTTTCCCCATACAGACTAAGGATAGACCCGATTGGCAAAAAGTCAAGGGGACGCGGGAGGAAAAGATTAGGGCGGGGAGTTTTGGAACGAAGCGGCTAGGAGCCCAATGCTTCTTTACATTTGGCGATTTTGGTCATGATCTTTTCCAGACGAAGGCTCGTGGATTCTGGTTGTACGCCGCGCTATAGTATCGGGTAATGATCTTGATAAGCTCCGGAACATTTTTGAATGACCCCCGACGAATGCCTCCCGTATCCTGGGATTCTCGGATGCGCTCAGGATACGGAATGATCACGTTTTAGGTTGCGCGGCCTATTTTGGGGGGTTATACATGAGGTGTGGATCCTCTGAACCTATCTAAACTCCGAGCGCTTACACTTCTATTATGAGACTGAGGAGTGTTTCAAAGCCATTGCGTTTCGCCCGGGCGGCCGACTGCGCCGGAGTTTTCCGCCATTCCCAACCCCTCAACCGATTTGACCCTTCGTTGAAAACCATGGCAAAGGGGCCAAAAACAAAAAAAACCAAGGAGGCAACACAATGAAAAAGTTACTTACAGGGCTTCTCATGCTGGGCGGCATCGGAATGTGGGCGGTTTCGTCCCACGCCGCGTTGACGGCGGACTTAACCATCACCGTCACGCCGACGGGCACCAAGAGCGTTGCGCTTTCGCAGGCGACGCTGGCTTACGGTTCCCTGTCGGTAAACTCCACGAACAACATCTCGTCCTCGGTCACCGTGACCAACGACGGGAACATCGCGGAGACGTTCGGCATGCACGTCACGAGCGTCGGCGGAATCTGGTCCCTGGGCGGCGCCGCGGGGAATGACATCATCAACCTCCGGGCGATCTTCAACGCCGCCGTGACACCCTTGGCGGCTGAATTCGCCGCGGACGATGACCTGACGCTCGCTCACCAGGCGTCAACGGGCGCGGTGTTCAGCGACGGCACCGAAACCGGCGACAGCGTTTCCCCGGTCTCCGGGTCCAACGGTCGCGGACTATGGTTCAAGCTCGACATGCCCACCATGTCGTCGGTGACGGCGTTGCAATCCATCGTGGTGAGAGTGACCGCCAACTAAGCGGCCACCGCATTCCAACCGTAGCTTGATGAAGAGGAGACACAAGATGGCACAACGTTCAATGTGGGTTTGGCGAGGAACGACCTTCGCCGTCCTGGCCTTCCTGGCGGGCACGGCGTGGGCCAAGCTGTCCCTGGGGGTCCGTTTTCCGGACATCGTCATGGAAAACGTTCAACCGGGGGCGATCATCAACCTCCGCCAGATGAAAAGCGTACCGTATGTGGTGATCAACCAGTCCGACGTTACCTTGGACATTCTGGTGGAACCGGAAATTCCTCGCAAAGGGCCTTCCCAGGCCAAAGAGGACTATGAACCGGTTCCCAACCCCGAATGGCTCAAGATCGTTCCCAACCGGTTCCGTTTGGGCCCCGGCGATGTTGCCAGCGCCGAGGTCATCCTTTCGGTGCCGGACGACGCGGGATTGGTCGGCAAGCACCTCCAGGTGAACATCAGCGCGCATTCGGAAGGAACGGGCGCGCTGGGCGTGGGGGTGAACCACTTCGTGCGTTTTTCCGTGGGCGTACCCGGCCCGCTGGCGCTTAAAAAGGAAAAGGACCGCCAAGCACTCGCGACCCTGGACCTGGACATGACGCCGCCCACCCTCCGTCTCGACAAGGTGCCCTTGGGTCAAAAGATCGACGTCAAGGCCTTCAAAGGCGTGGGTCTGAAAGTCACCAATCGCGGGAACGACCCGGTGAAGCTTCGGCTGTTGAGCGTCAAAGCCCTGGCCAACACCCGGGAACCCGGCTGGGAGGCCCCCGACCCGTCGTGGATGAACGTTGCTCCCTCCGTCCTCAAAATCAAGCCGAACCAGATCAAGGAAACGAAACTGACCCTGGAAATTCCGAACGCGTCGGAAAATAAGGGGAAAAAGTTTCTCTTCCTGGTGACGGCGGAACTGGAAGGCCTGGGGATTCCCCTGCAGGTGATGACCCGGATCTTCGTGACCACGGAATGAGGAAGCGAGCCGCAGTTTGATGGATCTCGGAGCGGTCAGGGCCCCCAAGGCCCGCCGGGGATGGCGTCGGTGACAGGCCGGCCCTTCCCCCTTGCCCGGTTCCTCCCTTCTTGAGGGGGAGGATCGTCGTTGACGTTGGGCAACGGACGAAAGAGAGCCCCCATGGAACCATGCCTTCAATGTGACTCCGGTGGCGTATACCCATCGGTCGGTCCTCCCGGAGTGGTCTGAGCGGGGTACCGGATTGAACTCATGAGCAGTCATTGCAGAGCGCTTATCGAAAATTGAAAAAATGCCTCGCGAAAGTACAGGAGGCCTTTTGCCCCCCGAAGGGGTGAAGGAGCGCGGCCGCGCGGGTCGCCGCGCCGCCACATCAGGAAAGGAGCGATGGGTGTGAAACGTCGGTTGACATTGACGAAGTTCCTTCAAAAAGCGCCGTTGGCGCTTTGTGGAGGGCTTTTTGTCTCCGGGGCGGTCCTTTGGGCCGCGCCCGCCTCCGATCTCACCCTCCAGGTGGGAATCCAAGACACCTTCCCGCCGGCGGCAGTGGCCGACGTGGCCGCGGCCCCCACCATCACGCCCGGCCAGGTGGTCCTGGCCTGGACGTCGCCCCAGGGGAACGGGGGGTATGCCGATGGGCAAACGGCCGCCTCCTACATCGTCAAACTCGCGACCTTCTCGGTGAGTTCATTGTTGGGGGACACCACCGCCTGGTGGACGGCCGCGTCGACGGCCCCCTTCCCGCCGGCGCCCCAGTCTCCCGGCAATCCCGAAACCATGTTGGCGGACCTGGCCGAGGGGACCACCTACTGGTTCGCCCTCCGGAGCCTGGACGCCTCGGGCAACCTCTCGCCCATCGACGCCAACGCGACTTCGCCCGCCCTCCAGGCGACGGCCGTCACCGGCCGCGCGGACGCGACCATCCCGGGGCCCGTGGCCGGGTTCGCCGTCACTGCGGGCGCCACGGGCACGTACACCATCAACTGGCCGCCCGTCACGGTCAGCGTCGACGGGTCCGCCGCCGGCGATATCGCGGGGTACCGGCTCTACCGTTCGACCAGCGTTTTCGGACCCTTCGCCACCTTCGTGTCCTCGGTGACGGGCGCCGCCGCGACGGGCTTGGACGTGACGGTCGATCCCCTCCAGGACACCTTCTACGTCCTGCGCGCGGTGGACGCGGCCGGCAGCGAATCTCCCCTGGCGGATTCCAACTACTTTCAGTTCTCGCCGACGGTCCTCCTGGGACTGGTCGGCGTCGCGACGGACGGCACGCGGTCGCGGGTGTTGGTCCCCGAGGGGGCCATCCCCGAATTGGCGACCCCGGGCGGCAACTACCTGTTGCGGGTGGCGCCGAACACGGACCCCGCGCTCAACCGGGACACCAAGCGCACCCTCGCGACCTACACCGTGGGTCTCTCCAATTCCGCCGGCAACGCCGCGCCCGGAACCTTCGTCTTCCGGGAGCCCGTCTTGAACGTGGCGCTCCAATACGGGTCCGGCGGCGGCCCCGTCATCGATCCCAACAGAGTGGGCGTTCTCTGGTGGAACGGCGTGACCTGGGTGAAGGTCGGACGGGCGCAGGTGGACGACCTCTTGAATACGGTTTCCTTTGAAACCGCCCTGCCGGGCGTCTACCAGGTGCGGAACTTCACGGTGTCCACGGGGCTTTCCCTCGACCGCGCGGCGGTGTTCCCGCGGATCTTCTCGCCCAACGGCGACGGGGTCAACGACGTGGTCTACTTCGTGGTCGACAACCCGCGGGCCTCTTCCGTGAGCGGAAAGATTCTGGACCTCTCCAACGGAACGGTGGCCGACCTGGCGCCGGCCGGAACCGGCGCGCCCACCCCCGACAGCCTGGTTTGGGACGGACGCAATAAGTCTGGACAGATCGTTCCCGGCGGGGTATATATTTATAGGATTCAAGGTGAGGGGAAGACCTTCACCGGCACGGTCGTGATAGCCCATTGAGAACGCCTCCGGAGAGACATCTTGTGAAACCCCCCCCACGCGGACGCCGCCGGGGCCTGTGGCTCCTATGGGGCATTCTGGCCGGCGCCCTTCCGAACCCGGCGTTCGCGCTGACGTTGAACCCCAACGGCGTCACCCCTTCCATCTTTTCCCCCAACGGCGACGGCGTGAATGACGTCGTTTATTTTTCCCTCGACAACCCCACCCTGGCGAACGTGGCTGGGAAGGTGTTGGATTGCTCGGGGGGAGACGTGGCCGACCTGGCGCCCGCAGGCGCCTTCGCGCCGACGCCGGACAGCTTGATGTGGGACGGACGGGACCGCGAAGGGCGCATTGTCCGCTCCGGACCCTATGTTTTCCAGATTCAAGCCGAAGGGCAGGTCATCGGCGGGGTCGTGGTGGTGGTGCGATGAAAGTTGGAGGCGTGGGTCAGGGTTCAGGGGCTAGGGATCGGGGGATGACGGCAACGTTATTGGCCCTCCTGTGCGTCCCTTCCTACGCCTTTGATGAGTTTCCCATCGGGGCGCGGCCGGCGGCGCTTTCCGGGGCCTTCAGCGCCGTGGCCGATGATGCGCACTGTCTCTATTACAACCCGGCGGGGTTGGCCTCTCTCTCCCGGCCGGAGATGACCGCCTATTACGCCCGGCTTTTTCCAAACCTTTCCGATCAAGCCCGCATCGCGGTGACGTTCATCGGCGGCGCGGGCCCGCTGTTCTCGGGAGGCCGCTGGGGCGGCGTCGGCGCGGCGTTTTCCGAATTCCGCGTGGACAGCCTGTTCAAGGAGCGGCAGTTCACTCTCGGCTACGGCCGGTCCTTCCTCGGCGAACGCTTGTCGCTCGGCGTTAACGCCAAAATCCTCGAAAGGAGTTTCGGCTCCACGGTGGACACCGCCAACGCTTTCATCGGTGGAAACCCGGGCAATCGCTCCGGAGCGCAGGACCCGGTTTTCCTGAACGGACATTCGGCCCAGGCCCTCGGGGCCGACGTCGGAGCGCTGTACCGGTTGACGACGTCGGTGCGGCTGGGCCTGGCGGTTTTGAACGCCAACCGGCCCAACCTGGGGCTTACGCAGGACAACCGCCTTCCGTTGGTCGCGCGGTTCGGGGCGGCCTATGAGCCCAAATTCATGAAGGCGAGCGCGGACATCACGCGCCGGACGTACCTCAACAACGAAGCGGACAACCGGTTGCATTTGGGGGTTGAGCGCGGCTGGCTTTTCCGCCGCTACGGCACGCTGTTCCTCCGGGGCGGGGCGGGGTTCGGCGGGGGTGACTACCGCCAGTTCACCCTGGGGGCGGGCCACGAGGTGAACGGCCTCGTCCTAGATTACGTGTTCACGGTGCCCCTCGGCGCGCTGGATGAAACGGGCAACACCCACAACATTTCCCTCTCCTACAAATTCGGCCGCGCGCCCGCTGAAGACGAACTGTTTTCCCTGATCGCCCTGGAAAAGGACGCCACGGCCCGGGCCCTGGAGGCCCTGCGGCTGGCCGAGGCGGAATCGGCTTTCGCGGAGGAGGAGAGGAACCGCCTTCTCCAGCAATTCAACGGGGAAATCGATCGGTTGAAGAAGGAACTGGAGGCCGCTAAAATCACGGGCCCGGCGTCCCCCGCGTCCCGCGTTTTGACCGCCGAGGAACAGGCCCGTCTCGCCAGGGACAAGGCGTTGAGGGAATTTACCGCCGCCTACGAGGCCGCCTTCCGCGGGTATTTGGCGGAAGTGGAGCGCGGGGCCACGCTGGTCCGTCGATTGGACCTGTTGGGCGCGATCGTCGCCAAATACGAGCCCCAGAAGGTCAACGTGTCCCGGGCGCGGACCGAGACCGCGAAGGTCAAGGCCGAACTGGCCCAGGTGTCGACGGACTACCGCCTGACCCTGGATTTCTACAGGAACAACGCGGCCCAGGGGGCCGACGCCCAGGAGAAAATTTCACTCCTGGAGCGGATGATCAAGAAATACGCCCGTTCCGGCATCGACCTCGCCGAGGCCCAAAACGAGCTGGCCAAACTGAAAGGGCAATAGAGACCCCTTGACCTTCCGCGCCAAGATCACCCTGTCCTCGTCGTTCTTCCTGGCCGTGTCCGTCGGCGTGGGCGGCTGGTGCTATTTCAACATCCAGCGGGAGGAAATCGCCTTCGCCGCGAGCCGCCGCGCCGCCCGGACCCACGCCGCCGTGTCCGACATTGAATATTTTTTGAACCGCCAGGTGCGCGCCCTCCAGAATTACGTGCTGCTGGGCGATGAGGCCGAAAAACTCCAGCTCCAGCAGGCCGAAGGCCGGACGAAGAATCTCCTCACCCAGTGGAAAGACGCCGCCGCGCGGCGCGAGGCCTTCCCCGAGGAGGTCTCTGCGGTGGAGGCCGCCCAGACGATCCTCGCCGCGCCTTCGAAAAAGATACAGGGGATCCTGGACGACGGCGGGAAGGCCCAGGCCATGGGGCTAGTGGACAAGGAATTCGTCCCGGCCAGCGTGAAGGCGCTGGCGGCGTTTAAAGAGGTCAAAGCCCGCACGGAAGCCGCTGCGGCCACGGCCGAATCGGCGATGCGGACCGAGTTGAGGCGCAACCACCTGTTTCTGTTGGCCGGGCTGGGGCTGGTGGTTTTCTTCGGGCTCGTGTTCTTGATCTCCTTCGGCCGGTCGGTCCTGCGGCCGATCCGCCTCATGCGCGCCTGGGCGGACCGTGTGGCGAAGGGTGAACGGAACGTGCCGTGGCAGTTTCCCGGCCGGAATGAATTGACGGAGTTGGCCGCGAGTCTGGGCGAGATGGCCATTCAACTCACCCGGCCGAACATCGTCGACCGCCCCGTCAATGAGATTTTCGCGGCGACGGCCCCCCGCCATCCGGTGTCCGCCCCGGATCTCCCTCCGAGCCCGGCGGCGGGAGCGAACGTGATCGGGACCGTGTCCGCGCCACCTCCTTCCCCTGAATCCACGTTGCCTCCGGCCAAAGCGGCGGCCGCCCTCCGCGAGAAAGAACTGGAGGACGCCGTGGAGGGGTTTCGGGAGATCCTCGCCCAAATGGCGGGGCGGACCGATCACAAACCCAAAGAGACCGGCTGATCCCTCCCCGCATGTTCACTCCCAACATTGATGAAAAAGGCCGCCAGTCCCGCGCGCGGGGCGGCTGGGTCTTGATCCTTGCGGCCGTCGCCACCGCCCTGTTGTGGCCCCGTCCCTGGTCCCTGTCGGGCTGGACGGCGGTGATCGGCTTCTCGGGCGCCGGCTTTTTCATGCTGTTTGAGGCCCGGCGCTCCTGGTGCGCCTTGCGCGCCTGCGGCATAAAAACGTCCCTCTGATCCAAACCAGAGGACCTTAAACGGACGGGGACGCGACGTCTTCGAACGGGTATTTCTGGAAAGGGCCGCGGGGAGGGGTCGCGGAAGCGGTGGGGGGAGGGCTACTTTTTTTGTTCGAGAAAATCCTTCGCGATGAGGGTCCGGATTTCCAATCGGTTCACCAGGACCCAATAGAGCGTCGGCTCGCCCTCCCGTTGAACCACGACGCGGGCGGCGGAGCCCGGCAATTCTTTTTTCCCAAAACGGAGCGTTACGCTTTTTCCCGAAGTCAACTTGAGGACGATGGTCGGGGTCAGGCCGGTCAGCCCCCACGTCTTGAGGTCAAGCGCCGCGGGCGGATCGACGAACTCTTCTGCGGCCGCGTAACGGAGTTCGTTGGCGACCCGCTCCGCGAGGTCCCGGCGGGCCGGACGGCCGTCAACGGTCCAGAGGTCCGAACTCTTAGCGAGGTTGAAATGGGCCCCCAGGCCTCCCAGGCGGATTTCCCGGATCTCGTCCTCGGCCTGTATAGAAAGGACCCGCCGGTCCCGCCAGTTGTTGAGGGGCTGTCGGACGGTTTCCCGGGTCAGCCCCGTCGCGCGATAGACCTCGTCGTGTCCGGGGAGCCGGAGGTAGATGCCGCCGCCGTCCGGCGTCGGTTTCCCCAGGATCCATTCCACCGGTTTGTCCGCAGCCGCCGCTAGGGGCCGTCCCGGGTCGTCGGACGGGGCGCCGGGTGCCCAGGCGCCGACGCGCGTGCCCGCTTCGTCGGTCACCTCGTAAAGCCCGTGGCTTTCCGCGCGCTTGCTGACCGCTTCGTCGGCCGCCAACGCGCCGATCCCTTCGAGCAAAGCCCCCACCGCGCCTTCCTCGGCGGGGAATTCAAGGGGTTCGCGCAATCGCCATCCGGAGTCCGTTTTTTCAAAGACGAAATGAAACGACGAATGAGCGAGGGAGATACGCGAAATGTCCTTAGGAGCCGGAGGAAGGAGAGGGCCTCCCGAGCGGCGGGGGATGCGAAGCAATCCGTAAACCGCCGCGAGAAAAACCAAAGATCCAACAAGGGCCTTAATCCATTTAGGCACGGGGAACCTCCTGGAACGACCGCCGCACCACTTCGCGCGTCGTTCGCCGACGGCGCCAATGGAGGAAACCTGCAAAAATAATAAGGCCGGGGATCAAAAAGAAGCCCGCCCCCTTGACCAGCGCGCGCCCTATGCCGGGGAGAGGCTTCAGGGGACGGAAGGGGGACCCTTTGGGCGGGATCGAAAGGTAGGCCCCATCTTGGGTTAACCAATGCGCCAGCGACAAAATGAACAGGGCGTTCTCCTCGGGGTTCGGGACCTGCGGGTCGGCGAAAAAGGAGGTGCCGATCACCACCAGCTTCAGATGAGCTACCGGACGGCGGGGGTCGCGGAAAGTCGTGGTCGAACCCTCAACCGCTATGGCCAGGGGGAAAGGCCCCGTTTGCCCGCCCCCGCCCTTGGCGAAGCCGCTCGGGGGAATGGCCTTGGCTTGGTTGAAGAGACTGGGTGGGTCCACGTTGTAGAGGCCGCTCCACACCCAGCTTTTCCGCGACGACCGGGCCAGGACCGTTGCTTCCAAAGACGAGGGGCCGTCGATCGTCGACACCAGGGGATGGGCGAAGGGGAACCCCAGCACATCCAGGCCGCGCGAGGCGGGGTTTTCGCGGTTGATGTCGTTGGCCTGGATGAAAGGCCAATACTTGACGTAAAAAGAGGTTTGGCCCGACTGCATGGCGATGTTCTGGCACTGATCGTCCATGACGAAATCGCGCTCCACCCGGACGCCGTAATGTTCCAGCCACGGCTCCAGACCCGTCACCTGGGCCATGGAGCGGAAGTTCCGCGGGTCAACGACCCGCCGGTTGAGCGCCACCACCACCGGAATTCCACTCGACACGAAGGTGTCGAGGGCGGCGATCTCGTCATCGTTCAATTGGCTTTGCGGGCCCAGCAGGAACACCGCGTCGGCCTTGAGGCCCGAATCTGCGGTTGAAAGCCGAATGGGCTCGACGCGGAATTCATCGAAGAGCCGTCCGGCGCGCCCTTCCTTGATGAAATTGGGCGAAACCTCATTGTGGTTGGAGATGAAAAAAAGCGTCTTCTTACTTTTCTGGGTCAAGACCAGCAGGCGGCTGGAAATCTCGAACTCCAGATTGGCGGCGTCTTTGACGAAGGGGAGTGTGTCCTGCTTGTCTTGGTAAAGGATCACCAAGCCCATGTAGCCCTCGCGGACTTGAAACTGGTCCGAGGCCACCTCGGTGAACCGCGCGGGCTGAAGGTTTAACCGGCGGACTTCCATCATCATCCCTTCCGAATTGTCGGGGGCGCGGACGTCGACCTTCACCTTTCCCCGGCCGGCCGCGCGGTATTCCTTTAGAAGATCATGGATGTAACGGCCCTGGCTCCCGTAGGGCTGGGGGAGGCCCGGCGTCAGGTAAAACCGGAGGGTGACGGGATCTTCCAGGCCCTTCAACAGGGCGCGGCTCGCCTCCGACAGGGAATAGCGGCGGTTCGCCGTCCAGTCCCAGCGCAGGAAGAACTGATCGGCCAAAAGGTTCGCGAAGGCGAACACGCCCAGGACCAGGAGCAGTCCCGTCCCGGACAACAGGCTCAAGCGGGTCTTGCGGTCGGGGGAAAGGGAGATCATCGCCATCGGCGGCTGTTGAAGCTCGCGAGGGCGCCCGCCAGCGCGAGGCCCGTCCCGGAGAGGAAATAGAGGACGTCCCGGCTGTCCACCACGCCCTTCATGAAACTTTCAAGGTGCTGGTCCACGCCCAGGAAAGCCAGCAAGGCGCCGGGCGCTCCCGGAACGAACTGGGAAGCTTTCCCCACCAGAAAAAATCCGAAACAGAACAAAAACCCCAGGAGAAACCCCACCACCTGGCTCCGGGTCAGCGACGACGCCAGGAGCCCCAGAGCGCTGAAAAAGGCGCCCAGCAGGAACGTCCCCGCGTAGCCGGCGGCCATTTGACCGAAATCCGGCCGGCCGAGCAGGACCAAGATCCCCGCGTAGACCAGGGACGAGGCCAGTAGGGCCGCCCAAACCGCCAGCGCGGCGCCGTACTTCCCGAGGACGATGTCCGCGTCGTCCAGCGGAAGCGTGGCCAGGTTTTCAATCGTTCCCGTTTTGTACTCCTCGGCGAACAGGCGCATGGTGAACGCCGGGATGAAAATGGCGAGGAGAAGCGGGAGCGGGGAGAAAAATTGGTCCAGAGTCGCCTGTCCCCCCAGGAAGAGCGAGGTCGTCCAGAACCAACCGGTGATCAGGAAAAAGAGGACCAGTGTGATGTAGGGGGTGGGGGAGTTGAAAGATTCCTTCCACTCTTTGCGGGTCAGGAGGGCGGCGCGGCGCGGTTTCACGAGTTCCCCGCCGTCAAGGATTGGAAGATATCGTCCAGGGACGCGCCATGCCGCCGAATCTCCAACAGGGGCCACCGGCTCTTCACGGACAGATTCACAACCGCTTCCCGAGGGTCATCGGCGGCGCTGACCAGGAACCCGGGCGCCCCGGGCTCGCCGTCGTCCGACTTCCGGGCTTCGCTCACGCCCGGGATCGCCGCCAAGGCTCCGGCGATCTTGGCCTCGGGGCCCCGTAGGCGGACATAGATCACGTTCTCGCCCGCCAACCGGCGCTGAAGCTCCTCCACCGTGCCTTCCGCCGCGATTTTGCCTTTGTGAATGATGAGGAGCCGGTCGCAGATCTTCTGGGCCTCGGGGAGAATGTGGGTGGAGAGGAGGACCGTCTTTTTTTCCTTGAGGCGGAGGATGAGGTCCCGCACGTCTTTTTGCTGGTTCGGGTCCAGCGCGGAGGTGGGCTCGTCCAAAATCAGGATTTGCGGATCGTGGAGGATCGCCAGGGCAAGGCCCAGGCGCTGACGGTAGCCCTTGGACAGTTCGCCCACATCTTTGTGGGCCACGTCCCGAAGCGAGCATTGCTCCACCACGTCGGACATGCGGCGGCGCAGGCCGCCCCCCTCCAGCCCCCGCAGCTGGCCGAACAGGTCCAGGCACTCCCACACCCCCAGGGATTCGTAGAGAGGATTAACCTCGGAAAGGTAGCCGATCCGCCGGCGGGCCTCCAGGGAATTCTCTTGAACGTCGATCCCGCCCATGAGCACCCGCCCCGCCGTGGGGGGAAGATAGCCGGTCAGGACCCGGAGGGTCGTGCTTTTCCCGGCCCCGTTGGGCCCCAGCAGGCCGACCACCTCGCCGGGGTTGACCGCAAAGGACACCCCCGCCACCGCCCGGGTGGCGCCGTAATCCTTGATGAGGCCGTGAACTTCAATCATGGGAGAAGTGTATAAGAATTTGTTAATGATACCAAAGAGAAAATTTTTTTGTCAACGGCCGCCGCTAGTGTTGCGACCGGATAAATACGCACATTAGGCCCGCCTCCGGCCGGCTTCTTCGTTGCTCGTCGGTTACGATGGCCCGCATCGCGCCCTCCTCGCGCCTCGAATCCGGCTCGGACTCGGGCCTCCAATTGTAAAGCGATTTGTGAGACACTACACTAGGAGCCTGTCGGGGAATTCGCGCGAGACGAAAACCCCCCTGGTTTTTTGACCCGAGGCCAAAAACATTTATTTACCGTCGACGTTTTGATGGCGGAGAGTGGATTCCATCGTTGGGCACGGGCATGATTTATCGACGATAAATGAATTTTTGGGCAACGAGACCTAACGCACCCGGCCCGCAGGTGGCATGCAGGTGGCATTGATTTCTCTCCTTTCGTGTGGTATAAACAACACAATTCAACGTTTCACATCTCAAGGAGGCAACATGAGAAAGATTCTCGCAATTGGTTTTGCGGTCGCGCTGCTCCCGTCCCTGGCCTTGGCCAAGGGGGGGAACCATCCCATGGGCGGTTGCGGTCTGGGTTATGTTCTTTTCGGCCACGAGCACAACACGCCGATGAGGCAAATTTTGGCGGCCACGACCAACAACACTTACGCCAACCAGACCTTCGGCATGACCTCCGGCACCTCGGGTTGCACCGACGACGGTGCGGTGAAGTTCGTCAAGGAAGCGGAAGTGTATGCGGAAGTGAACCTCAAAGACCTCTCCCGCGACATGGTCGCCGGCGGCGGGGAATACCTGTCGGCCTTCGCGCGCCTCGTGGGCGTGAACGAAGCGAAGAAAGCGGCGTTTTTCGCTTTTGTCCGCGAGAACTACGCCACCCTCTTCCCCTCGGCGGAGACCTCTTCCGTGGACATGTTGAACACCCTGTCGGTTCAGCTTTCCTCGCGTCAAGACCTCCGCGGCTAATTCAGCCGATTCCATTCTGACGGCGGGGGGAGCGGCCCACGGCCGCTCCCCCCCGCTTTATGTGTGCCCAGCAGGGCGCACATGCCAAGAAGATGATGTCTTTGGGGTTGGCGAAAGACCGTGCCTGGGAATCGGCGATGAACGGGCGGGGGCCGTGGTGGAGTTCGGGGGCGTCCCATATGAACGCTTGCGTGACAGCCGCCTGGCTTGAAGCTCGGGGTTTTCTGACTTTACTTCAACAGCATCACGCGCTTGAGTTTTCCGCATGAACCGCCGTATGCCGAACGGCACGTACGGTGGTGAGAGAGGCGGGGGGGCCGCTTAAGTGCGGACCCTCCCGCCTACTCGATTGAGGCGGTTCCTACTCGTTCCCTTCCTTCTGGGTGCTCTTTCGGCCGCGGCCGGGGACAGCGCCTACCGTGACGAGCTTAAAGCCCAGGCGGGGGCTATGAACCTCGGACTCCATCCCCAGTGGCTCCGCCTTTTGCACATGAAGCGGACCTGGGCCGGCGGCTGGCGAAGCCAGGCGGACGGAATCAATTTTTTCAGGTCCCCGCGCGGCAAGACGGACCCGTCGGCGGAACTGGCGGCCACCCTCGACTCTTTTTTCGAGCCCGTCTCGTCCAGCACGGCGGATGTCCATCCTCAGTCTCTCTTTCCCGCCCGCTATGAATGGCTCAAATCGGAACTGAAGTTCCAACCCGAACGGCTTCCGGAGGTCCGCAGTCCCCGGTTGGGACAATGGCGCTCCACTCTGGACGTCGACGGCATCTCCATCGTCTTTGCGGCCGCCTATCTCAACAATCCGGCCTCCATGTTCGGCCACACGTTTCTTCGCCTGCACCGCGGCGCCTGGGGCGGCCGGGACCCATTGTTGGACAACACGGCGAACTTCGCGGCGGTCACGCCGACGCAAAGCGGGATCAAATTCGCCGTGTGGGGCCTTTTGGGAGGTTACCCCGGCGTGTTCTCCACGCAACCCTTTTACATGAAGGTTCAGCAATATAACAACATGGAGAACCGCGATTTGTGGGAATACGACCTCCGTCTTTCCTCCGCCCAAATCGTCCGGTTCATGGACCACCTGTGGGAGCTGGGGCACACCCATTTCAATTATTTTTTCCTGACGGAAAATTGTTCCTACCAGTTGTTGCCGCTCTTGGAGGTGGCGGACCCGGACCGGTCGTTGAGCCGCGGGTTCCATTTCAAAGCCATCCCGGTGGACACCCTTCGGCGGGTTATAAACCAAAGGGACTTCGTTTCCGAACGGCGGGTCCGCCCGTCCCAGGTGAAGGTCCTCTTGACCCGGCGCGCCCGGCTGTCGCCGACGGAGCGGCGTTGGGCGGAACGGGCGGGCCGGGTCAACCGGGAGGACGGCCTCGAGAGCGTTCGGTCGTTCCCGGAAGACCGCCGGGGGCTCCTCCTGGACTCGGCCTACGATTATTTCCGGATTCGCCATAAATTCCGCCGCTACGGAAACCCCCGGGACGAAGCTTTTGAGAGGGCGCTCCTTCTGGCGCGCGGAAATTTCCCTTCGGACTCGTTGGATGTTCCGGCCGATGCCCGGGCCGGTCTTGAACCGCCGGAGACCGGCCACCCCACGGGGCGGATTTCCTTGGGGTATGGGGCGGGCCGCGGATACACCTTCGAGGAAATCGAATTGCGTCCGTCCCTGCACGATTTGACGGACCCTTCGCCGGGCTACCCCGAGGGGAGCCAGCTCAACATGTTCGGGCTCAAGGTCCGCACCAACAACCAGAACGGTCACGCGGCCCTGGAAAGGGGGACGCTGGTGGACATCGTGTCGCTCTCGCCCTGGGACGCCTGGACGCGGACGCCCACTTGGAAATTTTTCATGGGCTGGGAGCGCGCCCGGGACCTGAGCCGCCTTCCCAACCCGGGGACGCACTTTGCGCTGAGCGGCGGGTCGGGTTTTTCCGCGGCCGTGCCCGGAAAGGCCCCGGGCCTCCTCTTCGCCCGGCTCGAGGCCGACGCCGGGGTCGGGGGGATCTTCAAGGAACACGTGCGGCTAGGAACGGGCGTGACGATGGGGGCGCTCTTCGTTTCCAACAAGGTGTGGCGGACGTACGTGGAGGGCGGGGTGCGCCGCTATTTCTGGGGCCAGCTCGACACGGTCACACGCTGGTCCTGGTCCAACAATTGGTCCCTGGGCGGGCTGTGGGTTCTCCGCAGTGAGGTCTCCCGGGCGGGGGTCTCCCGCGAGGCCGCGGTCAGTGTGGGGCGGTTTCTTTAATCCAGGGTTGCGACAGGGCCCAACCCTAGCGCCCGGCGGAAAAATACGTCTATTTTTTTCTCGTATTGTTTCCCCGCCACGCGGTGGCATTGCAGATGGTTCGCGCCGGGGATCAGCCACAGTTCCTTCGGGTCTTCCGCCCGGGCGTATAACCTTTCCGTCAGCCGCGGCGGCACCACGCGGTCGGTGGTCCCGTGAATGAACAGAAGCGGCCGGGGAGAGATTTGCGCGATAAAGTTCACCGGGTCCCAGGTCCGCCGGACGGTCAGCGCGGGGACAACGGCCGAAAAGGGGAAGAGCACCCAACTCCGGCGTAGGGTCACCCGGGTGATGGTCCTGAACGAGTCGAACCCCCCTTCGAGGACGGCGGCCCTGACCAGGGGTTCCTTCGCGGCCACCGCCGCGGCCGCGGCGACCCCGACGGATTGGGCGAAGATGACCACCCCGCCCCCCGGCGCCCGCATCCGCCCTTGCGCGTAGCGGACGCTGGCCAGGCCGTCGTCGATGGCGTTCGCAGGCGACGGTTTTCCCTCCGAAGCGCCGAACCCCTGGTAATCAAAGCACAGGACGTCGTAGCCGTAATTTCTCAAGAAAAGCGCCAAGGGGAAATGATCGGACACGTTGTTGGCGTTCCCGTGGAAGTGGACCGCAGTGCCAACGGGATCGCCGACCGCGTTGAAATAAAGTCCGTAAAGGGTTTTCCCGTTGACGCTGGGGTACGTCACCAGTTCGCAGGGAATTCCGATCTTGTCGGGGTCGACGTAAAGCTTTGAATTGGGAAAATAAAAAAGGCCCTTGGCGGCGCAGCCGCAAAGGAAAAGACCCCCCAAGAATAGAATGCGCGAATGCTTCGTCACATCAATGATCGTACAAAATCCATCCCTAAATCGCATGGCCACCAAGTTAACCGACGGTGGCGAAACTCAAAGGGGGAGCGCTTCATGCTTTGCTATCCTGAGGTTCCCCATGACCGAGCCCTCCCAGCCGAGGGAGGGGTGGGGCAAGGCGGTTCCACCC
>Ga0247727_10007866_pt1 | contig 20076 bp, 12 predicted proteins | sample WisWelCaveWW1625_FD_202498 | JGI IMG/M metagenome (GOLD analysis project Ga0247727, IMG submission 202498) | Biofilm microbial communities from Wishing Well Cave, Virginia, United States - WW16-25 | ecosystem: Environmental > Aquatic > Deep subsurface > Groundwater > Cave microbial mat | place... | reverse complement strand
GTGCGGTGCTTCTCCGCGGTGCGCGAGGAGATCATGATGATCGGCACGTCGCGCGTGCGCGGGTCGCCGCGCAGGTTGCGCGCCAGGTCAAAACCATCCATGCGCGGCATTTCGATGTCCACCAGCATCACGGCGGGCAGCGCGTCCTTCATCTGCGCGAGCGCGTCCAGGCCATCCTTGGCGGTGAGCACCAGGTAGCCTTCGCGCTCCAGCAGGCGGCTGGTGATCTTGCGCACCGTGAGCGAGTCGTCCACCACCATGATCAGCGGCGCAAGCGGCGCCGGCGCGGGCGCGGCAGGCGCAGCCGTGCGCTCGCTCAGCTTGCGCGCATGCTGTGCCAGCTGCACCGGGTTGACGATCAGCACGATGCCGCCGTCGGCCAGCACCGTCGCACCGCCCACGCCGGGCACGCGCGCGAGCTGCGGGCCGATGCTCTTCACCACGATTTCCTGGTTGCCGACCAGCTCGTCGACGTGCAGCGCGATGCGCTGTATGCCGCTGCGCAGCAGCAGCACCGAGTTGTAGGCCTGCATCCCTTGCCTGCCCGCGCCCAGCAGCTGCACCAGGCCATAGAGCGGGTACTTGCGCTCCTGGAACTCGATCGCCTGAGCCGCGTAGCGCGCGCTCATGGCGTCCGCCTTCAGGCGCTGTACGTGCTCGACCATCGCGGAAGGCACGGCGAACACGTTGCCGGCGGCGCGCACCAGCACCGCTTGCGTCACCGCCAGGGTCAGCGGCAGGAAAATGGTGAAGGCGGTGCCGCGGCCGCGCTCGCTGGCGATCTCGATGCGCCCGCCGATGGCGGCGATCTCGTTCTTCACCACGTCCATGCCGATGCCGCGGCCGGAAAGCTCGGTCACCGTTTCGGCGGTGGACAGGCCCGAAACGAAGACCAGCTGCATCAGCTCCGCCTCGGCGGCCTGCTGGCCTGGCTGCAGCAATCCCTTTTCCTCGGCCTTGCGGCGCAGCTGCTCCAGGTCCAGCCCGGCACCGTCGTCGCTGACGATGAGCGCGATCTCGTTGCTCTCCTGGCGCACGTTGACCGAGATGCGGCCGGCCTCCGGCTTGCCCGCCGCGGCGCGCGCCGCAGTCGCCTCCACGCCGTGCGCCAGGGCGTTGCGCAGCATATGCTCGAGCGGCGCACCGATGCGTTCCAGCACGCTGCGGTCCAGCTCGACCTGGCTGCCTTCGATCTGCAGCTCGGCTTTCTTGTCCAGTTCGCGCGTGGCCTGGCGCACGATGCGGTACAAGCGCTCGTCGAGGATCGAGAACGGCACCGCGCGCATGCGCATCAGTTCCTGCTGCACGTCGCGGCTGGTGCGCGCCTGGTGCATCAGCGCGGCGTCGGATTCGCCCAGGTTCTTGCCCAGCGACTGCTGGATCGAAGCCGCGTCGTGCAGGCTCTCCGCCATCAGCCGCGTCAGTTCCTGCAGCCGCGTGTAGCGGTCGAACTCGAGCGGGTCGAACTCCCGGTTGCGCTCTTCCAACTCGCTCTGGCGCGACTGCATCTGGCTATCGGCCTGGATCTCCACCTCGCGCAGCTGCCCCCGCATGCGCAAAATGCTTTCGTTCAGGTCGGAGATCGACTGCTTGACGGCGCGCAGTTCGGCCTCGACGCGCGTGCGCGCGATGCTGACCTCGCCCGACTCGTTGATCAGGCGGTCGAGCATGTCGGCCTTGATGCGCAGCATCGCCGCCTGGCCGGGCAGCGGCGGCGCGGCGGCGGCCGACTCAGGCTCGGCGCCCGCCGGCGCGTCCTGCGGCTCAGGCCCGGCCGCCATGCGCTCCAGATCGAGGCTGAGCCGGTCCATCTTCTCTTCCAGCTCGACGAACAGCGTGTCCGGGAGCGCGCCCGCCTCGAGCGCCGTCTCGATGCGGCCCTCCACGAGGTGCGTCAGCTCGCCCAGTCGGATGGCACCCGCCATTCGCGCGCTGCCCTTAAGGGTGTGCAGGCCGCGCTGCAGCGACTGCTGCACCATCGGGTCCTGCCGATGTGCTTTCCAGTCGCGCAGGTCGCTGCCGATCAGGGGCAGCAACTGCTGCGCTTCCTCGAGGAAAATGGGCAGCAGCTGCGCGTCGATGTCGTCGCGCATCACGCGCAGTTCCCTGCCGTCCATGGCGGGCGCCGGGGCCGGAGGCTTGTCCGCCGCGGGAGGCGGCCTGGGCGCCGGCGGCGCCAGCAGCCGCGCCGTCAGATCGAGCAGGTGGTGCTCGGCCTGCTCGAGGTTGGCGGGCGCTTCGCGCCGCGCCACCGCCGCCACCTGCTCGCGCAAGGCTTCGATCACGGCCTGCACCGTCTTGACGTCCGCGGCCGCTCCGCTACGCCGCGCCAGCGGCGTCCAATGCTCGAGCGCCGCGGCCAGGTCGGCGATCGGGGCGAAGCCCGCGGTGCGCGAGCTGCTGGCGAGCGTGTGCGCCGCGCGCACGAAATCCTGCGTGGTGACGACGCCGCTTCCCTTGCGCCAGGCGTCGCACTGCGCTTCGAGGGTCGCCACGTGCTGGTGCGCTTCCTTCATGTAGATGTCGTACAGGTGGCGCGGCAGGCGCGTCTTCCCGATCACCACCTCTTCCGGCTCCGGCGGCACCGGCGCTTGCAGGAGGAATTCCAGCACCAGCTCGGGCTCCGGCGCCGCCGCTGCCGGGGCCTGCACCGCTGGCTCAGGCAGGGGGGCCGGCGCCGCGGCTGGTTCCCCGGCCAGCTTGAGCCGGCCGGCAAGCGTCACGATCTGCCTTGCGTCGATCTCGCCCATCAGGCTGCCCTCGCGCAACTGCGCGATCCAGACGCCGAACGCGGTGCTTGCCGAAACGATCAGTTCGAGCAGTTCGGCGCCGGCGGGCCACTTCTGCTCCAGCCAGCGGTTCATCACCTGCTCGATTTCCCACGCAGCCTCGCCAAGGTCCATCAGGCCCACCATGCGGCCGCTGCCCTTCAGGGTGTGAAAGCCGCGCCGGATGGTGGTGAGCGCGTCGCGGTCGCGCGGCTGCGCCCGGCACTGCGCCAGCGCGGCGTCGATGTTGCCGAGCACCTCGCCGGCTTCCTCGAGATAGATGTCGAGCAGTTCCTGATTCACTTCTGCCCGCGGCGGCGGCGGCGTTGCGGCGGCGGCGGCAGCGACCACTTCGGCCGCAGTCGCCGCAGCCTTGATCGCACTGGCGGTCAGCACCACCGTGGTGTCCAGCGGCCGCTGTGTCGCCGGCGCGTGCGCATGGTCAAAGCGCCGGAAAAACAGCTCGATGGCCTGTTCGGCGGGCTCGCGACCGTGCAAGCACGGGTCGAGAAAGAAGCCGATGCTGCTCAGCCCCTCCGCGATCCAGTCCATGTCCACTGTCGTGCCGGCATGGTCCGGCGCGGCGCAGTCGGCGATCAAGCGTTCGCATGTCGCCAGCACGCGCGCCGCGCCTTCGAAGCCTAGTACCGTCAATGCACCGTGGATCTGGTGCAGGTGCGGCGCCAGGCCGGCCAGCGTGTCGCGCATGGTTGGATCGCGCGCATAGCCGTCCAGCACCTGCTCCACGTGCTGCAGGTTGCTGACGATCTCCTTTGCCACCTGCGCGCGCAGCTGCAGGGCGCCGATGCGCTCGCTCAGGTCGGCGCGCAGCCCCGCTGGCGGGTCGCCCGAGGACTTGCCCCTGGCGGCGTCGAGCAGCCAGCCGCCGATGATGCCGATCTGCTGGTCGGTGTCCGCCGCAGGCTGCGTAAAATTCTCGACCAGGCTTTCCGCCAGCAGGAAGGCGGAGGCCATCTCGATCACCATGAACTGGTTCTGGTGCGCATAGGGGTCGGGCAGGCGCGTGGCCACCAGCGTGATGGCCTCGAGCAGCTTGGCGAGCGGGGCGCTGCCCACCTCTCCTGCCTTCGCTGTGCAGGAGGCCAACAGCTCCCGGAAGCGCGCCGCGCTCTTCGGCTCGCCAGAAACGTAATGCACCCAAATGCCCTGCAGGGCCTCCAGGCGCGAGCGCAGGTCGGCAAGAGCCGGCGCCAGCCTGTCCATGTCGAATTGCGTGACGCTGCCCGAGTCGGCACCGGGGAACAGGCTGTCGAGCTGGAACACCTGCCTGACCTCCTTCAGCCGCGGCGTGGAGGGCGTGCACGTGGCAACGGCGTACAGCACTTCGCGCAGCAGGCCTTCGCTGACGGTGGGCGCGCCGGCCGCCAGGTCGCGCAACTGGAAATCGATCCGGTTGCACAGCGGCTTCGCCCTGACCAGCCATTCGGCGTCGGGCGGGTCAAGCATGCCGTCGATCAGTCCCTCTGCGGCCCACCAGAGCGCCTGCGGCTCGGGCAGGAGTGCCGCGACCTGTTGCAGGGCGCCGAGCGCCCGATGCATGTCGTCCGGGCCCTTGGGCAGATTGCGCAGCGCTCCCAGCAGGCCGCGCTGAAACTTCGAGCGCTGCGCCAGCAGGTAGGGGCCGAGCGCCTCCCTGGCGAGCGCCTTCGGCTGCGGATGGGGCGGCACCGGCTGCGTGATGTCGGGGAAGAAAAGATCCTTTTCCGCGGCGTCCGCCTTGGCCTGCAGGGTTTTCAGCTCGCGGTACATCGGGTACAGGCGCAGCGGCATGTCGGCTTGGCCGCGCCCCAGCCCGTCGACGAATTCCTTCAGCGCGAGCACCGCCCGTTCGATCACCTCCAGCGCCCGCGAGTTCGGGCGCGCGCGGTCCAGGCCGGCAAAACCGGACTCGATCTCCTCGCAGACGCGCGTCGCGCCCTGCAGCCCCACCATGCGCAGCGCCCCGCTTACCTGGTGCAGGTGCTCGCGGCATTGCTCGAGCACCGCAACGTCCCCGGGCTCGGCCAGGAACCTGGCGATGCGGTCCCTGACCTGCTTCAGCGCCTGGTCGACCTCGGCAGTGATCCAGGAAAGGATGGTCGCGGAAGCGTTGCCCATGTCCCTCGTCAGGCGAGCTTGAATCCGGCGACCGAGGCTTTCAGCCCATGCGCGAGCGCAGTCAGCCGCTCAGCGGAAGCGGCCGTGCGGCGCGTGCCATCGGTGGTCATCTGCGTGATGGCCAGGATGTCGTTCATCGCCGCGGCCACCCGGGTGGCCGAAGCCGCTTGCTGCTGCGTGGCGCCGGAGATCGAGGCGATCAGTTCGGCCAGATGTTTCGACACCTGTTCGATCTCGCGCAGTGCGCCGTCGGCCTCGTCCGCCGTTCTTGTGCCTTCCACCACGCCGCGCGTGCTGCGCTCCATCGCCTCGACCGCGTCCTGCGTGTCGCGCTGAATCGACTTGACGATCGCGCCGATGTGCTTGGTCGCCTCGCCGGAGCGCTCGGCCAGCCGCTGCACCTCCTCCGCCACTACGGTGAAGCCGCGCCCCGCTTCGCCGGCGGAGGCCGCCTGGATGGCGGCGTTCAGCGCCAGCACGTTGGTCTGTTCCGTGATGTCCGAGATAAGCTGCACGATTTCGCCGATTTCCTGCGAGCTCTCGCCCAGGCGCTTGATGCGCTTGGAGGTTTCCTGGATCTGCTCGCGAATGTCGTTCATGCCGCGGATCGAGTTCTGCACCGCCTGTGCGCCCTTCTCCGCGGCGCTGAGCGAGGTCTGCGCCACCTTGGCCGACTCGTTCGCGCTCCTGGACACGTTGGTCATCGATTGCGCCATCTGTGCCACCGACTGGCCGGTGCCCTGGATCTCCGCGGCCTGCTTCTGCGCCGCCTGCAGCAGTTGGCCGGAAATCGCCTGCGCTTCCTGCGTCGCCGCGGTCACCTGCTGCGCGGCAGTAGTGATGCCCGCCACCAGGCGGCGCAGCTCGTCGATGGTGAAGTTGATCGAGTCGGCGATCGCGCCGGTGATCTCCTCGGTCACTTGCGCCCGCGCAGTCAGGTCGCCATCGGCCAGGTTGCCGAGCTCGTCGAGCAGGCGCAGGATCGCCTGCTGATTCGCCGTGTTCTGTCCTTCGCTTTCGTCCGCGCGGCGCCGGCCGTCGTCGATGTAAATCTTGCCGATGAGGACGAGGACGAGGAGCGCCAGGCCGGTCAGCACCGCCAGCGCGAGGTAATTGAGCCGGCGGCCGCTTTGTTCTTCCTCGTAGGCCAGGCTCAGCTTCACTCCCGCCTGCAGCAGCGCTTCACTGTCGTTGAAGATGTCGAAGCTCGCGCGCTTGGCGCCCACCAGCCTGGCCTGGCTGCCGAGGATCGCGCTCACCGCGCGCTGGTAATCGGCAAACGCCGTCTGCAGCTCGCCCAGCTTGCCGCGCGTTTCGGCGTCCGCCACGCGGGCGATGCGCATTGCCTCGCTGCCCTGCAGCAGGCTTTGCACCGTGTCGCGATACGTGTTCGTGTCCTTGCCCAGCAGGAACGCGACTTCCGGGTCGATGATGTTTTCCGCGAGCATGGTGTTGGCGTTCTTCGCCATGCGCTGCGTGAGCATCATCAACTGGGCGGCGAACGCGTTCTGCCGCGCGGAACCGCCCGATTGCACGCTGAGCGCGGCGATCTCCTCGGTAATCTCCTGCAGCACCGGGTTGTTGGCGTTGATCGAGCGCACTGCGGCGTCGAGTGCCAGCAGGTTGCGTTCTTCGTCGATCACCAGCGTGGCGTTGCGCTCGCTCTTGCCCCATTCCCGGTCCAGCGCATTGAGCTGCGGCTGCGCATCCTGCGCAGTCGGCGGCAGGCTGGCGCCGCCGCTCTCGCCGCCGAAGGCGAGCAGCTTGATGAGCGCCGTGAATTCGTCGCGGCTGCTGCGCAGCTGCTTGAAGGCCTCGGTGTTGCCCTGCGAGGCCTGCTGCGCGGCTTTCGCCAGGCGTTGCGACAGCATCTGCAGTTTGCCGGCGCCGGCGATGTAGATCGTGCCAAAGGTGCCTTGGCGGGTGTCGACCACGACGATGGCAGCGATCCCTGCCAGCAGCAGCACCAGGGCCCCGATCAGCACCTGCAGCTGCCTGCCGATCGCCAGCCGTCCGATCAGCGGCAGAGCGCCCGTTGCTGCGGCCGCGGGCGTTCCGCCGCTCACCGCGCCGCGCCGGAAGAACGGAAGTTTGAGCGCGCCCAGATTGAATATCATGAGATCCCCCTTAACGAAAAAATTTGCCGTCGCGGCCGATGATCGTCGTTTGTCACGTTCCTCACGCTGCCACCCCCAGGAACGCGGGGTCCTGCACCAGTCGTCCCACGTCAAGCTGCTTCCAGAGCCTGCCGTCCTTGTCGCTGTACTCTGCCTTCAGCCAGGGCGCGGCGGCGCCCGAGGGTGCCGCGCGCGGCTGCAGTTGCCCGGCGCCGTGCAGGCCGAGCGAGCGGTCCACCAGCAGCCCGCAGCTCATGCGGAAGCGCTCGCCGAGGAGCAGCAGCCGCGCTTGCTCGCCCGGCGCGACCGCCTTGCCGCCGAGAAACGCCGGGAAATCCACCACGCTGTACAGATTGCCGCGGATATTCGCCGCGCCGCGGAACCACGGCCGGGTCAGCGGCACCGGCGCGATCCGCGGCACCGGGATCAATTCGCCCGCGTCGGCAAGGTCCACCAGCCAGGCCTCGGCACCCACCTGCAGGCCGAGCCTGGAGGCGGCGCCGCCGCTCGCCGCGCTCTGCAAACGCGCAACCAGTTCGCGCTGGTAATCGCGCAGCGAGATGCGGACTGCCACTAGCCGAGCGCCGAGATCTTGGCCAGCAGGTCGCCCACGCTGACAGGTTTGACGATGTAGTCCCGCGCGCCCTGGCGCATGCCCCAAACGCGGTCGGTTTCCTGGCCCTTGGTGGTGACGATGATCACCGGGATATCCTTGGTGCTGGCGTCCTTGCTGAGCGTGCGGGTGGCCTGGAAGCCGTTCAGTCCGGGCATCACCACGTCCATCAGCACCAGGTCGGGACGCTGCTCCTTTACCTTGACCAGGGCTTCTTCCGCGCTCTCGGCGGTAGTCACGGTGAAGCCGCTCTTGACCAGGAGGTCTCCGAGGTACTGACGGTCGGTGGGCGAATCGTCGACGACGAGGATTTTCTTGATCGGCATGGTGCTATACCTTTCGCAGCAGGGTTAGGGGGTTGTGGCAGGCGGCTTGAGGTACTCGTTGACGACTTCGACCAGCGCTTCCTTGGTGAAGGGCTTGGTGAGGTAGCGGTCCGAGCCCGCGAGCCGGCCGCGTGCGCGATCGAACACGCCGTCTTTGCTCGACAGCATGATCACCGGAGTGAATTTCAGGTTCGGATGCTGCTTGATCAGCGTGCAGGTCTGGTAACCGTCGAGCCGCGGCATGATGATGTCGACGAAGATGACCTTGGGGTGGTGGTCGCTGATCTTCGCCAGCGCATCGAAGCCGTCCTCCGCCAGGATTACGTCGAACCCGGCCTGGCGCAGGAACATCTCGGCGCTGCGCCGGATGGTGTTGCTGTCGTCGATGACCAGGACCTTGATCGGGCCCGGCACTGTGTCGCTCACTCCCGTGTCCCCCAATCGCATCCGGCTGGAAGCACTCTACTCCTTTCCCGGTCAGGCGGTTAGCGAATCCAATTAAAGTAGAATAATACCTTCCCCGCCTATTCCATCAAAATTCGAGATACTGCCGTGCGGGTGGACAGCCTTTGCGCGCTTGAAGTGGGCTGGTCTCTCCCAATATACCTGCGTTCACAGAGGCACTTTGCGCCCAATGGCCGATCCGGAAAACCAGGCTGACAAGGAGTTGCCCGAGGAAATTCCTCCGGGCCCGGAGACCGTCCGCTCGCCGGAGGAGTTGCTCGCCGAGACCCAGGCCAGGCTCGACGAGCAACGCGAAGCCTGGCTGCGCGCGCTGGCTGACGCGGAGAACACCCGCAAACGCTCCCAGGCCGACGTCGCCCAGGCGCGCAGGTACGCCGCCGAGCGGATCGTGGAAGACCTGCTGCCGGTGATGGACAGCCTGGAGGCGGCACTGGGCGCCGGCGGCGCCGGCCCGGACGCGCTGCGCGCAGGCGTCGAGCTGACCCACAGGCAGCTGCGCAACGCCTTCGAGCGGGCCGGCGTCGCCGAGGTCAATCCGGCCCCCGGCCAGCGTTTCGACCCGCACCGGCACCAGGCAATGGCCGCGGTCGAGTCGGACCAGGAGCCCAATTCCGTAGTGGCGGTGATGCAAAAGGGCTACAGCCTGCACGACCGCGTCGTGCGGCCTGCGCTGGTGACAGTGGCGAAGGCCAGGGCAGTTGAAAACGGCGCTGGAATCCCCATCTCGGACAGTAACTTGGAATCGAACTGAAGGAACCACCATGGCCAAGATCATCGGCATCGACCTGGGCACGACCAACTCGTGCGTCGCGATCATGGAGGGCGGCAAGCCCAAGGTGCTCGAGAACTCCGAAGGCGCGCGCACCACGCCGTCGGTGGTGGCCTATGCGGAAGACGGCGAGATCCTGGTTGGCGCGCCCGCCAAGCGGCAGGCGGTCACCAACGCGAGGAACACGATCTACGCGGTGAAGCGCCTGATCGGCCGGCGCTTCGAGGAAAAAGAGGTGCAAAAGGACATCGGCCTGATGCCCTACCGGATCGTCAAGGCCGACAACGGCGACGCCTGGGTCGAGGTGCGCGGCAGGAAGATGGCGCCGCAGCAGGTGTCCGCCGAGATCCTGCGCAAGATGAAGAAGACCGCCGAGGACTACCTCGGCGAGGAAGTCACCGAGGCGGTGATCACGGTGCCGGCCTATTTCAACGACTCGCAGCGCCAGGCGACCAAGGACGCGGGGCGCATTGCCGGCCTGGACGTCAAGCGCATCATCAACGAGCCCACCGCGGCGGCGCTCGCCTTCGGCATGGACAAGCAGGAAAAGGGCGACCGCAAGATCGCGGTGTACGACCTGGGCGGCGGCACCTTCGACATTTCGATCATCGAAATCGCGGACGTGGACGGCGAGAAGCAGTTCGAGGTGCACTCCACCAACGGCGACACCTTCCTCGGCGGCGAGGACTTCGACCAGCGGCTGATCGACCACATCGTCAGCGAGTTCCGCAAGGAAGCCGGCGTCGACCTGGCGAAGGACGTGCTCGCGCTGCAGCGGCTGAAGGACTCCGCCGAGAAAGCGAAAATCGAACTGTCCTCGTCGCAGCAGACCGAGATCAACCTGCCCTACATTACCGCCGATGCCTCCGGGCCCAAGCACCTGGCGATGAAGATCACGCGCGCCAAGTTCGAGTCGCTGGTGGACGAACTGATCGAGAAGACCATCGAGCCCTGCCACATCGCGATCAAGGACGCGGGCGTGAAGACCTCGGACATCGTCGACGTGATCCTGGTCGGCGGCCAGACGCGCATGCCCAAGGTGATCGACAAGGTGCGCGAGTTCTTCGGCCAGGAGCCGAGGAAGGACGTCAACCCCGACGAGGCGGTGGCGATCGGGGCGGCGATCCAGGCCGGCGTGTTGAAGGGCGACGTGAAGGACGTGCTGCTGCTGGATGTGACGCCGCTGTCGCTCGGCATCGAAACGCTGGGCGGGGTGATGACCAAGCTGATCAACAAGAACACCACCATTCCGACCAAAGCGCAGCAGGTGTTCTCCACCGCCGACGACAACCAGAACGCGGTCACCATCCACGTGCTGCAGGGCGAGCGCGAGATGGCCTCCGGCAACAAGTCGCTGGGGCAGTTCAACCTCACCGACATCCCGCCGGCGCCGCGCGGCATGCCGCAGATCGAAGTCACCTTCGACATCGACGCCAACGGCATCCTGCACGTGGCGGCCAAGGACAAGGCCACCGGCAAGGAGAACAAGATCAAGATCCAGGCCAGCTCCGGCCTGGACGAGGCCGAGATCCAGCGCATGGTGAAGGACGCCGAGGCGCACGCCGAGGAGGACCGCAAGGCGCTGGAACTGGTGAACGCGCGCAACGCCTGCGAGGCGCTGGTGCACTCGGTGAAGAAGTCGCTCAAGGACCACGGCGACAAGCTGGACGCCGCCGAGAAGGAGAAGATCGAGGCCGCACTGAAGGACGCGGAAGGCGTCCTCAAGTCCGAAGCCAAGGCCGACATCGAAGCGAAGGCCGAGGCGCTGGCGCAGGCCGCGCAGAAGCTGGGCGAGAAGGTCTACGCCGAGAGCCAGAAGGCGGCGCAAGGCAGCGCGGCCGCGGGCGAACAGCCGGCCGGCGGCGGCGAGGCGAAAAAGGACGACGGCAATGTGGTCGATGCCGAGTTCACGGAAGTCAAGGACAAGAAAGCCGGTTGAACGCATTGACCTCCGAGGGCAGCCGGGCGGCCGCGTAAGCGCGCCGCCCGTTTTGCTGTCCGGGAAAGCAAATGGCGAAGCGCGACTACTACGAAGTGCTGGGCATCAACCGGGACGCCTCCGAAGACGACATCAAGAAGGCGTACCGCAAGCACGCCATGAAATGGCATCCGGACCGCAACCCGGACAATCCCAAGGCTGAAGAACGCTTCAAGGAGGCGAAGGAAGCCTACGAGATGCTGTCGGATGCGCACAAACGCGGCGCTTACGACCAGTACGGCCACGCCGGCGTGGACCCCCAGGCCGGCATGGGCGCGGCCGGCGCAGCGGGCGGCTTCGGCGACATCTTCAACGACATCTTCGGCGACATCTTCGGTGGCGCCCGCAGCGGCCGCTCGACCGTGTTCCGCGGCGCAGACCTGCGCTACAACCTGGAAATCACGCTGGAGCAGGCGGCGCACGGCTTCGAGACGCGCATCCGCATCCCGACCATGGCGCAGTGCGAGGCCTGCCGCGGCAGCGGCGCCAAGCCCGGCACCCAGCCGCAGACCTGCCCGGCCTGCCGCGGCGCGGGCCAGGTGCGCGTGTCGCAGGGGCCGTTCTCGATCGCGCAGACCTGCCCGCGCTGCCACGGCTCGGGCAAGATCGTTCCCACACCCTGCGCCGGCTGCGGCGGCAGCGGGCGCATCAAGCACCAGAAGACGCTGGCGGTGAAGATCCCCTCCGGCGTGGACGAGGGCGACCGCGTGCGCCTCTCGGGCGAGGGCGAGCCGGGGGTCAACGGCGGTCCGGCGGGCGACCTGTACGTGCAGGTGCACATCAAGCCGCACCCGGTGTTCCAGCGCGACCACGACGACCTGCATTGCGAGATGCCGATCTCCATCACCACCGCGGCGCTCGGCGCCGACATCGAGATCCCAACGCTCGAGGGCAGCGCGCGCATCAAGGTTCCCGCCGAATCGCAGAGCGGGAAAGCCTTCCGCCTGCGCGGCAAGGGCATCAAGGGGGTGCGCAGCCATACGGCTGGGGACCTGATCTGCCACGTGGTGGTCGAGACGCCGGTGAACCTGACCGCGCGGCAGCGGGAACTGCTGCATGAATTCGAGGCGATCAGCCAGAAGGACGTGGCGCGCCACAACCCGCGCAGCAAATCCTGGTACGACAAGGCGAAGGAGTTCTTCGAGGGCTAAGAGCGGAAAACCGGGCCTGCGTGCTAGACTGCGGCGCAGCTTTCAGCCGGGGAGTTCCGCGCAATGCAAGGCTACGCAGGCAGGTCCTTCCTCGCCGCGTTTCTCGTTTCCTTCAGCTTTTCCGTTTTTGCCGACACGATCACCGACCGGGCCCAGGGGCTCCTCAAGCGTAACGACGCCAAAGCCGCCTACGCGCTGCTGCTGCCGCTCGAGGCGCAACGCGCGGGCGATCCGGAATACGACTACCTGCTGGGCATTGCGGCGCTCGACGCGGGCGACCCCGAGCGCGCGGTGTTCGCCCTCGAACGCGTGCTCGCCCTGCAGCCGGACAACTTGCGCGCGCGCGCGGAAATCGCCCGGGCGTATTACCAGATGGGCGAGCGCGATACCGCAAAGCGCGAGTTCGAGGCGGTGCGCGCACGCGCCGTGCCGCCCGAGGTGCGCGCCACCATCGACCGCTTCCTGTCGGCCATCGAATCCTCGCGCACCCGGCGCTTCAACGCCTACGTGGAGATTTCGGCGGGGCACGACAGCAACGTGAACGCAGCCACCGCGCAGGGCCAGGTGGCGGTGCCCTTCTTCGGCGGGCTCATATTCCAGCTTGCCCCCGGGGCGCTGGCTATCGAGGACAGCTTCACCTCGCTCGGCGCCGGCTTCTCGTTCGGTACCGAATTCGTGCCGCTGTGGTCGCTGGTGGGCGGCGCCTCGTTTTACGGCAAGTACAACAGCGATGCGACGCAGTTCGACACCCAGACCTTTGATGGTTCGCTGGGCGTGCGCTGGGCCAAGGACGCCAACGCAATCACGGCTGTCCTCCAGGCCCAAACTTACAGCGTCAACGACCGGCGCTACCGCGACAGCATCGGCGGCACCCTGCAGTGGCAGCACAGCCTGACCCAGTCGCGCCAGATCTCGCTTTTCATCCAGAACGCGGCACTTACCTACCCCGACCCGACGCAGAGCATCCGCGACGCACGTCGCACGATCGCGGGCATCGGCATCGCCAACGCATTCGGCGGCGAAAACGCCCCGGTCGTGTTCGCCAGCCTTTACGGCGGCGAGGAGCAGCAGGACAACGAGCTGGTGCCGCACCTCGGGCACAAGCCGGTCGGCGTGCGCCTCGGAATGCAGGCCACGCTCGGCGGCGGCTTCGTCCTGTTCGGCAATCTTTCGGCGGAAATGCGCAAGTACGGCGGCGACGACCCGCTGTTCCTGGTGCGCCGCGAGGACGAGCAATACGACGCGACGATCGGCGTCAACTACGCGCTGGCGCCCAAGTGGTCCCTGCGGCCGCAGGTCTCGTATACCGACAACCGCTCCAACATCGTCATCAACCGCTACGACCGGACCTTGGCGCAGATCAGCCTGCGCCACGATTTCTAGCGCAACGCGAGGACCACGCCATGGCCAAGCCGAATTTCAGGTTGAACTCCAGGGGGGCGCTGGTGGCGATGATCTCCGCCGCCTTCGCCAACCCGGCGATGGCAGCCACCGCCGGGCGCGTGGACTTCGTCATCGGCGAAGCCAGCCTGCGCAGCGCGAGCGGGCAAGTCCGCACCGTGACCCGGGGCTCCGAGGTACTGGACGGCGACACGCTGGTCACCGGCGCCGGCAGGGCGCAAGTACGCTTTAGCGACGGCGCCTTCGTGTCGCTGCAGCCGAACACGGAGTTCGGCGTGCGCGAGTACCGCTATGAAGGCAAGACCGACGGCAGCGAGCGCGGGTTGTTCTCGCTGGTGCGCGGCGCGATGCGCACCGTGACCGGCGCGATCGGGCGCACCAATCGCGCCGCCTACCAGGTGCGCACGCCGACGGCGACGGTGGGGATCCGCGGCACGGGCGGGCTGATCGAGATACTGGCGGACCTGTCCACGCTGATCAAGGGCACCAGCGGCATCTGGCTGCTGGCCAATCAGCCGGGGCAGCTCGACGTTCCGGCTGGGACCCAGGGCATCGCGACGCCCAACCTGAAGGAGGCGCCCAAGCCGACCGGCCAGCTGCCGCAGGTGCCGCCGGCGCCGCTGGCCATCCTGGCAAGTTTCTCCGCGGACGAGGTGACCACGGCGATCGGCGAGGCCTGCGTGGTGATACAGAATTGCAGTGCGGTGACGCCGGTCGCGCCGCCGATGGCGTCGGGGCCGGGGTATCACATCGCTTTTGCTTTTGGCGGATCAACGGCGGGAAACGATAACAGGACCAGCTCCGGGCCTGCAAATGCAACCTTCAATGCCACCGGGCAGATGACCATGTGGAACGATGGCGGCACCACGACGCTGCTGGGTACGCACGCGGAGGGCGGCAATGTGCCAGGCGTCGTGGCATGGGGTCGTTGGACTGGGCCAGTGGCGTTTACTACCCCGGTGCTGACGTTCGGAATGAACGAAGGCTTGCATTACGTCGCCGGCATGCCCTCCGCGAGCCTGCCGACTGGTACGGCGACCTACAACATCGTTTCCGGGGCGACGAACCCGACGCAGCTGGACGGCCTTGTCCCGCCTGGAACTTTCAACAGCGGAAGCATCACCGCCGATTTCTTGATCGGCAAGGTAGGGGTGGCCCTCAACGTCACGGTCAACGGCTCGAACTACCAGGTGGTGCAACTGGTCAACCCTCCCCTTGCGCCTTCGCCTATTAACATTTCAGGCTCGACGTTTAGCGGCGGCTTCTCCTCCACCCAGACCGGGACGGCTTGCGCTAGCGGGTGCGCCACGACGGTGAACGGCTTTTTTTCCGGAACGCTCGCATCGCACGCCGGAATGAGCTATCAGATCACGGGCACCCCCCAGACCGTCACCGGAACCGTGGTTTTCGCCAAGTAGCTTGATCGCCCGGGCTGGCGTGGCATGACTTCGCCAGACGCGATTCGGCATGCCGCGCTTGCCGCGATGCGCGCCGGCGATCATCGCGAAGCGCTGTCTCAGCTCAACCCGCTGGTCGAACATGACGCCCGCGACGCGCGGTCCCTGTTCCTGCGCGGCGCCTGCTTTGACGTCCTCGGCGATCCCGCGGCAGCCTACGCGGATTTTGCGCACGCGAGCACCCTCGATCCGGGCAACGTACAGATCCTGCAAGCCAAGGCAGCCGCGCTCGCCCGCCTCGGGCACCTCGAAGAAGCGGGCGCCGTCCTCCTTGGACTCCTCGCGCAGCACCCACGGGATGGGCAGGTACATACTAATCTTGCCGTGCTGCTCGAACAGCAAGGCAGGGACGCGCAAGCTCTCGAGAGCTACCGGAAAGCGCTGGAAGTCGCACCGACGACGCCCGATGCCCTGAAGAACCGGGCGCTGCTGCTCGCGCGCCTAGGCCGGAAGTTCGAGGCCGTCGCGGCGGCAGCCGCCTTCCGCGACGCCTATCCGGAATCGGCGGAAGCGCACTTTATCCTGGGAGAGGCATACGCCGCCCCGCAAGCAGACTATGACGCCGCGGCCCTGTCCTACGGCGCCGCGATCGAGTGCGATCCGCGCCAGTTCCTCAGCCGCGAACGGCACGGCATCGCGCTGGCAATGCTGGGCAGGTTCGCGCCGGCGCAGCAAGCACTGGACGCGGCCGAACGCATCGACCCCGCTGGCATGGCGACGATCCGGCGCCAGGTCTATGGAACCTCAGCGCAGGCGAACGAGCGGCTGGACGCCCGGGCCGTCTATGTCCTGGCGCGGTACGAGCGGCTAGAGAATTGCGATTGGGTCGGGCACGATGCGTTCGTCAGCGCGTTCACCGATCTGGCACGCGATCCGAAGGGACCGCACGATCGCAGCCTTGCGTTCCGCGCCATGACGCTGGGTCTCCCACTGGACGCGCAGTTCGCGCTGGCGCGCCGCGTGGCAGAACGAGTTGCGCAGCGGGCCGCAAGCGTGCTGGGCCCGCGGCTGGAATCTCGTGCGCGCGCCAAGCGCAAGCTGCGCGTCGGCTATGTTTCGCCGGAATTCGGCAACCACGCGCTCGCGCATCTGACCAAGAGACTGTTCTCATTGCACGACCGGAGCGCGGTGGAGGTCTATGGCTATGCGCTGATCGCCGACGACCGCGGCCCGGCGCGCCGGGCCGTGCGCACCGGATGCGACGTGTTCCGCGACGTATCGGACAGGGATGCCGCCGCCACTGCTGCTGCCATTCACGGCGACGCTATCGACGTGCTGGTCGACATGGGGGGATACACGACGGCGTCGCACCCGGAGATCTTCCACCTTCGCCCGGCGCCGTTGCAGCTGAGCTACCTGTCTTACCTTGCGACACTCGGCGGCGGGGCAATCGACTACCTCATCGCTGACGACACGACTGTCCCGCCGGGGCACGCGCGCTTCTACTCCGAAGCCATCGCCTACCTGCCTGGTTGCAGCTTCATCTATGACGACCGGCAGCCGATTGCAGAGGCGCCCGCAAGCCGTTCCGCGAACGGCCTGCCCGAAAACAGAACGGTGCTTTGCGCATTTCACAACGGCTACAAGATCGAGCCGGGCATATTCAGTGTGTGGATGCGGCTTCTGCAGCGGTCCGACGCGGTGCTCTGGTTGTTGCAGGGCTCACCGGACATGGCCAGGAACCTGCTTGATGCCGCCCGTCGCAGCGGAGTCGAGGCCGGCCGCCTGGTGTTTGCTCCGCGGCTCGAAACTTCACTTCATCTCGCCCGAACTCGCCTCGCCGACCTATTCCTGGATACCCCTTCCTGTAATGGCGGCGCCACGGTCAGCGACGCTCTGTACGCGGGCGTGCCCGTTCTGACCACTCCCGGGCCGGGAGGAATCGCTGCACGCATGGGTGCGAGCCTCGTCGCGGCGGCGGGGCAATCAGAGATGATCGAGCAAGATTTGCAGGGCTACGAGAAGCGCGCCACACAGTTGCTGGCAGAACCGGCGATGTTGGGTACTCTGCGCGAACGCCTCCGAGAGTCGCGACACAACTCTTTACTTTTCGATACGGAGAAACAGGTGCGCAATTTGGAGCAGCTGTATCGCGTCGTTTGGGAGAGATGCGCGCGCGGCGAACTGCCGGCCGCAGTCAGCCTGCCCGCAGACGCCTAATGCGAGTCTTCGCATGCGCGTCCTGATCGTCGGCGGCGACGGCCTGCTTGGGCACGCGATGGTGCGAGGCCTGCGAGCCGCGCACAAATTGGCTGTCACCCTGCACGGGCCGCGCGAGGCTTACCGCGATTTCGCGTTGCTGCAGGGAGATCGCGTTGCCCATGGCCTCGATGTGCGCGACGAGGCGGCCCTGCGCAAGGCGATCGATTGGGCAGCGCCGCAGGCGATCATCAACTGCGCAGGCCTGGTCAAGCGGGACGGCGCCGGCAACCCCGCCGCGGAGATCGAGATCAATGCCCTGTTCCCGCATCGGCTTGCGCAAGCGAGCCGCGACGCCGGCGCCAAGCTGATCCACTTCAGCACTGACTGCGTGTTCAGCGGCCGCAAGGGCGGCTACACTGAGGACGATCCACCGGACGAACCAGGCCTGCACGGCCGTTGCAAGGCCCTGGGTGAAGTCCAGGCGCCTCATTGCCTTGTATTGCGCACTTCGGTCATCGGGCGGGAACTGTCGTGCAAGCGCAGCCTGGTCGAGTGGTATCTGGCGCAGCGGGGCGTCATTCGCGGCTACCGGCGCGCGATCTACAGCGGATTCACGACGCGCGAGTTGGCGCGCATCGTGGACCTGTTGCTGCTCCGGCAGCCTGACATGCATGGCACCTGGCATGTCGCCTCTGCGCCGATCAGCAAGTTCGACCTGTTGAGCGGCCTGCACCGTCGCCTGGACCGCACGGACGCCCGCGTCGAGCCCTGGGATGGATTCGTGTGCGACCGCAGCCTCGACGGCACGCGATTCGGCGAGGCCACGGGATACCGTGCGCCGATTTGGGACCGGATGCTCGATGAACTCGCCGCCGATGTCGGCGCGGGAGCCGGCGCATGAAGCTTCGCGCGGCCGTCCTCCTGTGCGCGTGGCTGAGCCTGCCGGCTCTTGCCTGCGCGCAGGGCGTAGCCTCGCTCACCGTCGCCCTGGGCCAATCCGCCCCGCTCTCCGGACCGTCGCAGTCCCTCGGCGAGGACATCCGCAGCGGCGCCCTCGCCTACTTTCGCACGCTGAACGAATCCGGCGGCGTGCATGGCCGGCGGATCGAACTCGCCACGCTGGACGACGCGGGCGACGCCAGGCGCGCGCTCGCCAACACGCAGCGCCTGGCCGAACAGTTGCGCGTGTTCGCGCTGCTTGCCTACCCCGACGCAAGCGTGTCGCGCGAGCTGCTGGCCTACGTGCAGCAGGCGCGCATTCCCTTCTTCGCGCCGCTGACCGGCGCGGAGATGGTGCGCTTGCCCGGGCGCTACGTGGTCACCGTGCGCGCCAGCCACGCCGAGGAACTGGACCAGGCGGTGGAGCACTACGCGCGGCTGGGCATGAAGAGTTTCGCGCTGGCCACCGGCGACGAGGGCGCGGAGGCGGAGTTTCGGCAGGCTTTCGCGCGTGCGCTGAAAAAACGCAGCCTCGAGCCCGCAGCGGATCGCGGCGCGGCCGACGCGATCCTGGTGCTCGCGACCGAACGGCCAGCCGCCGACCTGATCGCCAAGCTCAAGCGCTCGCGGCTCGCGGCGCAGCTCGTCGTGCTGTCGCTGGCCGAGGCAATCCCGCTCGCCCGCGTGCTCGGATCGCAGGGCGCCGGGGTCGTGCTGTCGCTGGTGGTGCCTCCGCTCGAGCGCCTCTCGCTGCCGGTGGTGGCCGAATACCGCGCGGCGATCGAGGCCGAGACCGGGCGCAAAGCCTATTCGGCGGCTTCGCTCGAGGCGTTCATCGGCGCGAAGGTGTTCGCCGAAGCCGTGCGCCGGGCCGGCCCCGCGCTGACGCGCGAATCGCTGATGCAGGCGCTCGAATCGATGACGGCCTACGACGCCGGCGGCTACCTGTTGAGCTTTGGACGCGGCGACCGCCACGGCAGTTCGCACACCGAGCTGACCGCCATCGGGCGCGACGGGAATCTACTGTACTAGGCGCGGCGCCAGGTCGTGCCTTGCGGCCCGTCTTCGAGAATGATCCCGGCCGCCTCCAGTTCTCTGCGGATGCGGTCCGCCTCCACGAAGTTCTTCGATCTGCGCGCCGCCAGGCGCGCCTCGATGCGGGCCGGGATCTCGGCGTCCGCCAGCCCGGCTGTGCGCCCCGCTTGCAGGAATGCCTGCGCGTCCCGCTGCAGCAGGCCGAGCAGCGCGCCCAGGCCGCGCAATTGCCCCGCCAGTTGCGCGCGGCCCCGGTTGATCTCGTTGGCGAGGTCGAACAGCGCGGCAACCGCGTCCGGCGTGCCGAAGTCGTCGTTCATCGCATCGCGGAAGCGCCGCGCATGCGGCTCGTCCCAATCGATGACCGCGTTGGTTGCGGGAGCAGCTTTAAGCGCCGTGTAAAGCCGTGCCAGCGCCTGCTTCGCGTCATCCAGGTGCGCGTCCGAGTAGTTCAGCGGGCTGCGGTACTGCGCCCGCAGGATGAACAAGCGCACCACCTCGGCGTCGTAGCGCTGGAGGATGTCGCGCACGAGGAAGAAATTGCCCAGCGACTTGGACATCTTCTCCTCGTCCACGCGCACGAAGCCGTTGTGCATCCAGTAATTGACGAACTTCGCGCCGCTGGCGCCTTCGGACTGCGCGATCTCGTTCTCGTGGTGCGGGAACTGCAGGTCCTGCCCGCCGCCGTGGATGTCGAAGTACTCACCGAGAAGTTTGCAACTCATGGCCGAGCATTCGATATGCCAGCCTGGGCGCCCATCGCCCCACCGGGACGGCCACTTCGGCTCTCCGGGCTT
>Ga0247727_10007865_pt1 | contig 20080 bp, 27 predicted proteins | sample WisWelCaveWW1625_FD_202498 | JGI IMG/M metagenome (GOLD analysis project Ga0247727, IMG submission 202498) | Biofilm microbial communities from Wishing Well Cave, Virginia, United States - WW16-25 | ecosystem: Environmental > Aquatic > Deep subsurface > Groundwater > Cave microbial mat | place... | reverse complement strand
ACATCGAGGCGGTCAAAGGTTGGGACCAAGCGACTCAGCGTGGGGTTGCCGCCATTGCCTGCGGATTTTTCCATCACGCTCCAGATCTCAGGTTGATATTTGAGAATCTCCTGACGTATGGATAGAACTTCATCCATCCATTGGCGAATGGATATCAATGCTTCGTTGGCTTCGTGTAATGTAAAGTAATGCGGCATGGATAGATTCACCTTTCACTAGAACGAGTATACCCCAAACATAAAAGCGACCCGGCGAGTCGCTTTTATGTTGATGGCATTAAAGCCGTTAGACTGGTATGGCGTGATAGCCTTTCTTTTTGACAGCCGCGATGATTTGCTCATCGGTTAATTTTGATTCATCGTATTCAATGACCATTTCCAGGCGGTGATAACTGGCGTTGATTTCTTTGACACCATCCAACACGTCTTCAAGGCTTTCGAGTTTCATGGCGCAGTTGGAACAGGTCATATCGGGGATGGAGAATGTCTTTTTTATCATGGTGGTTCCGTTTTAGGGCGGTGTTGTGAGATGATTAAGTTACGAGTTACACGATACAAGTTATCAGTGAGCAGTCATCAGTGGCGCTGTCCTGAGCGTGTCGAAGGGTCGGTGGTCTGCGGTCGTTACTCAAAAACAATCCGCCCTGTATACATGCCCATTGAACAGGTGAAGTATAGGGTACTCCCTTTTTCTTGCGCAGGGATGTTCACTTGCATAGTTCCAACGGGAGGAAGCATTTGAAAAAAATCCAGCGCGGGGATTAAAAAGGCAAGCGCGCACGAGTAGGTGCCGTTTGTGACGAGATTCAGTTTCAGGTCTTTCCCTGCAGGGGCTTTCAATGTGGACGGGAAATACCCTCGGTTTTCGACATAGAGGACCAGTTCATCACTTGGAAAGGAAGATTGAGGAGAATCTGCCGCAGATGCTGATACAGTATTAGACGGAATCAAGTTTCGGGCTAAGTTTTGAAGCGACAGCGGAGAACCTATCAGGTTAAGTCCACCATCCAGGGTCACAAATCCAAAAATCAAGACGACGACTGCGACGAATCGCATGAAGAATTTTTCGAGTTTCGCGCCAATTTCGGTTGTGAGATATGCGATGAAAAAGAAGATGGGGCTTGTGCCAAGTGTGAAAGCGAACATAAGCGCGGCGCCTAACACAACACTGCCTGTGCCAAGTGCGGTTGCAATCATGGCTTGAGTAACGCCGCATGGAATAAAAACAGTCAGCGCGCCGAGGAAGAGAGGCGTGGCGGTATCTGTTCCTTTGGCGGTCTTGCGGATGTAACGTGTGATGAATTTGGGCGGCTCAATGGAGAAATAACGAAAGATGGGATGCACATTGAACATGCGAAGCGCGTTCCCTACCATGAAGACGCCAATGGCAATCAGGAGGAAGGCGCGGGTAGTTGGGCTGATGGTGAAATATGAACCAAGCCAGCCGAGCAGGGCGCCGAGCAATGTGTACGCGACCAGTTTTGCAAGGAGAAATAACAAAATGGGAAGCGCGGTACTCGAACGTTGAACTTGAACTGGTTGATATTTTTTTCCGCGCTTCCTTTGTGGCGCAGACTGTTCAAGGTAATCATGCTCAATTTGATGCGCAAGTGAACTTGCAAGCAATCCGCCTTGAACGGCAATGCAACTCAAACCGCCCGTTGTTAAACCCGTAATGAAGGCAATGAAAATCCGCCCTGCGGAATTTGTATCCGCGCCGACAGCAAGCCCATTTTCAACTTGATTTTGGAAAGCAAGCATGACAATGGCAAACGTCAACAAGCCTATGCCAAGCGCTGTTAAAATAACAGGGTCAATCGTTGATTTTTTTCCTCGATACGACATTGAATTCTCCTTATGATATAAGTAATTTTACCTAATCTATTTCTCAAGCGGATAATCAGATTGTTCCCAATCCAACATGCCGTCTTTCAGATTCCAGATGTTGGTATAGCCCTGCTTCACCAACACTTCGGCGGCGACGGCGCTCATACGTCCACTGCGGCAATAAAGCACGATTTTCGCATTCGTGTCGGTAGGCAATTGCGAGAGATAAGATGGTTCAGCGATCTGATCATACGGTATGGATAAATCGGTATTCGCAATGTCCCCTTCAAACGGGATGTGCACGTTGACGAATACAAAGTCTTTATTCTTGAGCATGGCGTTCAATTCATCCGAGTTAAGGTCGGTGTATGCACCGCCGCTCACGTTGACTTTTTCGCCAATGGTCTCAACAGATTGGCTCTGACATGCGGAAAGAGCAAACACGAAGGCAAACAACAGAAGGAAAATAGGTTTCATGCGGGTCTCCATTTTTGCAAAATGATTCGATTTGCTTATATTACGGTCGAAGGGCTGTATACATTGTAGCAGATCAATTGTCTTTGAGGATTTCACGGATATGATTTACCAACAACTCGCTGAGAGGCAAGGTCACTTCCGCGTTATTTTCCACCGAAAAGGGAGTGGAGATATACCAGCGCTGCTGCCCCAATGGGTCAATCAAGAAAGTGCCTGGCGTATGCATGATTGAATTTCCGTCAGGGTTGTGTATAGCGGCAACTGCATAATCTTTCCAAACAGGCTCAAGCTCATCGGGGTTTCCTGTCAGAAAATGCCAGTTTGGAATCTCGTCAAGATGCCACGCGCGAGTTGTTGCCATTACATCAGATACTGCGCTTACTTCAACATTTACGTTGACGCCCAAAAAGACAACTTGCTTTGCTTCATTTTGATCAAGTTCCTTGTAGGCTTCTCGGAAATGTGCGGCAGTTAATGGGCATGTATCCTGGCATTTAGAATCCATGAAAGTAAGGACGACCACTTTCCCTCGGAAGTCCGACAGTTTTACCACAGAACTATTTTGGTCAGTGAGCTGGAAACCTGGGGCTTCGCCGCTGAGTTCGGTGCCTTGATAACCTGAGGTGCATCCGCTTGCAGTTATGACAAGAATCAATATTGCCAGTAGCCAGATGGTTTTATTACGTCTTTTCCATGGGAATTGCCAGCCCGATTTTTTTTCTTTCGGGGTTATGGCACGTAGGGTCTGGAAGTGATCCACCATTGAAATTCGCGCTCCTCTCTTCCCCATTTGCTCTTGATAAATTCCAAAATAGCCATCATTTCGTTTTCAGTCAGCTTCTCTTTGAAACCAGGCATTTTCGAATTGTAAGCCAGATCACCGCCATTTGCTGTGATGCTAATGAGAAGTTCATCCGAATGGTGCCAGGTGTGACCTGAACTATCGTGCGGCGGGGGCGGTAGTGAACCATCCGCTAATGGCTCTTTCCAGGTCGGTGAACCTTTAAGATCTGCGCCGTGACACTGCGCGCAATATTGCGCGTACAATGGTTCTCCCTGCGCCACGCGTTCAGGATTCAAGGTCGGCAGAGGCGAAACGGCAGTTTGATTGATAACAACCGGGCGATTCCCCGTCAGGCTAAGCGATGAAAAGTAAATCACTGCAAACGCAATAATCATCGAAAACGCAATAAGCCAAATCCGCCAGGCTCTCATTGTCCAAGACCTTTCATCAGAGTTTCTTCACTACGACGAACTGTATCGGCAAATGAGTCGTTGATATAGGGAAAAGCAAACCCAACCAAACCCATTCCAAATAATATGCCCGTGATCAAACGCATCCATGAATTGAAAGAGCCAAGCGCGTCGCCCTGATAAAAAGACGCTGAAAAAGCGTTATTCGTGATCATTTGCAACCAGATATTTGTGTCGCGAAAGCCCTGCCCCAGCCCCGCTAAATCGCTGATCATATGGGTGCCACCGTCAATCACCATTGGCAAAAGCAGGATAGCAAAAATCCAAAACGAGAGAGGCTTCAGTCGCTTGCGGACAAGCCCATACAGCAGACCGCCAAACAAAATACTCGTATACATCGAGACCATGCGGTCAGACCAGGCAACTTTCCAACCCATGTCTACATCGCCAATCCACTGGCGTAAGACAAGGGGATTGGCAGTATTCTGCCAGGCGGATTGAATCTCAATCAGAGGGTACATCAACTTTGGGCCAAATAAGAAAAATGATCGTTGGGGAAGCTGGTGGCATTGAAAAGAATAAAGGAGATAGATTGCGCCCGCCGCCCTTCCCCATCCCCAATGCATGAAGACAGGCGCGAGCCACGGCAGGCCCACCCATAGGGCAATCAGCAAATTTACAAATAACAACCAGTGGCGCGCAAACCCAAGCACAACGCGCTTTATCAGAATGAGTCGCTGGCTTCGCTGTGATAAAACTGGAACGGTGGAAGATATTTTCATTTTAGATCACTTTTTCCTCAACATTGACTTTTGTGCCGCCGGGCCATTCCACCGTGACATCACCCGGGTCATACGGGACCTGAGGCTGGCTCCAGCGGAAGATCCATTTCGCATCCTCAGGGCTTGCGTTGACACAGCCACGCGATGACGGCTCACCATAGTTATTGTGCCAGTACGTTGAATGAATGGCGACTCCCGTTCCTACAAACAGACTTACCCAACCCACAGCAGGCAGACTCCAGCCCGCCGATGCGCTGCCGCCACTTAATGGCAGAGAGATTGCCTTGCGCCAGATGGGGGATTCACCAATCGGCGTCTGCCACACGTCCACGCGATTGCCCCAGGCATCGTACAATGCGCCACTCGAAATCTTTGCAAAATAGACCTCCGTATTTCCTTCAAAGCAGGATAGTGTCTGCTCCCATATTTTTACAACGATGCGCTTATCGGATACGTTGGGACTCAGGGGAGAAACCTCTTCAGCCGTCAAAGAACGAAAGGCTTCAGCGGGACCCCAGAACAAATCTCCAGAGCCGTATTTCTCGTTTAATCGGTACCAGGTTTGACCGTTCGCGTCGACGCGGATTTGATCCGCCCAAACAATCTGACTGTAATAAAAACGCGGCGGCAGGTTGATGGACAGTTGATATTTCAGCCAGGGCGCACGCGCGGGTGGGTTATCGAGTGTCAAATCCACATAAGGAACCGTGACTTCAACCCACATTCCCTGCCCAAGACTTGTTGCTGGCAGAGTTGTGACGGGCGCGTTGGGCTGGTATTGCGCAGGCTGAACCTGCCCACCCCACACAAATCCGTAGGGTGTTTCGACAAATCGTTGGTTGATACGAACAGGCATCGCACCAACCGATTCCCGAATCCAGGGAACAACATTATCTTCATACAACGCGCCAACAGTCTGGCTTTCACCGTCAGGGTGCAAGAAGACTTCAACCTTGCCGACTGTAACGCGCCCTAGTTTATCTGCTGTCGGAAATTCAGGTAAATGTAGTTTTGCAAATGGATGCAGAGCCAGCGTGCCTGCGCCGAGCGCGGCAAGTTTGAGAAAATCGCGGCGACTGAGGGTATGTTTATCTCTCATACTCACTCACCCAACCACGAGATGCCGCCATCACGACTGGCAAAGACTTCACCCTGGTCATTGACCGCGATAATATGATTCGAGTCAAGCGGGCTGACAGCGATTGCAAGGAATGTGCCCTTCAGACCCGCAAACGTCCAAGTCTGACCGTCATCATCTGACACATATAACCCTGCTTGGTTGCCGAGCGTGGAAACGTATAACCGTCCGCCGGCTGGGGAATAAACCAAAGCAATTGCGCCTTCATCGGGAGCTTCGCTTGCCGTAGCCCAGGTCTGCCCGCCATCCGTGCTACGTAAGAGTCCAGCCTCACCCGCGGCGGCGTACAGCGTTTGTGAGTCTTCACCGACTGCGAGATTGAAGGTGGAAGAGGGAACCGCTCGGGAAAGTTGGGTCCAATTACTACCCCCATCCACAGAGCCGAAGATGCCAAACCCTACAACGTGGGCATACACCCGATTGGCATTTTCAGGATCAACCGTAAAGCCGTGAATGTCGGTTCCGGGCAAGTTCGTGCCAACCGATTCCCAAGTCTGCCCGGCATCTGTTGATTTGAAGAAGACATCATGCCCGGCGGCATACATAATCTGCGGGTCTGAGAGCGGCAGCGCCAGAGCCATCGCGTCTGCGTTTGTGAGCGTTGTTGACTCCCAATCCCTGCCGCCGTTGTAACTGACCAGCAAGCCGCCGTGGTGCCCGAAGAAGACCGTTTCCGCTTCAGTCAGTGAAAACGCCAGCGAATGGAAATCACTCGTTGACAAACGGCTGATTGCACGCGCGCTCGAGCTTTCGGAGCCTCCGTTAGATAAAAACAGAAACGCCAAAGCGGCAATCACGACCAATACAATCCCGCCTGTCATTAACTGGCGGGAGCGCTGTTGATTCTTTTTGACACGGACTCTTTCTCGTTCTCGTTGTTTGCTCATAGCATTTGCTCTCCAATGAATATTTCAAGTGTTTTGGAAATTGTACATTCATAAACCGCACGACTTCATGTGGCGAGGAGTATTGCGCCTGCCACCATCACCAATGAACCAGGCAGACGTTGTGCCAATCCATGCTCTTTGAGAAATAGAAAACTCCAAATGACACTCATGAGCGCGCTGAGTTTGAAAAGTGTCGTCACATACCCGACAAAACCAAGACTGAGTGCAGTATAGCCCAGCACAGGGGCAATACCCGCTATCAGACTCGCCATTACCAATTCGCGGCGGTGCAGAGATAGTTTATTGATAGCCGACTTGCCCCGTACGATGACTGCCGGAGTTAGGATCAGCGTTAAGAGAGTGATTGCAACGAATGCGGCGAAGCGAGGGCTTTCCGGGGTCGTATGCAGGATGGCCGTCTTCTCGAACAGCGGTGTAACAGCCCAAAGTAATCCAGCCAGTAGAACAAGCGCAACACCAGGTGTCAGGGCTAGCGATTTGAAAGGCGTAAGCCAACCTGCGCCTGAATTATAGTTGAGCCAATATGCACCGATAAGCACTAAACCTATCCCCAACACACCCTGCGCTGAAGGTATCTCGCCAAGAAAGAGCGCCGAAATCAGCACTGTAAACACCGGACTGAAGATAAGCAAGGGCGTAACCAGCGAAGCATCTGCCAATTTTAGTGCCCGTGTCGAAGCAAGATGCGCCACAGCATTCAGTCCGGCTGAACCAAGCACTCCAAATACAAATAGCCAATCCAAGCCAGGAAGTTGCGGCGTGAACGCAAAGGTGAACAAACCCAACAACGGCAATGCCAGCAGAGTGACTCCCCAGACCACGATAATTGAGTCTGTATCTCTCAGCATTCGCTTATAGAGAATGGGGTTGAAAGAAGTCAATACTGCTGCGCCCAACGCCAGGAAAGCCCACATTGCCATTTACCTTTGGGTCATTATCCGGTCAAGGTTTCAGGGACTTTGAAAGTTCTGCATCATCTCTGCGCAGGCAGTAGACATGCCATTCATCATTCCGCCGTTCATCATCCCGCCACCTATCATTAGGAAACCTACGACGGTCCCAATAACGAGCAAGATGAGAAGGAGGATGAGCAGAACAAGCAGAATAGTAACAAGACGTTGGTTTGTAGTTACGGTCGTATTCATATCAATTTCTCTTTTCAGGTTTTTCATGTTGCGGAGAATCGTCCTCCGCATCTATATTTATTGTTGAAGAAGCGGATCAATAATCCCTTTGATCTGATCCACCGAGTTAAACGGGCCGATCTGCACGAACCTCAATACGCCATCTGGCTTGGCGATCATTCTTAATTTCCGTCCACGAGTTCCCTGCGGAAAACGTCCAGTGTTTGCAAAGCGGTGAGGTTGCGCCAGGGCCACGCGCTCCGCATTCGAACGGGATCATCGAAGAAATTGCGCGCGAAGGTCAAATGGAATCCGTCATCCCAGAGTCCGTGATTGGGCAGGGGTTGAACCGCCGCCCAGAAGTTCCATAGCGGGATATCATAGTTATACGCGATCTGCGCAATTGTTGCGTTGATGGCATGATCGCCTTCGAGGTTATCGGCTTTGGTGGCGATGATGGGAACGGCGCCTGTTTCGAGTATGCGTTCGATCACGCGGCGCATGTACTTATCGTATTCCTGCTCCGGTTTTTCAGACCACCACGTTTCCATGCCGACGAATACAACAGAAGGATTCCAAACGCGCAGTTCGCAATCGAGCGGGGATTCGCCTGGATTACATGACTTTGGGTCGGCGCGCAAAGGCGAGATCACAGCCGCGACATTGAATCCGCCTTTGACTGCCAGGCTGGTTCGCGAAAATGAACCTTGATAATAGTCAACCGTTGGCTGAAGATAAGCATATTCGCCAAGACTAAATTCGCCGGGCTTGTCGAATGTCGAAAGGAAATAGGATGAGACATTCTGGCAATCGCCGATGACCGAAAAGTGTCTTGGATCGTTGCCCAGTTCCAAACCGAGCTGGTAGACGGCGCGCATTCGGTCGCTGATGTTGGTTGGCACGGCGGGCATTTGCATCCACGCGTCTTTTGCGAGCGGCGGTTTGGGCGTGGGTGTAGACGCAGGAACAGTAGCAACCGAGATGACCGCCTCGGCTGCAAGATCAATCGTCGGCTGGGTCTGAAGCGTTGTGTTGGTCGCTTGGGCGGTGTTGCCCTGCCCTGTCGAACAGGCAGTGAGCAGAGTCAAGATCGGAATTAGAAAAAAAGTGAGTTTCATCGCCCTATTCGTCGTCGCAGATCGTGCGTATTGAAAATTCGAATTCATAAATTCTCCTTTGAGCAGGACAATATCTCGCTCCACATTAAACGATTTGGACTCTCGTACCTTCACCCGGCAGATGGACATAATCCGCATCAGGCGGAAGGTTCGGCTTGGTCCAGCGATACAAGAATTTCGCGGCCTCTGACGGCAGGTTCACGCAACCGTGACTGCGCGGTCTGCCATAATCGTTGTGCCAATACGTTCCGTGGAACCCGTCGCCATTGCCGGTAAAGAACGCAACCCACGGCACGCCGGGCAGGTCATAGATGCCCTCGATTGCATCGCCCTGGTTGGTCATGTGGATTGAGGGACCCTTATGATAGGTGCGAAATTCACCTTTCGGTGTTTCTGTTCCCTTTGCGCCGCTCGAACAGCGCTGCGAAAAGACCAATTTCTCTCCCTCGAACGCGGTGACCAGTTGTGTGTTCAAATCCACAACGATGCTTTTCTCTTCGTCGGGCACTTCGGGCGATATCAGAGTTAATTCATCGTTCGGCATGAGCCGAATGTGATGCGATGGGACGTAATATTTTTTCCTGAGGGGAAAATCGTAAATTTCATACCAGATGCTTTTTTCATCGCGCGTGACGACGAATCTTTTCACCCAATGCGTACTGCCATAATACAAACGATAGCCGCGCTTAGCATATACATAAGGTTCTTTCTTGGTATCGCTGAATGGAACGACGATTTCTCCAACTTGTCCTTTTTCAGGGATGTTGAAAATCGGCTTTTGATAATTTGTTTCCACAGGCTGCACCCAGCCCGAATATGTGTACCCCTCTCCATTGATTTGATACCACGCGCTGTTGAACGGATTGCCCTGCTCGCCGTTTTCATCCACGGCTGTGATCTCCACCACTTCATCCTTGCCGAAATGATGGATCTTGTTGGCGTTGAATGTGGGCGCATCATAAAGCGGGATGCCGCTTAATGTGATGCGTCCCTGCTTGATTGGGGAGACGGCAAGCGCGCGATCAAGGCGCAGTTCGCTCAATGCGAAAGCAAGCGAGCCAGCGCTGGCGAGTTTCAGAAAATCACGACGAGAAAGATCAGGCTTGCTCATGCTATAGATTTGTCATACGCAAATTTATATGAGTTACGTATACCTTTACAAGAAATCTAATAATGCACATTCACCACAGTACCGACCGACGCCCAGTTATACAACCATTCTGAATCTGGAATAGTCAGGTTCACGCATCCCCGACTCATCGGCGTGCCAAAGTTGTTGTGCCAGTATGTGCCGTGAAACCCATAACCTTTATAAAAAAACATGACATACGGCACGTTGGGTAGGTAATAGCCGGGGCCCGACAGGGCTTGGGAGCGCACCTTGATCCATACCTTGTACTTCCCCGTAACAGTGGGCGTTTGCCAGGTGCCTGTGGAGACAAGGAATGAATTGACAATCACATCGCCCTCATAGGCATACACACGCTGTTCAGAGAGGTTTACGTCAATCCAGCGCGCGCCGTTACCCGTGGCGGGATATTGCGCTTGCACCTCGTCTGGTGGAATGTACTGACTCGTCGGTGTATCGGCGATGATTTCCATTGCCATTGTGCCGGGTGTTTCGGTTACTTCGGGTGGAAAAGCCGGCGCTTCAGTTGGGACTAACGTCGGCATGTCGGTTGGAACGGATGTTGGCAAATCAGTAGGCAGTGAAGTCGGCTCATCCGACGGTGCGCTCACAGGAGTATCCGCGACTTGAGGGGCGAATGCACTGACATCAATTGGGGTGATTGTGGGTTTTACAATGTCTACAGGCGCCCAAAGATTTTCCTGCGTGGGGATAGGAGCGCTCACATTGCTCACAATGGATGCGAATGCGGGGCTGGCCAATGCGAAGAATGCCACGAAGCCAAGTACGATACACCCCGCTCCTATAAGTAAAGCTAGATAAAGCCAATTTTGTCCGTTGGTCTTTAATTGAGGATACGGCATTGCTTCTCGATAAACGCGTTTCGGCAGACTCGCGATCGCATCGTTTCGATCCTTCGATACACTCAGGACACCGCTCTTCCCTTCAGTCACAGCGCGGGCATTCCCAGCCCTTCGACTTGGCTCAGGATGAACCTGAATCTGTTTCAACTGACCCAAGGCCCATTCCACACCTCGACGCGCACGTATGCTCTCAGGGTTGATCTCCAGAGCTTTCTTTGCGTACGCCAGCGCGTCCTGCGGGTTTGGATCGGACGCGGCAAGCACCAGCCAGGCGTCTTCCATGTCAGGCGCAAGGAGGGCGGCTTCCTCGCCCAATTTCCGAGCAGAGTGACGGTCACCGCGGCGCAGAGCCTCACGCGCTCTTGCAATGTACTTACGTGCTTCGATGAATTTTGTGTTCATCTGTTTACCTTCTAATAAAAGATTCTCACGAGCGTGCCAAAGCCGCGATTGAATGATCTGCCGATTTTATGAGACGGGAGCGCCCATCGGAACAGCCATTTGGCCTCTTCCGTCCGCATGTTGACACAGCCACGGCTCATTGGCACGCCGAAGTTATCATGCCAGTATGTGCCATGGAATGCGTGACCTTGCATGGTGAAAAAGCATGTCCATGGAACGCCGGGCAGTTCGTAATCGTCAAAGCTGGCAAAGAGATTGCCATTTCCCATGTGCTTTGCAGGCATCTTCTCCAGGATGCGAAATTCGCCCTGGGGCGTCTTGGTGGATAGCCCGTTTGGTCCGCGCGGACCGTTCGGCAGGCCGGAAGAGATAGTGGTTTTCAGCACCTCGTTGTCATATTCAATGGCAGTCAGAGTTTGCATTGTCAGATTGACTTCGATGCGTTTGTCCTGAAGTGGAACTTCAGGGTTGATCGGCGTCAACTCATCGAGCGGTATCGGCCTTACGTGGAGTGGATTGATGTGATATGGGAAGCCGGTCAGATCGTCGTAGACGCGATACCATGGATCGCCAGTGGGACCCGGCTCGATCGCATCCACCCAGTGAACGGATCTGTAATACAAACGAAAGCCGAGTTGTTGCCAGCCATAGGCTTTGCTCGTTCGCCATGGTTGAGTAAATGGTACGGTCGCCTCCACAAGGCGAGGCAAGCCTTCGTCGAGAGATGCCAGGGTCTCATTGAATAGTACTTTCACGCGTTGCAAGCGCGCTCTATGGACATATCCACCCCATACGCGATACCAAACGGGATTATAGACAGGCTCTTCGGCAATAACTTCGCCATAAACGTGGATCAATTCGTCGCGGTACCGCGTTGAGACAATGGAACTCTTGTCACTTGGCTTGCTGTACACACTGACCGACTCCGTGGCTACTCGTACAAGATCACTGTCATCGAAGCCGATCAGGTTTTGCAGTGATGGGGAGAACGCCAGAGTCCCCAGGCTCAAGCCTCCAAGTTTTAGAAAATCGCGGCGGCTGAGGGCATGTTTATCTCTCATATCAGACTCCGCTGGAAGATGTTTTCACTCTCATGCTCACTTTGGTTTATCTCTTTCCAAACCACATCCGTGCAATGAGGTTGTCTTTAATGATGAACTGATGGTACAAAGCCGCGCCAATGTGTAATGTGACCAGGAGCAGCATAGTATTGGCGATAAAGGCGTGTCCGTGGTGAGGAAAACTGAAGAAGCCTTCAGATTCCTCATGAGCCACGTGACCATCCGTTTCAGCCGGGTGTTCGTGGTCGGGAAAGCCAGAGAAATCTTCAGGTAGGGATGCCTGGCTCAACAACTCGGCGAGCAGATTGTGCTGCGTCGCCATCCAAAACCCGCTTAACACCATTCCGGCTACACCGAGGTAGAGTAGGAAATGAATTACCCTCGCGACCATATTTAGGGAAGCGTCGCCTGTTGCGGCTGGCGCGGGATGCTTGAGGGCAAAACGGACGATGAGACGAGCGACCAGCAACAGGGCAAGAACTCCTCCCCAGACTGCGTGAAAACTCAGCAGTCCGATTTTTTCAGGCATGTTGTTGAAGACCGGCTCGACCACAAACCTTCCGTATAGAAGCGCAAAGATGATCATAAAGGCAATCAGCCAGTGAAATACGACATGCACCGGATGATAGCGGGCTGGAAGATTTGTATTGGGTGTTTCCATCGTCTTCTCCTTGTGGATAGTATTCATTTGCTGAACACTAGATAATCTTGAGCCTTCAATCATGGCGGCGAAGTGGGAGTGGGCAAAAAATCATCAACCGTTTGCTCCCATTGGTACTCGCGATGCTCGGGCGACCACAAACTCTGGAAATAGGCAATCACCGCGCGAATTTCCGCGTCACTCAATCTGTTGCCAAACGCAGGCATTCGAAAGGCTGAGTTCGGACGCAATGGATCGTTCATGCCGTCCCAAATCATTTCATACAACACACGGTCCGAATGATGCCACGTGTGTCCGTCATCGTCATGTGGCGGCGACAGATAATTCCCTTGCGCGTCTGGCGTCTGCCAATTGGGCGCGCCTTCGGCATTCGCGCCATGACACACCACGCAAGTCGCTTGATAAACCTGTCGTCCTAACTTGACCTGCGCCGCGTCAATGGTTGGCGCAGGCGGGTACGGCGTCCCTTGAGGATTACTGAACGGTGTTTGCGGTTGATCAGTGCAATTGGCAATGAGCAATAGCATTAATAAGATGGGTGCCATGATTAGGCTCTTCATTTTCATATTACTTGCTATGGCACGGTTTCTTCTATGGATTGCCAGGTCTGTGCTCCGTCATCGCTGCGAAAGAGCGCGCCCTCAGCGGTAGCCGCGAAGAGGGTATCCGGCTGACCTGGATTTAACGCGAGCACAATGATCGCGGCTGTCCCCAGTCCCTCACTGCTTGCCTGCCAGTTCAACCCACTGTCATTCGAGCGAAAGACTCCTGCAGGTCCCGCGGCAAAAACAATTTTGGGATCGCGCGGATCAACCGCGACTGCATTTACTTGTGTGTTGACGGGTAAACTACCCATCGCACGCCAGCCTCAGAAACAGTCCATGCTCAAATATGTGCCATCAGGCGTGGAGGCGTACAACCAGCCCGTCTGCATACTGCCCGGCAGGGCTGAATGTGCCAGCGCCAGCACGTTGAGATTAGGAGGTCCTTTATCGGGCGGGCGCTTCCAATTGTCGCCTTCGTCATGCGATTCGAACATGCCGACGCCCGCCACCCATGCAAAAAGCGATTTGCTGTCGTCGCGCGGGTAGCCATTGGAATGGAGCGCCAATGCGGTCACAGATTCATTTGTTAGACCCCGCGTGGCCTTTTCCCAGGTTTTGCCCGCATCGCGGCTGCGCCAGATGCCGATCTGCTCACCCGCAATGTAGACTGTGTCAGGCAGATCTTTGCGGATGGCAACTTGCGATACGCCTTTGCCTGCGATGTCGGCAGGTAACATCATCGCCTGCCAACTCTTTCCACCATCGAGGCTTTGAAATAAGCCCTCCGAAGTGGCTTTGAGCAGATATCCATCGCGTGGATCAACCGCTAATGCCCGCACGCCGCTCGGACGCGTCACGTTGACGTTGGTCGCGCTCGGACTGGGTGTGCTGACATTGTTCTGCGCACAAGCGGCGAGAATCATTGTCAGCAGTAAAAGCAGAGAAAGCAGAGAAAGCATCAGATGTCGCTTCATGGCATGTCCTCCAACCACTGTAAGATTTGGCCTCCTGCCTCTCCAAAATACACATCCACACGTTGGGCTCGGATGATGCCCTTGCCGTCCACAATCACATAACCCATTTCGGGAAAGTTTCCCATGCCACCCATAGGCCAGCCTTCCCTCAATTGCATATCGAATTGTGTTGTTACGCTCAAATCAGGATCGGACAGCAACGGAAAAGTCACACCCGTTCGCTGCACGACCTGCCACGCGCGGTCGCCCGTGTCAATGCTAATGCCAATCACTTCTGCTCCGGCGTTATGAAATTGGTCAATCCGTCGTTGCAACTCGACGAGTTGCTGTACGCAAAGGTTTCAGATCTCGCCCATGTTGAAGGCAAGCACGTATTTGCGCCCATCGCCTGGCTGGAATTCGTAGGGCTGGCCATTCGCATCAGGCAACGTAAACGCGGGCGCGGATTGCCCGATGAGTGTACCGACGTTGAACGCGGAATCGGTATCGGGCAGATTTCCTGCCACATCGGGCGAATTTGTGTTCGGCGCGGATGGAGCTACTGTCCTCAACCACACAACGGCAATGAGAGCGATTAGCGCCAGTCCAGCGCCAATCCAAAGCCAGTTTCTCCGTTGTTTTTGGCTTCTTCTATGCTTCATCATTTCGCGCTTGCTCATCTTATCTTTGCTCATAGGCACAACTCCAGTATTGTGAATTCAAGATCATTGTGGGCTTTGGATATTCCGCATCATATCGGTACAGGCAGTATGCATGTCGTTCATCATCCCACCATTCATCATGCCGCCCCATCCCATCATCCCGCCGCCCATCGTTAGGAAACCTGCGACGATCCCAATAACGAGCAGGATGAGAAAGAGGATGAGCAGAACAAGCAAAACAGTGACAAGACGTTGATTTGTACTTACTGTGGTATTCATATCAATTTTCTCCTTATCAGTTGCATTCATGGGAATTTTGTCCTTTCCAAACTTTAGAACTAAATACGTCGATTCTTCTAGGGAAGCAAGGGGTCAATCGTAGCCTTGATCTCATCCACGCTGAGGAAGGGGCCGATTTTGACATATCTGAGGATGCCTTTAGTATCAATGATGAAGGTCTCAGGCACACCTTGAATGCGGAACATTTGCGAGATGGCCGTTCCCAAGTCTGGGCCATTGGGATAGGTGTTGCCGAATTTTTTGAGGAAGATGCGTGCCTCGGGCTCTGTATCCACATAATCCACTCCCAGAAAAAACACTTTTCCGCTCGGTTGATAATACTTCCAGGCTTCCTCCAATACCGCGGCTTCCTGTTCGCAGGGTTTGCACCACGAAGCCCAAAAGTTGATGAAAACCACCTTGCCGCGCAAATCCGAGATTCTTACCTCAGATTGACCATTGTATTCATAGCCACTGAAGAGAGTGAGGCTGAAATCAGGGATTACCTCTCCAGGCTGAACAGTTCCTTGCTGGGCGCGACTCACGCCAATCCCCATCAGGACGAGAAGACCGACAAGGAAAGTCCAAACGAGGATCTGTGCCCAGAGCGGCACCCCGCGGCGTGAATTTGGTAGGGCTTCTGGCATGAGGTTATTGCTTGACTACGCCATCGGGCGCACCGCCCTGCACGAGAGCCTGTTTCTTCATTTCAAGGGCGGCAATCTTTTCCGTCTCGGCAATTTCCTGCTCCAGCCGCTGCCGCTGCTCGCGCAACGATTTGAGGCGGTCTGTCTCCGAGACATGTGAGGTATGATCGGGCATGAAGTGGTCTTGCTGACCACTCATATTGCGGTTCATCATCCACATCATCAACCCCATGGCGATGGGGCAAGCCAGCGCCGCGGCGATAATCAAAATGGTTGAGAAGTCCATGGTAAGTATCTCCTTTGTTTTGTTTGAAATGTCGTTCAGTTCCTATTCGCGTGATGTTTATCCGTCTGTCGATCTACTGCCTCCTTCTGTTTGTGCAATTGCACCAGACGCACTGCTGCATTTTCCGATGCGGGTGCGCTCTCTCGTTTATGGGCCTTTCGCCGCGCCCAGGCTTTGGCGGAAGGTTGCGAGGCATCCGACCTTTCTTCCGTGTTTTAGCATCGCCTGGTCCAAACGTTTCGTACACGGGGTTAAGGAGCAGGATGATCGCGAAAATCCAGAAGAGATGGTGCGTGAACAGGAAAAACTGCGCAACCTCGAACCAGTAACCCAAGAGCACCATCCCCGAGATACCGATGAGCGGCGGCATCCATAGTTTGAAGAGTCTGCGCCAGCCTATAGAGTTCATGGCTTCCCTCTCACTTTGCTTGCAATTCAGCCAATTCACGTTCGAGTGCCTCGCGTTTTGCACGCAGGCTGGCGAGCTGGTGCGTTGAGGTTTCTTCGTTCTGCTCTGGCAGGCAACAATCCATCTGCGCGGCTGAGTTGTAAGGCGTGGATTGTTGCCCCGAGCCGCGTTGCCTCATCATAATCAAGCCCATGCTCAGCGGGCAAGCCAGGGCCGCCACCATGATGAGAACGATACCCAACGGCCCACCTAGGGATGCGCCGATGGTGGAACCTCCGACAGCAATACCGAGCCCGACAATGACTGCGATTGCTCCTGGCAAACAGCATAACGCGATGGGTATCCATTTGCGTAAATTTAGATTCATAACGTTGCATCCATTATTTATTACTTTGGAATTTCTTCAGCCAGTTCTTTGTCAATCACTTGCTTGAACACCGCGAGCGGCTGGGCGCCGACAACTGCCAGGCCATTGATGAAAAATGTTGGTGTGGAGACAGCGCCCAAATCGAGAGCGAAATCCAAATCCTTTTGGACGACATCTTTGTACTTCTCGCTGTTCAGGCACTCTTCAAAAGCCGCACTGTCCAATCCAAAGTCGCTGGCAATTTGCAGATAGAGTTCGCGGCCCAGTTTGTCCTGGTTCTCGAAGAGTTTGTCGTGATATTGCCAGAAAGAATTCTGTTCATCAGCGCACATGGAAGCTTCAGCAGATGGGAAGGCTTCAGAATGGATGGAGGTCAGCGGCAGGTGTCGGTAGACGAAGCGGATCTTGCCTGGATAGGCTGCCAGCAACGGCTGCAAAGTCTCATCGTGGAATCGCTTACAGAACGGACACTGGAAATCGCTGAATTCGACTATGGTAATTGGCGCGTACTTGGGCCCAACACTGGGAGAGCCTTCCGTTGGAATATCATAGCGGACATATTCCTGCGTCGCGGCTCGGATTGGTGCCTGAACGGCTGGCTGATTGCCGGCTGTCGTTTGTGCAGAAGCTGGAGCGCGCCCCCAAACAACGAATCCAACTAGTATTCCGGCTAAGAAGCCTAGGGCTACCCATGCCGCGTAGAAGTGGCTGGTCTTGAAGGTAATTGTATCTTCAGGCTCCATCAGAGGAGATGTCTCCTTAGACATTGCCTTTGATACAGTTTTTAATTTTGCTTTCGGTGTATCGCTCATTCGATCAACCTACTTTCAAAGGATCATGTCCGTTCAGATTTTTTCACTTCAAGATCTCTTCAACATATTGATCAACCTGCTCGCCGGTCATAACGCCAACCTGGATTCGTTCAATCGTTCCATCCCGCTTAATGAAGACGCTCGTCGGCAGACCCGGAATTTGATACACCTTTCCAGCCACCACTGCTTCTTGATCCAAGAGAACAGGGAAGGTAATATTGAATTCACTTGCGAACGCCTGCACGCCTGGCACGGAATCTGAATAGGTCAGGTTCAACCCAAGAACGACGAAGCCCTCTGACTTATGAGCTTCATACGCGCGAACCAATTCGGGCATCTCATCCCGACAGGGTATGCACCAAGTTGCCCAGAAATTGATCAATACCGGCTGACCGCGAAATTGCGAAAGGCTGACCTCCTTGCCATCCAGCGTTGGGAGAGTGAAGTCAGGCGCTTGTTTGCCAATAAGGGGAGACGATCTCGTGGCACTTTGTTGCTGGCTTTGCTCCCGCGGGAAGACCGTCATAGTAACGATCACACCTATTGCCAGAACCGCCGCAATCAGTATGACATACATAGTTCGTTTCCGCAATCGAATTCGAGAGACAGGTGAGTCCATGGCAATACCTTTTATTACTATCTCACAGTATCAAACTCCATGTACGATTAGTACACCAGGATAAATCGAAAACCACCGACCAGGTCGGATATGGTCGGCTGATACGAAAATAAGATGTCTTAGACTTTGGGAGGCGGGGCTAAGGCTTGAATGTAAATTGATTGAATTAAGGGAGTTGAAAATCCAATTCGTTCACTACCCCCAGATAAACCAACGTAAGCACATGGAGGAACCAGAAAGGCACAACCTATGGAAAATGAAGCCATTTCATCACAACATGATCCAGTGATAATTGCCCCCGCGTTTCCATGATTCATATTGCTTTGGTAGGATATCATCGTCTCGTCCATTTGCATTGTCTGCACGGAGGACATATGAGTGGATATTGGGGACAATCCAATCAAAAGCGCAAACGTCAACACAATCAACAATATCCTTGCCATGGCAAATTTTCCGGTTCAGATTACGTCAGATTGTATCTCAATTCGATATATTCAAGAAGCATCTCACGAAACTCTAACGAATCCTATATTTTTACCCGCCGGAGTCTCAAACTATTGCTCACGACAAAGATACTGCTGAATGCCATAGCGCCCGCGGCCAGCATGGGGTTCAAGTATCCCAGCGCGGCGGCCGGGATGAGTATCACATTGTAGAAGAATGCCCAGAACAGGTTTTGTTTAATTGTTGAAAGCGTTTTGCGAGAGAGAGAAATCGCGCGAGCCACACCGCGCAGATCGCCGCTGATCAAGGTCACGGGCGCGGCCGCCATGGCGACATCGGTACCCGTCCCAATCGCAATGCCAACGTCTGCCTGCGCAAGCGCGGGCGCGTCGTTGATGCCGTCGCCGACCATAGCCACGACATTTACGATTTTCGATTGACGATTGACGACACCTGCACTCCCTGGCACTGCCCGCCAGGGCAAGTGTGCGTGCGGTGCAAGTGTTGCATTTTGGAGTTTCTTGACTTCAGAGGATTTGCCTTCGGGCAAGACCTCCGCCAACACTTCATCGATGTTGACTTGGTTCGCAATTGCTTCGGCAGTCTTTTGATTGTCGCCTGTGATCATCGCGACTTTGAGGCCCATGCGGTGCAGTTCGGCAACTGTTTCCTTCGAGCCATCCTTCAAAGTATCGGCAACTGCGATCACGCCAGCAATCTCATTGTCCACAGCGACGATCATCGGAGTCTTTGCTTCCGCCTGCAAACGCTCAACATCACCTCGGATAAGATCAACTGATATATTCTCTGCTTCCATCAATCGCAGATTGCCAACTAAAACATGCTGTCCACCTACATCTGCTGAAATGCCCATACCAGTGACTGCTTTGAAACCTGCAATCTCAGCCAACGGGATATCGCGCTCGGTTGCTTCGGCAACAATGGCTTCGCCCAATCCGTGCTCGCTCCCTTTTTCTGCTGAAGCCGCCAGCCATAGAATCGCGTTCTCGTCCCAGCCTGCGCAAGCAACTCCATTCTTACCTGTGACGCACGACCGTTCGGCAGGGATAATATCTGTCACGGCAGGCTGGCCTTTCGTGATCGTACCAGTCTTATCAAGAACAACAACATTCACTTTCCCAGCGCGTTCCAGTGCTTCGCTATTCTTGAACAGCACGCCCAACTCGGCTCCTTTGCCTGTCCCCACCATCACAGCGGTCGGTGTAGCGAGCCCCATCGCACACGGACAGGCAATTACTAAAACGGCAACCATGTTAATAAGAGCAGTGGTAAATGGTGAATCAGCAAATTGGGAACGTTGCCCTGAGCCTGTCGAAGGGTTGGTAAATTGAGGGACGACGAAATACCATGTCG
>Ga0247727_10007864_pt1 | contig 20082 bp, 15 predicted proteins | sample WisWelCaveWW1625_FD_202498 | JGI IMG/M metagenome (GOLD analysis project Ga0247727, IMG submission 202498) | Biofilm microbial communities from Wishing Well Cave, Virginia, United States - WW16-25 | ecosystem: Environmental > Aquatic > Deep subsurface > Groundwater > Cave microbial mat | place... | reverse complement strand
GTCTTTGCCCTGCCGGTAAAAGAAATCGCGATTCATCTCAAACGTCGCATCGGGATACACTTCTTCATACCGGCCATCCATCGACACCTTCACCCCCGGCGACAATCGCCACGCCGCATAACTCCCCCATCGGAACGGAATCGCCAGATTGCCGGTCTTGCCTTCCAACATCCCCGCCGCTTTGACCGGATAGAACCCCTCTGGCGTCGCCGGCGTCAACGACGCCGCCGGCAGGAACCGCCAACCCACCGCCATCGCAATCGCCGCGTACACCCCGGCCACAAACTCCACCGGCAACCGCTTCGTCTCGATAAGCGGCGCCAAATACACCAACACCGCGATCCCGAAAAACGGTGCGTGCCGGCGATGCAACCACCCGGCCGCCGCCGTCAACGCCAGCATCACCACGCCCGGCAGCGTCAACCGTTTCCAACCGGCAATCACGGCCACCATCGCGATCACAAACAAAATCCGAAATCCAAAATACGCATCCAGTCCCCACACCGGCATCGTTCCCCACTCCGGGATGTCCGTCCGCGGATGCAACCACGCCGGCACGAGATAACTCCAATACCGGGGCCCGTACGGATTGATGAGCGTCACCGCCACCGCCGACAACAGCACCAACAATCCCCGCCGGTTTCGCGCATACACCGCGATTGCGATGAGGCCGACGATGAATCCGCCGTGAACGTTCGCCCCCACCAACATCACCGGGACCACGAACCACGGCCGCTTCGCTTCGAGACACAACAGCGTCACCGCGAAGAACACGTATGTCAGCGCATGACTCCGCACCACCGTCACAAACCCCGGCAACACCGTCACCGCGGCCGGCACCGCCAGCAACAACACCACCGGCCAACCCGCCCCGCCGCGTCGCGCCGCCATCGCCGCGATCAACACCGCCGCACACGCTGTCGCAATCTTGAACACCATCAGCGCGGCCGGTCCGAACCAATTCCACAGCGCATAGAAAATCACACCGGCGCCCCACTCGTGATCAATCCACTCCGGCAGCGTCGGCGTAAACGCGAACACGTCGTGCCGCATCACGCTGCCGGTCTCGAAGAAGTACCGGCCCACCGCCAGTCGCGCCCACAAATCGCCGTCGGCGATGTGGTGGTACGCCAGCACCACCACAAACGCGAAGAACCCGAGCGCCAGCGCGCCGGCCACGAAGAGTTTTTCCTGCCGCATCGCGCGCACTCTGAAACGCACCGGCAATTGTGTCGAGCGCAAAAGCCGTTCTATCTGCGGGCGACCATCCATCGATCCGTCTCGGGACAGGCTTTTGTGTTCATCGCGAGGCTAAATTGGAGGCTTTTTTCCGCTTGCCGGGAAGAGAATCAAGCCGCGATTTGCTTGGCGAGAGTCAATGCTTCGGAGCGAATCGCAGCGCAGTCGTGCCGGCAGACCTGCCGGCCATTCTGACCGACGCAACCAGCGCTATTCGCCCGTTGCCAAGAAGTAGATGGGCCTCAATGGCAAGCGGCTCTTATCTTCATCCGTAAGCTTGTCGTAAAACTCTTGCCAGAGTCCGATGAATCGATTGAGGTCGATGAGTTCAACATGGACGTGTGAACCGCGAGCAGCGGCGCGTGCATCGGCAGAGAAGCCTCCCGTGGAAACGAAGATTCCAACGTCGCCTTCCTTCTGCAAAAGTCCCATCAGTTGACGTACTTCCTGAACCGTTGCCACGGAGTCACGGTGTTTGATCTGCACTTGAATGCGCGGCGATTCCGTACCGAGAGGGTCACGGTATGCGACAACGTCAACGCCTCCGTCTTTTCCTTTTGGGGCAACAAACGGCGTGTAGTAACCCATGCCCCGCAACAGTGCTGCCGCCAAATCCTGAAACTCGTAAGGATTCTTGGCGTTGATGTACTTCTCTAAGCCTTCAATCGCCGTTTGCTCGATCTCATCGTAAGCGACCACTTGTTCCGGCGTCTCCTGAGGAGGCAAGTCTTCGGGAGATTCCGGCTGTTCTGCTCTCCACTTGCGATATGCAGCCGTGGCATTTTCCAGTAGTTTCTCAGGGCCGAGTTTGAGAGCTTCTTCACCTTCGGGCGTCAAGTACCAGACGCCTTTTTTCTTTACCAAGTATCCGGCCTTGACGCAGTCGATGCTGAAGAAATGAAGAACCGATTCCCAGCGCACGTAGCCTGTCTTTTCAAATCTGGCTTTCGCCCAGTCACTCAGATCAACCTGCTTCTCAACTTCTCTTAAAAGATCGCGCCCCGGCATCTCCTTGCCGTGGTCGCGAAGAGTGGAAAGCGCAGCGTACATTAGTTTGGTCGCAAGCTCACGCGTCTGTGAGGGTTTCTTTGGAGTGGTCATGATGTGTTTTCTCCTGTTGTAAACGGCTCAGTCGCGGCGTTTCAGTGCCTCTTCAAGTCCTGGTACACCTTTGACAACGCTGCAACCACGGTCGGCGGGAATGCTGCAACGCTGCGTGAGTAGATCGAATAGATTACCGTCGGAAGTCACAAAGATGTCCGCATAGATGCTGCCCACGATGGCGTGTTCAACGTCGTGGAAATCCTGCTTGCGGACTTTCCTGACGGGGTTGCGCCGCCGCTCCGCCATGATGTGACAGAACAGATCGAGAGAGGGCATTACCAACATGATCTGATCAATCCGCTCACCCTCTCCCACTCGTCGAAGAACTTCTGCCATCGCGTTCTCCGATCCGGCAACCTTCGTCGGATATGTGGCAATCGACGGACGCACGAACTTGTTTACCGCCCACATGCGCTCTTCGAGAAGGAGTTGACGCCATCGTTGATCCTTGGCCATACGTTGAACACGCATAGCGCCCTCTTTGATAGAGGCCGTCATCCTCTCAACGTAGAGGCTGTCCTGCTCCTCCTTACGAGCACGCATTTGATCCGCCGGATACTGATCGCTAAACCATCTCACGGAGCGAAGTTCCGGTTGCTGCGGGAACTCGCGAGTAAACTTCTCAGTTTTCGTTCGATCCCAGCTACGCGGAATCTTGATGTTCATCCTCGCGAAGCATTCCGCAATCCAGCAAAGAATTTTATCGTGAGAAATGCCGGTAACAGCGCCGCCCAACAAATCCGTTACGGCCAAATCCGCTTCGAGGGCGTGAATGAATGACGTTGGTCGAAATGATACCCCTCCGCAGAGTTCGTCCATCAGCGCTGCTACACGGCTACGCTGTGTCGAGTTAGGCTGTTCGAAAACCTCCTTTACTGCTGACGCCGATACCGGAAACAGCACCTTGCCGGTTCGGACTGCCATACGACACTGTTCCGCTACCCCTACAGCCAGATCATTTTCAGCGAGATCGATCCAGATATTGTGATCGAGATACACGAGTCGCTTCTTGGCGGCTGCACCAATGGCAATCCCGTCGTCAACACTGAACAGCCCAACGCTGATAACGCCCCGGCTCACCCTTGAGGAGACCGCGCAGCGGGCTCCGAATAGGGTGCGGCCGGTGGTTCGGCTTTCATTTTCTCTTCGATCAGTTCCCATTTGTTGAGGTACTTAGAAATCTCCCATCCGCTGAAAGATGTGTGAGGGGGAAGATGCACCGTGCGCACCTTGCTATCCCTGTGAGCCTGTCCTTTGGCTCCCGGTGTCTTCAGCCACAAATCATGTGCCTTTGAAACATTGGAGGCTATGTCTTCCGATGGAATGATGTAGTACTCAAAGGGGCGTTTCGATTCAGGAGAAGGAATTCCCGCCAGAACCCAGAAGAAGGAGGAACCGAAACTGCGGTGCGCTTTCATCCCAACACTGCATGTCTTGTTCCCGGGCATGAAGGTCTTGACCTGAATGTGGACGAATCGAGTTCCTGCTTTGTTGCTGCACAGAACATCGACATTGGGTGTGTTGCCCAGCGTGACAACCGCCGAATATCCCCTGCGACACAGTTCACCAGCTACGAAGAACTGGCTCGCGTTACCTCGAAATGTCTTATCGTGTTCCATTTGTCTGCCTGCCGAACAGTTTGCGCTGCCGTTCCGCCTATTGTAATAGGGTCGCCTTCCGCTTAGCACATTTATATCTGCTCGGCTACGCTGGCGGCGGACAGCCCCGCTCGGATCGGGGCAAGTGTTCGGCGATTCATTGGCGGCGTCAATCTCATTTTGTGTGACGTCGGCTGGCGACTTTGGCGTTTGCAGAGGACTGCGTCTCGTCTAACTCGGCTTGGCGGTTGTGTCGTAGTGGGCCGGGCGGTATAACCACGCCATGCGCATCATTGTGACCGGACTGGTCGGGCAGTATGCGTTTGGCGGCGTGGCGTGGGATTATCTGCAATACGTCGAGGGCCTCCGCCGCCTCGGTCACGACGCGTGGTATCTCGAAGACACCGAGACGTGGCCGTACGACCCGATCAATAACACCGTCAGCGCCGACGGTACGTACAACATCAACTACGTGCGCGATGTGACGACGAAGCTCGGCCTCGGTGACCGGTGGATTTACCGGCATTGCCCCGACGCGAGCTATCACGGCGTGACCGAAGACGAAGCGAAGAAACTCTTCGCCAGTGCCGATCTCTTCGTCAACGTCTCCGGCAGTGGTTGGCTCCGACCCGAGTACGCCGCCATCCCCAAGAAAATCTTTATCGACTCGGATCCGATGTTCACGCAGATCGGATTGCTCTCCGGTAAGGCCGACGTGCTCGATCGCGTGAAGGCGCACGATTTCCATTTCACGTTCGCCGAGAACATCGGCGCGAAGGACTGCCGCGTGCCCGACGCCGGCTTCGATTGGCTACCGGCGCGTCAGCCGGTCGTGCTTGATTGGTGGCCCGCGACATCGGATGTCGGGGCGCGCGACGTGTTCACGACCGTGATGAATTGGGTATCGTACACCGGCGCAGAGTTCGACGGCGAGCAATGGGGTCAGAAGGACAGCGAGTTTCTGAAATTCATCGAGTTGCCGGGCCGCGTCGCGCAACCGTTCGAGATCGCGATGGGCAAAGGCAAAGGGATGAAACGTCCGACCGAACTCATCGTGCAGAACGGCTGGAAGATCGTCGAACCCGATGAAGTGTTGCCGGACCCGTGGACGTACCGGGACTATCTGCGCGCATCGCGCGGCGAGTGGAGCGTCGCAAAGGACGGCTACGTCAAATCGCGCAGCGGCTGGTTCAGTTGCCGGAGTGCGTGTTATCTCGCGCTGGGCCGGCCGTGCGTACTCCAGGATACCGGCTGGAGCAACATCTATCCGACCGGCGACGGCTTGTTTGCGTTCGACACCATCGAGGAAGCCGCGGCCGGCATCGCCGAGATCAATGCTGACTACGCGCACCATTCCACCGAGGCGCGCGCGCTGGCCGAACGCGAATTCGATGCCGGCATCGTGCTCGGCGAGATGTTGGAGAACGTCGGCGCATGACGAAGCCGGTCGCTGTGTTCGCCGGCTACCTCGTCCGGTACCCGCTCGGGGGACAACTCCTGTCGCAGTTGCATTACCTGCTCGGTTTGCAGCAACTCGGCTATGAAATCGTGTTCCTCGAGCATTACGGTTGGCCGCAATCCTGTTTCGATCCGCTCGCCACAACAATGTCCGACAACCCGGCCACCGGATTAGCCACGTTGCGGAAGTTGTTCGAGCAATTCCAACTCGGCCGGTGGTGCTACGTCGATGCCGGCGAGAACTACCACGGGATGTCGCGCGACGAGGTTCTTCGCGCATGCCGCGAGTCCGAGTTCCTGCTGAGCGTGTCGTCCGCAACGTGGCTCGAAGAGTTTCGGGAATGCCGGACACGCATCTATGTGGATGGCGATCCGATGTTCACGCAGGTGCGGATGCCGGCCACGCCCCAACCGTCCTGTACCGGCTACGCGTCGCCGTACGACTTTCAGTTTCACTTCACGGCCGCCGAACGCATTGGGCGACCGGATTGCCCGATTCCGACACGTGGGTTGCGTTGGCGGCCGACGCGGACGCCGGTCGGCCTGGAGTTTCTGCAGCCGCAGTTCACGCCGGCGGCGACGCGCTTCACGACCGTGATGAGTTGGAGCGCGTACGGAACGGTGGAACATGCCGGCGTGCGCTACGGCAACAAGGACATGGAATTCGCCAAGTTCCTCGATTTGCCGCGACGAACCGGGCCGGTACTCGAAATCGCGCTGGCCGGCCCCGACGACGCGACCACGCAACTCCGCGAGGCCGGCTGGATTGTCACCAGCGCGTTGGAAGCCACGACCGACCTCGACACCTACATCCGTTACCTCGGCAACTCGCGCGGCGAGTTCAGCGTGGCCAAGAATGCGTACGTGCAATCGCGCAGCGGCTTGATGTACGAGCGCTCGGCCAATTACCTCGCGCTCGGCAAGCCGGTCGTGTTGCAGGATACCGGCTTCAGCGAAATCCTTCCGTGCGGGGAAGGGTTGTTTGCGTTTCGCACGCCGGACGAAGCCGGGGCCGCCATCGAGGAGATCAATCGGGATTACCGGCGGCATTGCCGGGCCGCGCGACGCATCGCGGAGGAATTCTTCGACGCGCGGAAGATATTGGGGGCGATGCTGCGCGAGTGCGGGCTGCCGGCTACGACTTCTTTGCCGGGTCGAGCCTGACGAGGCCGAGTTCTTTCGCGGCGCAATCGAGCAACCCGAGGCCGAGCCGCAACGTGCGCCGGGCGCGCAGGTGCAAGTAGCCGGCCACGAGCGGAATGAGCGCCAACAGCGGCAATGGCCACCACGCGCCCCGGTAGAGGTGCGAGGCGAGGTTGACAATCATGATGGTCAACGCGACGGTGCTGCTGAAAAAAATCTTCGCGCGCAACGACCAGCCGGTCGTGAGTTGACCGCGCAGCAGCCGTTTGTTGCCGCCGTGATTTTCGGCGACGGTCTTGATGATGACCTTCGTGAAGCGATCGCCGTACACGGTCACGTCGAATTCATCCCAGCCGCTGTCGGGCCGGGCTTCCCAGCGATCCCGGTCGAGCAGATCGAGAAGTTTTTCCAGGAACGCAAAGCGTTCGATGCCGGCGTCATTCCAGAAGTTCACGGTGAACACCGAGCCCGTGCGCCGATATTGCGAAGCGAGTGCCCGCACGGTCTCGCGGGCTTTGAGCGGCGTTCCCTGGCGACGCAGCCGCCGGGCGTACCGGGGCCAGCCACGCACGATGGGTTGCAGCAAGTACAACGCGGCGACGAGCGGCCGCGCCCAGAAGCGTTTGTGTTTGGGCGGCAGCGGAACGCGCCACGCCGCGCCGATGGCGACGCCAATGGACGCGAGCAGCGTGATGACCGGCAACGGCCACAACGCCGGCCAGACCTCAGCCGCCAACAACCCGCCGAGCGTGAACAAGACGTGCCATTCAAGGCTGGTGAACAACGGCACGAACCCGACCGGGTCCGGCGTGTACAGCGTCTGGAACAACGCGCTGCCGAAAATGCCGTGGTAGATCACGAAGCGACCGAAGAGCCCCGACATGCGCGACGGACTGTAGATGCGACCCTTCCAGCGCATGCCACCGAGATTGTTGAAATACTCGGGATGCTTGTGGCGCAGCAACGATTCGGCGAGACCGTAGCCGCGTTGCTGTTTGAGGTAGGCTTGAACCGAATTGCGCCGGTAGTGCCACACGAAACCGGAATGCGAGAACGCAATCTGATACCCGCGCTGCAAGAGCCGCCAACACACGTCCACGTCGTCGCCGGCCGCGCGATAGACGGAATCGAATCCCTGAATCTCGTCGAGCGACCATTTCCAGAACAACATGTTGCAACCGGGAATGTGCTCGGCGGTGCGATCGTCGAGCATCACGTGCGCGGGGCCGCCCGGCGAAACGGCCACGCAACCGGCAATCCAGTTGTCCTCGGGTGGCGGGAAGTTGTGGCCGCCGATGGCACACGCGTCGGTCTTCAGCAGATCTCCGACGGCGTAGTACAACCAATCTTCGTCCGCCCGGCAATCGCTGTCGGTGAACGCGACGATATCGCCGGTCGCGGCCGTGATGCCGGTATTGCGGGCGGCGCTGAGGCCGCGGTTCTCGTGATGAATCGTGCGGACGCTGGGGTAATGCGCCGCGATCTTCAGCGTGTCGTCCGTCGAACCGTCATCGACAAGGACCACCTCGAAGTTCGGGTAATTCAGATGTGTGAGCGAGTCGAGGCAGGCCGGCAAGGTGCGGCCGCCGTTGTAGCTGGCGACGACGACACTGACGCGCGGATATTGCGGCAATGGAAAATACGGCGCGCGCTTGAACTGCTCGGCGACGGCGTGGAACGAACGCTTCGGTTGCCGGTCGCGTTCGGTCAGACCAAAGAACCAGTTGTCGATCTGATGGCCGCCGGTATGCCAGTCGTCGGTGAACGCGAACAGAAACATACCGGCCAGTCCCGCGCGGAATGCGATCTCAATGTGGCCGCTGAGCACTTGGGCTTTCTGCTCTTCGCCCTCGCGCATCGAATCGAGGCCAAACTCGGCGAGCACGAGCGGCTTGTCGCCGGCAATGCTCTGAAGCCGGTCAAGGTAGTTGGCGAATGGCCGGGGTTCGTGCAAGTAAACGTTATAGCTGATGAAGTCGAGGTTTTGCGGCTGGAGAAATTCCGTCGTAGGAAAATTGACGAATGTGACGAGCCGGTAAGGATCGACGGCCTTGACGATGCCGGCCAGCTCGTCGATGAAGGCTTCGATGCGCTTGGCGCCGTACCACCGGGCGATGTCGGGCGGGATTTCGTTGGCGAGCGTGAGGGCGAACACGGCCGGGTGGCCGGCCAGCGCCTCGGCGGCTTGCCGGGTGGCGCGACGCGCATCCTCCATCGTTTCGGCATCGTCAAGGAAGCAGGTGTGCTTGGACCACGTGTAATCGACGAGCACTTTGATGTTGTGCTGATGGGCGAGGTCGAGGAACCAGCGCGGCGGGAGGTAATAGACGCGGACACAGTTGGCGTTCACCTCTTTGATGCGAAGGAAATCTCGCTCGACCTGCACGGGCTCCGGCAGGGCGACGCCGTCGGGTCCCGGCTTGAACGGGCCGTAGGTCACGCCTTTCGGATAGAACTTCTCGGAGCCGAGACGGAAGAATTTACCGTCGGTGCGGACTCGTTGGGCGGGCGTGGTTTGCGCGGCTGGTTTGGATAGCTGGCCGGCAGAGGTTATGGGTGAAACGATAAGTGGTTGCGGGCTATGCACTACTTCCTCGCGCTCGAGCACCGTGGCTCGCCTCGGACACGTCGCGGCGGTTGTAGCAAAAAGAGTCCTCATCGTCAATCCGTGGTGTCGCACACGGAAATAGACGGCGGGGACGGCCGTTTATTCGAGGAAACTACCGATCTAGTGCTCGATGTAGCCGGGCGGCTCGCACTTCGGGTTTTTGCCAAGTTCGGCTTGATACTGCCGCCACGACATCGGCTTCTTGCCGGTGTCCTTCTTCACCATCGTGATGCAGCCGTCCACCGGGCAGACCAGCATGCAGAGGTTGCAGCCGACGCATTCAGGCTCGTTAACGATGGGAACGCGGCTGCCGTTGCTCGAAGCAAGGTCAATGCATTGGTGCGAGCCGTCCCACGCGGCGACGTGACAGAGTTCGCAGCCGATGCAAAGTTCCGGATCAATCTTTGCGATGATCCGGTAATTGAGATTGAGGTCGCCCCAGTCTTTAATGTTCGGCAACGCTTTGCCGATGAAGTCGGTGCAACGTGCGTAGCCTTTCTCGTCCATCCAGTTGTTGAGGCCGTCGATCATGTCCTCGACGATCCGGTAACCGTAATGCATGACCGCGGTGCAGACCTGCACGCTCGTCGAGCCGACGAGCATGAACTCCACCGCGTCCTGCCACGTCGCAACGCCGCCGATGCCGGAGATCGGGATGCCGATTTCGGGGTCGCAGGCGCACGCGCTGACCATGTTGAGCGCGATGGGTTTGACGGCCGGGCCGCAATAGCCGCCATGCGAACCTTTGCCATCCACGTTCGGGTTGGGCGCGAAGGTGTCGAGGTTGATGCCCATGATGGAGTTGATCGTGTTGATCAACGAAATGCCGTCGGCCCCGGCGGCTCTGGCGGCGCGACCAACGAGGGCCGGGTTGGTGACGTTCGGTGTCAGCTTCACCAAGACCGGCACCGTGGCGACTTCCTTGACCCACTCGGTGATCATCTTGGTGTATTCCGGCACCTGTCCGACGGCCGCGCCCATGCCGCGTTCGCTCATTCCGTGCGGACAACCGAAGTTCAACTCGATGCCATCGCAGCCGGTCTGGTTGACTTCCTTGACGGCTTCGTGCCACGCCTCGCGTTTCGATTCGATCATCATCGAAACGACGACGGCGTTCTTCGGATATTTCTTCTTGGTCTCGACGATCTCGCGGATGTTCGTCTCCCACGGGCGCGCGGTAATCAACTCGATGTTGTTGAGGCCCATCATGCGCGTCGGGCCGTAGTCGTTGGCCCAGAACCGGGAATTGACGTTGATGATTCGTTCGCCGAGCGTTTTCCAAACCGCGCCGCCCCAGCCGAGGTCGAACGCGCGCTGGATTTGACCGCCGCTATTGGTCGGCGGCGCGCTGGCAAGCCAGAACGGGTTGGGTGACTTGATGCCGGCGATATTGATGCTGAGGTCTGCCATAAATCCTCCTAGGCGTACTGATACGCTGCTTTGCTGGCGACGCGGCGGAGTTTCTCGTCCTTCCAGAGTCCTTCCAAATTCACATCTTCGCCGGTCAGTTTCTTGTGAATGGCCCATGCGGCGCGTTTGCCGTGCGCGACGGCGTTGACGACTTCCTTGCCGCCAAGAACGCAATCGCCGCCGGCGTAAAACTTCGGGTTGCTCGTCTGCAACGTAGTTTCGTTCACGACAATCCGGCCGCGCTTGTCCGCTTTGAGTCCAAGTTTCTTCTCGATGAATTCCCGGCGTTTTCGTTGGCCGAGCGATTTGATGACCATGTCGCATTCGAGCACAAACTCGCTGCCGCGAACCGGCTCGGGTGACGGGCGGCCAGACGCGTCGGGCTTGCCGAGTTTCATCCGGACACACTCGATGCCGGTTACATGCTTCTTGCCGATCACGCGCTTCGGAGCGGTCAGGAAGTAATAAACGCAGCCGTCCTTCTTCGCGATTTCGTATTCATACTCGTATGCCGGCATCTCTGACTCGCCGCGCCGGTACAGCACCATCACCATTTCGGCGCCGAGCCGCTTTGCTTGCGTCGCGGCATCGACCGAAGTATTGCCGGCGCCGATGACGGCCACGCGGCGGCCGACTTTGACTTGCCGGAGCGGCTTGGCTTTCAACTCGTCGATAAACGTCAGTGCGTCCACGACGCCGGGTATGTTTTCGCCCGGAATGTTGAGATCTTCAGTCTGGCCGAGGCCGATGCCGACGAAGATCGCGTCGTTGTCTTTCGTGAGCTTGGCGACCGGGATCGTTTTGCCGATCTCGCATTTCTGTTTGAACTTTACGCCCATGTGCTCGACGAGTTTGACCTCCGTCAGCGCTTCCTCGGCGGTCATCTTGTAACGCGCGATGCCGTAGGTGTTGAGGCCGCCGGGCTTTTCGTTCTTGTCGTAGATCGTGACGGCATAGCCGAGCTTGGCGAGGTTGAACGCCGCCGCCAGACTGGCCGGGCCGCTGCCGATGCAGGCGACTTTCTTGCCGTTAGACTTGCCGGGTTTGTAAAGGTGCTTGTTCTGCTCCCAGTTTTCGTGAAACCAATCGACCGAGAATCGTTGCAGCCGGCCGATCTCGATTGGCTCGGCTTCGCGCTCGTTGTAGACACATGCGCCTTCGCAGAGGGAATCGACCGGGCAGACGCGCGCACAACTCAGCCCGAGAATGTTCGCGTCGAGAATGTCCTTGGCGCTGCCGCGCAAATTACCGGAGGCGATCTTCTTGATGAACGCCGGGATGTCGATGTGCGTCGGGCAGGCGCGCGTGCACGGTGCGTCGAAACAGAACAGACACCGGTTGGCCTCCATCTTGGCGTTGTGCGGCAGGAACGGCGGGTTGATGTCGGCGAAGTTTTTCTCGTACTCGGCGTTGGACAACTTCGGGGCAAGATTCTTAATCATAGCTGTCTCCGATTTCCACGCGACCCGTCGGCGCAAGGCTCGCAACCGCCCTCGCCCTGTCAACGAATTATATGCGGCCCCCGCGATGGCACGCAACGCAAAACTGCCGGCAACTCGGAAAGGTGGCGGACTCCCAGGAACGGAAGAGCATCAGCGTATCCGGCGCGCCGTTTCGCCTTGCCGGAGAATGATACCGACGTTAGCGTCTTGTTGGCCACGGGTGAATCACCTTTGAAAGGAAACGTCATGGACCCACAATTGGCACAGATTCGGGACCAACAGCGTCAGACTTGGGACAAGTTCTCACCGGGGTGGAAGAAGTGGGACGAGTTTCTTCTGAAGTGGGTTACCTCCGTTGGAGACGAATTGATTCGAAGCGCCCGGCTTCGGGACTCTTCCCACCTGCTCGATATCGCCGCAGGCACAGGCGAACCGGGGTTGTCGGCCGCCGGCATCGTCACGAAGGGAAAGGTGACCGTCACTGACCTCTCCGGCCGGATGCTGGAGGTCGCCGCGGAGAAAGCGGCGCGTCGTGGCATCAAAAATTTTGAGACCCGGCAGTGTGATGTGACGGCTTTGCCTTTCAACGACGGGACTTTCGATGCCGTCACCTGTCGGTTTGGCTTCATGTTCTTTCCCGACATCAACGTCGCGTTGGCGGAAATGGTCCGCGTGTCCAAACCGGGAGCGCGCATCTGCGCGGCGGTTTGGGGCGCGCCCGAGAAGAATCCCTGGGCCACAACGATCATGTCCACCATCGCGAAGCACGTCGATATGCCGCACCCACCGCCGGGGGCCCCCGGCCTGTTTCGATGTGCGCCCCCGGATTTGATGGCCAGCGCCTACCGCAAAGCAGGGTTGAAGAATACTGTCGAAAAAGAAGTCGCGGGAGAGGCTGAGTTCGAGACTCCAGAACAATACTGGAATTTCATGATGGAGATCGCGGCCCCCGTCGTGGCCGGGTTGGCCAAGGCCGACGAGCGCACGCGCGAAGTGATCCGGCAAACGGTGCTGGAACTCGCGAAGAAAACTTCACAGGACGGAAGCGTCAGATTCCACTGGTCGGCACTTACGATCTGCGGCGAAAAGTAGCGTTGTGACGCCAAACCGCAGCCGGCAGGGCGCATCATCGGCGCGATTTTCGGAGCTTGCGTCAGAACGGCTCGCCCTATTTCTGCGGCTCTTTGGAGTCGGGTGAGATTAGATAACTTTGGCCGGGCGTCTCTTTGACCTTAGAAGGAGGCGGTTCGTGTGAATCATCCACATCGATTCCAAGGATCATGACGGGGATGTCGATGTTAGAAACGCCGCGCGTTTCCAAATCCCAGACAAACTGTTCAAAATACGAAACACCGCTCGACATGTCCTCGGAAAACGCCTTGACCGGCACAATCTCAATTCCGCATTTGATGTGTTTGAGGTTGCGGAAAATCGTCATTTTCGCCGCGACGTTATAGACCATGAATGAGTATTTCCCGAACTGCACTTCGACACCGAGACCGTCCCTTACAAAATCCATCTCTCGAAAAGCTCCCCGGTTGGGGCGGCGAATCTTGTAGTCTTCGAGATAATGTGTTGTTGCGTAATCGCAGCCGACACGCACCGACTTCCAGCCCCGTGGATACAGGTATTCTTTGAAGGCGTCGTTGAGCTTTGGAGGCGAGTACAACATTTGACCGGGCATCGTCTTCTCTTTGCTCTCTTTCGTCTTATGTTGACGAGCATCGACAGAATCAATCGCGTCGTAGATTTCTTTGAGCAATTTGGGATAGCGGCTCTCGACGGCTTTGACGCCTCCAGCAAACGAGTATCGGGCAGCAACAATCACGACCCTGAGCCCTGAGTCCACTCTGCCGGGACCTGTGCGATTTTCTCTCGTCCCGTCGGTTGGTGAACCGGTTTGCCAAGCGGCCGGTAAGGCAGCCTGCCTTCTACAAAGTCAATGATGCGTTGACGCGCCACCTCGATGTAGGCGGCTTCCTTCTCGCAGCCCATCACTTTGCGGCCGTGTCGCAATCCGCCAAGAAGCGCAGAGCCAGCGCCTGAGAATGGATCAAGCACCCAATCACCGGCATTTGTCAAGGCCAGCACGCAACGCTCCACCAACTCGATGGGAAACTGGCAAGGATGGATTGTTTTTTCTGGATGGTTGGCCTTTACGTTTGGAATGTTCCACATGCCAACTTCCCATTCGTGCAGAATCAGCTTCCAAATGTCCGAAGGGTTTTTCCCAAGAGGATTGCCGCTCAGTTCCCCGCGCCTTTCACCCTTGAAATGACGCTTACCGGGATACTTCGCCGGTACTCGCACAGGATCGAGGTTGAACGTGTAATTATCGCCTCGCGTGAACCAGAGCATCACTTCATACCGGCCAGAAAAGCGCCGACTGGCATGAAGTCCATGATCGAAATGCCAAACGATCCGGTTGCGCAACTTGAGTCCGTGGCGCTTGAAAAACGGGTAGTAGAGAATATCCAGCGGAACAATCTCGCCGTTCTCAACGTAATTCCCAACCTGCCAACAGACTGAGCCGTCAGGTGACACCACGCGCATAAGCTCTTCAATTACCGGATTGAGCGCGGCAAGATAAGATTCCAGTTCCGTTGCTCGTTCATAGGCCTTGCCGATGTTGTACGGCGGCGACGTGATGGCGAGCTTGGCGAATCCGGTCGGACAAGATCGAAGTGACTCCAAACAATCTCCCAAGGCGACGACGGCATCGGCATCCTGGCTGAAAGAGGCAGCAATGTGAACTTCAGGAGTCCCGTCAAAAAAATCTCGTTCAGAGGATTGCGCCGCTTGCACGCTGTCATTATGCAAATGTGGTCGAGTCGTTGCAAGCCGCATCGAAAGACTTGAAGTTACGGAGTACGTCTCAATCCCGCGCATTGTGATCACTTTTGCGGTTTGGGACGCGTCAGGCCGAGAAAGAGGAAACGAGCACCGCAACAAGATAGACGAAGGTAAATGTCGATACCTTCTCCACCCAAACATTAATGACCAACACGGCAAGATTGGCGGATGTGGGATACTTGCCTGCCAAACCGATTGCATTAGGGACACCAGTTGCATCTCCGCCGAGTTTGACCGGAAAGAACAACATTGCGGTTGACTGCAGCGCAAAAGGCATCAACAAAAGCATCGGTGGCACACCGGCATTCGTCACGAGACGGATGATCTCCTTTTGATCTCCGGCAGCGAGGCGGACGAAGAAAAACCCAAGCGCGACTCCATAGACGGCCACAAAGTATGACATGTAGGTTCGTGCCCGGGTGGCGGAATCAAGCGTTTCTTGCGCCGTCCGATCCGGCGAGCTAGCTGCCCAAAGTAAATCCCAGATAGTGAATACCCCGATTGCGACCCCTAGTGGCCAGCACGCGCGCGTAACCCATCCAGTGACCAACAATCCGAGCGCAAGAACATACATGAAGAACACGGAAGCCCAGTTACCGTAGAACGCCTTGAGCGATTCCTTCACTTTGGTTTCCTCCCTATTCAGTGGGTTAACTTAGTCGTCCACCTATTGCTGCACTCCGGCGAACGGAGAGACTGGCGATTCCTTCAGAGAAGGTAAGACCGCTAGTACTCGCGTCAACAAATGCTTGAAGCTCGCGTGCGGATTCCGTTCCTTCAGCAATCTTCAATGCCATCGACTTCTAATACCAATGCCTCACATTGCCTGTCCAGCGTGTTCCCACAACCTCGCTCTCTCCTCGGCAACTCAAAAATGCGTTGGCTCGCGCTTCAGCAACTTGCCGCGGCCGACTTTGCCGACAAATTTGCCGTCTTTCACGGCGACTTCACCACGGACGGTGACGACGCTCGGGCGGCCTTTGATTTCCCAGCCTTCGAAGGCGCTGTAGTCCACGTTGATCGTCTGGGTCTTGACGGAAATCTTGCCTTTGTATTTGGGATCGTACACGACGAGGTCGGCGTCGCTGCCGACGGCGATTGTGCCTTTGCGCGGGAACAGGCCGAAGAGTTTCGCGGCTTGCGTGCTGCCGACGTCCACGAACGTGTTCAAGTCCAACCGGCCTTCGCACACGCCGTGCGTGTAGAGCAGGTTCACCCGGTCTTCGAGCGACGGGATGCCGTTGGGGATCTTCGTGAAATCGTCTTTGCCCATCGGTTTCTGCGTCTTGAAGTCGAATGGCGCGTGGTCGGTCGCGACGGTGCTGACGAAGCGTTGCCGGAGCGCGTTCCAGTAAACTTCCTGGTTCTTCTTGTCGCGCAACGGCGGCGACATGACGTACTTCGAGCCTTCGAACTTCGGCAATGACGTGAGGCTGTTGTCGAGCAGGAGATATTGGATGAGCGTCTCGACCCAGATGTTCACGCCGCGCGCCTTCGCGGCCATGGCTTCGTTGAGGGATTCTTCGCAACTGGTGTGGACGGTGTAGATGTGCGTGCCGTGCGCCTCGGCGAATGTCGCCAGATGATGCACACCTTCGGCCTCGACGCGCGGGGGGCGGCTCCAGTAATGCCATTCGGGGCCGGTCTTGCCTTCGCTGACGAGCTTCTGCTGCAACTGCGCGACGAGTTCGGCGTTCTCGCAATGGGCGGTGACGATGACGCCGAGTTTCTTGGCGAGCCGCATCGTGTTGAAAAGTTCCTCATCGCTGATGTTGAACGCGCCTTTGTACGCGAGAAAGATCTTGAAGCTGGAGATACCGGCTTTCACGATTTCCTTGAGCTGGCCCTCGCACTCCTTGTCCAACCGGGTCACGGCCTGGTGAAATGTGTAATCGCAGGCGCTGTTGCCCTTGGCCTTGCTGTTCCACAGCTCGAACCCGTCCGCGATCGGCAGTTGCGCGTTCGACTGGCAGACCATTTCGATAAATGTCGTCGTGCCGCCAACTAAGCAGGCTTTGCTCGCGGTCTCATGCGTGTCCTTGGCGTAGGTTCCCATGAACGGCAGATAGATATGGACGTGCGGATCGATGAAACCCGGGAAGACATACTTGCCCTTCGCATCGATGACGGTCGTGCCCTTTGGCGCATCGAGATCTTTGCCGATGCGCGTGATGGTTTCTTTCTCGCAGAAAATGTCCGCGACGTAGTCTTCGCTGGCGGTGATGATGCGACCGTTCTTGATGAGAAGTGACATGGCGGGCCTCCGGTAGTCAGTTTGTTCTCGCGGGCGCATCTTACCGGCTCACGCGCAGGGTGACAAGCGGCAAGAGATGTGTTAGAAACTCCGCCCATGCGCTTTATCAGCTTGCTTGGGCTGGTCGCGATGATCTTCTTTGCGTGGCTGCTTTCTAATAACCGGAAACTCTTTCCGTGGCGTACCGTCATCTACGGACTCGGGTTGCAATTTGCGTTCGCGCTGTTCATCCTGAAAACGCCCTGGGGCAAGAGCACGTTTCATTTCATCCAACGCTGCTTCGACAAACTCGGCGATGTCTCGATGCAGGGCGCGGCGATGGTGTTCGGTCCGCTGGCCAACAGCGCCGTCCTCAGCAAATCGTTTGGACCCGAAAACGGACTGGTGTTTGCCGTGCTCGTTTCCGGTACGATCATCGTCATCTCGTCGTTGTCCACGTTCTTCTACCACTACGGCATCCTCCAAAAAGTCGTGCACGGCATGGCGTGGGTGATGCAACGCGCCATGCGCACCAGCGGCAGCGAAAGCCTTGCCGCCGCCGTGAACGTTTTCATGGGCCAGACCGAAGCCGCACTTGTCGTGAAGTTGTATCTGCAACACATGACCGCCAGCGAAGTGATGGCGTTGATGACGGCCGGCATGGCGACGATTGCCAGCGGCGTCATGGTCGTGTACGTCCAAATGGGCGTGGAAGCCGGTCACATTCTCACCGCCTCCGTGTTGAGCGCGCCGGCCGCGCTCCTCGTCGCCAAGGTCATGTTCCCGGAAACGCAGCACAGCGAGACGGCCGCCGACTCGACCGTGAAAATCGAAACGCACACCGTCAACGGCATTGATGCGCTCTGCCGGGGCGCCAGCGAAGGCGTGATGCTCGCGATCAACGTCATGGGCATGCTCATCGCCTTCGTCGCGTTTGTCGCGCTGATGAATTTCGTCATCGGCTGGGTGCAACGACTGTGCGGCGTCGCCGATCCGATCACGCTCCAGAATATTCTCGGCTGGGTCAACGCTCCGTTCGCGTGGTTGATGGGCGCGCCGTGGAAGGACTGCAACCTGTTCGGTCAAATCCTCGGTGAGCGCATCGTCCTCAACGAATTCATCGGTTACCTCTCGCTCACGAAACAACAAGCGTCACTCGACCATCGCACCTACGTCCTCGCCACCTACGCGCTCTGCGGCTTCGCGAATTTTTCCAGCATCGCCATCCAGATCGGCGGCATCGGCGCGCTAGCGCCCGGTCGCCGCACCGACCTTGCCAAGCTCGGCCTGCGCGCCATGGTCGGCGGCCTGCTCGCGTGCTACGTCACCGCCACCATTGCCGGCATCATCATTGATTGAGAACCGCCGCAACGCTAAGATGCTGGCACGATGGGAAGGCGTCCGTGGCAACACGTAGTACTCGCGTTGGCGTTCGTCGTCATCGCGGCCGCTCTGGTGCTGAGTTACCGGCTCGTCGGCACTCTCGAATGGCGCGGCAACGCCACGTGGCAACTCATTTACGAACTCGTCGCCGCGGCGATCGCCATCGAGGTCGCGGCGTTCGCGCTGTCGCGGTTCGGACTGGAACGCCGCCGGTTGCCGCTGTTCATCGGTCTGGCGTATCTGGGGGCCGGTGTCGCTGATCTCGTGGCCGCGCCCATCGCGCTCGGCCGGTACATTTTTCCACTCGTGCGGCAAACCGAAGCCGTCGTCGCGGTGTGGACGGTGGGCCGGTTGTGGTTGGCCGGCTGCCTGTTGGCCGGCCTTTTCACGCAACGACTCGCGCCCATCGCGTTGAGCGCGCGAACTGGAACTCGCGCCGGCCGCACTCGTTGGCGTGGGCGCGGCGTTCGCCGCTGTGCAACTCTCGCAGATGTTGCCGTGGCCGGGATTGTTGCGGGACCTGCCGGGCTCGTGGATGTGGCGGCCGTGGGAACTGGTGATTGCCGGGCTGCTGGTGGCGACGGTGCCCGGCTACTGGTTGCTCTACCGGCGCGTCGGCGGTTCGATGATTGGTTCGGTGCTCGTGTCGCTGCTCGTCGGCCTGTTCGCGCAAGGTTACATGGCGCAATCGCGCGCGCTCTACGACGGCAACTGGAATCTCGCCACCGTTCTCAAGATCGCCAGCTACGTGCCGCTGCTGGCCGGCTTGTTCGTCGAGAGCGTCACGCTCTTTCGCGCCCAACGCAAACTGACCGGCGAACTGCAGGTCGCGCAGGCCGAACTCCGGGAATACTCGCGCGAGTTGGAGCAGAAGGTCGCCGACCGCACGCGCGCCCTCGAAGCGCGTTCGAAGGAGCTCGAAGCGTTCGCGTACACCGTCTCGCACGATTTGAAAGCGCCGCTGCGCGGCATCTCCACCTACTCGTCGTTGCTCGTCGAGGCTTGCGGCGACAAACTCGACGAGAGCAATCGCCGGTACGCGAACTCCATCAGCCGCGCCGTGACCACGATGAAAGAGTTGATCGACGACCTGCTCGAGTACTCCCGGCTGGAACGCCGGGAAGCCGAACTGTTGCCGGTCGATCTGCGCGCGTTGGCCGACTCGATCTTGCAGGAACGTCAGGCGCAAATCGAACAAGGCCACGTGCAGGTCGAACTCGATCTCGCGTTGCCGGCCATCACGGCTGACCGGGCCATGCTCCGCGCCGCGCTCGCCAATCTCATTGATAACGCCATCAAGTTCAGCCGCGACGCGAAACCGCCGCGCATCACCGTTCGCGGCCGGGAAGACAACGGCCAGTACATTGTCGCCGTGCAGGACAACGGCATCGGCTTCGACATGGAACACGAGAAACGCATCTTCGAGATTTTTCAGCGGCTCCACCGAGCCGACGAGTTCGAGGGCACCGGCATCGGCCTGAGCATCGTCAAACGCGCCATCGAGAAACACGGCGGACACGTCACCGCCACCGGCATGCCCGGCCAAGGGGCGACGTTCACGCTTAGTCTTCCGAAAGGACGCGCATGAATCTCCGGGGCCTCACGTTGGTC
>Ga0247727_10007863_pt1 | contig 20085 bp, 24 predicted proteins | sample WisWelCaveWW1625_FD_202498 | JGI IMG/M metagenome (GOLD analysis project Ga0247727, IMG submission 202498) | Biofilm microbial communities from Wishing Well Cave, Virginia, United States - WW16-25 | ecosystem: Environmental > Aquatic > Deep subsurface > Groundwater > Cave microbial mat | place... | reverse complement strand
GAAGTTCTTGTCCAATTGAAGAGCGAAAAGCAATTTGTTGGCACCTTGATGGCATTTGACATCCATATAAACATTGTTTTGGATAATGCCAAAGAGATGCACAATGGAGAGCTAAAGAAAAATATCGGCTTGACCTTTTTGAGGGGAGATACGATAATTTACATTTCGCCTGCATCGACTTCTTTGCACAAGTAATTAGGTTATTTTATTAGGTCCTGAATTAGGAAATTTAACGTTAGTTAGAACTTTGTTATTATTTTGTTTAACAATAATGATTATAAAGTTAATTTTAGTAATAATTTTAATGCTATCTCAAGATGTCTGGTTAAAAGCTATGAAGTTGCAACATGCGATAGGATATGAGAATCCTGGTTTTTGGTATGATCATCTGCCTTCAGTTCATGAAGCTGCACTTCCAAGACGAAGCGAACCATCTTTAAGATATACCAGGAGAATGTTAAAAAGAGATAATCCTAATGCAGAATTTTTAGATGATGATGGTTTAAGACTAGCTCTGGATGATATTTTGGAGAAATTTGATGTTAATTCTAAATTTTGTGGAAAGAATTTGCAGAAAATTAGTGTAGAAAGGACTGGAAGAACTTATCAATTTCAATTTGAAGGCCAAAAAGCGATTATGACTTTAGGCATTAATTGTCGTCAAAGAGATAATGGTACATATCTAACAAATGGTCTAATTTTGATTCAGGGAGATGCGAGATTAAGAAGAGATGTTTATCATAGATTAATTAATTATGCAAAGAATTTCTCTGGTTAAATAGTCAGAGAATCAAGGTCTTTGACTATTTTCACATTCTTAAAAGTCTTTTTAGCTTCGACCTCAATTGGCTTGAGGTTTTTTTCATATCTTTGGGAGATATGTGTTAAGACAAGAAGTTTTGATTTTGACCTTTTTGCAATTGTCGCCGCATCAGTTACTGTCAGGTGCTTGTATTCTTTTGCCTTTTCTTTTTCTTTGGATAAAAATGTGGATTCTGTAATTAATAAATCAGAATTCTTTGCAATTTTTATTGTATTGTCATTCATTCCAGTATCTAAAATGAAAGTTATCTTTTTCCCTTTTTCCAAATAAGTTACTTGAGATGCTTTTATTTTTTTATTATTAAAGACTATGTCCTGTCCAGCCTGAAGTTTTCCAAGAAGCGGAGAATTTGGAAGCTTTAGCTTTCTTATTTTATTTTTGTCCAATCTGATTTTATCTTTGAAGACGATTGAATATGCATTTGCAGGTATTCCGTGAGACATCTGCGCTGCTTCTATGAAAAAGTCTTTTGTTTCTAGGAATTTGCCGGAAACTTCGTGAATTTCTAATTTTATGTTAAAATCTCTGATTAGATCTTTTAGTATATTCATAAAATTCTTTGTTCCTTTCGGACCATAAATTTTTAATGTTCCGGTGTAATTTGACATTGCCAATGTTTGCAGTATACCTGGAAGGCCTAAAATATGATCTCCGTGCCAGTGTGTCAGCAGAATTTTTGTTATTTTTGTAGGGCTTAAGTCTGCTTTTCTAAATTGTCTTTGTGTTCCTTCTCCACAGTCTACGAGAATGTTTTCATTAGCAAAGCTAACATAAATTGCAGTGTGATTTCTTTCTTTTGTAGGAATTGCATTGCCCGTTCCTAAAAAGGTAATTTTTACGTTTTCCATAATTAGGAATATGAAAGATTGTTTAAATAGGTTAGGTTTAAATAACTAAATTGAGATTTTTATATGTGCTCCCGTAGCTCAGCCTGGATAGAGCAGTTGACTTCTAGTAAAAGGGCAGGTAAATCCTTAGAAGCAATCAACAGGTCGCAGGTTCAAATCCTGTCGGGAGCGTCTGGAAAATAATCAGCGCCCGTAGGCGTGGTTTAATAGCCATAATAAATAAAAAAAATGGTTCGCATTGGAAATCGAAACATTATTAGAAAGGCCGAGACAATTAAGAGCTAAAGTTAATTACTTAAATAGGAAGTACGGAAACCGCTGGATGTTTATAGTTTCTAACAAAGACTTGATATGGCAGTATCGAAAACTGGGTTTCTCCACCCAAAGGAATGAGGTGGAGGAAAACCTCAAAAAACTGCTTGAAAAAGGCCGAACTACAACACCCAGCTTCAGCGGGTGGAGTTCGGCATTTACCGACGACAATGACTAATTAAAACCCTCTTTTCGATGCCGATGTATGGGCTCTCAGCTCCTCTTTTAATATCTGCGTTTTCGTCGCTTCGAGCCATATTATTGTGTCAAATCCCGGCAGGGGCACATTATTTATTCTTCTTTATTAAATAATCTCCAATAACTAGATAATCCATATCACATCTAATAAAAGTATTAATTGCATCAATTTGAGTTTCAACTATTGGTTCATTGTTAAGATTGAATGATGTATTAAGTATGCATGGAACCCCTGTTATTTTCCTAAATTCATCAATCAGATTATAATATTTCTTGTCTATGCTTTTTTCGATTGTCTGTAATCTGGCTGTTCCATCAACATGAGTAACTGCGGGGATGTATCTTTGCTTTTTTGATATTATTGGCATAGCAAAAGACATAAAATAACTATTAATTTTATTACTATCAAAATAATCTTTTTGATATTCCTTTAAAAAAGTAGGAGCAAATGGTCTAAATGCCTCTCTGAACTTTATTTTCAAATTAATAACTTCTTTCATAAAATCAAATCTAGGATCGGCAATAATACTTCTATGACCTAATGCCCTAGGTCCAAATTCAGAACCAGATTGATACCAGCCAATTATATTCTTCTTAGTTAGTAGTTGTGCGACATTTCTTTCTATATTTCCTTTTTTTACTACAATCAAATTTTTCTTTTTTGCATATTCCATCCAATCTGTATCTGTGTGCTCTCTTCCAAAATAAGCAGACTTTAACATTAAAGGGAGATTATTTTTTGTTCTTGAATAATAACCATATAAGGCATTTCCCATAGATTGCCCCTCGTCTCCAGGTGCACAAGGAACATAAACATCTTTTATTCCTTGCATCTCAAATATTAATCCATTCGCAACACAATTTAAAGCAACTCCGCCCGAGATAATTACTTTATCAAATTTATGCTTAATAACCAGATGATTAACTTTTTTTAATAGAGATTCCTCAAACTCTCTTTGCAATAAATATGCCATATCAGCATAATATTGTGTAACTTTCTCATCTTTGTTTAATTTTCTAGGAATATCGATACCTAATCTTTTGAAAAATATCTGAAGTTCTTCTTCAGGCTTATCATGCCTTGGACCTAATAAACATATTTCTTCATTTCCTTCTGTTTTAAACAACTTGATTCCTTTGAAGTTATTAGGGTTTCCATAAGCCGATAACCCCATAGTCTTTCCGGCATGCTTATAAGAATCCCACCCAAAATAATGTGTAAAGTATCTAAAAGCTTCCCCATAACCTATTTTATCTTCAGTATCTGCATCTCTCTCAATAAGCTCCATTTGAGGTTTTCCACTTTTCCAATATCCGTGATAATATGAGTTTCTTTCATATCCACCTTTCCAAATTGAATCATCCCCACTTAGCTTATTTCCCATATTATCAAGAACACATACTAATGCTTCCGCATAACCACTAGCAATAAACCCGCAATATGCATGAGATAAATGATGATCCAGTACAATAACTTTTTTCTCATCAAAACCATATTTTTCTTTTAATTTTAATATATCAATTGCATCTTTAATGCTCCAAATCTTATCTATGCAAGAACTAACTACTACTAAGTCTATTTCAGAATATTTTACTTTAGCAGACTCACAAACATATTTTATTGCTTCTTCAAATCCACTATTGTATTTTTTCCTCGTAACTCTTTCTTCTTGAATGGCTGAAAGTATAATCCCATTTCTAATTATACAAGCCCCGCCATCATTTAATGGTCTGCCAGATTTTGTAAATCCTGAATTTATTCCCAATACTATCATAAGTTTATACTAGTAAAAACATTTAAATATAATAGCTCTCTTGTTTAAGGAGAGTAAAAATGGATAATATCAAGAGTAAGCTAGAAGAAATTGGGCTCACAAACGCCGAATCACAAGTTTATCTAAATTTGCTTAAGCTTGGAGAAGCCAAAGTAGGTCAAATCATTGATTCTGTAGATATAAGTTCTTCAAATGTTCACCATGCTTTGGAGAGTTTAGTAAAAAAAGGATTAGTTTCATTTATAATAAAAAATCAAATTAAAGAATATTTTCCCTCGACTCCAGAAAGCTTGAAAATACTTATTAATAAAGAAAAAGACATAATAAAAAATAAAGAGAATATATTGGATAAGCTTATTGTTGAGTTATTAGCTATAGAAAAGATAAAAGCACCTTCCCAAAATGCTGAAATATATATTGGTTTAAGTGGAATTAAAAGTGGTTTCAATCGATTGTTCCAGAAAACTCATAAAGGACAGGAATATCTATTTTTTTATAAGTATGATGAATTAAATGTTGAGATTGTTCATGAATTCTTTTCGAAAATGGATTTAGAAGATTATTATAACAAACTTCCAACTAGAGGTTTATTTTCAAAAGAGTACAAAAAGTTCTTTAAGGAAAGAAAGAAAAATAAAATTAAGGCTAAGTTTACAGAAAATCCGATACCGTCCAGCGTAAATATTTATGGAGATAAAGTTTTTATTATAGCTTGGAGAGAAAATCCGATCGGCTTTTTTATAGAATCAAAAGAGATTACTCAGACATTTGAAGAATTATTTGAAGATATATGGAAAAAAGCTTAATTTTTTATTTTTTTTATTAGTTTAGGCATTAATTCCTGAGCAGATTTGGCAAATAAAGACTTTTTAGTTTCGTATAGAGTTTTTTCAATCTTCTCCACCACATCACTTGCTCCGCCTACCCCTTCTATAACCCCTACTGGCTTCTGTTGATCATGAGCGATAGTATATTCCATTATTGCCCCCATTCTGCCAGATATCAAGACAACTGCGTCTGAATTAGTTATATTTACGATATTTCTTTCTGAATAATTTAAAGGCTTTTTACTTTTCATAAAAATTAACTCATGAAATATATCTTCACTAGTTAAACCATATTCTTCTTTATGATATTTCCTGCTATTTGCCGGAGAATAACCAATTGACTTCTTTCCCCCATAATGTTTATAACTTCTAGCTACAATTTGAGGAATACCCAAACAAGCACCAGTTACTAAGATATGGTTATTTTCGGCCAACCATTTTCCAACTTGTTTGGCTTCTTTTTCTGCTTTTACTGAGTAATTTCTCCATGCTCCGATTACACAGATTTTGTATGATTTACTTTTCATTTTTAATTTTCTTCAGCTTATATATCAAAAAATCTTGTCCTTCTTTGCTAACTTTTACATCTTCTATGATAAACCCATACTTAACAAATAAAGTCTCATAAAAGCTAATAGGTCTATGCTGTTCAGTTATAATAAAATCTCCCTCTTTAATTATTTTTTTATAAGTATGATGACTTGTATAAGATAATCCAGAAATTATTCTCTTTTGTAATAAGCTTTCTTTTATATTAAATGATAGGGGATTACAGAATCCAATATAAGCAATTCCATTTTTTGCTAGTGATCTATTAATTATTAACAAAACCCTCTCTGTTTCTTTCTCTTTTATTACGCAAACAACCAAATTAGAGAAAACGACATCAAAATACGAATTGGGTATCTCTAAAGTATTAGAATAAACATTCTCTATTCCTATCTTTTCAGAAGTTGATTTTCTCATATTTTCTGATAAATCATAAGCCTTCACTTCTGCCCCCCCCTTCTTAGATCTCAATGCTATTTCTCCAGTTCCACAACCAAAATCAAGTAATTTCTTGTCTCTTAAACTTCCACAAAAATCAAAAAGTAAATTGTCATACAGCCTTTGCTTTGTTGTTTGTATATCTACTTCTTTTGCAAGTTCATTCCATTCATTCTTTGTATCTTTCATTATCTCTTTAATTTATAGACATATATAAAATATTACTCTCTTTTTACAGGAGAGTTAAATTAAGCTATATTAGCGCATTGTATTTTAAGATACATTACCCTCTTTTTCCCCTTACCCGGCAAAACTAAAATAAAACAGAAAAATATAAATACAAGAGACTCTAATGTATTTTATTAAAGCTATCAGACCATAAAGGGCGTTTGATGTTTTCTAAGATCCTGTCGGGAGCGCTTATACTTAGGATTTGAAATGTAAAATATATTTTCTTTTGCTAATATATATTTAAACGCTTAATAATCTAAGAAAATATGCTTGAATTGAACGAAAGAGGATATTGTTTAGTTTCTCAACAGATTCGTTCAGAGATTCTGAACGGGCAAATAAAAGTTAGTGGAAATATGAAATTAAATAAGAAAGGAAGATTTGTTGACAAGGCTTTGGAATCTAGAGTTCAGCCCTCTTCATTTGAACCGGTAACAACTGATAAGATCTATACTTTGGACATAGGATCCGAAGCTTTATTCAGGCCTACGGAAGGAATAGAAATTTCTTCTATTTTAGATGCTCTTGTGGAGAAAAAGAGGACAGAGCATGATATAAGCAATGGTTTTCAAATTAATAAAGGATTTGCATATCTTCTTCCTTTAGACTGTAGTGTTAGATTAAAGCAAGATGCACATATAAAATCTTCACCTAAAAGCGCAAGAGGTAGAGAATTTTTTAAGAACAGGCTTCTATCTGATTATAATCCTGGCTTCAATATGATTAATTCTGTTTATGGTGGCTTAAATAAAGAAATACATCTATGGCTTCTACTACAACCTTTGGCGTTTAATGGAATTATTTATCCGGGAATTGCATTTAATCAATTAAGATTCTTTAATGGTTTAGGTGCAAAACTGAGTTCTTTAGAAACATTGAGAGAATTTGAGAGGGAACCGTTCGCATTTACCACTGATGCAAATCGTAACAGGAAACCAACGAGGCCAATTATTACGGAAGAAGGATTTCAAATTCACCTTGATGCTATTGGAAGAGAAACTGGTGGAGTAATAGCATTAAGAGCTCGACAGAATCCCGAACCTCTTGATTTGAGGAAAGAAAATGAATATAATGTTGAGGGGTATTTTGATCCCATTACTAGAAAAGATCTCCGCAGAGTTATTAAGGCAAAAGAATACTACCTTCTTGCATCAAAAGAATTCTTTTCTGTTCCTCCCCATTTAAGTGCCGAGCTAAGAAGATATTCTGATATAGGTTTTGTTGGACCACAAGATTTCGCAGGATTCATTGACAACGGATTTAAAGGAGATATAGTTTACGAACCAAGATCTGATGAATTTGCTGATGTCGAACTTAATGATAATATGCCCATGACTACTATAGAATTCTTCAGAACTATCGTGGAGCCAGAAAAGAAGTATGGGGGAGAAAGCGGTGCGCATTTTCAAGGACAAGTTGGAATTACCCCATCTAAGAGGTTCAAGCCAATAGATTATAAGCGCTTGCTTGAATAAGTTTTAATACAATATTTTATTTGTTTTTGCATGAATATCTTGTTTGTTTGCAAGTACAATAGATTTAGAAGCAAAGTGGCGGAGGCCTTTTTTAATAAATACAACAAAAATAAGGAATTGAAGGCAAAGAGTGCTGGAGTTATTGATCCTTTTCATCATTTTGTTTCAAAAATTGCGGCTGATGTGCTGGCTGAACAGAAAGTTAAGTTACCCAACGAACAGCCAACTTTAATCAGCGATCAGGCAATAAAATGGGCCGATAAGATTGTTATTGTTGCTTATAATGTTGAGCCCAAAATTTTTCAGGGAAAGGATGTCGAGGTTTGGAAGATTGAGGATGCTCATGATGAAGATATTTCAGCAATAAAGAAAACTATAAAAGAAATAGAGGAAAGAATTAAGGAGTTTGTCAGATTATTAGACAACTCTTCCAATAGAAAGAAGAATGAATATTCCTAATATGCTTGCTATGTAAGCAATAGTGGAAAATTGTTTTACTGAGATTTTTTTATTTAGGGCCAACAACGAAATACCCAATTCGTCCGGGAGCGGAGAGGAGATTATAATAAATCCAATTACCGGAGCTAAATTTTTTTTAATTACAAAGGGAATGTTGTGGAAGAATAATTTGACGATTTTTTCTTTTTCCAGTTTTTCAATTTCATCTTTAAATGACAGCCTTATTGTTTGAAATATTAAAATATCCACTATCATGGAGCCCAGTCCTCCTATTAATGATGCCAAATATATGTTTTGCTGCTTTCCAAGAATTAAAAATAGCGACGTAGCAGGGGCAGATGTAAATCCAGAAGTATACAGCATTCCAGAAAGGAATGTTCCAAGGTATCCTAATTGTGATAAAATGCTGGAAAATATTGGAAAGTCCCTTCCTTTGAAGATAAAATAGGCTAGAACGATAGTCAGCAAGAAGAATAATATTTTAGGGTATTTTATTCTGATGAAATGATGTTTGTCTTTTTTCATTTTATAAAAACTATTAACTTTACTATATATAACTAAACGTTTAAATAAGTCTCCTTTGTTATGTTTTTATCTGTGCAGAGACTCTTCTTTTAGATTCAATGCTTAGATGCGCGGGTGGCACAGCGGCTACTGCAATCGGCTGCAGCCCGATTTTTCGTGGGTTCGAGTCCCACCCCGCGCTTATTATATCGATTTTAACTGATTTTGACGCCACTATAGAGGACAAAGCTTTTGACGTATAATTTATAAATCCTCGAAACTATGGAATTTTAATGCTATATAGAGCTATAAGGAGGTAAAAAATGGTACAAGGATATTGCGTAAAGGACAAGAAGATGGTTGACATCAAAGACCCAAAGGAAAGTCTGACAAAGAGAGGTACTAAGATTGTAAAAGGAAAATGCCCTCATTGCGGAACAACTGTCTGTAGAATGGGAGGAATGAAGTAATTAGCGAACTTTTATTTTTTATTTGAGCTGATTGTTTTTTAATTAGATAGAGATGATTTAAACATCAAGAATCTTTGATTCTTGTGTCTTGACAGTTGCAGGGCAACTTTTAAATATAATAATTCTAATAGAATTTCATGGTTAAAGAGAAGAGTGCGAACAACAAATCTAATATGCTTAGCATTGATGAGCTGGCAACTTTTTGCAAGAGAAGAGGATTTGCTTATCCTTCTGGAGAGATTTACGGCGGACTTGCAGGATTCTGGGATTATGGGCCTCTTGGAGTAGAGCTGAAGAATAATATTAAAAGAGAGTGGTGGAGATTTCATGTTCATCAACGCGAGGATTTGGTAGGAATTGACGGATCAATTATAACTAATCCAAAAGTTTGGGAGGCTTCCGGACATGTTGCAAGTTTTGTTGATGTTGCTGTTGTTTGTAAGAAGTGCGGACATAAAGCAAAAATAGACAAACATCAAGTTGGCAAAGTAAAATGTGATAAATGCGGAAGCGATTATATTGTTAAAGGTGAGTTTAATCCTATGTTTGTTACTAATGTCGGGCCAATTAAAGAAGATTCAATTAAATCTTATCTGCGTCCAGAGACTGCACAGCTCATTTTTGCAGATTTTAAGGCAATTCATGACAATTCCAGATTAAAATTACCATTTGGAATTGCTCAAGTAGGAAAAGCATTCAGAAATGAAATCTCTCCGCGCGAGTTTTTGTTTCGCTGCCGAGAGTTTGAGCAGATGGAAATTGAATATTTCATTGCCCGCGGAATGAAATGCCCATATATCGATGAAATAAAGGGAGTTGAGATGGAAATTTACAGCGAAGAGATGCAAAAATTTGATAAAAATGCCAAGAAGATGAAAGTTTATGATGCATGGAAGAAAGGAATAATAAAAAATGACTGGCATGCATATTGGATTGCTTTAGAGTTCAGCTGGTTTGTACTGCTTGGAGCAAATCCAGAGAAATTTAGAGCGAGACAGCATCTTTCAGAAGAGAAATCGCATTATGCAGTAGATACTTGGGATTTAGAGTATAGTTTTCCTATGGGGTGGCGCGAATTGGAAGGATTTGCAAACAGATCTAACTTCGATTTAACCCAGCATGAAAAACATTCTAATAAAAGCATGAGCATTCAGGATGCAATAGCAGGAAAAGTTCTGCCGGATGTTGTATGTGAGCCAAGCCTCGGAGTCGAGAGGGCATTTTTAGTTTTTATGTTCGATGCATATGAACATGATCAGAAGAGAGAAAATATTGTCTTGCATTTATCGCCGAAGCTTGCACCATATAAGGCAGCAATATTTCCTTTAATTTCTAAAGGTGAGGTTTTGGAAGTTTCAAGAGAGGTTTACAAAGATTTGAAAGAGGAATTTAATGTTTTATTTGACGAATCTGGATCTATCGGCCGAAGGTATGCAAGAAATGATGAAATTGGAACACCATTTTGCATTACAGTTGATGAGTCAAGCCTGAAAGGCAAGAGTGTTACGATTAGAGAGCGCGATTCAACAAAACAAATTAAAGTCAAAATAGAAAAATTAAGATCTGTTTTGAGAGATTTAATAAATGATGATATTTCTTTTGAAGATGCAGGAAAGGCTGTTGTGACGAGAGTGAAGAAGGAGTAAGTGTTTTATGAATTCATTGATATATTTGTTTGCATTTATTACATTTCTTTCAACTTTATTTGGCGGATTTATTATACTTAGATATAAGAAGGCTTTGCCATACTTTTTTGCTTTTGCTGCTGGAAGTCTTATATCTGTTGTTTTTTTGGATCTCTTGCCTGAAAGTCTTGAAATTGCTAATTCTCTAAGTATTCCAATTAGATATGTAATGATCACAATAGTTACATCATTTTTTGCTTATAGTTTGCTTGAAAAATATTTTCTAACACATCATCATCATGAAGGAGAAGGACATGGCCATATAATGGGGCCGATAGGTGCAGGAAGCTTGATTATACACAGCTTTTTTGATGGAGCTGCAATCGGTCTAGCTTTTCAGGTAAGTTCAGCTGTTGGATTAGTTGTTGGGCTTGCTGTTATTTTCCACGATATGACTGACGGCATAAACACAGTTGTACTAATGTTAAAGAATAAACAGAAAAAAGAAAGGGCAATTAAATTTTTAGTAATGGATGCTATTGCCCCGTCCTTAGGAATTTTATTAACATCTTTCTTTATATTTCCACAGCAAATTTTAGTATTTCTTCTAGCTATATTTTCAGGCGAATTTTTATATATCGGTGCATCCAGTCTTCTTCCAGAAACGCATCATCATGATTCTAAGAAGGTGGTCATTGCCATGACTCTTGGATTCTTGCTTATGCTTATTTTAACTTCTTTAATTGCTTAACCATAAATTTATATTCTTATTTTTGTGAGAAATTTTAAGGGCCCATAGGATAGTGGTAATCCATCCGGCTGGCAGTCGGAAGACTCGAGTCCGATTCTCGATGGGTCCATATTTATCTGTAAGAAATTGCTTGAACTAATAAAATCAGCCAGAAAGTAGCGTTGATGAAATTCATAATTGTTGAGAGATAAAGGTTAAGTGTAAAAAATACAAAGGCTAAAACGTAAGATCCTATGCTCGTTATTAATGAAGTTTGAATTGGTATCGATTGTTTTTTTTGCTTGAATCCTCGATATACTGTTGGAATTAATGCGTAACTAAAGAGCAGGCCACAGATCGATATTACTATGTCTTGCCAGACCATATTAATTAAAAATTCCGGCTCTATAGAGTTCGTTAATTAAGTGTTTTTGGTCTTTATTTTGTTTTAATGTAATATCCTTTACTTCTGCAGGCGTTAATCTTTTCGGGATGCCCGGGCTGAATTTATCATTTTCTCTATGAGCAGCTTCGTAAAAGTCGATTAAAGCAACAAGTCTTCCAGAATATTGTATTAATGTTTGTGTTCCCCTACTAAACTTCCCATCGATTTGCGGCATTTCTTTTGATTTATTATGATCATTTGTAAAATGATCTGCATATAGCATTACCCAAGCAGAAAATTCGTAAACTTGTTTTAAAATATTAAATCCGAGCTGCACATGTGGTTCCATTTCTTTCGCATCTTCACTTGTCCAATTTACTCTTTTGTCTAATAGCTTTTGAGGTATTACCATTTTTCCGATATCATGAAGTGCACAGGGAAAAACTAGGCTCTTTGGGTCTACAATATGTGTGAAATTAGATATTTCATATCCGAGTAGGGCCATTCTTCCAGAATGTTCATATGTCGGAGGATGATGTTCTTTAATTAGATTTAAAAAATACCATAGAGATTTTATGTGTTCTGGGCGAGTATCTAACTTTCCGAAGAGATTTTCCAATTCGCTAGTCACTCTTCTAGTTTCGTCACTTTCTGGCATGTTTTATTTATTGCTTTTTTATTTTTAAACACTAATATAGTGTAAAATATGCTTCAGAAAGAGCTTTAGAAATCCTTTTAAACAATTATTTGCTTATTGTTTCATGGGAAAAACGATAGGGGTGATATCTATTAAGGGAGGGGTTGGAAAGACAACAGTTGCTACATCAATTGCTGCTGATTTAGCCAATAATCATGGAAAGAAAGTTTTACTTGTTGATGCAAACTATTCTGCACCTAATGTCGGCCTTCATATGGATATTGTAAGTCCTGTAAAGACCATTCATGATGTTTTAGTCGGCAAATCAAGAGTGATAAGCGCTATTCACAACAGGCATGGAGTTGATGTCATTCCCGGAAGTTTTGTTTATAATAAAAATGTTAATTACTTCAAATTAAAAAGCCGATTGGATAAAGTAAAGGATAATTATGATTTTGTTATTATTGATTCCTCGCCTACTTTAAATGAGGAAATTTTATCTACAATGGTCGCATCTGATAATCTATTTGTTGTTACAACGCCCGATTATCCTACTTTAGTTTGTTCGCTCAGAGCGGCAATACTTGCAAAGCAGAGAGGAAAGCCAATTTCTGGCATTATATTAAATAAAATCCGAGATCCAAATTATGAACTTAGTTTGAATGATATTGAAGATGCAACTGAAATTCCAGTTGTTGCAAGAATTCCAGATGACAAAGTGAGCATAAGAGCTTTATTTTCCGGAGTGCCAATTCCAGTATATGATAAAAAATCACAATTCGCAAAAGAAGTTAACAGATTAAGCTGCGCCTTAATTAATAAAAAGGAAGAAAAGGGTTTCTGGAGAAATTTATTTCCATTAAGTTTAGAAAAGCAAGAAATAAACAGGCAGGTTTTGCGGGAAGATTTTTATCAAAGCATGTTTAAAGATGAAGAATGAGGATTGTGTTTTCTGCAAGATAGCAAAAGGCGAGATAAAATCTGATAAAATACTTGAGAGCAATAATTTTTTTGCTATACGCGATATGAATCCTGTTTCAAAAGGACATGCACTTATTATTCCCAAAAAACATTTTGTAACCCTCCTTGATATTCCTAATAAGCTTGGAGACGAGCTGCTTGAATTTACAAAAGCAGTCGCTTCTGATTTACTTGAAAAAAAATATGGAGATGGATTTAATGTAATAATGAATAATTTACAAGTTGCTGGACAACTTGTAATGCATGCACATATTCATATTATTCCAAGAAAAGAAAAGGATGGAATAAGGTTTTTTCATAAGTGATTGTTCAATTGTAATTATATAATGAAAATAAAGATATAAATATAATTTTTACTTATTTTATTGATGAACTTTGTGATAGATAAAGATGTCGCATTACTTTATGGAATTCTGTTGGGAGATGGATGTTTAAGTCTAGTTAATGGAAAAAAGAAGTATATCGCTATAACTGGCTCTTCACAAGATGATCTGCCTTTTTTTAAAGAAATTATTGCACCAATATTAAAAAAGTTAAGAGGCAAAGAGACAAATATAAAATTTAGAAAAGATTGCAATGCAATAGAGTTTAATTTTGCAGATTATCAATTATTTGATTTTATTCATTCACTTGGATTTCCGGTAGGCAAGAAGGGAACAGATATAGAAATTTCTAAAATATTTTATGATAAGGATTTGGTTAAATATGTTGTTCAAGGTTTTATGGCTACAGATGGAAGCTTAGTATTAACAAAGAATCCGAATAAGTATTATCCTAGAATTGAATCGATGGCCATTTGTAAAAATGTTTTGAGACAGATTTATGATTATTTCCATTCAATAGGGATGAATGGTGCATTTTATCTTGCTAAGTCTAAGCCCTATTACAAATTTAAAAATGTTCAAACTAGATATAGATTTCAATTCAATGGAAAACAAAATATTTTGATTTTTAATAACAAGATAGGTTTTGTTAATCCTAAAATGCAAGAAAAGTTTGACGGATTTGCAAAATACGATCAAGAGTATGATCTAGAGATTTGTAGAGTGCCAACACAAAAGGTTAAGTTTGTTAATGGTGGAATAAATAAAAGATTCGAAGAATGGATGGCTCGGGGGAGAATTGAACTCCCGACATCGTGCTCATGAGACACGCATTCTACCACTGAATTACCGAGCCATAAACTAGGGAAAATAAATGTGTTTTTAAGTCTGTTGGAAAAGTTAATAAAATTGCTTTTGTTTGTTAAAACATGGCGATAGTTGAAGATATTATTATTGAAGTTGGACGGCTCGGCCTGTGGCTTCAGGCTTTAGGAGTGGTAATAGTATTTACGATAATCTTTGAATTAATTGCATTCTTTTATAATAGAAAGAGATTGAAAGAAATTGCAGTTATTAAAATAGATATGAAAAGAATAGAAGGAAAAATAGACAGAATTTTGTCTAAAAAATAATTAATATCTAGAGTGTCTAGGTGATCTAAGCGGTCTTTCTTCTGGAGCTTTTGGTTTTATTACTCTGGGATATTTTTTCATTTTTACAAGGTGGGCAATATATCCAGCTACTTTGTTTCGAATTTTTTTGTCTGGTAAATTGTTGTTGCCTAAAAGTTTTTTATCAGTTTCAAAACTGTCTGTGAAAGAAGTTTCTACGTCTTTACCCTGTAGAAGCTGCTTCGCAGCCCTTTTTATCATTAATGATTTTATTCTTCCCATTTAAAGAGTTTGAAATTATGGTATATAAAGTTTGCTAGAACTTGCACACAGAACTCGATCATATATATCTTTAAATTTTATCATATTACTATATTTTTATGAATCGTGACCAGTTGTCAAAATTAGAATTAAAAAAAGGAGATCCAATAATCTTAAGATTTCAGACTGAAGGTCGTGCAGGATTAGATAATAAAACTCATTTTCATGCTTATTTTAGGCAGGTATTGAATGCAGAATGTGATCCGATTGTTAATTTCTATCATTATATTCTTGGTTGTTGCGGAGAAGATAGATATGTTCCCTTAAATGAAATTGTATCAATTCAAAGAATACCTGCAGTTAAAGATATATCTTAGTTATGGCCTGAGCCAGGAGATTTCGTAATAGCTAACATCGCCTTCTTCGTCAACAATGCCTATAAGAAGATTCTTTTTTGTTGAGTGAGCAACACGATTTTTGGCGGCAAAGTCATGCCAGTTAAGAGCATCGGTTTCTTTTACAGTGTATAAAATCCAGCGGGCATGCTCTTCTCCCGGCTTAAATCCCTTTTCATAAACTCTAAATTCAGCTCCAAACTTGAGAGCTGATTTTACAATATATCCTTTTTCTCTAAGATCTTTATAAACTGCAAATTTTATTTCTATTTTTTTATCTAATTTTTTTAATTTTCTTATTAGATTTTCGTAATTGATATGTTTTTTACCTGAGAAAACTGAAATTTTGTTTTTTTCAGCTAAAAATAGAGCTTCGACTGGAGCATAAATTATCTTATTTTCTTTTTTCTCTCCGAAGCGTGATTTTTCATAAAGAGAGAATGCATCGCTAGAGCTAGATGATATCTTTTCATGAGATAGTTGTGCTTGAATCATAAATCATAATAGTAAAGCTGAAGTTTTAAAGATTCCTACAGGATAGGTTTAAAAATTGCTTTTTTTTAAGATAGAGATGGCAGAAGATTATGGAGAGTTCGAAGAGATAACTGAAGAAGGAGCTGTTGTTGATACAAATCAGGAAGCTCCGGCAAGGGTTAGAATACCTAGGCAAGGAGAGGTTATTGGAGTTATAACTCAGAGACTTGGAGGAAATAGAATGGAAGTTCGTTCCACTGATGGAAAGACAAGAAATTGCAGAGTTCCTGGGAGATATAAGCGAGCATTATGGCTTCGTCCGAGAGATGTTGTATTAATAACTCCCTGGAAAGATGATGATACGAAGGGAGATGTAATATTCAAATATAATTCGAGCGCTATAAGTCAGTTAAGGAAAAAGGGAATTTTAGACAGTCTTAAAGAAGCATTCTAATAAGACCAAGGTCTTATGAACCTGAAAACCAAGGTTTTCTATCCTATAAATTTATATTAAGTTTAGCAAGCAAAAAGGTTTAAATTTCTGGTTTTATAGGAATAAACATGGTGAAAAGTAAGGTTTCTAAAATCAAAACTATAGAGGAAGTTAAAATTAATTTTGCAGCCATAGAAAAGAAATGGCAGAAGAAGTGGGAAGAGGGAAAAATTTTTGAAGTTTCTGAAAAATCAAAGAAGAAAAAATTTTATTGTCTTGAAATGTATCCTTATCCATCGGGATCAGGGCTACATATGGGACACGCATTTAACTATATCATAGGAGATATTCAAGCCAGGTTTAGAAGGATGCAGGGATTTAATGTTCTTCATCCTATGGGATATGATTCTTTTGGACTTCCTGCAGAGAATGCTGCAATTAGAGAAGGAGTCCATCCGCAAGAATATACCGATACTGCAATTAAAAATTACATAAAGCAGCAAAAAATGCTCGGTTTAAGCTATGACTGGACAAGAATTTTATGGAGCCACAATCCTGAATATTATAAGTGGAACCAGTGGATTTTTTTAAAGATGCTGAAAAAAGGATTGGCTTACAGAAAAAATGCTTCTGTTAACTGGTGTGCAAAGTGCAATTCTGTTCTTGCGAATGAGCAAGTTCATAGCGGAAAATGCTGGAGGCATGAAGATGTAGAAGTTGAGATAAAACATATTGAACAGTGGTTTTTGAAAACAACTGCATATGCTGAGGAGTTGTTAATGAATGAAAATAATCTTGACTGGCCGAACAGAATAAAATCAATGCAGGAAAACTGGATCGGAAGAAGCGAAGGAACAGAAATTATATTTGAGGTAAACAAAGCGAAATGGCCAGTATTTACGACAAGACCAGATACTTTGTTCGGAGTTACATTTCTAGTTGTATCTGCACAGCATTCAAAATTAATGGAGCTAGTTACAGCAAAACAGAAGAAGGAAGTTGAATCCTTTTTAAAGAAAATAAAATCTACTAGTGAGAAAGATGCGATTGATTTAGAAAAGCAGGGTGTTTTCACTGGAAGTTATGCAATTCATCCATTAACAAAAGAAAAAATTCCTGTTTGGACAGGAAATTTTGTTATTGCCGATTACGGAAGCGGAATGGTCATGGCTGTTCCTGCACATGATCAGAGAGATTTTGAATTTGCAAAGAAGTATAAAATTCCAATAAAAGTTGTAATAGATCCAATTGATCAGAAAATAAGTTCAAATACGTTAAAGGAAGCTTATACCGGCCCGGGAAATTTAATGAATTCAGAAGGATTTGATGATTTAGCAAGTCCAGAGGCAAAAGACCACATTACAAAAGCTCTTGAGTTTAAAAAATTGGGAAAGAAGAGCGTTCAATACAAGTTAAGGGATTGGCTTGTATCAAGACAGAGATATTGGGGAACTCCAATTCCAGTTATTTATTGTGATAAATGCGGCATCGTCCCAGTTTCTGAAAAAGATTTGCCTGTGGAGCTGCCTAAGAAAGTTAAATTTGGAAAAGGAAATCCACTTGAAACCAATAAGGAATTTGTTAACGTTAATTGTCCAAACTGCAAAGGCAAAGCAAGAAGAGAGACAGATACAATGGATACTTTCTTTGATTCAAGCTGGTATTATCTTAGATATGCCGATGCAAAAAACAAGAAAATGCCTTTCGACAGTAAAAATGCAGAATATTGGATGCCTGTTGATTTTTATACCGGCGGAGCAGAACACGCCTGCATGCATCTTATTTATGCACGTTTCTTTACAAAAGTTTTGAGAGATTTAGGGTTGATCAAATTAGATGAACCATTCAAGAAATTATTCAATCAGGGAATGGTTCATAAAGATGGTGTTGTAATGAGTAAAAGCAAGGGAAATGTTGTATTGCCCGAAGAAGTTTCTAATAAATATGGAATTGATACTGCCAGGTTATTCTTGATGGCTATTGCGCATCCAAGCAAAGATATAGAATGGAGTGAGAATGGAATAGATGGAAGCTCAAGATTCGCGATGAAAGTTTTTGATTATTTTAATTCAATCAAAATATCCAAATCCAGCAATAAAGTTGAACATAAAATTAATAGTGCTATAAAATCAGTAACTAATAATTTAGAGAGCATTGATTACAATATAGCAATAATAAAGTTGAGAGAATTGTTTGATTTTCTTTCTACTGAAAAAGAAATATCAAAGAAAGATTCTGAAAGTGCTATTAAGATGCTGTCTCCTTTCTGTCCACATATCTCGGAAGAATTATGGGAAAAAATAGGGGGGAAGGGCTTTGTCAGCTTGGCAGAATGGCCAGAAGCAGATGAAAGCAAAATTGATGAAAAATTTGAAAAGGCCGAGAAAGATTTGGATAAAACAGTTTCTGATATATTGAATGTTCTGAAGATAGTTAAGGAAAAATCAGGGGAAGAAGGCGAAAAAGTTTATCTTTATGTTATTCCAAACGAACTTGGCAACTATGATATTTCTTTTTTAACTAAAAGAGTCGGCAAGGAAGTTAAAGTTTTTGCTGTAAACGACAAAAAGAAATATGATCCGCAGGGAAAGGCGAGCAAGGCGAAGCCGGGCAAGCCTGGAATTTATATTGAGTAAATAAATTTATAAGCTTGATATTATATAATAAAATATGGCTTTAGATCTAAGTGAAATTGTAGGATTATTTGCAGCATTTTATTTAATATTTTTAGTTGTTGTTTTAGCACTTTATATTTATACTTCAATTGCCTTAATGACAATTGCAAACAAGACAAGAACAAGAAACGCCTGGCTTGCCTGGATACCTATTGCTAATTTCTATTTAGTTACTCAAATTGCAGGTGTCAGCGGTCTTTGGACATTAGCTTTGCTTGCTGCACTTGTTCCATTTGTTGGGCCTTTACTTCTTGCAGGAGTTGGAATTTGGCTATTTTGGAGAGTTGCAGAGAAAAGAAGATTCCCAGGATGGATCAGTCTTTTACTTTTAATTCCTGTAGTCAATTTAGTTATTCTAGGAATACTTGCCTGGGGCAAGTAATAAGAACCGAGGTTCTTAGATTCCTATATTAATTTTAGCAAGCTACAAACCAAGGTTCAATAACTCCTATATTAATTTTAGCAAGCTACAAACCAAGGTTCAATAACTCCTATAATTAATTTAGCAAGCTACTAAGAACTAAGAGTTTATTTGTTATTAACTAGCAATTTCATCACATCTTTTTGTATCATTTCCATAAGGAAAAAGAATGCCTAGATTTTTTTGAACGATTTCTTTGTTTACAAAAACATCATTGAGATAAACATATCTTAACAATCTGCCATAAGCATCTTTATCCGAAATATCTTTTTCAAGTCTAACTTTTTTGTTCAAAACTAATTCACTCAGAAAGATTTTTGCTTCTTCATATCCTGTTTCATTGAATTCTGGAGTGTCAATACAGATTAATCTTACTTTTTCTCCGGTTTCAATTTCAAAAGTGTCTCCATCTATCACGGAGATTACTAAAATTGTTTTTCGCTCCTGATATTCTTTGTAAACTGAAAAGACAAGGAAGAATAATATTATCATAGAGATTGATGCTATAAATATTATTTTAATTTTTGAGGTTTTCATTAAATTCTTTGGATAAATTGGCTTAATTAGTTTGTTAATTAACAAATAAGTATGACTTAGAGCCTAGTAGAAAGTTTCTATAAGAAAGACCACCTCATTTAATTATTGACAATCAAAGAGGAGGTGGTCAATATGAATAAAAAGAACTTTTATATAAAACTTATCCAGAAAGTCAAATCTGGAGTCA
>Ga0247727_10007862_pt1 | contig 20088 bp, 19 predicted proteins | sample WisWelCaveWW1625_FD_202498 | JGI IMG/M metagenome (GOLD analysis project Ga0247727, IMG submission 202498) | Biofilm microbial communities from Wishing Well Cave, Virginia, United States - WW16-25 | ecosystem: Environmental > Aquatic > Deep subsurface > Groundwater > Cave microbial mat | place... | reverse complement strand
TTAACCCCAATCGGACTCGTCCACAACAAATCACCGTCTTCCTGCACGAGCTTCGCGAAATAATAATGTGGCCCGGTCGGTTTCTGAATTGGTGGACAATGACCGTTTGTAGAATTTGAGAACGTTAACGCCTGAAGGCGTTACTACGAACGTCAATGCGCCGGCCCGAAGAAGATCGCGTTCAGGAGTAAAAGATTCGTGCCGTCCATAAATGCGCGCGTGTTCGGATCTTCGGCAAATGCCACCACGTGGCCGTCGCCGAGACTTTGGTGCATCAGAAACGCTTTGTTGGCGAGTTGCTTTTTGGACTCCTCCCAGATAAAACCGCTCAACACGAGTTTATCTTCCGGCATGTACAAACCGACGTTCGTGCCTTTGTCGAGCTTCAGCGGCGTGTAAATGTTGCGGCTGTTGACGATCACATTCGCGTCGCCGTCGTAGCCGAACGCCAGCCAATGCTCCGTGTCCAGCGCGAGGCGCACGATCGTGCCGGGCGTTTCGATCGGCAATTCTTTCTCCGGCTGAATTTCTTTTTCCACGTCAAACGGCTTGGTCAGATCGGGCTTCGTCTCTTCTTTTTTATCGTCTTTATCCTTTTTCTCATCTTTCTCTTTTTTCTCATCGGGTTTTCCGCCTTTTAACTCGCGCGTCGTCGCGAGCAGGCCGACCTTCTCGCCGGTGAGCCATTGCGTCGCGTTGCCGTACGTAATCAACGTGCCGCCGTTGCGAATCCAATCTTTGAGCGCGCCGCCCTCGCCGAGCGCGCGATCGTAGCTGCTGAACGCATCCGGCAAAATCAGCACGTTGTATTTTGTCAAATCCGCGCTGCCCAACTGCTCGGTGTGAATCAACGTCACCGGATAACCGTACATTTGCTCGATAATATATCGCGTCCAACCGGCGGACAGGGAGGAGGTTGGCGTGTTGTAGGCGAGCACGATTTTCGGTTTCGGCAAAAAGACCACATTGCCGCTGCCAAAATTTACACCGTCGTCCACCCACGAAGAATTCGTTGCGATGATTTCCAGGTTTTCCGTTTTCGCCAGTTCCGTGAGTTGTTCATAAAGATCGCCCGGATTCTCTTTTACTTTGATGATCAACGAGCCGCGCGGGTATTTGCGGCCATTCAAAGTAAATTCCAGATCCGTGCTGAACGCGCGAATATTTTTGCGCTGCAACGTTGCCAACGCGCGCGCGGCGGCGTTCGTGCCCCATGGAATCAAATACGCCAGTTGCGATTTTCCACTTTGAACGCTGGCGGCAGAATTTTCCGAACCGGGCACGGAAAAAGTTCCCGGCGAAACCTCGCGGCTGCGGTAGCATTCGACGTCATATAATAAAGGAAGCGACCAACCAGTGACATCATAAAACTGCGTGCCCAGCCGTTTCTTCTCACGGCGCAATTGTTCTTTGATGAACTTGTCGTCCATCGGCGTGTGTTTATCCAAAAGCGTTTTCGCCAATCGTTTGGAGGGCTGCGCCAGCGAAACGACAAACGTTCCGGCGGGAAAATTTTTGAGCTGCGCCGTGCCGCCGTAATAATCGTCGACGCGGCGATTGCTAAAAGATGACGTGGCCTTTTTCACCTCGATGCCTTGTTGTTGCAACAAGGTCACGAGCTTGGCGGCGCGATTCGGATCATTGCCGGGCGCGAGAATGAACTCTTTGATCTCGCCGGTTTTGCCTTCTTCAATGGCCGAGCGGCGATACTCATAAAAATACCGCAACACCTCGGCGCGATTTCTCGCCGTCGTTTCCGCGGTCGAAAGCGACGCAATAAAATGATGCTGCACGGTGTCGCGATAGTGCATCGTCGTTTCATCATCACGCCTGACCACCAGACCCCGCGTGGATGCCTGTTCGTACGTCATGCCCACCGAGCCGTGGAACATCGGCCAGCCTTCACCGTAGCCGGGATAAAATGAGTCGAACACTTCGCGCGTGAAATAATCGAACTTCATGCGATCAAACCATTTCGCATTGTTGCGGCCAAATTTTTTCAGCATCTCAATTTGCGCCGCCGGCATTTCAGGATTCAGCGGATCGGCCGGCGGCGCGAAATAATACGTCGAGTTCGAGCCCATTTCGTGCAGATCGACAAACACTTGCGGAAACCATTCGAGATAGGCTTTCACGCGGCCGCGCGTTTCCGGTTGCGTCAGCGCAAACCAATCGCGGTTCATGTCGAAGAGATAATGATTGCTGCGCCCGCTCGGCCAGCTCTCGCGATGCTCGGCGGATTGTTGATCCGCATCCGGCCAGCGCCCGGTGGTTTGGCGGAAATAATTGATGAAGCGATCGCGGCCATCCGGATTTTCCATCGGATCGAGAATCACGACGCTGTTTTGCAAAACACTCTGCGCGAGCGTATCATTTTGCGCCGCGAGGAGATGATAGGCCGTGAGCAACGCCGCGTCGGTGCTCGAAATTTCATTGCCATGCACGCCGTACGCCAGCCAGGTGATTGCCGGCAGGGAGGAGATGAGTCGATCGGCCTCCGCCGCAGGAATTTGCCGCGGATCCGCCAGCTTTTGCATGCCGGATTTGATCTCATCGAGGCGCGCCAGATTTTGCTCCGACGCGACGATCATGTAATAAAGTGCGCGGCCTTCCCAGGTCTCCGCATATTTTACCAGCCGCACATTCCTGGAAACTTCCGCGAGGCGGTGAATGTATTTCTCGACTTCATGGTGCATCGTGATTTTTTCGCCCCACTTGTGCCCGACGGCTTGTTCAAGCGTCGGAATGGCGGGATTGTATTTGGCATTGGGATAAAATTCAAATGGCTGCGCGAAGGTAAGATTAGCGCCGACGAGCAAACTGAGAAGGGCGGAAGAGAATCTGGCTTTCATTCGAGATCGTCTCCTTGGTCCTGGGTTGATTAAGTCGTGGTGATTGGTCAATTAATGGGGTAAAAGATGCACAAGTTTTTCTGAAATGTCAAGTGCCAGTTAAGATGATTGCTCGGGAAGGAGAGTGACGGGAGCCATTATTTTTTGAAGCTTTTGATAAAACCAATTCGTCAACTGTTTTCACGTCATAGCCAAAACCGAATTTTCATGCAAGCTAAAAATTGGAGCTCTTCGAGCAGCATATTCAAGCTCACGGAATTGGAACGGCTCACGGAATTAAAATCAAAAATACTTTTCTTCCGTGAGATGTTCTTTTTCCGTGAGCTACAACTTTCAGAATTTTTTCTGAGTTTGACGGCGTTAGTGCTTATTTATCGCGTCACCACAATCTTCTGCATCAATTTCTGCGCGCCCGCCTGTAACACGGTAAAATAAATTCCGCTCGCCACGGCTTCACCACGGTCGTTGCGGCCATCCCACAGGATTTCATAAGTTCCCGCGACCTGCCGGGTTTCAACAATTTGCCGCGTTAAGCGTCCCAGCATATCGTAAATTTGCAGACTCACTGCACTTTCTTGCGGCAGCGCATAAGCCATGCGGGTCGCTGCCGCGCGCTTCATCGAAAATGGATTTGGATAACTTGGCGCCAGCGCCAGCTTTTGTGGCAGCGGCGACGCCGCGATTTCAAATTCAGCCTTTTGGCGCGCGTCGCTCTCGGCGGCGATTTTATAAATTCGTCCGAGCGTCGTCAACGTTTTGCCATCCGTCGCCAGCAATGCGGAAATCGGTTTTTGGCCGATGGTATCAAACCTGCGATCGTATCCCACCGAGCGGCTCCAAAACCAGCGCTGAATGCCGACCGTGTTGGCCTTAAAATAATTTGACAATTCCCAGCAAACTTTGGCTGCTTCGGATTCCGTGCGCCGCCAGTCGATGTTGCCAAATTCACTCACCCAGATCTCCGTCACGCCGGCGGCTTTAAAACTCGCCGCGAGTTTTTCGATATGCGGTTGCACCTCGGAAATTTGAAAGGCGGCGGTCTGCGCGCCCATTGGATAGAGATGAAAATTGCCGAGATCGACTTTGACGTCCGGCGGCAACGCCGCGCGGAAAGCTTCAAACCATGCCGCCGTCGAAGTTTGGAACAACGAGGCGCTGACGAACGTTGCCAGCTCGTTGCGGAAATTGCCGAAGAACGATGGGATACCGGCGAGAATAATTTCCTGTGGATTGTCGAGCGCTTCTTTTAAAAACAGGCCGCCGATCATGCATTTTGCCGCCGGATCATATTTTTTAATTTGCCGGTAATAACGCGCGTAAATCGCGGCGTATTGCTCCGGCCGCAGCAGCGGAAACCAATTCGGCTCGTTGCCAATCTCCCAAACCGCGCCGTATCGCCGCGCCTCCTCGATTTGATCGTGAATCCATTTCGACTCGGCCGCAAAAACGCGATCGATGATTTGCTGCTGGCGGGGGAGAGGCTTGCCGCTAAAAAATGTTTTGGAGAGAAACGGCTCAAAATAGAAATGCTGGGCGATATCCGGCTGCCCGTCGCTATTCTGATCGATCTTCATAATTTCGCCCGCGCCGCCTGCAATGGCTTTGTCGATTTGCGATTGCACGATGATGTCGAGCTTGCGCCACGTGAAGCTCACATCGCCGATGCCGAGAATGTTGACCTTGAATTTGATGTCGCCCTGCGCGTCGGTGACGGATTTGCCGTGAATCTCTTTGATGGCGAGATAGCGGCCCTTTTCATCCTTGCCGATCTCGATGGTTCCGAGCAGCGTGAGCTTGGTATTGAAAGTCGGCCACGCGTGAATCGTTTTGCGCGTGCCCTGCGCTTGCGTCGACCATGTCACGTCCAGATCGACTTGCAGATTGATGCTTTCGCCGTCCGGCGCCACGGTAAGCTGAATCTCCGGCAAGGCTTCCGGCAAATTCACCGCGGTGTCGCTTAAGCGCACGGTATAACTGTAGATCGTCACGCCGAAAACTTTTTTGCGCCAGGTTTTGGACGTGCCGTCAACCGTTTGCTTCCATTGCGCCGCCAGATCGTCGCGATTCGCCTCCCACGCTTCCTGCACCACCGGTATCGCATTGCTTTTAATAAGATCGACGGCGAGATTGAGAAAATTTTGCAGCAACAACGAATTGGGCTGCTCCAGCAAATCCAACACATACCATTCCCAGTCAACGCCAAGCGCATCGCTGCGACTCGTCAATTGGCCGACAACGAAATGCTTGTGCTTGCCGCGTAAAACAGGGTCATCGTTTTGGCGTTGATACTCGCGATACGCCTGCAAATTCAAGCGTTCCGCACCCTCGCGGCCGACCGTGCCAAAACGCGGATCGGTTTGCGCCCATAATGAAATAACAGATGAAATAACGAAAAACGGAACAAAGCTGGCGGGCCGGATTGCGGTAAAAATTTGCATTTTTCCTCCGTGAAAAGTTTTTTAGGCCAGGAAAGTCTTGCGGCTGAACAAGCCCGTTGATTTATCTACTCCACCATCCATCCCAAAGTGACTGCATTCGAGGAAAACTGCTTCGCGTGATTGAAAAGTATAATGAATTTTTCGGTGTGTGTCAAGGAAATTTATGGCAGGAAAAATTTTATTACAACCTGGGAATTTTTGCCGGATTTTGTGTCATAATCAATAGACAGGGTGGCCCGTTGTGGGCAAACTGCAAGAGTACGCTTTATTCTGCTGATACCTGAATAGAGCAGTCTTCAGAAAATCAAAATCCACCTCCCTGATCTCACTCAAACCAATCATTCATTAAGGAGAAGAATTATGGCTCAAAATCAGGAACCTCTTCAAGCCGCAATCCAGGTTGAAAATCCGTTCGGGGGCTCCAGAGGAGCAACTGTGCGCGTGCGGATACCCGCGTCCGTTGCTTTCAACCTGCAAATGTTGCAAAAAAGCATCGCGAATCTGGCGGAGCGGCTCGGTTGCAAACCGTGTGTCTCCGGCTTTGATTGCACGTTGTTGCTCGAACTTGATTATCTGATCAATGAGAAAGCGGAAGTCCTTCCGCGCTAACGGGGCGGCAGCCGGCTGTTGTGATTTTATCATGAGCAACAGACATGGCATCACCGGTCAGGCAGCAGGCGAGGTCAAATTCAACTTCGCCTGCTGGCGCGGTGCACATGACGAGTATGCTGTTAATGTCGAAACGTTCGTTTTCAACTATTTGCTCACAAGAGGCGGTGACGACATAATAAAATGACCGATCGCACATGAGTAGCTTCATGCCAGAAAATGCAGCAACGTTTTCATTGCCGGAATTGGGTGTCGGCATCATTTATTCTTCGGAAATAGAGCCGTTGCTTGTTCAATATCCGGGTCTGTTTGATGTTGTTGAAGTCGAGCCGCAGACCATATGGCTTGAAAATCGCAACGGTCCGGCGCCCTATCGCATTCTCAACGACGTGTTGGAGCACATTGCTCAGCTTCCCGGGCGGAAACTCGTGCATAGCATCGGCACACCGGTGGGAGGCACGAGGCGGCCTGATCCGGGGCAGCTTGCACTGTTGCGACGAACGCTCGAACGATTCGGCGCACCGTGGTTTAGCGACCATCTCAGCTTTAATGCCACGCCGGAGTTCAACACCGGATTTTTTCTGCCGCCACGCCAGACCGCAAAAGGCGTGGAAACGGCCGTGCAATCCATCCGCGATCTCCAAATGGCTCTGCCACTACCCATTGCCGTCGAGACGGGCGTAAATTATCTTAAGCCGCGGCGCGATGAAATGCCGGACGGTTTGTTTATCGCGGCGGTGGCGGAGACGGCGAATTGCGGCATTCTGCTGGACCTGCACAATATTTTCGCTAACAGCCTCAATGGCCGGCAGACGATGGAAGAATTCTTGGCGCAAATCCCGCTCGATCGTGTTTGGGAGATGCATATCGCTGGCGGGTTCGAGATGGACGGCTTTTGGCTTGACGCTCATTCCGGCGCGATTCCGGATCATCTCTTGGCGTTTGCCAGGCAAGTCATTCCGAACCTTCCGAATTTAAAGGCGATCATTTTTGAAATCTTTTCGGCATACGTTCCCGTCGCCGGTTTGGAATTGATTAAAACTCAGATGGCGAAACTGCGCGAACTGTGGCGGCGGCGCGGGCAGCCGCAACCGCATGGATTGATTTTAAATCCCTCGCGTTATCAGATGCCGGGGCGCACGGAGCAAGTTGAGTCGCCGGCAGCGTGGGAACGCGCGCTGGGGGCTCTGGCCATCGGCCATTCTTCTACTGAGCCTCTCGCGAATCAACTCACGCATGATCCCGGTGTGGCAATCATTAATCGCTTGGTGAATGAGTTTCGCGCCGCCATGATTGTGAGCACCTTGCGGCTGGCCTCACGTCTCTTGATGCTTGCGCTTGGCGTAGATAAGTTCCGCGCCCGGCTCGAGGATTTTTGGTCGAAAATTCCGCCGCAGCAATTTGCCTCCTCAGAGGCGGAGAAATTTGCAGCGTATTTAAAACAACTCGATCTGCCGCTGCCGCAGCTCGCCGAAATCTTGGATTTCGAGCAGGCCGTCTTAGCTACTCTCATTGATGAACAGCCACGAGTGGTGAAATTCGATATGGACCCGCTGCCGATGATCCGCGCGCTTGCCGAAGGCCGGTTGCCGGAAATCCAAGGTCAAATCGGGCACTTTGAAATCGAAGTCACTCCCGATGGCCCGATGAGCGCCACCGGTTTGGATTTGGAATCCGTTCGCCAGGCCTTTCCATTTCATTGAGCAGCAAAAGAGCAGGTCCGGCTAAACCAATTGCCTTACAGCACAGCGCGCACCAGTCCGAATTGCGCAGCAAGATTTACTAAAGTAGAAAAAGCGCGGCCCGTAAGCCGGACTTCACTTTCGACGCTTAATTCGCAAGCCAGTAATGCCGGCAAGAATTAAAATCCCGAGCAAAAAGCTGGTTCGACTTCCCCAAAAACGCTTTCCCTCCGTTTGCTGCCGTTCCGCCCGCAGAATCGTGTTGATACGCTCCTGCGCGTTGATCGCGGCTACCGCATAAGTTTGCTTGCCCAGCATCGCTTTTTCCATTTCTTCATCTAAGATCACTTTTTGATTGGCGTAAGAAGTCTCCGGCGCAATTTCCAGCGGCCACAGCCGCGCGTTGTCGACTCCCTGCAGAAAAATGCGATTGTCAACGTGAAACGTCGTGTCATGCAAAAATTCCGATGAACCGGCGACATCGAAGCGAGATGGAATGAGATTGCCGCTCTTGATTGACTGTTGTTGCGCGCGTGCGCTTGCCATAAATTTTATAAACTCCCACGCCTGTTGTTGGCGTTGGCTGAATTTCGACATGACGACGTTATAAACGATCACCCCGGCAGAAGCATTTTCGCCGCGCGGCATGGGCGCAACGCCCCAGTCGAGTTTGGTGCGCGCGAAATTGGGGACTTGCCAGCGCCCGGCGGCAATCATCGCCACGGCTTCTTGACGAAAACCTTGATCGGAAGTGAACAGCTTTTCAGTCAGCGAAGTAGTGACGTGATATTTCATGGCGAGATCGCCATAAAATTGCAACGCGGCAAGTGTTTTCGGCTGGTTAATTTGGCACCATTGCAAATTCGCATCAAAAAAATTTCCGCCGAAGGCATAAACGAACGTGTAGCCCGCCATGCTGATCATGCAGCCGAATTGCTTGGTGCGGCCATCCGTCTCTCTTTGCGTGAGTTTGATAGCCGTTTGCAAAAAATCATCCCACGTCCACGCCGAATCGGGATAGGCTAATCCGGCTTTACGAAACAGCCGCCGATTATAATAAATCACCATCGGCGTATAGCCGACGGGAATGCCGTAAAGCTGCGCGCGAATCGTTGCCATTTTGAGCAACGCGGGAAAAAAAGAGTCGAGATGAAAGCTCGTGTCCTTTGCAATCCACGCCGAGAGGTTTTCCAAAACGCCGCGATAAGCGAGGGTGCTCAAATCCGTGCTGCTCAACAAAAAAACATCCGGCGAATTGCCGGCGGCGGTCTGAATGAGAATTTTGCGGTCGTACTCTTGATGGTCGATATGAACGAATTTAACTCTTTGCTGCGGAGACGTCGCGTTGTAAGCGTCGACAAGCTGCACGAGATTCTCCGTCTCTTCGACCGTTCCCCATGCGGAGAAAATCAACGCGTCATCGTTTTGATTTTCATTCACCGCCAGTAATAATACGATATAAATGACACAACCGGCAAAAAGTGCTATTTGAATTTTGCGCATGGTCATGAGAACAGTTTAGTTAAAGACTAATCCGGTCATTGAGTCTTTTAGTCGGCTTTAGCCGACTTGAGCTATAAGCCGAGAAATTGATTTCTCGGCTATTTGAAACCCGTCAAAACAATCCCTTTATTAATGAATTTTTGGAAAATAATATAAACCAACAACGCCGGCGCCAAAGCGATCATTGCGCCGGCCATCAAGCGCGTCCAATCCGAAGCGTGCGCCGTGACCAGTTTCGTCAACCCGACGGGCAGCGGCAATTTTTCAGGATCGGAGAGCACGATGAACGGCCAGAAGAAATCGTTCCACGCATTGATGAAAACAAAGATGCTCAACGTGGCGAGCGCGGGCAACGACAGCGGCAGAATGATTTTCCAATAGACGGCAAAGCGGCTGGCGCCGTCGATGGCCGCGGCGTCTTCCAGCTCGCGCGGAATCGTCATGAAAAATTGCCGCAGCAAAAACGTGCCGAGCGCCGTAAACGCGGCGGGAAAAATCACGCCGGCATATTGATCGATCCAGCCCAAATATTTGATGATGAAATAAAGCGGAATGATCGTGACCTGCCCCGGCACCATCAGCGTGGCGAGATAAACGAGAAAAATCCGCTCGCGACCCGGAAAGCGCAATCGCGCAAATGCATACGCCGCAAGCGAGCTGGTGAAAACTTGTAAAATGGTAATGCTGGCGGCGATAAACAAACTGTTGAGAAAAAAACGGCCAAACGGCAGAAGCTTCACCACGTCGAGATAATTTTGCCAGTAAATTTTTTCGAGCGACAAAAGCCATCTGCCGTCGAAGGCGTCCGCCGGCGATTTTAACGAAGTGACGAAACTCCAATACAACGGCGCGATCATGAGAATGCCGCCGGCGGCGAGCGTGAAGTAGATGATGAGCTTGCGTCGGTTTGATGTAGCAGTCATGACAGTAAACAGTGACCAGTGACCAGTGACCAGTTATCAGTTATCAGTATCAGTTCATCAGTATCAGTTCATCAGTGTCTAGAAGCAACCAGCAACGAGCAACCAGCAACCAGCTTCACGAATAATGAATCTTTCTTTCCGCGTATCGCCACTGCACGAGCGTGACGATAAAAATAATCGCGAACAAAATCCACGACAGCGCGGCGGCATAACCCATGCGAAATTCGCGGAAGGCTTTCCACCAGATTTCATAAACCAGCGACCACGTGCCTTTCAGCGGGCCGCCCTGCGTCATCACGTAAATTGGCCCAAAAAGTTGAAAGGTGGAAATGAAGCCCGTGATAAAGAGAAACAAATGTGCCGGTCCCAGCAACGGCAGCGTGATGTGCGTGAAGCGCCGCCAGCTCGGCGCGCCGTCGAGGTGAGCGGCTTCGTAAAGCTCGTCGGGAATGCCCTGCAGCGCGGCGAGATAAATGAGAATGTTGTAGCCCAGACTTTTCCAAACCGTCATCAACACGATGGAGATTTTCGCCATCAGCGGCGTGCCCAGCCAATCCACCGGCGCGAGATGGAGTTTGGTCAACAGGAGGTTGATCACGCCGAAATCCTTATTCAATAGCCATTGCCAGATGATCGCGACGGCAATGGCGGAAGACACGACCGGGAGGAAGTAGATCGTTTTGAAGAAGCCCATGCCGCGCAGAGGTTGATTGAGCAAAAGCGCGAAGCCGAGCGCCAGCGTCAGTCCGAGCGGCACGCTCAGCGCGAAAAATAATGTGTTGCGCAAATATTGTCCAAATCCGGAGCGCGATGAGAAAATTTCAAAAAAATTGTCCCAGTCGATAAAAGTCGGCGCGGTAAAAATATCCCAGCGAAAAAGACTCATCACCAACGACGCGATGATTGGCCCCAGCATAAAAAGCAAAAAGCCGATGAGATTCGGCAGCAGAAAAGCGTAGGCTATCCAGCGGTCGCGGTGTGAGCGGGATTTAAAAAGTCGAGGCATACACAGCCACAGTGCGTTTGTGAAAATTATCGTTGACAGTTTGATTTTTTTTTTTAACTTTAAAATAGAAATATAGATTACTCAGCATTTTTCTTTAAAATGAGGTTCACGATGGAAATGACTCTTGATGAAATCGTTCGTGAAATGAACGAGCTTGAACAACACATGCAGAAATTCGAGTGGAAATATAGCATTAAATCTGCCGAGTTCCATAAGCTTGTGCTTGCCGGCAAGATTGAAGAAACTTTTGAGTTTCATGAATGGCTTGGGCTTTACAAGTTCTGGCTGGAATTCCGTGAAAAATATCTTGAGTCGCTAAAATCTCCTTCGCCATTGTTAAAGCTTGCTCAACCTCTTGAAGGCGATTTCTTTAAAGGCGAGGAGATTGCGGCATGATGCCCAGCCTGTCGGAATATGAAAATTTTATTTATGCATTGCAACTTCAGTTTAAATCGATAAGAGTTTCCACTTTAGTTGTCATGCACACAAGTCCGCACACGGCTCAAGTGAGTGGCATAATATTTTTTGATAAACGTGTCTTCCTCCGCGTTTTTGAAGCGATTAATTTTTTAACTGGCCGAATACGTGATTATGGTTACGAAGTTTATCACAGCGATGAAAAGCTTTACTGGTATGATTGCTGGCCTCATCCTGATAACCCTCTCTTAGCCTCGACTCATCCACACCACAAGCACATTCTGCCTGACATTAAACATCATCGCATTCCTGCCCCAAACCTGAGCTTTGAACAACCCAACTTACCGGTCTTGATTCGAGAAATCGAAGCGTTGCTTCCAACGTTGTGATTACGCGAGAGGTTCGCCCGTCAATTTCTCCAGCGCTTCCAGATATTTTTGGCTCGTGGTCAAAATAACTTCCGTCGGCAAATCCGGCGCGGGCGGTTGTTTGTTCCATTTAATTGAAAGCAGATAATCGCGCACGTATTGTTTGTCGTAACTTTCCTGCAGCCGGCCGGCAACGTATTTATCTTGCGGCCAGAAGCGCGAGGAGTCGGGTGTGAGCAACTCGTCGATGAGCAGCATTTCACCGCCGCGCAGGCCAAATTCCATTTTGGTGTCGGCAATGATAATCCCTTTTTGTTCGGCAATCGCCGCAGCGCGTTGATAAATCCGCAGACATTTTTCGCGCATTTCTTTCGCCACGCCGACGCCAACCAAAACCGCCGCGCGCTCGAAGGTGATATTCTCGTCGTGAATGCCAACCTCGGCTTTCGTGGACGGCGTGAAAATCGGCCCGGGCAGTTTTTGCGATTCCACCAATCCGGCGGGCAATTGAATGCCGCACACCGTGCCGCTTTCTTTATATTCATTCCAGCCGGAGCCGGAGAGGTAGCCGCGCGCGATGCACTCGACCAGCAGCGGCTCGGTTCTTTTTACGAGCATGCTGCGCCCGGCTAACACCTCGCGATACGGCGCGCATTCTTTTGGAAACTCCTCGACATTCATCGAAATGAGATGGTTCGGAATGATGCCGCGCATTCTTTCAAACCAAAAGCGCGAAATTTGCGTGAGCACTTGTCCTTTAAAGGGAATGCCCTGCGCGAACACCACGTCGAAAGCCGAGAGACGATCGGTGGCGACGATCAGCAAATAATTTCCCACTTCGTACACATCGCGCACTTTGCCGCGCTTGAGCAATTTGAGCGTGGGAAAATCCGTGGTGGTAATTACGGGTTTGTTTGGATGCGAACGGCTCATGAAGGACTCCAAAAGTTTTGCTTGCTTTTCATTTTAAAAATCGTTACGCTTAGTTACGATTCTAAAGAGGCTTGAATATGGAATTAGAACTTCTCGCACCGCCAGCAACATTAACTCCATCTTTGACGCAGTCAATCAAGCGCGTTACTTTTGAAGAATACTTGGATTGGCTGACCGAAGAAGCTAAAGCTGATTTAATCGACGGGGTTATCCATATGCAATCACCACCGGCTGATGTTCATGAAAGAATTTTTGTATTTTTAATCGGCATTCTCGACGTCTTTGTCGCCCGTAGAAAATTGGGAATTGTACGAGGGTCACGCACAACCCTCAAGTTTTCCGAAGGGAACGGCACACAGCCGGATATTGTTTTCATCAGCAATGCCAGCCGTCAACGGGTTCATCCGTATTACATGGATGGCGCACCCGAAATGGTGGTTGAAATTCTTTCGCCGAGCACGCGCAAGCTGGATCGCGGCAAAAAGATGGCGCTTTATGCAAAACACGGCGCGCTCGAATACTGGCAGATCGACCCGGAAAATCAAATCGCCGAATTTTTTCGGAATCACAACGGCGCGTGGCTGCCGATGGCCGTGAGTGATGACGGCATTTTTCATTCCGAAGTCATTCCCGGTTTTTGGCTCAATACGCAGTGGTTATTCGCCGAAGAAAATCCGGATAGATTTGACATCCTCATGATGATTTTAGCTGAGAACGGCAAAGAATAACAGACGGGCCGTCTGTGCTACGTCGTAATCGACTCGATTCCTTCCATCCGCACCGTTAGCAATTCACCCCCGTTTTCGGTAATCACAATATCATCTTCCAAACGCACGCCAAATTCGCCTTGCATGTGTCAAACCTTCGGTGACGAAATAGCGCGTCGTCGGCTCCAGCGCCAGCGCGCCGGTTTTCAAACCGTAATCGCCGAGGACTTTTGCAAACACCGCATACGGGCTTTCATGCTCCTGCCAGACAAAAACTTTTTCCAATTCGCGGGTTTGTGGGTTAAAGTCGATGATTAAAGAATATAACATTTTAAAACTTTGCGTTTTAATAGCGATTCATTACAAACGTGGGGCGCGAATTTTGTTCGAGGCATTGCACGGAATCGCGAAGAGAGCTACTGGTCGCCGGTGTCGCGCGAGCTTGGTTTCTTCGGCCATTTCAAACCGGCGTATTACGGCCATCTCGACGGCTTTCGGCAGTTGCACCAGGGCGGGGCGTTGGAATTGAAACCGTTCGGCATTACCGGCGGCACCAAAGATTTTGAAGAAATCAACAAGCCGTTCACGCGCCAGCTCGATTTTGGCGCTGACGCCAAAGTGCATGTCACTGCCAATCTCACCGCGGATTTGACGCTGAACACGGATTTTGCGCCGCCTTCGACACTGCTTTTTTTTATCTTTTTTCCCACTCCGCTCCTTCAAACTCCAACAGCTTCATTTTCAAATCAAGCCCACCGCCGTAGCCGCACAAGTCGCCGCTGCTGCCGATGACGCGGTGGCACGGGATCACCAGCGTAATCGGGTTGCTGCCGTTCGCATGACCCACGGCGCGCACGGCTTGAGGCTTTTTGATCTTCTTCGCAATCTCTTTGTATGTCGTCACTTGCCCAAAGGGAATTTCGCGCACCGCCTGCCAGACTTTTTGTTGAAAGGCCGTGCCCTGCGGCGCCAACGGAAAAGTGAATTTTTTTCGACGTCCGGCAAAATATTCGTTCAACTCGGCGATGGGTTTTTGCAACGCGTTCTCGCTTTGCACGAAGCTGGCGCCAGGCCAACGGAGTGCCAGTCTGGCAAGAAACGCTTGTTCGGAAACACGAAAATCAATCCGGCAAACGCCCTGCTCGGATTGGGCAATCCACAAATGCTTGCCGAGCGGCGTCGCTGTTTTTGCATAGTGTATTATTGCTTTGCGCTTCACACGGGCTCGACCCACTTTCCATGCTGCTTGATTAATTCAATCAATTTCTCATCCGCCAATTCTTCCGGAATATTGCGTTCGACAATTTCTTTGCCGACGTACAAATTAATTTTCTTCGGGCCGGTGCCGACGTAGCCGAAATCGGCGTCGGCCATTTCGCCGGGGCCGTTGACGATGCAGCCCATGATGGCGATTTTCACGCCTTTGAGATGGCCGGTTTTTTCTTTGATGCGCTCGGTGGTCGTTTGCAGATTGAATTGCGTGCGCCCGCAGCTCGGACAGGAGATAAATTCGGTTTTGGAAATGCGCAGCCGCGTCGCCTGCAAAAGATTAAAGCTGAAACGTAAGGCGTCAGGCAGGCGAAGGTCGCCATAAATCATCAACGCATCGCCGAAGCCGTCGCAGAGCAAGCTGCCGATTTGCGAGCTCGCGTCGGTGAGCCAGGCAGAATAATTTTCCGGAACGTGATAGCGCCAGATGAGCGGAACATTCGCGCCGAGTTTGTCGAGATCGGTCGCGAAGGCGCGGGCCAATCCGACGTCGCCAATCACGCCCGCGCGCAGTTCGATTCCGACCGACCAATTCGTAAAATTAGCTGCGGTCGCGGCTTTGACGAGAGAAGGTAATTTTTCAAACGCTTCGCCGTTCGCCAGCTCGACGGTTGAAACGAGCAACTCGATGGCGGCGTTGCGCTGTTGTGATTTTTGCAGCAGAGTTTTGATTTCGGCGGTTTGCAGCGCTTGGAGATGGGCCGCAATGAGTTCGGGTTGTTGCGGCGTCTCGCCGTTTAACGCCTGCCAGTTTAACACGACGGGCAAAGTTCGTTCAAGTTTTGCAGCGCTCGTATGGCCCGTTTGAATTTCTACAAACTCCGCTTTCGTCGCGTCGTCGGTTGGCGGTGCGCCCAAAACCGGCAGCGTGATATTTTTCTGCGCAACGCCGGCAGCGCGCAGTTCCTCTTCCGATGTGCCGTTAATGGACAGGCCGACGCGCACAAGTTCTTTCGCGCCGAAAGAACCGTCGGCCAGATTCACGCGTTGCGTCTCGCGGCGTTGATAGGCATACGGATTTATTTTTTGAAAATAATCCGTCTCTGTAATTGGCAACGGGCCTGAGTGACGACCCGCAGTTGATTTTCTCCACAAATCATTAAACTTTTGCACCAACGCCTGCGCCACCGGAATTTCATAAATCGAATCTTCGGTGAGTGAAACGCGAATGGTATCGCCGATGCCGTCTTCCAGCAGCGAGCCGATGCCGACCGCGGATTTGATGCGCCCGTCTTCGCCGTCGCCGGCTTCGGTGACGCCGAGATGAAACGGATACGTCATGCCAAGCTCGTACATTTTCGCCGCGAGCAGGCGATAGGCTTGAATCATCACCTGCGGATTCGATGATTTCATCGAGATGACGAGATCGCGATAATCATACGCTTCGCAAATGCGAATAAACTCCAGCGCCGATTCCACCATGCCCGCGGGGGTGTCGCCGTAACGGTTCATGATGCGATCCGACAGCGAGCCGTGGTTGACGCCGATGCGCATGGCGACGCCGTTGGCTTTGCACTTTTTCACCAGCGGGGAAAACCTTTCCGCGACGCGCTCCAGCTCGCCTTGATATTCGGCGTCGGAATATTCCCAAATGGCGAATTTCTTTTTGTCGGCGTAATTGCCGGGATTGATGCGCACTTTCTCGACAAAATCCGCCGCAATGAGCGCGGCATTCGGCGTATAATGAATATCCGCCACCAGCGGCACGCGAACATTTTGTCGGCGCAGTTCGGCCTTAATGTTCTGCAAATTTTCCGCTTCGTTCATGGACGGCGCGGTGATGCGCACGATTTCACAACCGGCTTCGTATAATTCAACGGTTTCTTTGACGGTTGCGAGCGTATCCATCGTGTCGGCAATCGTCATTGACTGCACGCGGATGGGGTTGTTGCCGCCGATGCCAACGTCGCCGACTTTCACTTCGTGGGTCGGGCGGCGGCGATAAAAAAAGGGGGAGTGGCAATACTGGGATTGAGGGGAGGGCATCATTTATATTTTTGTTAAACTCATCGGTGTGATGATTCTTACGCTGTTTCAAACAACTTACGAGGCAGGCCGGATTGTTTAATTATACCTGTCAGTGTGCCGATTTTAACCGGCCTCGAATTTCTGAAGGAGAGGCGACTTCTAAGAATCCCTCAACAGCTTCAACAAGATTTAGCCGCGCCGTTTCAATAGTTTCCCCTTGGCTGACGACGCCTAATTCCTGACACGTGGCAATATAACCGTCGCCCTCGCGTTCAATCAAAGCCGTTAGCTGCAACATTTTATTCATGTTTATCTCCGATTTCGTTTAGAGCATAATAATTAAGGTAATAAACCCGGACCTATTTGTCAAAGTATTTTTATTCACTGCGACGAGGGTTTTGCTGCGCCAGTAACTGCTCTAATGCGGAGATCAAGTCGGCGCGCGCGATCGGCTGGCGCAGATTCATCGCATAAATCTGGTAGCCGCCGCCCCGGTTGGAGGTGAAAAAGATTTCGGCGCCGTCCGGTGAGAAAACCGGAAACGCCTCGACCCCGGGATCGGCAGTCAGCCGTTGCACGAGATTGCGGTCACGATCAAACCAGAAGAGATCGAGATTGTTGTCGCGTTTCTCAAAATACACGATCCGTTTGCCGTCCGGAGAAACTTGCGGCCCGCCTTTCGAGCCGTTTTTTGAAACCAGATTGACGGGCGTCGCGTCGCTAAGACGTTGCTCAAAAATATCAAAGACCCCGTTCACATTGTTCGCATAAATCAAAGCGGTGCCGTCCGGCGTAAAACATGGCGCGGATTTATTGCCCAAACCCTGCGAGAATCGACTGACGCTCGAATCCGCCAATGAGAAAAGAAAAATGTCGCTCTGCCGTTCGTGCGCGTCGACGGCTCGACCGAGCTCGCCGAGGTCGGCCTGCGTATCATCGCGATCGGAAACGAAAGCGAGATAATCGCCTTTGGGCGAAAAGACCGGATTCCAATCATCGGCCGCGTGCCGCGAAATACAAACCGGATTTTCCAGCGCCGGCACGTTCAGCAGAAAAACTTCACGCGCGGTTTTGCTCTGCGCACGAACAAACGCAATCTGTTGCCCGTCCGGCGAAAAGCACGGCGCTTCATCAATCGCCGGATCGTCGGTCAAACGAAACGGCTGCGCGCCGTCCGGCAACGCGCGATAGATTTCCCAGTTGCCGTCGCGGTTGGATTGAAAAACAATGAAACGGCCGTCGGCGGAAAATCGCGCCATCATATTTTCGCCGGGCGAAAAAGTGATTGGGCGAATCGCATACGGCGCGCCGATGCGTTCGGCAATGGGATTGGCGTATTGCTCCGCCTCGGGCGAGTTGAGCACCTCGAGATATTCTTTCATGCCGGCGCGCGTTTGTCCCGTCAGAAAATTGGCTTCGGCCCGGCCGAACTTGGCCGCCGGCATTTCCGGTTGCAGCGTCAGCGCCGAATCAAATTGCGCCAGCGCCGTTTTATACTCTTCGGCGCGCAACAAGGCCGTTCCCAGTTGCACGCGCAGACGCGCATCGACCGGATTTTTTCGCAATTTCTTCTGTAGCGCGATCACGTCTTCCGAAGTTTTTTGGGTTTCATCCGTTATTCGAATGTTTTGTTGACGGCTGCCACAGGCCGCCATGAAAAAAAGCGCACAAAGCGCAACGGTCGGTAATAGCGTTTTCCTCATCCTGAATTCCTTAAATTGATTGCTCGTCGTCGGTTGCCCGCCGGCGATCACCGGCGCTGCCGATAAAATTGTTGAGATAGAAAAACCCGCATCATCAAATCTGCGATGAGCGGGTTTAAAAAATCATGCGACTGGAAGTTTCATTTTTCAAAGCGGCGGTTCGGAATCTTCGCCGTCTTTACCGTTTTCCTGTTTCTTGCGTTCGGCTTCGCCTTCGAGGATGCGGCGCAAACGCTCGAGTTCGCGTTCGGCTTTGCGGCGCTCGTCTTTGATGCGCTCCAATTCCTCTTCCGCGGATTCGGTTTCGCGCTGCTCCTTGATGATCTGCTCGAAAAGCTCGCGGCGGCTTTCGGCTTTTTTCATTAAAATGTCGCGCTCGCTGACGGCATAGAGCGAGGTCGGCAGAATGTTCAGCCTGGTGCCGAGCGTAATGCGCCAGTCGGAATAATTCGGCAGATCGGAAATTTTGTTGACGCCGGGCCTGTTGTAATCCGTCCGGTCGGCGGCGTTGGTCACGCGAATGTCGGCGTTCAGCAGCATCGTCATCCAGCGATAAGGCTTGTAGGTCACGCCCGGGCTGATATACAACACGCTCTCGCGGCTGAAGGCGGTGGCCGGCGGCTGCTGCAAAAACTTGCGGCCGTGGACTTCAAAGCGAAAATCAAATTTATCGAACGGAAAGAGCATCGCGACGCCGTAGTTCAATTCCTGCGTCATATTCAACACCCGCACGGTGTCGCGCGTAAAATCTTTCAGCGTCAACCGCGCGCCGACATCATTGTGATTCCAGTAGCCGATATTGAAGTGCGTGCTCATGCCGTCTTCCGGATACAACGGATCGCGCGCGTATGAAACCATCGTATTGGCGCCGAAACCGGTTTTGCCCGCGGAGTACGACTCAAAAATCACGTTATGTTCTTTGCCGGTCGGAAACCGCACGCCGAGATCGAAGCCGTAATTCAACGAGCTGCCTTTGCTGCCGAGCGAGCCGACTTTGACAAATATGAAAAGATCGTCGAGGAGATTGTAACCTTTGCCGGTGCGTTTGTTCGTGTCTTGATATATGACGGGAACGAACGAGGCTTCAAAATTTTTGCTGAGGCCGTAATTCAACGACAGCCCGCCCTGCACGTCCCAGATGGTGACGGCATTCGTGCCGTTTTTCCCGGCCTGTTGCGTAACTTTGCCGAAAAACCGCGTGTGCGTGAGCAGCGTCAGATAGCCCGGCTCCAGCGTCCATGCCGAACGGACGATGAGCGGACCGCGGCTCGCATTGATCTGGCCGCGCGCCGCCGGCGGTTGTCCCAGTAAACCGATCAGCGCCGCGAGAAACCAGAGTCTTCCCAAATTTTCTTTCACGCGTTGCAAAAGCGAATGAAGCACATTTTCCATAAAATACAGCCTCCAGAGTGGTGTAACGTCCATGTCGTTCAGGTATTTTTTGACCTTATTTGCCAAGACCTGCTCCGTCTTCCCGCGCTTCCTGAGCGGCAAGAAAAGCAAAGTTTCCGAAAATTACCGTTCGGCAATCTTTGGGATTTTTAAAAAATTCTTGATTAGAAATCGGGATCTTGCCGGCGATGATTCACGCCGGCGATTCGACGGCCGGGGCAAAATGAAGCGAGGTGGCGAAAGGATGTTCGTTGGAATTCATTCAGCCACGCACGACATCCCGGTCATCGTGTCAATCAATCCCTAATTCATCGCAAA
>Ga0247727_10007861_pt1 | contig 20089 bp, 18 predicted proteins | sample WisWelCaveWW1625_FD_202498 | JGI IMG/M metagenome (GOLD analysis project Ga0247727, IMG submission 202498) | Biofilm microbial communities from Wishing Well Cave, Virginia, United States - WW16-25 | ecosystem: Environmental > Aquatic > Deep subsurface > Groundwater > Cave microbial mat | place... | reverse complement strand
TTCGATTTGACATTTCCAAAATTTTTTCTAGATTGCTGAAATCAGTCAGGTGAGATTATGGCGGCTCAATTTTTTCGCACTCCGAAAACGCCCTTGCTGGCGCTGCTTTGTTGGGTGCAACTATCGGTTCAGCCTGCGCTCAGCGGTCGCTATCTTTCCCAGCCTCAACAAACAACGCCATCTGAAATACTCAACGAGTGCTGGAAGCTGTTCTCATCGAAAAAATATGATGAGGCCGAGAAACAGTTATTGCACCTGATTCAACTCCAGCCAACCTTTATCGACTCTGCAAGAGGCTCCGCCTGGTATTTGCTTGGCGAACTTCTTCTAAAAAACAAGCACGCGGGAGCCGCGTTCGATAGCCTGTCCCGGGGGCTGGAAGTGTTAAAAACTGACAACCTTTTCGATCTGCATTTGGCCGGAGCCTTTACAAAGCTCGCGATCCAGCTTGAAAAAGAAAAACAGTATGAGCAGGTGACAGACCTATTTTATCAGATATTAGTAAGGGCTCGCCTCCCCCGCAATGAGGCAATGCTGGCCCGGCTTTACGAACAAAGCAAATTCCTGCTCTCCCCGGAACAGCAAAAAGAATTTGAGAAGATGATGGAAGCTCCACGCGCCAATCGACCGCCCGGCCAGCTATTGCGGCAATTCTGGCGCGGCCGGGATGCAACGCCGGCCACCCTGCTGAACGAGCGACTCATTGAACATCTTCAGCGCGTCGAACATGCTTTAAAATTTTACGCGAACAGCATACCGCGTGGCTTTGATGATCGGGGCATGATTTACGTAAAACTTGGGAAGCCGAGTGGCACCGCCTCGGCCGGAATCAGCGGCCGGGATATCCGCAGCAACTACAGCTTCAAAGCCAACGAAGTCTGGTTTTACAATTTCATCGACCCGGACCTGTATTTTCCTTTCGTGCACTTGCAGGACAAACGCGGCTACGTGTTGGTGGATGGCATCGAAGAAGCCATTAGCGGCGGCACTACTGCCAACAAGTGGCGGTCACTTGTACCCCGAATAGCCTCCAGAGACTCGCTCGGACGGTCGGGTAATATTGGTCTTACCAGCGATACTCCCGAAATTGACACGCGAATCTATTTTTACAAACAACTTGCCGTTGCCTCCCCGCTATTCTATGAGCGCGTTAACGAACTGGAAGACCTGTTGCTTCAAAGGCAGTATGAGCCTTCGCCGCTGCCGGCTACGTATTATACCCAAATGGCTGTATCACAAATGATCTCGCTTGACTTTCGCGAGGAATCATTTCGAGAGCAAATGACGCCGGTGGAAGTCACCAACATATTAGCCGCAGAATCTTTGCCGTTAGTATTTCGAACGGCGCGTTTCCTGGAGCCAGACGGCTCGACCCGAGTTGAAATTTACCTGGGCCTTAGAAAACGCGATCTCGTTTTAAAAGAGAATTACGATCGCAAAACCATAATGTTGAAAATGTCCGCAACCGTTGAAGATGCGACCTTTTGGCCGGTCGTCGAACCCCAAACTGCTATCGTTCTGCCAACTTTCGATGCGCCCAAAGATTCCACTGGTGATGCGCCCGCTAATAAAAACGCAGTGGTGGAGGCCCTGACCGTCAAAGTTAACATCGACACGTTTTACGTGAGCGGGGAAGTGGGCGGTTGGTTAACCTCCGTTGCCAGACAACCGCAATTGGCTCTTTCCAACGAAGACTCTCAAGAATCGTATCTCTACTTGAACTCGGAAAAGTTGATGCGCCTGGCTTCCTTCCGCAGCAGCCAGCTGACGGCATTGCTTCTGGATGCCAATCTGAATCAGCATTTCATGAGCGATCTGCAGATTTCCCGGCAAATTCAAACGCGGGAGAATTCTCAGGCAACCAGCAAAGACGATTTAATCATCGAACCCTACCCTTTCTATCGGGTAGAACGCCGGCATCCATTGTTTCTTTATTTTGAGATTTATGAATTGACGACCGCTGAAGATGGCGCCACTAGATATCGCATCGCGTATGAAGCCGAACAAATCAACAAAAAGAAAAATATCTGGACGGCGGTAAAGTCTTTATTGAGAAAAAAACCGAGCGGGTTTGTCGAACTGGCGTCAGACTACATCGGAAATTCCAAAAACATTATTGAATGGATCAGCTTAGACCTAAGCGCTTTAGCAGCGGGACCCGTAAAGTTGAGCGTTACGGTCACTGACCTGCGTACCAAGAAAGTTTCTAAAAGATCGGTAGATTTTGACCTGCTCTGAGACTTAACAGGATGCTGAAAAACTGTAAAACTACACCCCTCGACTCCGCTCGGGGTGAAAAACTGAGCCTGTTTTTCATGGTGAGCGAAGTCGAACCATCAAGTTTACAGCGGAAAAACAAGTTTTTCAGCATCCTGTTAAAAACAAAAGGAGGAATTTATGCGATGCTCTCTATTAATTTTAATTGCTGCCTTAGTGTTATGGGGTTGTGCATCTACTGGTACAGCAGAAAAACCGCGAAGCTCAAGGTACGCTATCTCGGAGGCTGAAATTGTCAACTCTGGGGCCACCAATGCTTACGATGTCATTCAGCAGCTCAAACCCGAGTGGTTTTTGCAAAGTCAAAGACGGGGAGTCAAATCAGTCAGTATTGAAGACTCCAGCGTGCCAGTTGTCTATGTAAACGACACCCGCTACGGCGATATTGAATCCCTGCGCAACATTTCGAGTTTGAACATTTTGGAAATCACATTTCTGCAGCCCTCAGAAGCTACAACCCGTTTTGGTACCGGTCATGTCGGCGGGGCTTTTTTGGTGAAATTGAAGTAGTCTGCTAATACCCTTTTTTACTGCGATAACTCCAATCGTGCTTTTCGAAAGATTCTCTTTTTAAAAGCACGATTTTTTTTAAGTCTGGCCTGATTCAGTTTTTCTTAATCTTCCTCACAATTAATCACTCAAAAAATCCCAAAGACAAGAACGACCTAAAATTTTGTTCACCCTGTGAAATGAAGCCGGTCGAGCGGTAAGCGCGGGGTACGAACAGCGTTCAAGCAATAGATCTAAGCTGTCTAAACGCCACAGATTTTTGCCAAAAATTTAGCACTAAGAAGTGTCGATTTGCACCTGCAAAACAAGTCAACAAAGTTTAACAGGATGCTGAAAAACTGTAAAACTGCACCCCTCGACTCCGCTCGGGGTGAAGAACTGAGCCTGTTTTTCATGGTGAGCGAAGTCGAACCATCAAGTTTACAGCGGAAAAACGAGTTTTTCAGCATCCTGTTAAACCCTCTATGGCGGAAGGCGTGCAATTTGATGTTTGTTTAAATGCAAGTATTTGCACAAACCGCTTTCCCGGCTTTATTGATCTTTAATAATTCTACCCTAATTGTTTTTGAAGAAATCGCCCTGGCATGTTGATTGCAAAAAAGCATCACACAATTAAACGAATGATTGGAGGGAGTAAAAAGTTAAAATAAAAAAGCTCAATGAGAGTAGCCCCTCTCATTGAGCTGGCATGAAAGGCTTGGACAGCCTGTAACAACATCCGCAATATAAATCTTGTCCCATTCAAAGTCAAGAAAAAATCTTTCCAGCCATCCAAACCCTTTGTGCCACTTTTTTTACACCATCTTTTAACCGGAACTAAGCACGTATCAGGTTGATCTTATAACACGTGATTATTCGAATCGCGTGCGAAAGGATGCGGTGCTATCGTTCATCAGTAACCAATAAGTTAGAAAAGGGAGGTGACTTCAATGAACTTTTATTTTAACGACTCCTAAGAAATCCGTCAAGCCACTTCTTCATTCAGGTGAATTTATAATTCAAGTAAGGAGGTACACAGTTATGCAAGCATTCCGATTTAATCTCTTAAGCAACCGCCAGTTGCTATCGATATTATTCGTTGCGTTGGTGGTGTTAGGCGTTTCTTTGAGCACGGTTCCATCACAAGCACAGAACACCGGCAGCATCTCAGGTACGATTATCGACCAAAAAACTGGCGAGCCCTTGATCGGCACCAACATTTTAATAAAAGGAACGCTGCTTGGGGCTGCGTCCGACGTTGATGGTTCTTACCGAATTGCCAACGTGCTGCCGGGCAAATATATTCTCGTGGCAAACTATGTTGGCTACTACTCGAAAGAGGAAGAGTTGTCCGTCGTCGCAGGCGAAGAAGTCAAACTCAACTTCGCGCTTAAAACGAGCGCTTTACAGATGGACGAAATCGTGGTCACGGGTACTGGCTATGAAGTCAAGAAAAAGGAACTCGCAAGCTCGATTGCGACGCTCAACCGTGACCAAATCGAGGCCGTGCCGGTGCAGTCCATCGATCATCTGCTGCAGGGCCGCGTTACCGGCGGCACGGTCAGCGTCAATTCCGGTTCGCCAGGAACCGGCAGCCGGGTTCGTTTGCGCGGCGTCACCAGTGCCAATTCCAGCCAAACGCCGGTTATTTACATTGATGGCGTTCGGGTTGACAACAACGACAACTTCCGTCTCGAGCAGGGGACGGGTGGACTACAGAGCAGCGCGCTCTCGGATATTCTGGTTGGCGACATTGAACGCATTGAAGTCACCAAAGGCGGCGCCGCGTCAACTCTTTATGGTTCTGAAGCGGCCTCCGGCGTGATTCAAATTTTCACCCAAAAAGGTAAAGCCGGCGCGCCGCGGTTTAACTTCAAAGTGGAACAGGGCGTGAATAGTCCGGAAACCAAGTTTGTGATCGAGGACTTCACAAAAAATGAGCTTTTGAATGCCGGCTATTTTCAGAAATACTCCGGAAGCTTGGACGGCGGCAGTGAGTTTATGACCTATCACTTGAGCGGCCATGTTTTGGAGAGCGAAGGCGTGGTGCCGAAGAACGACGACCGTCAGTTCTCGTTCCGCGCAGGTTTGCGCGCGTTTCCAACCGAAAAAATCCAAATTGATTTCAGCAGCGGCCTGGTGAGGGACAATTACGAACGCATGTTTAACAGCAACGCCATTGCAGATGTTTATGGCGCGATTGAGTCGCACGGCCCAGATTTCTTTGGCGCCGATATGGACAACGAAGATAGAATCGCTCTCTTGCAAGAATACTCGTTGCCCGACCTCACTTATGCCACCAATCGCTTCACCTTGGGGTCAACGGTGACCTATGATGTTTCCAAATATTTTTCGACGCGACTGACATTGGGAATGGACTATCGTAAAAGCGAAGAACGCCAGTTTATTCCGATTGCTGCACAAATCGTGACCAGCACGCCCGGCGGCGGCTTGTTCCGCTCGGACCGTGAATACTTGACCTCCACCATCGATTACGCCGGCACGATCAAATATCCTCAAGCAGGCTTCTGGACTTCGGCCTTCACCTTTGGCGCGCAGGGCTTCCGTGAGGACGATCGCGAATCGCAAGTCACGGCGACGGAATTTGGGTTGCCCGGAACCGACGATTACGACAACGCAGCCAACCTGGCGCCGCTCGAAAACAACCAGGAGGTGTTCAGCGGCGGATTCTACTTCAACGAGCAGGTCGGCGTCAAAGATCGCTTGTTCCTGAACGTTGGCATCCGCTTCGACGGCAACACTGCTTTTGGCGACGATGTGAGCCTGCAATCATATCCAAAGTTTGGAGTTGCTTACACTGTTTCCGACGAATCTTTCTGGAACAATCTACCATGGGGCCAATTGCTCAACCAGTTGAAGGCCCGCTTCTCGTGGGGCAAGACCGGCAGCTTCCCCAATCCGTTTACACGCGACAAAACCTTCAACCAGGGCTCGTTCCTGCAGGGCGTCGCGGCGAACTTTGGCAACCCCGGCGATCCGAGCCTCAAGCCGGAAAAAACCCGCACCATCGAATACGGCCTTGATGCAGCTCTGTTAGATGACCGTATCGGTGTAGAGTTTTCGGTCTTTGATGAAAAAACCCAGGACGCGCTGCTGAACGTACCCAGCCAGCCAGCAACGGGCCAGGGCAATCAGCTGCGGAATGTTGGCATCATCGAAAATAATGGCGTCGAGATCGGCGTCAACGCAACGGTGATCGACAACAAGAACTTCAGATTCTCACTGCGAGGTTCGTACTCAACTCTGCATAATGAAGTAACCAGCTTGGGCGGCGCACAACCATTCAGCCTCGGCGGTTTTTCGTTTCTGCCGCAACAGGTTGAAGAAGGCAAACCGGTGGGCGTTTTCGAAACCAACAAACCCGTTCGCGATCCCGTATCGGGCGAATTCGAAGGCGACTTTGAGACGGTACAGGAGCTCTCGCCTCTGGCAGATAAATACTTTTCCATCAGCGCGAATTTCGTCATCATGAGAAATCTCCAGCTCAATATTTTAGGTGATGGCCAGAGCGGCGGCTACTCCCTGAACACCGGCTCGGTTCTGCGTTACTTCAATGGCGGCGAACCGCAGGTCAACAAAGTGCCGGCGGGCTACAGCTTTGTAACCGCCTCGCATGTGTTTGTCGAAGATGCCAGCTTCTTCAAGATTCGCGAAATCAGCGCCTCGTACCGCATGCCGAGAAAGTATTTCAACACCAACCTGACCTGGTTTGCCAGTTTAAGAAATGCTTTCATCTTCGCGAATAACGAAGACATGGATCCCGAATTGCATGGCTTCACTTTCGGCAACTTAACCCAAACAGACGTCGGCGGAATCAACTTCTTTACCCTGCCGCCAGCACGTGAATTTCGTTTTGGGCTGCAAGTCGGTTTGTAACATTCTGATGTCGAGAATTTTTTCGAAAGCCCGCGGCGAAAACTTCAGACCACGGGCTTTCGATCCTAAATTTGAAAAGATAAAATCAGGAGACAAGCATGACCAAGTTTAAATTAAATGCCACGATCGGTTGGCTGAGTGTTGCTCTAATCCTGGCCTATGCCAGTCTGGGCTGCGACTTTCTAGATCCTACAGCCGTCAAAAACCCGCAAACAAGCGAAGATAGCCTGCGAGAGGGCGGCACCGGCGCTACCGGACCTTTCCTAAATGGCGTGGTATTCCGTTACTCGGATGCCATCGAAGATCTGGCCGCGTACGTCGATGTGGTTTCCGACAATTACGATAACGTCGCGACCTTTATTTCGCCGGCCACCGATTTTCCGCTGCAAATCCGCTCCGACGATCTGACTTTGAACCACACCACCAGCGGCCCCTACTTTGAGATTCAGGAATTGCGCGCCCTGGCAGATTTCACCATTAACGGTGTCATTCCCAACGACGCCCTGGCCACGCCGGATGATTTGGCTGAAGCGCTATTTTACCGCGGCATGGCCAATCTTCTTTGCGGAGAAAACTTTCAGGCCGCACCAATTGCGGAAGGCGGGGCAGCGCTGTCGGCCGCCCAACTTTTGCAGTTGGCGTTGGATGATTTCAGCGCGGCCCTGGAAGCGAGCGCTAATGGGGATATCCCCACCCGCATCCACCTCGTCAAGGCGCGGGCTTATCGGCTGCTGGGAGATAAAGTCAATGCCGCGACGGAGGCCAACCTCGCGCTCGCGGGCACCGCTAACTTCGTATTTTCGGCGCAGTTTGATGCGGCCAACAACATCAATGCCGCGTTCAATTTCTCGGTCAGCCGGGCGCTTAACGACGTGCAGCCGCTGCCGCGTTTAGACTTTCTCGATCCCAAATACTTGGCGCGGGACGCCGGTATCCCCTCAATTAAGATGGAGGAAGCTCATTTGATTCTCGCCGAAGTGGCGCTCGCCAATGGCGATAACGGCGGCGCGGTACAGCGCTTGGTGGATGTTATCAATTTGGCCAACAGCCGGCCGCGGGTATCCTTTATCGATGTCGATCCCCGCTCGCAGCGGCCGCAGGGTGGAACCGTCCAGGCCAGCGCCGCGGCGGCAGCCATCGATGGCCTGATTCAGCCGCGCGGCACCTCACTGGTACAAGTGCCCACCATCTCAGCGACCAGCCTTAATGCCGCTGCTGTGGGTGCGTTGACCAATCCGGTTGAAATTTTTCGGGCGCTCTATTTAGCGCGTCAGGAAATTTTCTTCTATGAAGGACGGCGTATGAGCGATCTTGGCATCCGTCTGCCGATGATGGAATTGGAAATCGACAGCAACCCCATTATTAATGCTGGCGATAATGGCACTGCAGTTCTGGTTCCCAGTTACATCCCAGCGAGCGACGGTCTCGATCAGTTCACCATCCAAGGCGACAACACCGTCATCTCGTTCGATATGAATCAAATTCTGGCGGATAACCGCGTGTCGCCGTTCAGCATGCCTTTCTAAAAAAGGCCGAACGCTATATTTGGGGCTGTCCAAAAAGGAAGGAATTGTCATTGCGAGGAGCGTTAGCGACGAAGCAATCTCATAATTTGAGCACAAAATCATGAGATTGCTTCGCTTCGCTCGCAATGACAGGTACCTTTTTGGACAGTCCCCATTTTGCTTTCGCATTTGCCTTTCATGGTGAGCGGAGTCGAGCCATGAAGGGATCAATAAAAAAGCGGCGCTTTCAATGATCCAGTCATCCAGCAATCCAATTCCATTGTGAAAACTAAGCCGCCAACAAATATTGTCCTCATTTTGATAAGATGGACTTATAGTACTTACAGCGGCGGACCGGCGGGCTGGACATGGTTAACAACCACGTCAAACTGATCCAGATTAGTTGGCCTTCTGACTCTGAACGTGAAGACATAGGTTCCGGGATGCAAAGTATAACACGAGCCCAGCGGCTGCAAAAAAAAGCTTTGTCCCGGCTCCAAAAACGATGGCCCCGTAAAATTGAATGTCTGGCCGATGGGATTGACGATACCAGTATTCAACACAATGATTGCCTCGCTGGCCACAATTGTGAAGCCGAGACACTGATTAGTCGAGTTGGCGGCATCGAGTAACAAAACGCCCAGGCCGATTAGGGGCAGCGTTGCGCGCTTGTTGACGGTCACAAATCCCACCCTGCTCAATCCGTCGTCATCGGTTACGGTAACTTTGACCCACGCCACGCCCTCCATGCCATCTGCTGTAAAAACGGCCGTGTTATTGTTAGCGGCAACCGTGCCGCCCGCAGCCTCAAACAGGAAGCTCAGCGGATCCGAATTGGGATCAGTCGCCGCGACAGTGACGACGGCCATCCCTCCCGGCTGAGTGGTGATCGGCTGCACCGTGATATTGTTGATATCCGGTTCATTTCCCGTCGGCGTCGGATTGGTTGAATTATCGTCTCCCAAACAACTCAATTGAAATAAGATGAAAATGGCGAGAGCGCTTGCTATTAAATTCTTTGACATCGAAAACCCCTCCGTTCAATTTTAGTGAAACAGTGGCACTGATTCCAGTACAACTTCAGGTTGGAATTTATTTCAGAGAAAAACCTTCCAAATTTAAAACATTGGCCGGGGGTGGTTTTACTCCAGCTTCAACTCCGCAAATTTGTAGTCGTCGCCAAATTGCTTGCCGGCTGAATCAAACAGGCCGCGGATGTTGTCATCCATCGTGAAGTAGATGATTTGCCAGCCATCCTGTGCCAGCGCCGCGACTTGGTCCACCAACAGCTTGCGGCGCTCCCAGTCGGAGTATTGAAAAGCGTCGTCCAAAATCAGAAACAACCGATCACGGTTCATGAGATGGGTGCTGAATCCGATGCGCAGCGCCAGTAGCACCTGCTCCTGCGCGCCGCTGCTCAACTCCGATAGCGAAAACGTGTTGAACGGGTCGGACACCATCAGTCGGTCGCCATCGAGATCGAGGCTTTTGTAGCGGCCGGTTACCTGCAACAGCGGCGTCTCCACTGCCGGCGATTTCAGTCCCGCGAGAATTTTGCTGTCCTCGGTTTTGCGCAGTTCGCTGATGACGTTTCGCAGCGCTATTTTGCCGACGATCTCAGCAGTTTTCTGCATGTATTCCACTGCAACTTGTTCGCGTTTCAGCCGCAACGCTTCGATCAAGTCGGGCCACGGCGCCACAATATCTTGACGGGTGGCGTCACAAATGCGCTGCTTTAGACTTTCCAATTTGCGGATTGTGGATTCCATTTCCGCCATAAACCCCCGCCGCTTCTCTTCCAAATTTTCGAGCTTTTGCTTGCTATACTCCACCAGCGGCGGTTCCTTCACGTAGTCAGATTCATCGACCGAAAGCCGGGCCAGCAGTTTGTCTTTATCATGAATTTGATTGTCCAATTTTTGCGCGCGCGTCTCCAACAATCGCAAAACTTCATCCCAGGTTTTGGGATCTTTTTTCTCACCAGCAAGAAGCGCGACTTGCTCTTCTAATTTTCGCTGAGCTTCTTTGATACTATTATGATCTTCAGCGAGCTGCTTTTTCAACAACCGCGCGTGATTATAGTCCTCCTCCAGGTTTTGCAGCAGTTCAAGAATGACAGGCAGTCCGGTTAAGTCTCTCACAAAAAGTTTTTTAAACTCTGCCCGAATGTTTTCCAATTCCAGATTTTCATGAAGCCGCCCAACCGACTGACGTTGCTTTTGAAAATAAAACCAGCCAATTATCAAAACGGCAGCGAGCGCAACCACGGTAAGAACCGTTAATTTGAGAATAGCCAAAAACCCCGACAAACCGATCAGCGCTAAAATCAGGATCAAAAGCCACGGTTGCGCGCCGGCTGCTTCTTGTCCAAGCGCATTTTGATAAACCTGCTGCGCGCTCTTCAACCATTCGTAATGTTGACTCCTCGTTTCTGACTCCCGCTGGGTCTCGCGCCGGTTGCGGTATTCCGAAGTTCTCTGCTTTAACAAATTCAGATCGCTGCGCACCTCTTGAATTTTCGCCGACGGAATGCGGCTGCGCTCCTCCTGCAGTCGAGTGAGTTCCCGATCTGTTTGATAAGCCAAAAACTGCTTCGCTGCGACCTGCTCGGCAATCTGCCGCTGCAACGATTCCAGCTCATCGGTAATCGCTTTGCGGCCGCCGCCGGAGTAGCCTTTGTCAATTGCATCGAACAACTCGTCGAGCTTACGCAGCTGCTCATGCCACTCTTTGCGTCGCTTGTTTTCCCCGGTGTTCGGCCCCAGAATGTCGCCGTTCGTCAACTCGCATTTTTGAATGCTCGTGGAAATCCGGTTTTCGATTTTTTCCAGAACTTCACGGCTGGAGAGAATTCGCTTCAAAATGTCCTTGTTAGCGCCGCCGTCGGTTTTTGCCAGCTCCACCTCAGCGCCTTTCACCACCAGCAATTTAGAAAAATCCGGTGGCAGGCCAACGTTTTTTTCTTCCCAGAAATCCTCTAGTCTTTTTTCAGAAGTGGGGCTGAAATCCAGCGGCCGGCCATCGGACAATCCGGCAACTACGACCTTGCCAACGCCCTGCAGCGGCCGCAATCCCCATTCTTTGGTGTTGCGAAACAGCGAGCGAATCACGAACTCCACTAAATGAGTTTTGCCGCGTTCGTTGCGGCCGTAGATCAAATTAAGTTTTTTTAGCGGCAACGAAAGATGCCGCAACGGACCTAAATTCTGAACGTTAATTTCTTGAATGAATATCGGCATGCTCAATTTCCATAAATGACGTGCAGCGCTTCGAGGAGAATCTGGTTTTTGTCCGGCTGATCGGGCGCAGAATCCCAGTCGAGTTGCTCGATCCAGGTTGAAACCTGATGGGCGATTTCGGCGCGGTGGATGTCGTCGGCTTCAGAAACATCTGCCAGATCCGGCTCTTGATCGCGGTGAAACGCAAATTTGGCGAACGCTGTCTTGATGGTCTCGTGCAGACGGCGTTTATTTGCAGAGTACCCAATCACGCGCACCTGCAGCCGGACTTTGTGAGATTCCCCCGGCAAAACTCCCCAACTTTTTACCCGATCAGTAATTTGTTTTTTGACGTATTCGATTTCGTCGCGTACCGGCAAAACGATGAACACCTCATTAAAAAAAATAATATCCGTCACCACGGCCTGCGAGGAAACGACGCCGGTTTCTGAGTCGATAATCAAAAAGCGGCGGCGGCCGGTCTCGTTGATGGCCAGGCCGCACGGCGAGCCTACGTAGTGCACCCGCGGACTGTCCCACGGTTTGTGGATATGGCCGAGGATGACTCGAGCTGGTTTATAGGTTTCGACATCCTGACGGGTCAGGGGCATATAAACTCCCGGCTCGTAGGGGTTTGGATCGCGCATGCCCTCTGCCCAGTCGCCATGGCCGATGAGAATCCAATTGTTGGCGGGAAGATGGGCAGCTTGCGACGCAATATCATCGCCCATCGTGCGCTCGCGCTTGAAGGGTACGAACAAAAACCGCAGTCCGTTGTCGCCCAGCATTTTGATAGTGGGCTCAGCCAGCACCTCAATGTTGTCGGCGGTGAACGAATGATTGGCCAGACGAATGTCGTGGTTTCCGGGAATGATCAGCAGGCTCAGCTCTTTGAACTTTGGTTGATTGCAGAGGTTATCGAAATCGGCGTAATTGTTGCCGGATTCATCGAACAGATCGCCGGCGACGATCAGGGTTTGGATGCCGCTGCTCAACATTTGATCGCAAATGTTAGTGAGCGCGGCGAAGCGATCAGGATGCTGACTGCGGGTTGTGAGATGGAGATCGGCGGTGATGGCGATTTTCATTGAATGTGATCGGAATAAGTTTACTAAACCTTGAAGGTTTAGTAAACTTTCATGTTTCGTAATCCACGACTTTTTTATCGATGCGGACTTTATCGAGAAACTCGCCAATCAATTTTTGATGCTCCGTATGATTTTGATAAGACCGCAGCGACTCCCAATTTTCGAACTCAGAATAGAGCACGACATCGTAAGCCGAAGCGGAGGCATCAAAATTGATTCCCACTTCGGCGACTTTGAATTCCGGGATCACGCCGCGCAGTTCTTCTAATTTCGATTTCAATTTGCGGGCGTTTTCGACTTTGGTGGCGCCTTCGGCGAAATCCTTCAGCTTCCACATGACGATATGTTTTACCATGATTCGTATGTTCCGAGTACTAATGAAAAGTTCAAATTGCAAACTGCAAAAATCAATTTGTCCAGCTCGCTTTACAATCCGAATTCTGAAATTTTGCATTAGGCAATTGATTAACTGTAGTAAATAATAGTGTACATAAGCCAAAAAAGCAAGCCCCGACATTTCACTTGATTTTTCATTGTGCGATAGCTATACTCGAATCAACCAACCGGAGAGGAGATGAATCATGGCAATCGAAAAACAGCTATCGGTTTTTGTGCAAAATAAAGTAGGAAGTCTGGGGGAATTATGCGCCAACCTGTCCAAGGCCGACATCAATATTCGCGCCATCTCCATCGCCGATGATTTGGAATGGGGCATCGTAAAAGTTATTGTGGATGACACCGAACGGGCGAAAGAGATTCTGCACAAATTGGGGCTGATGTATGGCGAGGGCAACGTGCTGACCCTGGAACTGCCAAATCACCCCGGAGCATTGGCGGATTTGGCCAACAAACTGGCGAAGAAAAAAATCAACATCGAACAAGCGTATGCCACCGCAACCGGCAGCGGCAGTCTGCTGGTGCTTTCTACGACGGACGACAAAAAGGCCAACGGTGTTTTGAACGGATAAGCGCAAAGAGCAAACGAGACTATGGCTAAAACGCCTGAACCAAAAATCATACAAGACATTCAGAAGCGGCTGGAGAAGGGGGAAAGCCTCTGGCGTATACTCGATCAGTACAATCTTAGCACGGACGAGAAGATCGAAATTTTGCGGCTGTTCGACGATCAGAAATGGGACTGAGAACCATCTTAAGAAGTATTTTACTCAACGGTTTCGGCGGGAAATTTCACGAATCTTTCAAACCCATCTTCCGTTACCACTTCGACTTTGGGAGTTGTCGGTGGCAGTGAAAGTTTCGAGATATTGCTGGTTTGCCATCGACGATTTCGGCACCGGCTATTCAGATCGTCGGCCTCGAATGGTTTGATGAGGAAATCATCTGCGCCTAATTTCATTCCTTTGCGAAACGAGTTTTTGTGCCTTTGCCCGTTAGAAAAACGAAAGGGATGATTTCTGTTTCCGGTTGGGAACGCTGTCTTTGCAAAAACTCGATGCCATCCAAACCGGGCATCATCGGATCGCAGACAATCAAATTCGGTATGAAATCGCCCTTCAGGGATGAGCGCTTCTTCGACGTTGGGCAAACGCAAAATCCCATTGTTTGCGGATATTATGCAGGCTGCGGTGAATTCCACTCAATAGGTTTTCATCATCGTCCACAAAAGAATGCGTTGTTTAATGTAGGGTCTCGTCTCGTTTAGTAGCTGTGTGCAAGGCGAGCTCGTCCTTGGTTCCGAGTCAACCATCCAATCCAAATTCGGCAAAATCGCGCCTATTCTTTAGGATCGCCGGCTGAATCTATCTCTTTCTAAAACAAGGCTTGCAGAAAAGAAAAAATCGGGTGGGAACTTGAAATTGAAAATCAGCAGAAAGACAGCGGGTTCAGATGGGGATGTATAATGAAGAATCTCGTGCGATAAAATCAACTGGCGAAAGATTCAATCTTTTTTGCCAATTCGAAGTCAAACGTGCTGATGCCGCCGAGGTCGTGTGTGGAGAGATCGATGATTACCCTATTATAGACATTGAACCACTCGGGATGGTGGTTCATGGCTTCAGCCGCGATGGCTACCCTGGTCATAAAGCCAAAGGCATCGATGAAGGACTTAAATTGGAAGGCCTTGTGCAGCTTGCCGTTGGTGACGGTCCAACCGTGGATTTCGGACAGCTTCTCTTTGATTTCGCTGTCGGAAAGTTTTTTGCGTGGTATCATGGTCTTTCCTGGTGGGCTGAACAGGGGCTGTCCAAAAAGATACCTGTCATTGCGATCCCGACGCTTCGGGAGAAGCAATCTCATCATTTTGTGCTCAAATAATGGGATTGCTTCGTCGCTAACGCTCCTCGCAATGACAATTTCTCCCTCTTCTTGGACAACCCCCACCGATTAACCATTTTATCCCTAACTGGCCAGCACCAAATTGAACACCGAGGAATCAATCGCCACGAGGTCTCGCAGTTTCTCATCCACTGCGATATTGATGCGATCGCCGTATTGTTCCAGCCGGCGCAGAAGTTTGTGCAGATGCTTCAATTCGGCTTCGTGCAATTCTTCGATGTGCAGCGTGACCGAGGAAGTGGTGTCCTGCAAAACTTTCTCCAAGTGGTGCCGGATGCGTATGAAGAAATCGGGATCCACCCAGCCTTTCAACGAGATTGACAAATTGGACGCGGCGTGCTTCACCTGATTCAACGAGACTTCCAGCGAGCCGCCATGTAAGTAGCGATCAAACGCGGTCTCAATGATTTTCAGGTAACTGTGCGCCAACTGATTGACCTTCTCAAATTCCTGCACAAAATGGCGATCGACGTAATCGCGCATCGACAAACCGACGATCCAATCCTGCAACACCAGCGGAATCAGGCGCGGCGTTAAAAATGGAATGGTGCGAAAGAAATGGAACACTCGCGAAAATCCGCCCGGCAGTAATCCTCGCAAAAAGAATTTCCCCAACAGTTTCATTAGATCGCGAGTTGAATATTCGACGCCGTAATTGGGTTGGGTGAGATAGCGAAGTTTATTTTTGATGCGATCGGCGATGTTGCGATTTTCCAATAAACGGTAAAAGAGCGCGCGATAGCCGTTGACCAACTCGTCGTACGTCAGTTGCTTCGGAATCACGTTAGTGAACATTTTGGTGTTATCGGAATTGTTGGCATTGGCGATCAGTCGCCCCTCTTTTTCGAGACGCTCATACAGCGGCGTTTTGGGCGCGGCGGTCAGCAGGCCAACCATCGCCGCCTGAATGCCGGACTTGGTGATGAACTGAAATTGTTTTTCGAACGTATCTTTGGTATCGTTATCAAACCCGACAATGAACCCGGCCAATACCTCGATCCCGTGCGAATAGATTTTGCGCACCGACGACAAAATGTTCTGCCGAGTGTTCTGCATCTTCTTGGTTTCTTTCAAACTCTCCTCATCCGGCGATTCGATGCCGATGAACACCCATTCAAAATTTGCTTGCTGGAAATCGCGCAGCAACTCGTCGTCATGAGCGAGGTTGAGGCTGGCTTCGGTGCCAAAGTGAAAGCGATAATTGTGGCGCTGCTGGTAGTCTTTGAGAAACACCATCAAATCTTTGGCGAGGCGCTTGTTGCCGATGAGATTATCATCCACAAAAAACACGTTCTTCACATTCTGCCGTCGCAGCTCGTCCAACTCCGCGCCAACCTGTTCCATCGATTTGGTGCGCGGCTTGCGCCCGAACATCACGATGATGTCGCAGAACTCGCATTGGAAAGGACAACCCCGCGAAAACTGCAAACTCACGGATTGATATTTGTCGAGCTTCATCAGGTCGAAGCGCGGCGTCGGCGAATCAGTGAGCGCCACAGTGTCGGTCTCGCAATACAAGCGCTTCGGTTTCCCAATTTGAAAATCGAGACAGAATTGCCGCCAGATGTATTCCGCCTCACCGGACACTACGACATTCGCGAGAGATTCGTACAACTCGGGACACAACGAGGTGTAACTCCCACCCGCCACGCAAAAATAGCCCTGCTGCCGATAAAAGGTCAGCAGTTCTTTTTGGCGATTGAATTGCACCCCCATGCCGCAAATGCCAATGAGGTCGGCGCGCGGCTGCAGCGGAATGGTCTCGATGTTTTCGTCGATGATTTCCACCTCCCACTCCGGTGGGCATAACGCTGCCAGCGTCGCCAGTCCCAATGGGGGTATCACGGTGCGTTTATTGGGCAGCACGGTTTCCACCGCCCATTTGAAGCTCCAAAAGCTTTCGGGAAATTTGGGGTTGATGAGTAGTAATCGCATGGCGGGGATTTCTCCTTTCGTTAAAAGGCAAAGACAACTATCGAGTAATTCCGAGTTGGAATAGCAATGCGTCGATGATGCTTTCCTGTACTTCCAGTGAATCTATCTTTCCGAGCTCTTTGATTAACATTTTTTGTCCAACATTCGGATTTGATAACACAAAACAATTGATTCTTGGGAAGGCCCACCCACTCCTTTTGGAATCGCGACTTCATTCGGATAGATTTTGCGGCCGAGTTTTCGCGAGGTGACCGGAAGCACATTTACGACAGGTAGAATTTGATTGATTTGCTCTTCGCTAATTATCAGAACGGGGCGGGTTTTACCCTGTTCAGAACCGATAACTGGATCGAGGTTGGCAAGGAAAATATGCCATTGGAGTGAAGTCATTTATCCTGCCATTCCTCAAGGTCGATGCTCTCGTAGTCCCTGGAAATTTCTGTTAGGTCGCTCAAAAACAGTTTATCTTTTATCGCCTGTCTTAGTTCACCGATCTTGTCATCAAAATTGATGTGCTTGTTTTTAAAAACCATAATGATCTCAACCGGATCGTTTTTCGGGACATGCTCGGGGATTTTGATCCGGACTTCGTGATTTTTTGGCGTTCTTATTGTCTGTTTAATAGTTTCCATTTTATGTCCTTTTTGATTCTTTTATCTAAAAAAAGGATTCTCTGAATCAAACTCAAGCGATTATTTAATTTTGATTGCTTTCAGGCAAGTTCAGTGGATGCTCGGCAATCACATAATCCCAAACCGGCCGGCCGCCGATCAAATGCTCCTGAATAATGCGTTCCAAAATTTCCGGCGTGCAGGAGTGATACCAGACGCCCTCGGGATACACCACTGCGGTCGGACCGTTGGTGCAGATGCGCAAACAGTTGGCTTTGGTGCGATAGACCCCACCCTCGCCGCTGAGTCCCAATTCGTCGAGACGCCGCTTGAGATACTCCCACGATTCAAGACTCTTTTCTTTCTCCGAACACCTCGGCTTGGTTTGATCGCAACACAAGAAAATATGGCGTTTGATTTTTTTGATCGCCTGTTTTTCAACCGCGGCTTGTAGGGCTTCGTTCATTGATGGGACATTGTTAGTAAGAATTGGATATAGTTATGATAATCAAAATGGCGTCAAATGCAAAGGAAATTTCCACACTTGTAGTTTTTGTTCACACCAAATTTTTGCTCGAATACTTGTTTTATAGCTGTGGGTTCAGTTATTTTGTTGGTATGAGATTTGTGTAGTGGCTGTCCACAGAATGGTTGATGTCATTGCGAGGAGCGATAGCGACGAAGCAATCCCCTAATTCGTGCTCGAAACTTGGAGATTGCTTCGCTGCGCTCGCAATGACAGATTATTTAAAATACGGAGGCATTGAAAATGCGAACGAATCTAATGAGTGTTTTGATCACGGTGCAACTGCTGCTGGTTGTTGGATACGTCGAACTATGGGCGCAAGAGCAGTCATCGCAACCGCAGCCACAACCATCGCGCTTTTCCCACAAAGGCATCAAAGGGGCGATTGGTTTCGGCTCGTTGGAGAATGAATTCGAGGGCAACTACCCGGATGGCGGGGCAGGAATGTTGAGCCTCGGCTACGGCTTCGACGATCACTTCACCCTGTGGGGGACGCTCGTTGGCGCGGGGCACCCCAGCAACGCGATGCATGAGAAGGCCGGCTTCGCCGGGCTGGAGCTGAATCTGCAATACCGCTTCCTGCCGCAATCGCCAGTGCAGCCGTTCGGTAAAGTTGGGGTGGGAATTTATGGCTTTGAAGAAGATGGCACCAACACCACATTCGCCGGCTCGGGCTTTGCGTTGGGACTCGGGGCTGACTGGTTCTTCTCCCGCCACTTCGGCATCGGCGCGGAACTGATGTTCAAAGAATTGGATTATTCGAAAATGGTGCAAAGGCTCGCTGGGCGAGATGTCACGACAGATTTGAACCCGAAATTAGACGGGGACGCCACGGCCTTTATGATTACGTTGACGATTCAATAGAAATGAAAACCCCTGGGGCTGTCCAAAAAGGTACCTGTCATTGCGAGCGAAGCGAAGCAATCTCATGATTTTGTGCTCAAATTATGAGATGCTTCGTCGCTAACGCTCCTCGCAATGACAATTTCCTTCCTTTTTGGACAGCCCCGGGTTAAGAATCTCACTTCAGCCACCGCTCACTGGACGACAACTGCCGTTGCCTCATGAGAGAAATCGCCTTCGTACCACGTGAATGGCGGGACGATCTTGCCGTATTGGCGAATGTTTATCAGCCTCAAGCGATTATCAGCAAGAAGCTCCCCACTGAGACGCTCAAGTTGCTCGCCCCATCGGTACTCACCGCTGAACCCGTCACCATGGCGTGAAATTCTGAGTTCTGCCAGCCGGCCGTCAGTTCGATTGGAGTAGTGCCATTCTCCCAGAAACCCCTGCTCGGCACGCGTACGTTCCGCTACTCGAATCGAATCGGCGCGGTGTGCCTGCTTCTCCGCATTCTTCCGATCCGTGACCTCCTTCAGGTGGGCCTCATTGGCCCTTTTTAAATCAAAATGTCTTTGAAACCCAATGGTCAAGCAGCCAACAAACAGAAGGCACGCCATTGTTATCAAATTGCGTCCCGAGAACTCTCGTTCAATTGGGTCGCAGATTAAGAAATAAGCTGCTATAAGTCCGGCTATTATATTGACGTACAAAAATATCGGAATCAAGTCATCGAGATCAGAAACATTGCTGACAAGAACTTTGGTCAACAAATCTGCATTATAATCCACTACAATATAGATTGCGCCTAAAATGGAAAGAAAAAGAAGAAATTGACTTGAATCCTCACTCGATTGCTTTATCGTCAGTCCGAAAATTAAAGAGATAATTGCAGCGTTGATTATAATTAATGGAATTGCAACTCCAAAAACAAACCAAAGAATTAACAGAGTAACGATAACATAAAACAGAATATAAACCAGCACGGCGAGGAGGAGGAACCCAGCGATTGACCGGAATTCCATTGTAAAGTTCTCCAAATTTGTTTCGTAGAAAGACTATAGCTCTGACTTCGCGAGACTCTTTAGCAATCCTACTGCGGTAATCTTGATCACCCTCGAACCAGCGTTGCTTGGGAGTCTTGAAGACTACGGGGCTTGCTATCTCACTTCAGCAAATCCGCCACCACCGCTTTTTCCTCGTTCAATTCTTTTTGCGTGATCTGAATTTTCTCGCGGGCGAAGCCGCTCCACTTCACGCCTTGCACAATCGAATAGCTGCCTTTGCCATCGCTGGTGCAGGGGAAGGAAAAGATCAGCTCGTCCTGTATGCCGTAGCTGCCGTCGGTGGCCACGGCCGCGGAAAACCAGTCGCTGCTGGGAGTTTTGGCGAGCAGCGTTTTCAC
>Ga0247727_10007860_pt1 | contig 20089 bp, 14 predicted proteins | sample WisWelCaveWW1625_FD_202498 | JGI IMG/M metagenome (GOLD analysis project Ga0247727, IMG submission 202498) | Biofilm microbial communities from Wishing Well Cave, Virginia, United States - WW16-25 | ecosystem: Environmental > Aquatic > Deep subsurface > Groundwater > Cave microbial mat | place... | reverse complement strand
ATGCCGTAACCTGCGACCGGACTTTCGCCGCCTTTGCCGAAGATAAAAATCAAGCCGACGAGCGAAAGAATCACGACGTGGCCGGCGGTCATGTTCGCGTACAAACGGATGCACAACGCAAACGGCTTGGTGAACAGTCCCAGAAATTCCACCGGCACCATGATGATCCACATTGCCGGATGCACGCCGCCGGTGAGATGCTTCAAGTAACCGCCGATGCCGTTGGCTTTGATGCCCATCGCCTGCGTTAAGATAAATGTGATTGCCGCCAGGCCCGCGGTCACGCTCACATTGCCCGTCGCCGTAGCTGCATACGGCACCAGGCCGAGCAAGTTACAGGTTAAAATAAAAAAGAACGCGGTACACAAATAAGGCGTGAATTGGCTGCCGAGTTTTTCGCCCATATTGGGAAGGGCGATTTGCGTATGGATAAACTCGACCACCGTTTCAATCGCGCCGGCAAAACCGGTCGGCACTTCACCGGGGCTGCGACGGCGCGCGGCAAGACTGAGCAGCACGATGAGCAACCCTGCCACAATCATCATCATCAAGACGTGCTTGGTGATGGAAAAATCAATGCCGAATAATTCAATGTGGGGAAGATGAACCGCGCCGACAAAAGGCAATTCAATTTTATTGTCGTCGCTGATGTGATGAATGATGACCGCGCCGATATCGTCGCCATGACCCGATTGGCCATGCTCTTCCTGCGCAGCGCCGCCGTGCTGCGAAGAAGACTCGGCGTGAGAAGAATCGGCAGGGGGTGTGGCGGAATGCGACTCGCCCTGGGCAACAGCCGTTGCGGATTGAAAAAGCAGAAGAAATAAAATGAGGGTGAAACTCAATGCGCCCTTCATGCCTTAGGTATTGATTTAATGCGTTTGAAATATCTTTGTAAAAAAACCGTTTCGATTAATTGAAAAAGCAAATATGAGATCAGCAACGTCCAGGTGAACGTTTTGCCGTCGAGATCGGAAAATTTCCAAACCGCTATCAGCGCGAGGCCGAAAACCACGAGCCGGCCGAGAAAGCCGCCGACCAGCACCCACATGAACTGCCGCAGAGATCGCGTGCGCGCCCACCGCAACGCCAGATAATTGCCCATCCCCAGAACCGCGCTCAATGCCAGCGCATAAAAAAATCCCCACTGAATTGGCGAGGCGGCAATCGTCATGATGAAATTCAGGGAGATTTTTAGAGAAGCCATCATCCCGCACAGCACGGGATAGAAAAAAATTTGCATCAATTTTTCTGTGATGATTCTTCGCGGCTCTGATTTGCTGCTTGTGCCGCTTCGGTTTTCATAACCATGCGATAGAGACTGATAAAACCGGCCGTCGCGCCCAGCATGATTCCCGCGATCAAAGCGAGCGGGGAAATCGACAGCTTTTGATCGAGCCAATAGCCGGCCCCACCGCCGATCACGATGGCGAGCGCAAAACGCAACCCCGCGTCGCTGTAAACGGCGATCAATCGCGGCCAATTGTCGGGAGCGACTTTTCGCACGAGTTTTGCCTATCGATTGATTTGCACTTCCGGCCGACCGAGGCGTTCGACGGGACGCGCCCGGTCGCCGAGCGATGTCCCTTCCGGCAGCGCCAACACTTTGCCGTCGTCCGTCATCGAGCAAACACCTTCAAAGATCGCGCCTTCATCGATGACCAACTTGGAAGTTTTCAATTCGCCATAAAACGATGATTTAGCCTCGAGCACCACTTTGCCGCTGGCGAAAACCTTGCCTTTGATCTTGCCGCCGACGATGGCGTTCTTCACGCGAACTTCGCCTTCGATCTCGCCCTCCTTGCCGATGACCAGCGAATCCGTCGTGCTCACCTGGCCCTTGATGCGTCCATCCACGCGGAGACTGCTTTGCACTTTGACGGTGCCTTCCAACGCGGAGCCTTTACCAATGATCGTATTTAAATCGCCGCTCTTTTCAAAATCGTCCATGTCCTTTTTCCCCAGCATTTTCACCTCATGCTGTTAGTGACCAATTTCATCCTGTTTATTTAGAATTGGCGCGAAATGCCAAAAGCACCTGTCGAGGGTCAATGGCCACGCCGTCTTGCCAAATTTCAAAATGCAGATGCGGTCCGGAACTCACGCCGGAATTTCCCAGCAACGCCACCGGATCGCCTTTTTTCACCACCGCGCGATCATGCGTGAGCAAGCGATCGTTGTGGCCGTAATATGAAAAAATATTTTCGCCGTGATGAATGATGATCAGGTTGCCCCAGAGGTAAGTCCAGCTGGCAAAAACCACCTGCCCATCACCGGCGGCGAACACAATCGAGCCGCGCTTGCCGGCAATATCAATACCGAGATGCGACCGAAACGGAAAATCTTTGCTGCGCGAAAACTCCGTCGTAATCACGCCTTGCGCCGGCAACAGGGTCGGCATATTTTTCGCGTAACGTGAATCATTCTCGCGGCGCCGCGTGGTGAAAGTGACGGCGGACGGCACTTTCACCGGTTTCGCTGCTTCACGACCGCCCAAGACCGCGGCTGCCGGCACGTCGATTTTCGCCGCCATCATCGCCGAATTGCCGGGCAGTATCGAACTCAAACTCAACCCGCCTTTGGCATTGGGGTCGACGCCGAGCAGGCTCAACAACTTGGCCTGTTCTTTCGACATCCGATCCATTTCCGCCGACAACTGATACACCCGCTTGTTGTCTTCGAGCAATTGCGAGTTGGAGCGCTCCAACTCTTTGTTTTCGGAATGCACCTGAAAATAGCGCCAATAAAACACGGCGCCGAGAATCACATGAATCGTCAGAACAATGGCCGCGCCCATCAACAACTTGGCCAGCGGCCAGCTCAAACGGAAATTATACGGCTCGGCATTATCGTCGGGAATGAGCAGAACCGATATTCTTCGTGATCGTTTCTTTTTCATAACTTCTTCCCATCTCGCCTCCCGTCAACGGGAGGCCCGCTCATCCCCTCCGGGCGTAGCCTCCGCGCGCCAACTTTATACAAAATAAGCGCAAACCAAGTACCGAACATAATACGGCATTGCGGACAAATTTCCGCGCTTATTCCTTAAAACAGCCTGCTTGTTAAACAAGCTTAAAAAATCACACAGCTTACGGGAAAATTTAAAATAAATATTTCACGCCCCAAAGTCAACCTTTTTCTCAGCTAAATTTTCTGCATCAACTCGAGCAGCCGCTCGAGATCATTATCGGAATAAAACTCCAATTCGATCTTGCCGCCCTTGCCCTGCAAATTGATCTTCACCTGCGTGCCGAAAATTCGCCGCAGCTTGTCTTCCGCCTCGCGCACGGCATAAGGCGCGGTCGGCGAGCCTTTCTTCTTTGCCGCGCTTTTCGGCTTGCTGGCGCGCTGCACCAGTTTTTCCACCTGCCGCACGCTCAAGCCGTTTTTGAGAATCGTTTTCCACAGATCAACTTGATGCGCGCGATCCGGCAGACCCAACAGCGCTCGCGCGTGCCCCGCGGACAGTTCACTCTTGCGCAAGCTTTCTTGCACCGAATCAGGCAATTTCAGCAGGCGCAGCGAGTTGGCAATGGTCACGCGATCTTTGCCGACTTTTTGCGCCACCACTTCCTGGGTCAGCGTGCATTCATCGATCAAGCGTTGATAGCCGAGCGCTTCTTCGATCGGGTTCAAATTTTCGCGCTGCACGTTCTCGATGAGCGCCATCTCCATCATCTGGCGGTCATCGTGCACTTCCCGAACGTAAGCGGGAATGCGCTCGTAGCCCAGTTCCTGCACGGCGCGAAAACGCCGCTCGCCGGCGATCAATTGATAACTGCCATTGTATGGCCGCACGGTGACCGGCGTGACGAGACCGTTTTCGGAAATGGATTGCTTCAGCTCTTGCAGCGCCCGCGGGTCAAAATCGGTGCGGGGCTGAAAAGGATTGACCGCAATGCGGGAAATTTCTATCTCATGAATAGAACCCGTTTTGGCGTCATTATGATTGTTGCGTTCCGCGCCGATATCAGGAATGAGCGCGGACAGCCCTCTTCCCAGCCTTTTGGTGGTGACCATTCTGTAGAATCTCGGTAGCCAAACTCATGTAATTTTCCGCGCCACTGCTGACGGCATCATAAAGGATGATCGGCTTGCCGTGGCTCGGTGCTTCGCTTAAGCGCACATTGCGCAAAATGACGGATTTATAGACTTTGTCGCCAAAATATTTCTTGACGTCTTCGGCGACCTGCCGGCTCAGATTCAAGCGCCCGTCAAACATGGTCAACAACACGCCTTCGATCTCGAGGCGCGTGTTCAAATGTTTTTGCACGAGGCGGACGGTGTTCAGCAACTGGCTCAAACCTTCGAGCGCGTAATACTCGCATTGAATCGGAATCAAGATGGAGTCGGCCGCGGTGAGCGCATTCAAAGTGAGCAAGCCCAGCGACGGCGGGCAGTCGATAAAAATATAATCGTACGGCGTTGCTAAATGCGTCAACGCATGCTCGAGAATTTTCTCGCGCGTAATCGCGCCGACCATCTCTAGTTCCGCGCCGACCAGACGCACATGCGACGGGAGCAAGTCCAGGTAACCCAACTGCGTCTTGATAATGGCCTCATTGATGTTGAGGTCGTTGATCAGCACCTCATAGACGCTGTTGCCCACACTATTCGGATCGATGCCGAAGCCGCTCGTCGTGTTGGCTTGCGGATCCATATCCACGACCAGCACTTTATGCTCGGCGACCGCGATACACGATGACAAATTCACGGCAGTCGTCGTCTTGCCAACGCCGCCTTTTTGATTCGATATGGAAATGGTCCTCGCCACTTCTCCTCCGTTCAAACTCTTCCTTTTGTCGCTTGGCGTTTGCCGGTTTTATTTTAAGCGGCAACCCTTTCCTATTCGGTTGCGGCTTATGTTAAGAAGTTAGCGCATAATCTGATGAAAATCAAGTCGAATTTTAAAATAGAAATTTTGCTTGCTTTTTTGCGCCCGTTGCAACAAATTAAGCGTGTCAGCAAACCTGTTAAGGAGCCGACCTCGAATTTCTGCATCGATTTTTCCTCAAACGCGCGGCTTTTGACGATATGTTTTACGGTGAGAATCATGACCGGCAAAACCATTTCGCATTACAAAATCATCGAAAAGCTCGGCCAAGGCGGCATGGGTGTCGTCTACAAAGCCGAAGACACCAAGCTCAAGCGCACCGTCGCGCTGAAGTTTCTCCCGGCAATCGCGCTCGGCGGTGAAGACAAGAGCCGCTTTCTGCGCGAAGCCGAAGCTGCAGCAGCGCTCAATCATCCCAACATTTGCACCATCCACGAGATCGATGAAGTCGATGCCAAGATGTTTATTGTGATGGAATTCATCGAAGGCCAGAGTTTGCTGGAGAAGATCAAAGCCGGACCGTTGAAGATCGACGAAGCGATTAAATTGGCCATGCAGATTGCGGAGGGCTTGCAAGCCGCGCATGAGAAAGGCATCACTCACCGCGATATCAAAAGCGCCAATATCATGATCACCGAAAAGGGCCGGGCGAAGATCATGGATTTCGGCTTGGCGAAACTGAGCAATCGCAGCATGTTGACCAAAGAAGGCATGACGCTCGGCACGGCGGCGTATATGTCTCCCGAACAAGCGCGCGGGGCAACAGTGGATCATCGCACCGACATTTGGTCACTCGGCGTGGTGTTGTATGAAATGATCACCGGGCAATTGCCCTTTCGCGGCGAGTACGAGCAGGCGATGATGTATTCGATTGTGAACGAAGACCCTGAGCCGCTCACGGCTTTGCGCACCGGTGTGCCCCTCGCATTGGACAGCATCATTGCGAAAGCTCTGGCCAAAGACCCGACGATACGCTATCAGCACGTGGATGAGATACCAGCGGATTTGCGGGCAATTGAATCTAAGCCCGGCGGTACCTCGAAGGTATTGGCAGCAACGGCTGGCGCTACCACTCATACGCGTCTGGCACGCTCGAGAAAATTATTATATTGGATTATGTCCGGCCTATTCGTCGCGGCCTTTATTGCTGGGGCCACTGTTTGGCAAATACTGCGTCCCACCGCCTCGCTACCCAAACCGCTGGCTCGCTTCAACCTCGATCTTCCACCAGGCCATGAATTTTCGAGCTTGTTTAATCTGAAAGCCGCCATTTCGCCTGACGGCAACCTTTTGGCCTACACTGCCGACAGCGCCGTTTCTCGCCTTCTCTACCTGCGCCCGCTAAATCAGCTTGAGGCCACTGCTCTTGCCGGGACCGAAGGCGCTAACGCGCCATTTTTTTCACCCGACGGAAAGTGGATCGGTTTTGGTGCGTCAAACAAGCTCAAAAAGATTTCTATTTACGGCGGAACCGTGTTTACGATTTGTGATGCTTTTGGTCTCTCCGGTGCAAGCTGGACGCCAGACAATACCATCATTTTTGCAGGATCTGATAAAGCCCTGGACCGGGTGTCTGCCGACGGTGGTGTGCCGCAACCATTCACCGTGCTTGACCACACGAAGAAGGAAGCCAGCCACAGCTTTCCCCAAGTGCTCTCGGATGACCAGTCTGTCATCTTTACCATTGAGAACTCGGGCAGGTCATTCGATGATGCCACTATTGTCGTGCAGTCGCTAACCACCGGTAAGCGGCGCGTATTGGTGGAGGGCGGAACGTGCGGCCGTTATGTGCCGACCGGGCATCTGTTGTATGGCCGCTCGAACTCTCTTTTTGCAGTCCCCTTTGATCTCAAGAGGTTGGCAGTAATAGGCACTCCGGTTGAAGTGCTTTCTGGCGTCGTGCTCGATCAGGGGCGTGGCTCCTCGCATTTCGCCTGCTCAAACAATGGTAATTTAATTTATCTGCCGGGTGGTGAAGGCATAGACCTTAACGAACTTATGCTTGTCGATCGGTCCGGGAAACCTCAGCGGATTAGCCAGAGACGAGCGCATTATGACAAAGTCAGCCTCGCTCCTGATGGGCGGCACATCGCCGTGGAGATTGTGGCGGCGAATAACGACATCTGGCTCGTCGATATGGAGCGTGACACGCAGACGCGTCTCACTTTCGAGGATGAAAACCAGTGGCCGATCTGGATGGCCGGTGGCAAAAAAATTGTTTTTAGTTCTAACCGGGGAGGCCAGTTTAATCTTTACGCCACTTTGGCAGATGGCAGCGGAACTATGGAAAGGCTGACCACCAGCGAAGCTTTTCAGGCACCCACCTCGTGCGCTCCAGACAACCGCCTGCTGGCGTTCAGCCAAGTGAGCAGCGGGACCGGTATCGATATCTGGCTGCTGCCGTTCGAAGGCGAACGGAAACCCCGGCCATTCCGCCAGACCACCTTTGATGAATTTCAAGCGAAGTTTTCTCCGGACGGCCGCTGGTTGGTGTACCAATCAAACGAAACCGGACGGCTCGAAGTCTATGTCCAGCCGGTTTCCGGCTCAAGCACAAAGTGGCAGATTTCTGCGGAGGGCGGGGATGCGCCGCGCTGGTCACGGACTGGCCGCGAAATCGTCTATCGCAACGGCACCAAAATGATGGCGGTCGAAGTTTCAACTGCGCCAACCTTCAAGGCCGGGCGGCCGAAGTTGCTTTTTGATAAGGAATACCTTGACCCTTCTTTGGGCAAGTACTACGACATCACGCCTGATGGCGAGCGCTTTGTCATCATCAAACCCGGAGAGCCACAGCGGCTGACGCGCATGAACGTCGTGCTCAATTGGTTCGAGGAATTGAAGCGCCGGGTGCCAGCTAAGAATTGATGCCAAAGGTGATGGTCTATGATTGGGCAAACTATTTCCCACTACAAAGTTTTAGAAAAGCTTGGCGGTGGAGGCATGGGCGTCGTCTACAAAGCCGAGGATACCAAGCTCAAACGTCTCGTCGCTCTCAAGTTCCTGCCACCGGATTTGACCCGCGACGAAGAGGCCAAAGAGCGCTTTGTTAACGAAGCGCAGGCGGCTTCGGCGCTTGATCATCCCAATATTTGCACCATCTATGAAATTGACGAAGACGATGATGGGCGGCTGTTTATAGCCATGGCCTACTATGAAGGCGAAACGCTCAAAAAGAAAGTGGCCAGTAATCAGTTGTCAGTGGACAGTGCAATCGATATTGCGATTCAAACGGCCCAAGGTTTGGCACGCGCGCATGAGGCCGGCATCACGCATCGTGATATCAAACCGGCCAATCTCATGATCACGAAGCGAGACGAAGTCAAGATTGTCGATTTCGGTTTGGCTAAGCTGGTCGGTCAGACGCGGCTCACCAGAACCGGCGCGACGATGGGTACCGTGGCGTATATGTCACCGGAGCAGACGCGTGGAGCGGAAGTCGACCATCGCACGGATATTTGGGCGCTTGGGGTGGTGCTCTACGAGATGATCACGGGGCAGTTACCGTTCAAAGGCGAATATGAAGCAGCCGTGATGTATTCGATTATGAACGAACAGCCGGAACCCTTGGTCCGCTACCAAGGTGGTGTTTCGGAGGGATTACAGCGAATCGTGGGCAAGGCTTTGGAAAAGGATCGCGAAACGCGATATCAATACGTTGATGATCTTTTGGCGGATTTGAAGCGGGGAGAGAAAAGCACCGCAGAGCCGGTAAAATCATTTCTCGCGAAAAGAAGGATATTAAAGCAAACCAAGTTAAAGCTCGCTGCTTTCGCGATTGTTTTTGTCATGAGCATTATCGTTTATTTTTACATTTTCAATCGCCAGCCGGCAAAACACCTCATTCCCACGCATAAACAAATAACATTTACCGGAGATGCGAGTGAACCGGCGATTTCTCCGGATGGGCAATTCATCGCTTATGCGATCGGAAAAGTCGGAAAAGAAGGTGGGACAAAAGTGATGGTACAAGATCTGGCTGGCGGACAAGCCCTTAATGTCTATCAGGCTAATTGGGGTGCGTTTTTGCGATGGTCGCCGGACGGATCTGAGCTGGTGTTTAAAAGTGATTTTAGCCCATATGTAGCACTGCTTCCACGACTCGGCGGCAGCTCTCGCAATATCATTGCACACAGCTTCCTGTGCTGGTCTGCGGATGGTTCTCACCTAGCGAGCGCTCAAGAAGGTGATAAAGATATACGGCTAACGAATAAGAATACTGAAGACCATGCACATTTATATTTAGATGGCTCATTCACATGGTTGCAGAGCATTGACTGGTCTCCATTGGGGAACCGGTTCGTCTTCCTGACGCAAGATTCGAAGCGCTATGCGATACGGACGATCAAAATTGACGGAAGTGATCAGCAGATGGTTGTGGAAGATAGCCTGGCGCTATTTTCACCGCGTTGGTCTGCGGATGGAAGTGCCATTTATTATTTGCGGTCGGATGGCCAAACCAAAAACCTGATGAAGGTTCGCATTGTACCTGAATCCGGCAAAACCAAAGGTTCCCCCTCAACTCTGTTGGTGGGATTGCCGTTTGGTGAGTCTTTTACCCTCACTAGAGACAATAAACGTTTGCTCTATAACCGCAAGATCGCGTCACAAAACTTATGGTTGGTTACATTTAAGAGTGGAGGTATTACTAAACGAATCTTCGAGACCAAGCAATTGACCACCGGTACTATATGGGCTCACGATCCTGCCATTTCGCCGAATGGGGAACGCGTTGCATTTAGTATCGGCAAACGGCCGCGGGCAAATCTTTTTGTGTTGCCGATCAAAGGGGGGCCAATGCAGCAGCTTACCTTCTTAAATTCGTATAACTCCGGTGCGGCCTGGAGTCCGGACGGAGAAGAAATCGCCTTCGGCTCGACCCAGGATGGAATTCCCCGGGTCTGGAGAATAAATTCCAGCGGTGGAACGCCGCGTCCATTTCTGCAAAGCGAATTATCTGAAGATTCGTTTTTACTCACCTGGTCTCCGGGGTCGAATATCTTATACGAACGGCCTGGGAATCAAAATTTTCATGTTCTCAATCCGGCAACGGAAGAAGAAAGGTCACTGGTGGAAAAACCAACCGGCTGGATGGTTGTGCCGCGATATTCTCCTGATACGAAAAGCGTGGCGGTGTCATGGAATAGGCCACAACAAGCTGGACTTTGGAGTATTTCGCTGAATGATGGAATGCAGAAAAAAATATCTGATAGTACGTCCGTCCTTTCCATTAAATGGGCCTCTGACGGTAAATGGATTTATGCCTGGGATGTTGAAAAAAGAAAGACAGAAATTCTTAAGATTCCAATAGGTGGTGGACAGACACAATCTGTTGTGACCTTACCTTTCGATGATTTAGGGGACTCTGAAGAGATCATTAATATCGACATCAGCACTGACGAGAAGCGATTGGTTTGCCCTGTTATACAACAACAGTCGGATGTGTGGCTGGTGGAAAATTTTGACCCCGAAAACGAATTGGACAAGCCCGTCGTAGTGCCTGATTTTCCCGAAATGAAACAATTAACCTATCTGCAAAAGGGAACGAGTTTGTTCGAGCAAAAAAAATACGCGGAAGCAGAAAAGGCTTTTCGTGAAGGTCTCGAATTAAACGTCAAACATGTCGCATTGCTCAACGGCGTTGGGTGGAGTTTGCACAACCAGAGAAAATATCCGGAAGCCGAGGCTTCATTTCGCCAAGGCCTTGAAATAAATCCTGAGCATCGCAGCCTACTCAATGGCATACGTACGGCTGCCTTTTTTAATAAGGATTTTGAAGCGGCAAGCCACTATAACGAGAAATATATACAAGTCGCTTACCAGCAAAACGAAAAGTTATCAGCTCTTGTCGATCTTGGGGCCATTGGCATTTTGCAAAAAGACTACGCCACGGCAGAGAAGCATCTGCGAAAAGCGCTCACGATCGACTCGACATACGCCCAGGCACACCGAGAGTTGGGATACCTTTTCGCCGAGCAGAAGCGCTATGCCGAGGCAAGGACCTTTTCTGAAAAGGCGCTTTCGGTGGATTCCAGCTTTGCAAGCTACACTTTAATGGCATGGATTCTCATCACAGAAGAACTCGATATTGACCGCGGCATAGCCTTCGCCGAAAAAGCTCTCCACTCCAAACCCGATGATTGGCCGCAAGCGGTCGAAGTCTATTCGTATTTCGCCATTCCCGAACACACGCTGGGGCTGGCTTACCTGAAAAAAGGCGAGTGCAAAAAAGCAGTTCAGTATTTGGAACAGGCCGCTGCATTTGCCCCAGAAAGACAAGCGATTCGGAATGATTTGCAATTGGCCCGGCAAAAATTGCAAGGAATGACAAACAAATGATCGGCAAAACAATTTCTCACTACAAAATTTTAGAGAAGCTCGGCGGCGGCATGGGTGTGGTGTACAAAGCCCAAGACCTCAAGCTCGACCGTTTCGTCGCACTCAAGTTTCTCCCGCATCATCTTAGCGCGGATGAAGATGAGAAGAAACGCTTCGTCCACGAAGCCAAAGCCGCCTCAGCGCTCGATCACCCCAACATCTGTACGATTTATGAGATCGACGAGACCGAGGACGGGCGATTGTTTATCGTCATGGCTTATTACGAAGGTGAGACGCTGAAAAAGAAAGTCGCCAGTAGTCAGTTGCCAGTGAACAGTGTGATCGACATTGCAATTCAGATTGCACAAGGTTTGGCGAAGGCTCATGAACATGGCATTGTCCATCGCGACATCAAACCGGCGAATGTGATGATCACGAAAGATGGCGTGGTCAAGATTTTGGATTTCGGCGTTGCCAAGCTTGCCGGCCAGACGCGACACACCAAAACCGGCGCTACGGTGGGCACCGTGGCGTATATGTCGCCGGAGCAGACGCGTGGAGCAGAAGTTGATCACCGCACGGATATTTGGGCGCTTGGGGTCGTGCTCTACGAGATGATCACGGGACAGTTGCCTTTCAAAGGTGAATATGAGCAAGCGGTGATGTATTCGATCATGAATGAAGCGCCGGAGCCGATAACCGCCTTGCGTCCTGAGGTGCCGGTGACTTTGGAACAAGTGGTAGCTAAGGCGATGGCAAAAGATCCGGAGGAACGTTATCCGCATTCGGAGGAGATGCGGCGCGATTTGGAATCTATCCAAAATGAGCTCAAGCCGAGAACGACGCAAGCGCGTGTCCGCGAAATGCCACGATCATTTTTTTACACCAGCGCCGCCGTTCTTCTTGTTGTAATTCTTATCGGAGGACTTTTCCTTTGGCAGCGTGCGGAAAAGAGGAAAAACAACGTCGAGATGCAGGGTGGAAAAGGAGTATCAGAAGAAGCCGTAGCCTTCGCAAGGAACCGCGTTGCGGTGTTGCCTTTGGCAAATCTCAGCCCTGCTGTTGAGGACGAATATTTCGCGGATGGCCTGACCGAAGAATTCATCTCGATGTTGTCAAAAGTTGGCGGCCTCCGGGTCATTGCTCGCACCTCGATCATGCCATACAAAGAAAAGTCCAAGAGCGCTGCCGAAATCGGCCGCGAGCTGAAGGTTGGGAAGATTCTCGAAGGCAGCGTCCGCAAAGCTCAAGACCGGTTGCGCCTCACCGTCCGGCTCATCGACGTGGGAACGCAAGATTTGCTTTGGTCGCAAGTTTATAATCGCGAGATCAAGGACATCTTTGACATCCAGAGTGACATCGCCTCGCAAGTGGCGCATGCGTTGCAAGTGCAATTCATGGAGGGGGAAAGTCCCGGCTTCGGCATGGCCTTCACGAAAAACTCGGAAGCTTATGCTTTGTATTTGAAGGGACGTTATTTCTGGAACAAGCGGACCGAGGCGGGGTTCAAGAAAGCCATCGAGTATTTCGAACAGGCGCTTGAAAAAGATCCGAAATATGCGGTTGCACATAGCGGCATTGCCGATTGCTATAACTTGCTTTCGAGATATGGAATACTCTCTCCGCGTGAGGGTTCTCTCAAAGCCAAGGCCTCGGCACTGAGGGCGCTGGAGCTTGATACGACACTGGTCGAAGCTCATGCCTCGCTGGCTTTTGTGAAACTCTTTTATGATTGGGAATGGTTGGGGGCCGAGCAAGAACTCGAGCGGGCTATCAAGCTGAACCCAAGCTATCCATCGGCGCACCACTGGTATTCTCATTATTTCATGGCGACGGGCCGGTTCGAAGCATCGCTTGCCGAAAGCAAATTGGCGCTGGAATGTGACCCGATCGATCTCGCGCTGAATACGCATCTGGGATACCATTACTATTATGCACGCCAGTATATCCAGGCAACAGACCAATTGCAAAAAACTCTCGAGATGGAGCCGAGCTTTGCGCGGGCGCATTACTATCTCGGATTGGTCTATGTGCAATTAGGCCGGTCTGATAAATCTTTCATTGAATTCCAGAAAACCACAAATTTTTCGAGGGGGCAAATCTCCTATAAAGCGAGTCTTGGTCATGCCTATGCGATATTTGGCAAGCGCGATGAGGCCCTTGCCATACTCGATGAGTTAAGGAAATTGTCCGAACCGAGTTATGTTGCAGCTTTCGATATTGCCCTATTGTATTTAGGTCTTGGAGATAAAGACCAGGCATTCGAATGGTTACAAAGGTCATATCTGGAACACGAGGTCGGAATTCTTGTCCTCAAAGTGGAACCAAGGCTTGATGGTATTCGCTCAGATCCACGCTTTACCGATCTATTGAAGAAAGTAGGATTGGAGAAATAACGAAGAGCGTAGGTAGGGCGAGGAGCGAAGGGCGTGTGGCGATGCGTCTACGCTTTACGCATTATACGTTTTACGCTTCAAGAGGTAATCGATGCCAATTTTCAAAAAATCTCCTGCCGCCGAAACGGCGCGGCCCGATGAAAATAAAGATCCTCTCGCGCAGGAAAACCAGCGCCTTGCTGGGCTTGTGGAAGTCGCCGAAATTCTCGGGCAGCAGAGTGATTTCTACGAAATCCTGCGCGTGGTGGCGAACAAAGCTGCAAGCTTATTGAGCGCCGAGATGGCGCTGATCATGATGATCAACCCGCTCACCCGCGAGACCGTCAAAACCGTGATCCGAGCCGGGCAGGAAGTGAGCGACCCGGATTTACATTTTGTGCACACGCAAATTACCGGCTGGGTGACCAAAAACCAGCAAGCACTGCTAAGTTTTGACGTTCCCCATGACAAGAGATTCGGCGCAAAAGTTTTTGCTGATATCCCGGTTCATGCCGCCGTGTGCGTGCCTATTGTGAGCGAAGGCATCACCATCGGCACGCTTTTGCTGATGAACAAGCCAATCGGCAAAAATTTCAGTGACGATGATCTTGCCTATTTGAACAAACTCGCCATGATTGCCGCGCCTTTTTTGCGCAATGTGCAAAAGCTTCAGGAGTATTTTGCTCAGCCGATGCCCGAATCCGCGCTACTCAGCAAATATGCGAGTACGGGCTTGACCGGGAAATCGCCAACGTTCATCAAATTGCTGGCGGCGATCGAAGCCGCGGCCCGCTGTGACGTGCGGGTGTTGTTGGAAGGACAAAGCGGCACCGGCAAAGAGCTGATTGCCCGCGCCATTCATCGTTTCAGCAGCCGGACGGATCATCCTTTTGTAGCGGTGGACTGCGGCGCGATTCCGATCAATTTGGTCGAAAGTGAGCTTTTTGGCCACGTCAAAGGCGCTTTCACCGGCGCCGACCGCGAGCGCAAAGGCTTGATCGAACAAGCCGCTGGGGGCACACTGTTCATGGACGAGGTTGAAAATCTGTCATCAGACATGCAATCCAAATTCATGCGCGCTTTGCAGGAGGGCGAAGTGCGCCCGTTGGGAAGCAACGTGACGCGCAAAGTCAATGTGCGCATCATCTCCGCCTCGAGCTTGTCGGTGCGCGATTTGGTTGATAAGGGAAAATTTCGCAGCGACTTGTTTTATCGCCTGCACGTTTATCCGATTTATGTTCCTGCATTGGAAGATCGCAGAGAAGACATTCCTTTGCTCGCCAACCATTTTTTGGTCAACTTTGCCGCAGCACAAAAGAAACGCGCCACCTCATTTCACGCCCGACTGCTGGATTTCATGCGGCAGCGCGCCTGGTTGGGAAACATTCGCGAGCTGGAAAATTTTGTCGAGCGCCTGATTACGCTTGTTCCTGCAGAAAAGCAAGTGGTCAGCCATGACATATTGCCGGATGACCTTCAGGAAGAATTCCGGAGAGCAACGACGCGCGTCGCCAAACCAAGCCTCAGCCCCTCGCTGAATGCCCGCATGGAAGATTTCGAAAAACAAATCATCGAACAAACTCTGGTCGATCATGCTTGGAATCAATCCCAGGCCGCGCGCGCTTTGAAAATATCCGAACAAAAGCTGCGCTATCGCATGACGAAATTAGGCCTTCGCAAAAATTTTTAGATTCAGACTTCTGAGCCAAAATTTCTGCGAATATAACTTTTTAAGAATAAGCGTTACCTCGCCGGCCCTAAAAATTTCTGCGAATTCATCGCTGCGCTAAATCTTCCCCATCCCCCTGCTTGCCTGCTTTAACTCCAAAGGATTTTGTCACATAACAGGCCCTGTTGTCGTTCGTCATTCTTTGGCATCTGCTTTGATTCCATTGGTTCTGCAAACAATAAAAATTTCATCATCAACTCATCGGAGAGAGAAAATGCTTAAGAAAGATGCATTTAGAAAAACACAGTTTTCAAGATTTCATTATGCCGCCGTTCAGAGGATGCTTGCTCTCATTCTAATTGTTGGTATAATCTTCAGTTCCGTTATCCAAACCGCTAACGCTCAGGGTTTCGGACAAAGCATCAAGTGGCACGATTGGTTTTGTATCGCGCAAGAGATCCCCGCGGTCGGAGATTTTAATGGAGATGGTAAGGATGATGTCGTTACCTTTGTGCGAGATACTCAGTCCGGACAAGGACGAGGGGATGTTTTCGTAGCACTGTCCGATGGGAGCAAGTTTGTCGGTACGGCACTTAAATGGCACGATTTGTTTTGCATCGGAGATGAATTACCTGTGGTTGGAGATTTCAACGGCGATGGTAAGGACGATATTGCTACCTTCACACGTGGAAGCAATGCCGATGTTTTTGTCGCGCTTTCCAATGGGAGCCAGTTCGTTGGCACAGCGATTAAATGGCACGATGCTTTTTGCTATGGACAAGAAGTGCCGACGGTCGGAGATTTCAATGGGGATGGCAAGGACGATATCATTACCTTTGTGCGAGATACTCAGTCCGGACAGGGACGAGGGGATGTTTTCGTGGCGCTCTCCGATGGGAGCAAGTTTGTCGGCACGGCAATCAAGTGGCACGATTTATTTTGTATCGGAGATGAATTGCCTGCGATTGGAGATTTCAACGGCGATGGCAAGGACGATATTGCTACCTTCACACGCGGAAATAACGCTGACGTTTACATCGCGCTTTCCAATGGGAGCCAGTTCGTTGGAACAGCGCTTAAATGGCACGATTCTTTTTGCGATGGACAAGAGGTGCCTGCGGTTGGAGATTTTAATGGGGATGGCAAGGACGATATCGTTACCTTTGTGCGAGATACTCAGTCCGGACAAGGACGCGGTGATGTTTTCGTAGCACTGTCCGATGGGAGCAAGTTTCTCGGCGCAGGAGTCAAATGGCATGATTGGTTTTGCACCGGGCAGGAGGTTCCCGCAGTTGGGAGATTTGATAGCGATCTAAATGTCGACATCATTACATTTGTCCGAGACACCCAGTCTGGTGGTGGACAAGGTGATGTTTACGTCTCCGGCAAGCACCCCCACCCGGAGTACGGTGCGGCTTCGATTCAGAACATTTCTTTAGTGAAAGAGCAGTCGCGACCGGAAGTCTACTTCATTCTTGGCGGTATGAAGTTCCCAATCTGGACCGCGATTGAATTCGACGCGATGGGCTTCAACTGGGCCAAAGTCCAGGTCGTGCACGACGGGACGCTCAACGCTTATCCGTCCAAACCGTTTGCTAATCCGAACTCGAACATTAAGCCGAGCGACGTGTTTTTTGATGGAGCAGATAATGACCGCCGTTTTGCGCGCATGTCCAAGGACCCCGCGTCGATCGTCGGGAAGAACGTCATGTTGGCGGGTTGGCTTGATGATAGTAACCCCCAAGAGCGTCGGCACCCATACCCTAATTGTTGGGTCACAAGACCGAAGATTGGCGAGCCTCACGAGACCATCGCGGAAGATTTTCACTACGATTTCATACCGGATCCCGATTTCATCGAGAAGATGTACGGGAAAAACGGGTTGAGTTTCGCTTTGAATGGCGCCGTTCTATCCGGCAATAAACCGAATCCGAACAACCGAATGCGGTTCGACGATATATCGGAAATTGATGGCAGCTCACGAGGAGTGACCCTCAACTCATTTGCGCTCCCAATGAACCTCATCGATGATGCAACTAAGAGGGTGTGTCTGATAGGTGAATTGAACTGCTGGCACGAAAAAGAGAATCACAATTTTGGCACCCGCTGGTGGGACGGAAGAGGAGCGCCCCCAATTGGCTGGGTGTCGAAAAACTACTGCCCACAGGACGCACAGTACGGTGCATGGTGGCCGTACAATCCCAGCAATCCGGATGGTGGCCCAGCGGATTTGCAGCGAGGTGACTACGTACTCTTGAAGGGAATCTTGTGGCAGGATAACCCGCATGGCGATGCTCCTACACCGACCTCAGGGCCGCCTTGGGACCGTGGGGCAACTGAAGGCTATGCCGGTTACCTTGAGGTGCATCCAATTGACTGGATCGTGAGGGTTAATGCTCCACTTCCCGGTCAGCGAAAGACCGCCATCCTGGTTGAGGTTGCCACTCCTCCGTCAAACCTCGACCGAGTAATTGATACTGGGACTATCAACATCTACCCGGACGTTGACAAGTTCTACCCAGCCTTTGAAGTCTCTTCGCCTCAGGAAAAAAAGAAGCAGACGCTCAAGGTGCGCGAAGTCGTCGAGCTTGTAGATGGACGCTTTACAGACATAAGCACCGTCTGGAAACACTTTGCCTTGAACATGCGCGACCATGTCGAGGTTCAGGTAGGGGTGCGCCATAGCGGCACTACCCAACGGCAAGGCCGATTCAAGGGCGTCTATATTGTGACGTGGGAGGTTCCTGGCGCCGGCGTATGTTCGTCTGATCCCAATCGGGACCGCTTGGATCTCTTCGTTCGAGGCACGAACGACGAAATCTGGTACAGGTGGTTCGGCGGAGGCAGAAACTCATGGACAGGGTCGGCGTGGCAGTCGCTCGGAGGCGTTTGGACCTCTGACCCAAGTGTTGTCGTCTTGGCGCCAACGCTTATTTATATCTTTGCAAGAGGTATGGATAACGCTCTCTGGCGCAAGTGGGTGAATCTATCTCCGTCAGGAGGCATCGTCGGACAGTCAGACTGGGCGAGTTTGGGCGGCGTCCTAACTTCTCGTCCCGCTGCGTGCTCAACGGGCCCAGATCAATTGGATCTATTCGTTCGAGGAACAGATAATGCAATCTATTACAAATGGTTTGATGGCAAATGGTCAGAATGGACATCACTTGGAGGTGTGGCAACCTCGGATCCGGCGGTCATAGCCATGCACGGGTACGCCTGGGTTTTTGTTCGTGGCGCCGATAACGCCGTCTACTTTCGCTGGGTACGTTCTGGCGAGCCGACCAACTCATCGGACTGGCAGCGTTTGGAAGGCGCGTGGACTTCAGCTCCTGCAGTGTGCCCGGTAGATCCCGACCGCGAAATGTTCGATGTTTTCGCCCGAGGCACGGATAACGCGCTATGGTGTAACCGCTTCACCAGCAACGGCTGGTCGGGCTGGCAATCCCTCGGCGGCGTGCTGGCCTCCGCGCCGTCGGCAATGGCAATGATTGGAGCTTCGTGGATCGTTGCACGTGGCACTGATGACGCCCTTTATTTCATGTGGCTCCGCAGCAACTCCAGTGACCATTCGGGATGGCAGCGCCTGGAGGGAACTACTCCCTGAAATTGCGGGAGTTGTTGAGCTTTTTTGTGTCTATATAACTGACGGCAAGAAGAGCCGTTCGCTTTTCATAATATTTTAAGCTGTATCCATCAAGACGGAGGTGCTTATGGCGATGATAAATTGCCCCGAGTGTAAGCATGAAGTCTCGGACAAAGCGACGTCGTGCCCGGAATGCGGGTATCCGCTGCAGCAAGCGCAGCAAGAGAAAACTTTGGCCGACATATTGGTTGGCAAACGCTGGCGGGCGCTAAAGCATAGTCTTTCCAATGGACCTCTTGAAATCACCTTTATGCGCGATAGTAAATTCAGCGCCTTTATGGGAGCTGACTTTACGACGCCCGCACAGCAGTTCAATGGAACGTGGCAAGCCATCGGGCCCCAATTGTTTTTAGATTATGAGTACAACCTGAACGTTGGTTATGCCAACATTCAATTGATGCCAATGCGCACCCATGTCCGAATGCAGTTTACCCAACTATCAGAGACCAGGTTGCTGGGTGTAGATACCTCTGCTCGCGCCTGGGAATTGCAAAGAATTGAATAGAGAACCCGTACGTGGAATAGTTTTTTCCGGAGTTTTCAAAACAGACTTTTGAGGGCCCCTTACACTAAATCGGAGAAAAAAATGGACACTAAAATTAATTTGCTCGAATTGGTTCGTCAACTCGTCGAAGCTGAAAACGAGGGTGGTGAAAGCGGTAAAGCGAAGGCCCGCGACATTTTGGCGCCGAACTTCATCGCGATTACCAGAGCGAGCGGCGACGAGGAGAACAGAGACGATTTGTTGAAAGCGATTGCCAACCCCAAAAACCCAAACCTTGTTCGTGAATTCGACGAACGTGAATTCTGGGTGCGGGAATGCGGTGATCTTGGCGTAGTGAGGAGTCTGATCACGACGAAAGAGCGACCAAATCCCAAGACCATCTTAGGAAGATTTCGGAACATCCATGTGTTTGAGAACCAACAAGAGCAGTGGCGGTGTGCCGCCTGGCAAGTGACTAAACTTAAAGAAACCGCATCGGCTGGTTAGGATACCTACCGTATTCTATATTTTAACCAAGATGAATCTGCTCGGGCCGCCGCAAGACCGAACCGGGCCCGACAATCGTGGCGAGGAACTCATCACCTGGCGGATTGATCAGGGCGTTGTCGATTATCAGAGTGAATCATCATTTGAAGGTGGTTCAACTCAAGTCGCCGGGCAGATTAAAGGATACTACTCGGCAACCTTGCGCTTTTTGAAAGGCCGATTGGTCGAGGTATATAAAGAAGAAAGCATCGGCTTCTGA
>Ga0247727_10007859_pt1 | contig 20099 bp, 17 predicted proteins | sample WisWelCaveWW1625_FD_202498 | JGI IMG/M metagenome (GOLD analysis project Ga0247727, IMG submission 202498) | Biofilm microbial communities from Wishing Well Cave, Virginia, United States - WW16-25 | ecosystem: Environmental > Aquatic > Deep subsurface > Groundwater > Cave microbial mat | place... | reverse complement strand
GCGGCCGCATCGACGACCACCGCAATCCCGCCCGGGTGGCCAGCGCCGACTTGCGGCTGGCGCTGGAAGCGGTTCTGGCTGGCCGGCCAGTGCCCGCCCCGGAAACCGTCGCCTCCGGCTGCAGCATCAAGCGCGTTCCCGCCGGCGCGCGGAAATGACCGGGCGGAGAATCCTCTGCCCTGGGCGCCGGTCTCCGCTGATAGGTGAGTGAGGCTCATGGCGCAGGCACTCGTGCCTACAGCGTCGAGACGGGCGTCGCCGCGTGGCCGCCCCCGCTGTTTCAGGTTCAGAACTCCTATGGTAGCCCCACACCTTCGCCACCGTCGTCCGGCGACGCAAGAAACTTGTGCCGGCCGCGCGCGGCGACATACGCAATGTGCGGAAGCGCCGGGAAACGGTGACGGCGGCCGCTGCCTGGTCGTGTGATCTCAACAACTTGGCGTGGTGCAAATTTGCACCACGAGCCGGGCGGGCCGCTTGCAGCAACTTGGCCAGCCGCGCCGCCACCACTGCCCGCTGCGATTCCCCCAGATGCACATCCGAGTCTTTGATGGACCAGTCGGAGCATACACGGTATGATTGCAAGAGGAGCCGATTCTGAGGAGCTTTTATGGGATACACGGTGATTCTCCAGCGGGAACCTGACGGCGGCTACGTGGCCACTGTTCCGGTATTGCCGGGGTGTGTCTCACAGGGGGACAGCCGGGAGGAGGCGCTGAGCAACGTTCGTGAGGCGATTGAAGTCTACGTCGAGGACTGCCTCGCAGCCGGCGATCCCGTACCAAAAGAGGATGAAAGAGAGTTCGTCGAGCTTAAGTTGCCCGGCGAAGAGGAGGCGCTAAGACATGACCAAGCGAAGCGGGGCCCTGGCGGCCTTGCTCTTGCTGGCGGCTGCCGGTCTGCCGGCGGCCCTGACCGAGCAGCAGAAGAGCCGGATTGACGAGCTCACCGGCGCCAAAGGGGCCTACACGCCCGCCGAGGACGTCCACCGCGTCAGCTTCCCGCGCGCCGAGGTGAAAGTCACGGTCGACCGTTGGCCGATGCATCCTTTCATGGGACTCACCTCCTGGGCGGCGTTTACCTCCGCCGAGCACACCGAGGCGATGGTGATGGGGGACCTGGTCCTGTTCGAGGATGAGGTGAATCCGGTCATGTCGGCGGCGCTGGACAACGGGCTGGAGGTCACCGCCCTGCACAACCATTTCTTCTTCGACAGCCCCCGGGTCATGTTCATGCATGTCGGCGGCAGCGGCCGGATCGAGAGGCTGGCCTCGGCGGTCAGGTCTTGCATGGACAAAGTCAAGGAAGTCCGCGCCGCCTCGCCCGCCCCCGCCTCGGGGTTCCCCGGCCCGCCGGTTCCCGCCTCGAGCTCCATCAGCGCCGCCGCCATCGACCAGATACTGGGCGTGAAGGGCCAGACTAACGCCGGCATGTACAAGGTCGCCATCGGCCGCAAAGCCCGCATGCACGGCCGGGACGTGGATAACCAGATGGGTGTCAATACCTGGGCCGCCTTCGCCGGATCCGACGACAATGCCTTCGTCGATGGCGACTTTGTCATGCTCGAGTCGGAGCTGCAGGGCGTGCTCAAAGTCCTGCGGCGGGCGGGAATCCACGTCGTGGCCATCCACAACCACATGGTCGACGAGGAGCCGCAGTACGTCTTCCTCCACTACTGTGGAAAGGGAAGCGCGACCGCGCTGGCTCGCGGCTTGAAGGCCGCGCTCGACACGCAGAAGCCATACCGTTAGGAGCAGGCCATGAAACGCCGGACTTTGATTCTCCCGCTCGCGGCCGGAGTCCTCGGCGCGGCCGAAACGATCCGCTTCGACTCGGCTCCGCCCGGCGGTTTGCCTCCCCGCTGGATTTCGGCCATGTTCGACGTCGAAGACCGGACCTTCACCGAGGCCGGCCAAGTCGGCCTGTGGACCAAGGCGGACAGCGTCACCTACTTCGACGACTTCCAGGTCGGCGGGAAGTGACGGCGATTGACCAGGGGATGCGCTACTTCTTCGCCCGCCGCCCCCCGCCCTTCACGCGGATGCTGCTGGTCGAAAGCGGCAACCGGCAGATTCTGGAGCAAGGGATTCCCCGTTTCCGCGCCCTCTTCGGCGATCAGGCGCCCATGGATCTGCTCACCTGTTTGCCCGGCCTTCCCCGGGTGTTGGATCCGGCAGCGGCCCGCGTTTTTCGAGTGGACGAATGCCGGTCGCGCGCCGACCGCCGCCGGCTCCTGGCCCGGCTGCGCGCCGGTCGTTATCCGGTGCTGGGAATCATCTGCTCGAACGAGCCGGTGATGACCCGCTGGAAGGTGGCCGCCGCGCTGCTGTTGCCGGCCAAGGTGGTGGTCTTCAACGAGAACTCCGATTTCTTCTGGGTCGACTGGCGGCACCGCGGCGTCCTGCGCCGCTTCCTGCTCTTCCGCGCCGGGCTTCTCGAGGAGGACGCCCCGCGCCGCCTGCTTCAGATCGCGGCCTTCCCACTGATCCTCGGCTTTCTGCTGCTCTACGCCGGCTGGGCACACCTGCGCCGGATCGCGCGGCTGCTCACCCGCGCCAGGCCCCGCTAAATCATTGGACTGCGGCGCCCGGCTGCCTGGCGTATAATGACTGCCGAGAGGCGGGCTTATGCGTTTCCCACGCTGGTCCTGGCTGGCCGCCGTGCTGGCCGGTTGGTGGTGCATCGGCGGACCGCTCCCGGCGGCCGATCCATCGGCAGGCTTCGAGGGCAGGCCGCTCCGGAACGTCAATCCTGACGATGCCCGGGTGCTGGGCATCCTGCTTCGCGGCTTGACTTACCAGACGCAGAAGGACGGGCGGATGACTCCCGAGCTGCAGAAGCAGGTCGCCGCGGCCACCGAGGCCTACATCAAACAGGATCTCAACACGGCCTACCGGCTGGCGACGCGGCTGGTGATGCGGCTGCGCGGGCAGGAAGTGTCCGAGGAAAGCGAGGTCGCCGCCTCGTTCGACTTCCGGCTGGGGCAGAAGATCGTCGCCCCGGGAGAGGCGCTGCCCTTTCGGCTGGAGCCTTGGTTCACCCTGGGACGCCAGCCGGCGGGCCGCTACAGCGCCCGTCTGACGCTGCGCTCGACGGCGGGCCAGCAACTCGAGACCCTGGCCGTGGCGCCCATAGCGGAATTCAGCGACACGGCCAGCGCGCTGCCGATCGGCAAACTGGCGCCCGGAAAGTACCTGATCCACTATGAGCTGTTCTCTCCGGAAGGCAAGCTTCTGGTCGAGCTGCCGCGGGAGTTCCTGGTCAGCGCCGACCTGACGCCGCGTCTGGCGGCATTGAACAGGCAACTCGAGCGGATCCAGGCCGGCCGGCTGGCCGCAAAGGGCCCCCAGCACCGGGCGGCGGTGGAAACCATCGAGTATCTAGCCGGCCTGCTCGGTCGCGCCAGGCACGAGTATGTCGCCGACATGAATAAGAAGAGCAGCCCGATGACCACGCGGTTGCGGGGCCTGAATCTGACGGCGTCCGCCAGCGATCCCTTCCACCCGGACAAGGACTTGCCGCTGGCCGAGGAACTGGCCGCGGCCCTGCTGGCCGGCAAGAATCCCCTGGCCGCCCGCGCCGGCGACCTGCGCTTGGCTTACCGCTCCGCGGTGGACAACACGCTGCAGCCTTTCCGCGTTTTTGTTCCCTCCGGTTTCGATCCGTCCCGCAAGTATCCGCTGATCATCGCGCTCCACGGGGCCACCGGCGACGAGAACAGTTACCTGGACCGCTACCTGAACCGGCCCGGCGGCGAGAACCTGTTCAAGAAGCTGGGGCAGGAGCGGGGCTACATCCTGGCCGCCCCCAACGGCCGGGGCCCGTACGGAGGCTACGCCGGCAACGCGGAGAAGGACGTGTTGGACGTGATGGACCGCCTGCTGGAGATCTATCCCATTCGCCGCGAGGAAGTGTTTCTCACCGGGCACTCCATGGGCGGCGGCGGGACCTGGGCCATCGGCTTCCGCCACCCGCGAAGATTCGCCGCCTTGGCCCCGGTCGCCTCCGGCTTCGGCGGGCGCGCGCCGTCGAGCGCAGCCCTGCCCTTGGAGAACGCCCCCCATATGCCGGTTCTGTATTGCCAAGGCCTGAAGGATACGCTGGCCACGCCGGAAACCGGCCGCCAGGTGCGGGAGATCGCCGGCAAGGCCCTGCCCAACTTTCGTTACCTGGAGTTCCCCGACGATCACTTCGTGGTCGGCGTCACCTCGATGCCGGCCGTCTTCGACTTCTTCGACGCCCAGCGGGCCTCCCGAAAGTCGACCGAGTAGCGTCCGCGCCAACGCCCCCGAGCCCGCCCAGCGCAACCTTAAGCGTTCAATAAGTAACTGCACACATCCGACGACCGCGCCGCTCGGTGCGGACACCAAACAGGTGCCCCTCAGTTGTAGTGACGTACAGTGTCTGCAGATCCGCGTCGCCAAAGGCGCAATTGGTCGGTCTCTTGGCCGGGACCGGATGGCGCTCGACGACTTCTCCCGACGGAGAAAAAACGTAGATGCTCGGCCCAGGCCCGCCCAGCTCCCAGCCGGCGGTGGCCACGATAGCGCCCTCCTCGTCCAGACACATCCCGTCGATTCCCCGGTGCTCGCCGAAGTCGTGCAGCGCCTCCGGCGTTCCGAGCGAGCCGTCATCGCCAACCGGATAGGCGAGCAACTGCCGCTTCTCGTCGGGCCGGCGGCCGCTCTGCGCCACGTAGAGAGTCCGATGGTCCAGCGAGAACAGCAGGCCGTTGGGACGGGTGGTGTCGAAGCTCGCCCGGTGGATGGCGTAGCCGCCGCCGGCCTGCGGATCCAGCCGATAAACGGAATCGTGGTCGAGCTCTTTGTTGCCGCGGTCGTGGCTCCACGGACCGGCGGCGCCCTCGTAGTAGGGATCGGTGAACCACACTCGCCCCAGCGCATCGATGGCCAGATCGTTGGGGATGTTCAGGCGCTTTCCCTCCCAGCGGTCGGCCAGCACCGTGACGCGGCCATCGGGCTCGTATCGGACGACGCGCCGGGCGTCGATGGTCGCCCCGCCCTCGCATGCGCAAAGGCGGCCTTGCGCATCGAAGGCCAGACCGTTGGTGCAATTGGTCCCTTCGCGATACACGGCACAGGAGCGCGCTACCGGATCGTAGCGCAGGATGCGGCTTTCCTGAATGTGGGTGAAGACCAGCCCCGAGCCGTCCCAGGCCGGTCCTTCGCTCACCTGCCCGTAAGGCGGATCCGCCGCTTCGAAGTTCCAGCTCATCATTGCATCCATTGCGTCACTGCGGCCGCGGTCTCTTCTGGTAAGGGAACGTCTTCCAGTCGCCGGCCGCCCGGCCGCTGAGGTCCCACACCACCCGGCCCGCACGGATGGTCATCTCGCACGCCAGCCGGCGGTTGCCCGAGCTCCGCGCCCCGGCCGAATCGATAAACCCGAAGTTGCCGCGATCCAGCCGCAGCACCGTAATGTCCGCCTCGGCGCCGGCATCGAGCGAGCCGAGCTGCGGCCGCTTGATCTGGCGAGCCGGGTTCCAGGTCGACATGCGGACCACCTCCTCCAACGTCACTCCCAGGCTCAGGATCTTGGACATCACGTTGACCATGTCCTTCATCCCGGCGTTCATGCTGCCGGTGTGCAGGTCGGTGGAGATGGAATCCGGATAGAACTTCTGCTGAAAGGCCGGCGCCGCCACGTACCAGTAGAAGCTGCCCGCGCCGTGCCCGACGTCGAAGAAGATGCCGCGCTTGCGTCCCGTCTCCATCGCTGGATTCAGCTTCCCGTCCTCCAGGAGCTCTTCCCGATGACCCGAGTAGCAATGGGTATATATGTCGCCCGGGCGCAGCTTGTCCAACAGCAGCGCCGGCAGGTTCCTCTCTTTCGTGATAAAGCCGAAGTCGATCATCACCGGCAGATCGGCCAGCTTCCCGGCCCGGACCGCGTTATCCACCGACGGCCATCCCGGCCCCTTGTAGTGCGCCGTCTTGAAGCCCACGATCACCTCGGGATGGGCCTTGGCCAGGCGGGCGGCCGCCTCGGCGTCCATCTCCGCCGCATCATTCTCGTCCCCCGGTCCCATTCCGCGGCCGGCGATATTCAGCAGCGCCAGGACCCGAGTCCGCGCCCGGTCGATGATGCGCTCCCGGAAGTCGGGAAAATTCCGCCAGCCCGACGAGCCCGCGTCGACCAGGGTGGTGACCCCGCTGCGGAAGGCGAAGGCGTCCGGTGGGACGCTGTTGTCGCCGGCGATGTGGCCCTTGGCCGGACCCACGTACACATGGGCGTGAATATCGATCAACCCCGGCGTGACGTACAGACCGGTCGCCTCCACTACGGTCCTGGCCTGCGCAGCGGGGATGTCGGCGGCCAGCCGAGCGATCTTTCCGCCGGCGATGGCCACGTCCATCACATTGCTGATCCCGTTCTTTGGGTCGATGACGTGTCCGCCCTTGAGCAGGAGCTCATAGGCCGGCTGTGCCGGCAGAAGGGCGGCCGTGGTCAATAGACAAATCCCGATTCGCGTACTCGCCATGAACAGATTCTCCCACGTCGAGGCCGGTTGGAACAGAATCGGCATCAGAACTTCAGTCGCGAGGTCAACTGCACCCGGCGCGCTGGGCGCGCGGCCACCGGCCGCCCGAAAAACGGCGAGCTCAGATTCCCCACATAACCGGCGTAATTGACCCGGTTCAGCACGTTGAAGGCGTCGATGCCCACCGTCACCGCGGGTCCTTTCTCCTTTTGCCGCGGCCGGAGGTAGAACTCTCGCGACCAGCGCAAGTCGAGCGTCGCCGCGCCCGGTCCATCCAGCCCGTGCCGGCGCGCCCCCGCGGGGCGGTCGGTGGCGAACGTGTCTCGATTGTCATCCCGCCCGCTAGTCAGCGTGTAGGGGCGCCCGGAATGGAAGCCGAGCCCGATCCCCAACTGGAAACGCTTCCCCGGCTTCAGCGTCCCCAGCAAATTCAAGTGTTGCCGTCCCTCGTAATCGGCCGGCGCCCATTCGCCGCTCAAGTCGTAATTGTCGGCGGGGAAATACTGGAGGCCATCGGTGTCGTTGTAGACCCGGCCGGTGTGGAACTGGATCGTGCCGTTGAAGTAGCGGCTCAGCTCGCCGCGCAGGGCCAGCTCGAGCGACTGAGCCTTCCGTCCGGCGGAAGACTCGACCTGCCGCAGGATTCCGATCGAGGGATCGGGCCTCTGGAAGAGCGGCCCGCGCGGGGCGTTCACGTTTCTCGATCGAAACAGCTTGATCCCCCTCCCGCGGCGGTAGTTCACCGTCGCCGTGGTCGACTTGGCCAGTTGCCGCTCCACCCCCAGGCTGTACTGAATCGTGTAAGGAGAGCGCAGGTCCGGCGCGAAGCGCGCGATGTTGCTGGGCAGGGTGGTGATCGCGCCCGGGGAAGCGAACGGATTCGGATAGCTCGGATTCGACAGCACGAGCTGGCGCAGGCGCCGCCCGTCCAATCGCCGGACCTCGGCCACCGCCCCCGGGCCGGTTCGGTCGTAGAAGGACCCCGCGCCCCCGCGAAGCACGGTCCGCCGGCGCTGGTCTGGCGAATAGGCGAAGGAGAAGCGCGGCGAGAAGTTGTTGCGATCGGACAGATAGTTCTGCCAGTCCCAGCGCAGCCCGAAGGCGAGCGACAGGTTGGACCGGAGGCGAACGTCGTCCTGGAAGAAAACCCCGATCTCCTTTTGCCAGAACGCCAGATGGCTCTCGCCTTGCTGGATCTGGAAGGCGAAAGGCCGGCCGCCGGCGAAGTCCTCCAGCGAGGAGAAAGAGAAGACGCCATCGAAGTTGGCGCGGTCGTTGGATCCGCGGCGGCTGAAGTCGGGGACGTTGATGCCGGCCTTGACCAGGTGGCGCCCGGCGGTGAACGAGAGCGTATCGTTGATCTGGACGTGATTCTCTGTATCGCGCCGATCCGCCTGGGCGCCGCCTCCGGTAAAGGCGTCGAGCACGACGATGCGGCGGAGTCCGGGATTCCGGCTGCGGAGGTGAGCGTCATGGCGGCCGCCGCGAAAGTACAGCTCGTTGAGCAGCCGCGGCCTGAGCAGGGACCGGTGATTGTAATAGATGTGCTGCTCGCGGTCGGTCGAGTCCGAGGCGCTCTCGGGGAGCTGGAATCCGCCCACGCCGCGGCCGCGAGTCGTTTCGTCGATCCACTCGTAGCGAAGGGAGAACGTGTTGCTGTCGCCGACCTGCCGGTTCCAGCGCGCCGAAAGCTCCGTGTCCCGCGCCTGGTTGGGGAAATTCTGGCGGATGTCTCCGGCCAGGGAACGGGCGTAAATCAGGGCCTGAGCGTCGGCTTCCTCGCGAGTCAGACTGAGGAGGAAAGTATCCTTGCGGCCGCGGCCGAGCGGTCCGGTGATGTGCCCGGCCAAGACGCGGCGCTGCTCCTGCTGCTTCCGCACGGCGAAGGCGTTGCGCGCGTCCAGCCGGTGGTCCCGGAACAGAAACTGCCAGGTCCCGTGGTATTCGGTTGAGCCCGGCGTGGTGATGATCTCGATCCGGCCGTGGCCGGGCCGGGAGAATTCGGCCGAGTAGGGATTCTGGTTGATCCGCACCTCTTGAATGGCGGTGACCGCGACGCCCTTTTCCCGAGTCTCCAGCCCGTCCACCACCAGGGTGACGCCGCCTGTGCCCAGCGAGGAGGGATCCAGAAACTGCGCGATCGCCCCCACGATGTCCTGGCCCAGCACGGGCACGTTCTCCAGGGCCTGTCGATCGAGCCGGAGCGAGTCCAGATTCTCCGACGGCTCGACGGAGGCCGACCCCGTCGGGTTGTTGATGGTGACCCGTTCTTTGAGCTGGGCGATGGGGAGAACGATTCGCAGTGGCGCGGGCCGGCGCTTCGCAACTGAGATGCGCAACGAGGCCGTCTGGAAGCCTTCCTGCTCGACCTGGAGGCGGTAGTCGCCCGCCGCGACGCGCGGGAACCGGAAGCGCCCTTCCAGATCGGTGGCGGCGAGCCGCGGCGGATTCGCGTCGCCCGCCTCCAGACTGACTCGGGCCCCGACGATCGCCGCCCGGCTAGGGTCCAGCACGACACCGGAGACCTCCTCGCCGTCCGGCGCCGACTCTACTGCAAGCCGTTCTATTGCAAGCAAGGACCGAACCGCTTGCTCCACCACCGGCCAGGCCGAGGACTCCGGCGCCACCGGCTCGAAGTGAGCGGCCTGATCGAGCACCACCAGCCGGACGTCGTCCCCGCGCTTCTTCGCCGCCGCTTCGTAATCCCTGGCCAGCGCGACCGGCACGATCTTGTCGAGGGCCCCGTGAATCAACCGCTGGGGGAGGCCCAGGGGCAGCAACTCGATGGGCGAGGCCTGCCGGTAGCGCTCCGGCTCGGCGGCCGGAGAGCCTCCCAGCAGTCGATGCAGGGTGTCCCCGCAGATCCGCTGCTCCGCCGCCCGGCGCAGGTCCGGCACCCCGGCCAGACTCACCACGCCGCGCAGGCGAATGGGATCGACGGCGCGGAGCGGGCTGTCCGCACACAGGCGGCGACGGGCGGCCAGCCAGAGCGCCAGGTGTCCTCCGGCCGAATGACCGGCCGCCACGACGCGATTCAAGTCCAGCCGATGCCGCGGCGCCAGTTCCCGCAAATGGTCCGCGCCCCGGCTGACATCCTGCAGCGTCCCCGGCCAGCCCCCTCCGGGGTCGCCCACCCGCCGGTATTCCAGACTCCAGGTGGCCATCCCGGCGCGCGTCAACGCGGCGCAGAAGCTGCTCAAGTGCTGGAGGTCGTAAGCCGAGAGCCAGCATCCGCCGTGAATCACGATGACCACCGGGTGAGGACCGGATCCGGCGGGCAGCCGCAGATCCCCGAACTGGAGCGGGTCGCTCCCGTAGGCGACCCGATGATCCGCGGCCGGCCGGGGCAGCTTCTGGATATCCTGTACGGACAGGTTCTGCGCCGCGGCGAACCAAGCGCTGGCCATGGCCAGCAGGGGAATGGCGCGGAGCCGGACCATGCTCCTATCCTGATTGGTCCGGCGGCGCTCGTCAAGCGTCCTGCTTTGAAGCGGGATTCTGCTCTAATTAGGAACATGCCAACCGGGGCCGAGTTGTCTTGCGGTTCAACGACAGCCGCGCCGCGATGGTAGTCAGCCAGGCGCGAAATGAACCGCTCTCGTCATAGCCGATCAGCCGGTAGGCCCGGCAGAACGTGTCCTGGGCCGCGTCTTCCGCGTCGGCCGCGTTTCCCAGAGTCTGAAAGCATCTCTCCAACACAAGCCGCCTATGCCGTTCAAACAGCAAGGCGAAATAGTCCGGGTTTCCGGTCAGTTTGAACAAGCGAACCGCCTCGTCGTCCGGGAGGCTGGCGAAGCGGCTGGGTCCCATCGGCATGAACAACACAAGGCAGCGGAATATCACGCTGCCTCAGCAAAAAAAGATCCTACGCCCGGCCGACGCCGGCTGTCAAGGCGTCGGGACAGGGTCGGTCCGCTGTCCCTGACCATCCGCACCAACGTCGGAAGGCCGCTGTACTACCTGCGCCGATACGACGAGGCGACTGGCGAAAATAGTACTTGACAACGACGATTTTATAGCTTATATTACATGTAAAGGTCCCACGGTCTTTTCGAGACAAGGGTCCTAAAACTAAACTACATGAAGGAGTGAATCCAATGAGTGGACAGAAAACAGTCTTGCAGGTGCAATCCGCCATCGCCGCGGCTCTGCAGTCCATCCCTGACTATGCTTCGAAACTCCCTGACGCGCTAAAGCCGCTGGAGAATCTGGTCCCGCCGAAGGGAATGCGCGCTGAAGTTTCCCTCCGACACGCTGCGACGAACAGGCAGGTGAGGCGAAATGCGCCGATGGCGAGTTGGTCTCCGGAATCCGGCTTGGTGACCATCTCTTACGATGCATCTGCCGCCGAGGATACAGTCCAACTCCAGACCATGGTTCCGCCGTCGGCCGAGGTTGCCCCGGTTACACAGCGCCTGCCTGTCGAGGACCCTGTTCGCGGGTTAGTCTTAGCGCTGGACCGCGCGGAGAAGGATCCCAAGCGCGGGTTCGTAGCGCTGAAGTGGTTTCGGGACTCCTACTTGCCCGAGCAGGGCTTAGCCTGGGCCGCTACGCCAGAGGCGCGTCACCGGGCTATCGTGGAGGCTGACAGGCGGCGCTGGGTATTGACGAGCAAGATTCCGAATCCAAAGAACCCGGAGTTCCCGGTTACGACCATCCGGGTGAATCGAACCCTCAACCAGGTGCGGGAGATTCTGGAGCAAGAGGCGACTCTGACGCCGGACTTTGCCCCCCTCCCGATTCGTGGTGAACCCCTTTCCGACACGGTCCTGCGCGAGCGACGGTAATCCTTGGGTCTCTACTACCTGGATACCAGCGCTCTGGTAAAGCTCTACGTGCGGGAGGCCGGCACGGAGCGAATGATCCAACTGGCAAGCCGGTCCAGCGGCCACAAGATCGCCCTGTTGGGTCTCACGCGCGTGGAGTTTCGATCGGCCCTGCGACGCCGGGAACGCGCCGGCGACCTAGGGCCGGATGAGGCAGCGGATGCGATCGCCAGGATGGAGGGGCATTTGCAGTCGCTATATCTGGTCCAACCGGTCTCGGAGGCGGTCATTGAGGAGGCTGGCGCTCTGGTGGACAGGCATAACCTGCGAGCCTATGACGCCCTTCAGCTCGCAGGTTGTTTGTCTATCCGGTCGAGGAGAGTCCCGGACGGTCCAACTTTTGTTTGCTCGGACCGCGAGCTCCTCGACGCCGCGGGTCGAGAAGGTCTGCCAGTTCTGGACCCGGGGGTGTGACCAGTGAAGGAGCAACCCGCGCCCAGGGGTTGGTGCCCTGAGTCAAGCCGCCAGCTATAGCGGCTTGCCGCAGGCGCATCTTCGTCGGCTGATCGGGGAAGGAAAGCTCCCGGCGCTTCGAACCGGCTCCGGCTGGCGCATCCTTATCGCGTCTCCGCACGCCTGGCCGGTGCCGGCGCTCCGGTTTCCCTCTGCGGCGCCTCCGAGGCGCGTGTTGAATCGAGCAACTTTTCCCACCGCTCCAACTCCTGGGGATCACGCGCCATCGCCATGCCGATGCTCGCAAACAACAAAGCCAACTGCTCCAACACTTCGACCCAGGGAAAGCCTTTGCGCTCCGGCATCCGCTCAAACAGCGTCCTCGATCTGTCCTGCAACAATGGAAGCGGAGCAAGCGAAGCAGGAGGTGGTGCGGCTGCGGAAGGAACTGGAGCAGGCAAAGTCCAGGCAGCGGAAGCGCCAGCAATCCCGAACGTTAAAATCCCCCCCGCCGGGCGCGCGGCCCCATCGAAGCAAACGATATAGGACTGGTTACTGGGCAGATAAAGGAAGAAATCCGCTTTCCCCGCGCCGGCGGAATGGGTCGGGAAGGCGAGCGAGGGGCGAATACGCTCACTGTTTGAAGGGCGCGATCGCGCCGGTGGAGGATCCGGGGCCGGGGCCGCTGTTGTTTGCGGGTGCGGGTGCCGGCGGGGAACCGCCAGCGAGTCGAGAGCCTGGCAGTCGGGATCAAGCGTGGAAGTCGACCATGCGGACCTGAACGAGGAGACGCGGCGGATTCTGGGGGAGGCGCACGAGGGCGTAGCGGGGTCCGGGTCGGCGCTGCGGCCGTGGTTTGGGGCGGTGAGAAGCCTGGCGACTCAAACACCGCGCTCAGCGCTACTGTGTGTTATTGATCAGCACCGAGACGTTGGCGGAAATCGCGTTGGCCACAGCCAGGTCCTGCGCCCCATCGCCGTTGAAGTCCCCCACGGCTACGGAGACAGGGCTGGTCCCGGCGCCGAAGTTCGGCGCCGCCTGAAACGTCCCGTCCCCATTGCCCACGAGCACCGAGACGTTGTTCGAAACAGCATTGGCCACGGCCAGGTCCTGCGCCCCATCGCCGTTGAAGTCCCCCACGGCTACGGAGTGCGGGAAGGCTCCGACGCCGAAGTGCACCGCCGCCTGAAACGTCCCGTCCCCATTGCCCCGCAGCACCGAGACGTTGTTCGAGCCTCGGTTGGCGACGGCCAGGTCCTGCGCCCCATCGCCGTTGAAGTCCCCCACGGCTACGTAGGAAGGATTGGCCCCGGCGCCGAAGCCCACCGCCGCTTGAAACGTCCCGTCCCCATTGCCCCGCAGCACCGAGACGTTGTTCGAGCCTCGGTAGGCGACGGCCAGGTCCTGCGCCCCATCGCCGTTGAAGTCCCCCACGGCTACGGAGCGAGGATTGAATCCGACGCCGAAGTTCACCGCCGCCTGAAACGTCCCGTCCCCATTACCCCGCAGCACCGAGACATTGTTCGAACTAGAGTTGGCCACGGCCAGGTCCTGCGCCGCATCGCCGTTGAAGTCCCCCACGGCTACGGAAGAAGGATAGATGCCGGTGCCGAAGTCTCTCGGGCTACAAAGGAGATGGTCTGTCCCGGAAGGCTGCCGACGCCGGGCAAAGTCGCCAGCGTCATCGCCATCACCACGAACACAAACCCACTTCGATTGTTAGCCATGGTTCCTCCAACTTCGACGTAACCAGCTCGCGCCGCCGGTCCGGGTGTTTGTCATCCGACGGCAGCGGGGGATATTATACCGCACCTGGCGGCGGCGCCCCTTGCTGCGTCCTGCTTTGATCCTGCTTTGAAGCGGGATTCTGCTCTAATTAGGAACATGCCAACCGGGGCCGAGTTGTTTGTCGCCACTCTTCAGCGTTTCGGTGTGACTCACGTGTTCACTCTGGTCGGCGACCACTTGAACGAGCTGCTGCGCGTCTGTGACCGCCAGGGGCTGCGGCTCATCGACGTTCGCCACGAGTCGGCGGCCACCCACATGGCCGACGGCTGGGGACGGCTCACCCGCCGTCCGGGCGTGGCGGTGGTCACCGGCGGACCCGGGCACACCAACGCCATCACCGGCGTCGCCACCGCCCAGGCGATTTCCTCTCCCCTGATCGTTATCAGCGGCATGCGTCATTCGAAGATGGCCGAGCGCAACGCGTTTCAGGAGCTCGATCAACTGGGGCTGATGCGGGCGGCGACCAAGTGGTCGGCCATCCCGCCCGAGGCCGCGCAGTTGCCTTTCTACCTCCACCGGGCTTTTAGCGAAGCCATCAACGGGCGTCCCGGGCCCACGCACCTGAGCGTCCCCTACGATCTGTTTACCGCCCAGGTGAAGTCTCCCCCGCCGCTGCCAGAGCCGCCGGCCGCGGTCCGCCCGGCGCCGGACAGCCGCGACCTGGACCGCCTGCTGAGCCTGCTGGGCGACGCGGAGCGGCCGGTGGTGATCGCCGGCGGCGGCGTCTGGTGGTCCGACGCTTGCGCCGAGCTGGAACGATTCCTGGATCGGACCGGCCTGCCGCTCTACACCATCGGGCTGGCGCGCGGCGCGGTGTCGGACCTGCATCCCTGCTGCTTCGGCTACGGCGACCCGGCCCTGAATCGCGCCGCGAAGAAGGCCTTTCAGGAGGCGGACCTGTTCCTGGTGCTCGGCAAGCGCATCGACCACCGGCTGGCGCTGGGCGGTCCGCGCCTGCTGAACCCTCAGGCCCGCGTGGCCCAGGTGGACATCCACCCGCAGGAGCTAGGCTTGAACCGGCGCCTGGACCTGGCCATCTGCGCCGATGTCCGGGCGACCCTGGCCGCCGTCCTCGATCAGTCCGGCGGCTCGGCGTTTCCCGACCGCCGCCACTGGCGCGAGCGGCTGGCCGGTCTGCGCGAAGCCTGGCGGCAAGAGCTGGCCGGCGCCGGCGGCGCCGGCTCCGTGCCGCTGCACCCGGCGCAAGTCTTTCACGAGATCGCCGCCGATGTTCCCGACAACTCCATTCTGTGCTGGGACGGCGGCGAGTTTGTTCACTGGGGCCGGTGCATTCTGCCGGCCCGCCGGCCCTCGCATTGGCAACGGCTGGGCCCGCTCGCCACGTTAGGCGCGTGCCTCCCCATCGGGCTCGCGGCCAAGATTCTCTATCCCGATCAGCCCTCTCTGGTGATTTCCGGCGACGGCTCGGTGGGCTTCTATCTGGCCGAGTTCGATACGGCCGTGCGGCACAAGCTGGCGGTGGTGATCCTGGTGGGCAACGACGGGTGTTGGGGAATCGAGCGGCAATTCCAGCTCGGGGTGTACGGAGGCGACCGGACGGTGGCCTGCGACCTGCTGCGCACCCGCTATGACCGGATTATGCAGGCCTTCGGCGGCGAAGGGGAGCTGGTCGAGCGCCTGGATCAGCTTCGCCCGGCGCTGCGGCGGGCGCTCAAATCCGGCAAGCCCTATTGCCTGAACATTCAGATTCAGAACGTCGGCTCGCCGTTTTCCCGCTACCAACTCGAGTCGAAAGCCGAGCCGGTAGAGTAGGAGGGGACCGGAAAGGCGCCCCTGCTAAAATCGGGTTGGTGTCCCGAGCCTGTTTTGTGTTCGGCATGCTCTGGCTGGGAGCCGGTCTGGCGGCTCCCCAGCGGCGCCCGGCGCCGCCCCCGCCCGATGATCCGGAGGAGGAGGCCGCCGAGCCGGAATACACGTTCAATCCGATTCAGGCGCGGAAGGAAATGAAGGTCGGCGACTTCTATTTCAAGAAAGGCCGCTATGCGGCCGCCGCCAACCGCTATGAGCGGGCCACCAAGTGGCAGCCCGACCTGGCCGAGGCCTACTATAAGCTGGGCGAGTCGCGGGAAAGGCTCCAGCAGAAGGAAGCGGCCCGGACCGCTTTCCAGAAATATGTGGAGCTCGCGCCTTCGGACCGCCGAGCCGGCGAAGCGCGAAGGAAGATCACCCGGCTTCAAACCAAATGATGCGCTCCGGGCCTCCACAGGACCTGTTCGATCGCCGTCCCTTGGTCGCGCTGGCGCTGCTCACCCTGCTCTTCTACTGGAAGCTGGCGCTCAGCTCGCAGTTCACGTTTCTGGAAACGCCGGACCTGGCTTATCAAGTCCTGCCCTGGTACCAGTTCCAGGCTCGGGCCATGCACAGCGGCGTCTTCCCGCTGTGGGATCCCTACCAATGGACCGGGCAGCCGGTTCTGGGACAGATGCAGCCGGGCGCCGCGTTCCCCCTGAACTGGCCGCTGTTTCTGGCGCCGCTGCAGAACGGATACCTGAACCTGCGCTACGTGCATTGGCACTTCGTGCTGATGCATTTTCTGGCCGCGGCGTTCATGTACGCGTTCTGCCGGCAGTTGGGGTCGAGCCGTTTCGCCTCGGTGCTGGCCGGGGCGGCCTTTTCCTTCGGCGGCCACGTGGGGACGGTGGTCTGGCCGCAGATGCTGCACGGGGCCTTGTGGATCCCGCTCATCTTTCTGTTTCTTCATCGAATGGTGGCCCGCGCCCGCGGGCGAGCCGGACTGTGGAACGCCTCCTTGTGCGGGGTCTCCATCGGATTCTCCCTGCTCAGCGGCCACCACCAGGCGCCGATGTTCACCCTGCTGGCCCTGGGCGGGGTGTTCCTCTACTGGTTTCTGGCCGGCGGAGCGCGGCGGGCGCGCCTGGGCGCGCTGTTGCTGGTGGCGCTGGGGTTCGCCTTTCTGGTCGGCGCGCTCCAACTGCTGCCCGCGCTCGAATACGGGGCGCGGGCCTATCGCTGGGTGGAGGCGGCGCGGCCGATCGCTCCCGGAGAGACGGTGCCTTACTATGCGCAATACAATCTGGGCCTGTTTCCCTTATCCCTGCTGGGCACGGTGTTCCCCAAGGCGCACTTGACCACGGATCCGTTTCTGGGATTGGTCTGCCTGAGCTTCGCCTTCTTCGCCGTCGCCGCCGGGTGGAGCCTGGTCCGGGTGCGGATTTACGGGGTCCTGGCGTTGGGGGCGATCGCTTATGCGGCGGGCCACTACTCGCTGTTTCACGGCGTGCTCTACGCGGCGACGCCGTGGCTCGACAAGGCGCGCAGTCCGGGGCACGCCATCTTCGTGTTTCAGTTCGCCGCCCTGGCCCTGGCCGCCCAGGGGCTGGATCTGTTTCTCGGCGAGCAGGAACCAGGATGGGAAGTCTGGCGGAACCGGATCCTGAAGGGCTTGGTGGGTATCGGCCTGCTCTCCTGGATTCTGCTGTTCTGGCTCTATCTGAACCTGAAGTTCGAAACCGACCCCGGGGATCGGGTGATCCTGTCGTCCCTGGTGGCTTTTCTCCTGGCGGCGGTCCTCTATGGCCACCACCGAGGCCGTTTGACGCGGGGGACGGTCCGCCTGGGCCTGCTGCTGCTGCTGGTCTTCGAGTTAGGCATTCCTAGTTATTTCTTCTTCTCGCACCGGGAGGACCCCAAGCGGGCGACGCACTTGAAACGGCTGGCCGAGCGCGCCGACGTCATGCGGTTCTTGCGGGCGCAGCCCCGGCCGTTCCGCTTTGATGTCTCCAGCCCGGCCGACTGGCCCGCCAATCTGGGCGACTGGGAGGGGCTGGAGGCGACCCGCGGCTACCTGGCCTCGGTATCGGACAAGCTGTACGAGTTCTCGGGCTGGGATTGGGGCCGCTCCTCCCTGCTGCTGAACACCGTCTACGTGGTGGGGCGGGCGCCGGCGCGGCCCGAGCAGCGGGAAGTGTTCCAAGGCGCGGGCGGCTGGAGAGTGTTTCGCAACGACGACGCGTTTCCGCGGGCCTGGATGGTTCACCGGGTTCGGCAGGTGCGCCAGGCCAGCCAGGCGGCGGAGCTGTTTCGTTCGCCGGAGTTCGACGCGCGGCGCGAGACAGTGCTGATTGGCGACTCGCCGGCGCCGCGGTTGGAGCCGTGCCAGGGCGAGTCCCAGGTGGAGATTACCTGGCACGGACTGCACCGGATACGGGCGCGGAGCCGGGCGCGGTGCGCCGGCCTGGTGGTGTTCGGGGAACCGGCGTTTCCCGGCTGGCAGGCGATGGTGGACGGCGCGCCGGCCCAGCTCTACGCGCCCTTCGGGGCGTTACGCGGGGTGGCGACGCCGGCCGGCGAGCACGCCATCGAGCTGGTCTACCGCCCGCGTTCGGTCTACTGGGGCGCAGCCCTATCCATGCTGGGCTTGCTCGGTTGCGCGGCGCTTGGGGTTTGGTGCAGGGGTTGGGGCGAGGAAGCCTCGGCCGCGCGCGACTCGAGCGCCGCCGTCGCGTCGCGATAACCGGCCTGGATCCAGCGCTCGACCAGGGCCGGATTCCAGCGCAGCGTGTCGCGCACTCCCCCCAGTGGCTCCGGGGAGCTGATCACGCGCAGGCGCGTTCCCGGGGGAACGCCGCTCAGATCCGGCTCGGCGCCTCCTCGCAGCAGCCTGCGCACAGCGACGGAAGCGACGGCGATTCCTCGCAGCAGGGTGGAGGGCGGGGCGGCCAGCAGATCGACCGCCACGATGTCGGTGGCGCCGGCTTCAGCCGCCAGGCCGAGCGGCATCCGGCAGAAGAGCCCTCCGTCCAGATACCACCGGCCTCGCCACTTCACCGGAGGGCTGACCCCGGGCAGCGCGCAGGAGGCCAGCACGCAAAGCGGCGTCACCTCCTCGCCGGCGGCCACGCGCACGGCGGCGCCGGGAAGCTCGGTCAGGGTCACCAGCAGGCGGATCCCCGGCTGGAAGCGTGGGAATTCGCGATACAGCTCCTCGAGACGCGCGCGCCAAAGCCGGGTGTCGAAAAGGGCCACAGCGCGCGGCGGCCAGTTCCACTGAAAGACATTCGACCGCGGATCCCGCCACCACCGCTCGAGATCTCGACCGGTCGCGCCCCGCGCCACCGCGGCGGCGTTGACCGCTCCAATCGAGGCTCCCACTAGGATTTGGGGACCGAATCCGGCGTCCTCCAGGGCCCGCCAGGCCCCGGCCTGATAGGCGCCGAAGGCGCCGCCTCCGGAAAACACCAGCGCGCGCATGCGTCTCGTCCCGGATTCATCTTGGCACAAGAACGGCCCGCAGGCCCTGTCCCGCGGGGTACACTAACGGCATGTCCGGGCAGGAACAGGCCGGGTTGCTGGTCGAGGTGCGCAACGAGCGGGGCGTGCTGCATGTGCTCACCGGCATCATCTTCCGCCGCGGCGGCGACATCACCTCGGTGGCGATTCTGGACCACGAGAAGCCGGTCGTCTCGGTCTTCTTCGAGATTGGCGCGGCTCCCGAGGCGGCCACAGCCATCGAAGAGGAGATCCGCTCGCTGGAGATGGTCTCCAGCGTCACCCGCGCCGAGACGCTGCAGAAGGTCTACGGCAAGCGGATCATCATCATGGGGGGCGGGGCTCAGGTGGGGCAGGTGGCGATCGGGGCGATCTCGGAGGCGGACCGGCACAACATTCGCGGCGAGAGGATCTCGGTGGACACCATCCCGCTGGTGGGGGAGCAGGCGCTGGCCGACGCGGTTCGAGCCGTCGCCCGCCTGCCGCGGGCCAAGGCCCTGGTGCTGGCCGGCTCGCTCATGGGGGGCGAGATCGAGACCGCGGTCCGCGAGGTCCGCGCCAAGGGCCTGCTGGTGATCTCGCTGAACATGGCCGGCAGCGTTCCCGAGGCGGCCGACCTGGTGGTCAGCGATCCGGTGCAGGCCGGCGTGATGGCGGTGATGGCCATCGCCGACACGGCCGCCTTCAACGTAGCCCGCCTGAAGAACCGCGTGTTCTGACGCTTAAGGGAGACGCGCGGGTTGATCAGACTCTGGCGCGATCTGCCGATAGATAAGCGTCGGGCTGACAGGCTGGCGGGAGCACCGGGGCCCGCCACACATTCATGCAGTTCAAGAGAACCTGCTTGGGGACGGCTGAATCTCTTGTTCATCTTATCCGGAAGTCCGTCGTGTCTTCGGGGCAGCGGCGACGGCCGGCATCGGCCATACGACTCACGGTCAGGAAGAGATTGGGCCTGGGGATAGGGCTATTGCTGGCCCTGTTTCTGATCGCCGCCCTGGTCGCCTACACTCAGCTCCGCTCTCTCGAGCAGAAATTGAGACAGGTAACCGAAATCGAGGAACCCGCTGGCAGCGCTGCTCTGGAGATGGAGATCAATTTGATCGGCACCGGCTTCGCGCTGCTCGGCTATCTTCATGACCACGACCCGCTTCACCTCCAGCGCCTGCGGGACGATCAGAGCGACTTCGAAAAGTTTCTAAGACAGTACCATGAGCTGGCGCAGACGCAAGAATACAGGACGCTGGGGCTCAAGGTGGATCAAGGCTACACTCGCTTCCGAGCCCTGGCTGACCGCCTGATCCGAATCGAGGATGAGCAAACCGAAAGGCCGTAAAACA